>Ga0182090_1707368_pt1 | contig 10126 bp, 8 predicted proteins | sample 041ome_24_FD_127767 | JGI IMG/M metagenome (GOLD analysis project Ga0182090, IMG submission 127767) | Metatranscriptome of coastal salt marsh microbial communities from the Groves Creek Marsh, Georgia, USA - 041408BS metaT (Metagenome... | ecosystem: Environmental > Aquatic > Marine > Intertidal... | reverse complement strand
CTCTTGCCAAGTTTGTGGCGGTTGGAAAATAATTTGAATTCAAAAAAAACAGACAGCTTTTCTCTCCGTTCTGTTTCTTTCCCAACGCCTCTCTTCTCCAAAGTTCCTCACTTTTCACATACTCTGTGAGGTATACGCAGATAGTATTCGCGTGGGTAAACACACTCACGCAACGCAATACTACCAGGGGGAAAAGACATTACTTGAAATCTCGTCGTCGCGACATCATCTTTTACGCGCCGCAGAAGAGAAAAAAAAAACAATCTTTTTACACTCCAGCATTTAGTTTCTGTACAATATGAGCGCAGCTACTTTAGACTTTGAGGACGTTCGAGTGCTCGAGGAGAAGGAAACCTTCGAACTCATCGGCGCGAACGAGGCATCGACCGCCCCTCAGCAACCGCCAAAAATGTTGACGACGACGACGACGACGACGACGACGAAGAGTGAAAATAGTATTGGTGGAGTTGGGAAAATTTTCAAAGGAGGCAACAGAAACAACGGCAAGTTGCTCCTAAATTTTGAATCTTCCAAGCGCAAGGCGAGCGCGTCGCCGGCGTTCAAGTCGAACCGACGAAAATCTGCCAACGGTTCCAGAAGTTCCGATATTGGTAGAATCGCAAAGGATGTGTGCAACCAGTTGAACGAGCCGAAGGTGAGTCTGATGCGAAGAGCGGTCGATAACGTTGGTTGCGAGATGGTGTCCAATTTGGCCGTCGAAGTTCAAAATATCGAAAGTAAAGGGGGGATGCAAACGGCCGACGGAAGCCGTCGACGCACGCCAGGAGGCGTCTTTTGGGCGTTATTCAAACAGCGCGTTTCTCAGGAAGTGTACGAGGACGTGTTCGCCGAAGAAAAGGAAAAGGCGAGAGAGCGCCAAAGAAAAAGAAAGTCTGTCCAAAGAGCGAAATTGGCTGTTGAAAGCGGAGAACAAGATATGGACACTTCCATGTCGCCACCGAGCACGGTTGAGAAGGCTTCGGCGCCGTCCTCGTCGCCGTCGTGGGCGACAGTCGCCAAGACACCAGCGACGATCAAGGTGAAAACAACCGCCGTCAACAACATGGACGAAGACTTGACCGAAGAGCTTCCATCGTACGAAGAGATGGTTTCCGATAACGTGACGCCAAAAGCGCCGCCGGCGGCGGAAACGATGGCGGCGAAGCTTTTCAAGAGCAACAGCAAAAATAGTGGGTTTTTCAAGCCGGGAAAAGAGAAACAAGATTCCATGTTCGGTGGAAAAGAGAAGCAAGACGCGCCGACGGCGAGTTTCGCGGAAAAGTTGGATATGGTTACGCCGAAAGCGTCTTTGAACACGAAGAAGGCGTGGGCGGACGAAGACGAAGACATGTTCGCCGCCGAAGACGAAGAGTTGTTGAACGCGCCGGTGAAAAAGGCTGCGGACAAAGAGCAAGTTCCAAAATGGACGGGTGCGTCTTTCGCATCCATCATTACGAAGTAAGAAGAAAGAAAGAAAGAAAGAAAGAAAGAAGAGGAGGAGGACGAGCAAGAGAGAGAGAGAGGTAGAATAAGTACATACGAGGCAGCGAAAGACTGTTTGTTGTAATAAATAAATAAATTTTAAGAACGTAAATACAATACAAATTCACTCGCCGGAAACTTGAATACCAACCGTGCGTTCTCTCTCGCCGTCCAACTCGACGAATAAGATACTTTGCCAAGTCCCGAGGGTCATCTTTCCGTCGCAGATGGGAACCGTCACGGATTGTCCCAACAACATCGCAATCAAATGACTGTGTGCGTTCAACGGTTCTTGCGCTCTCCACTCCTCAACCGTGCCTTTCCAACGATCGTCGTCGGGAGGAAATCTGACGTGTAAGTCGTTGTGTAAATAGGGATAGAGAGGAGGAACCAATTTTAACAAAAACTGTCTCGCGTCGTCTACTAGTCTTTCTTCGTACTCGTTTATCGTAACTGCCGTGGTAGTGTGACGCGAATGTACCACAATCTGACCATTTTTAATACCATTTTTTGCAATCATCTCGTTGCAAATGTTGTTCAGATCTGTAAATGCAATGCCGTGCTGCGTTTTTCCTAAGTTGATCGTCTCGTAACACGTCTTTTGATGACAGCGAACGACGGTGGTTGTCGATGAGGACGACGCGTTTTTGTTGTTGTTTCGTCTGGCAGAGTTGCGGAGAGCGGCGGTAGTTTTTTTCGGATGCGATAGAAACCGCGAGGCATCGCGAGAAGAAGTCGAGGAAGAGGCGCGCATCATCGTCGTTTGCGCCGTCGCTGTCGCCGCCGTCGTCGTCGTCATCATCATCGGTTATATCTTGTGTGAGGATATTTTCGGTGTGTGAATCTGTAAAAAAAAAATGACGATACGACGTGGAGCAGCAGACAGTCTGCAACACGAGCGACGGTGAAATCCACAAACTTAACTCTCTCTCTCTCTTTTTCTCTTCTCTCTTTCTCTCTTAGATCCATACTCGCACTCGCGTAACGAGGAGGAGAACGCCACTCGACGATAGAGCGACAGTAATGTCAATGTCACTGATCTCGAGAAATGGTATCGTTCACGGCGATACTTTCTCAAAGGATTTCCGAGAAACCAGGAGGACGCAAAAAATATCTCGCCGTTCGACGCGTCGAGGAGGAGGAGGAGGAGGTGGTGGTTTTTACAAAACACAGCCATCTTCGGTTTCTTCTTCATTCGTACAAAACAGACGCTCGACGACGCATTCAACGTGTGAACACATTAGATGTTTCGGCATTAAGCGCGTGAGCAACAAAAGGAGCGGCGTAGCGCTCTCATCGACGACGACGATGACATCGTCGGTAACTGTCAAATCTTCTTCCTCTTTTAATTTGAAATCTGTCAGAAGGTTTATGACGACAAAAACCAACCGGGGTAGGAGTGCGCTCGTGCACGCATCATCACTGTCGTCTTCGTCGAGTAAAGGAGACAAATTCGATATACCTTTATCAACTATCGTGTCGATACTGGCCGTCATGTTAGCGGCGTTCTTTCATCTCCTCGGTTTTACGGCGACGGGACCAATCACGCCAGAGTTGGTCAAGCATTTTGACATTCCTGGCTCCAAAATCGGGTATCTCACGTCCGCTTATCCACTGGGCATGTTCTTTGCGTTGTTTCTGTGGCCTCGATTATCGGACTTACCTATGGTTGGTCGGAAAAAAGTAATTACGTTATCGCTCCTAGGAGTGGGTACGTTTTTATTGGCGCAGGCAAAGTGCGTTTCTCTCGGATACTCTTTTGAAACGTTTCTAATCCTTCGCGTGCTTGCTGGTTGTTGCGCAGGTGCATCTCCAGTCATCAAGGCGTACTTAGCCGATATTGGATCGAGCGTGTCAGCCTCTATGCGTGAGGCAAGTAAAAAAGCTACCAGCAACGGGAGCGACGCGGGGATCGCGGCGAAAAGGTACGAAAACGGCGCATTTACGGCGCGATTAATGGGCTGGCGAGAAGCATGCTGCACGTTAGCTTTTGTAGTTGGACCAACCGTAGGAGGCGTCATTTGTTCTGGGTTGAATTTATCCGCAACGATTGCGTTTACGGGATACGCCTCAATTTTAGCCTCCATACTAGTGTTTGTACTGGTCGCGGAGCCGCGCACGGCGAATGTGGTGGCAGACAAAGTCGACGACATAAACAAAAGCGAAGGAGAAGAGCCTAGTAGTTCTGCATCTAACGCGGACGCGTTGTACGATTCGCAGAACTTGAGTTGTCCACTTGGTGTCTCTCTGGTCGCGGCGGTGGGAACAATCTGCGTGACCTCGTTTCTTTACAACGCAGGTCAATCGACGTTTGACTCGTTCTTTCCTCTCGTAATTTCGAAAACCGTGGGAATGGGGCCAACGATGATTGGCGCTACGTTGACGTCTTTGAGTTTGGTATCCCTGAGCATATCCACGCTTTTCTTTGCGCCAATTTTTAAGGCTTTTGGACTGACAAAAACCTGCGGCATAGGATTAGCGCTCGTTGCAATCGGTTTGGCTATGATTGGCGTATCGACCACGGCGTTCACCACTGGCTTAGGTGCATTCTTTTACGTCTGCGGTGTCCCCCTGTTCACGCCATCGATCCCTATTTTATTGATGCAATGCGTACCGACAACATCTAGAGGGGCGGTCATGGGATTCGACAGCGCGATAAACTCCTCGGCGAGAATCATCACGCCTGTTTTGCTAGGATCTGTATTTGCAGCATCGAGAGGTAGGGCATTTCTGTGCGCGGCGACGTGCGTAGGCGTGGCGTTCGTTATTGTCGTCACCAGAAGTTTTTTGGTGTTTCGAGAGACTCGAGTGAAATACTTCACGAGTACTAGCAGTAGTAATTAGAGGGTTCGCTAATGTTCCGTAATGGGAACGGCGAAATTGCGTAACGTGTAGTGAATAATAGTTACCAGTAGTTCCATTTTTATCCTTAATTTTAAAGTCTTTTATGTGAGCGAGAGTAAGTGTGTGTGGGAGAAGTGGGTAGGTGCGACAGTTAATTGCATGTCTCTCTTTCTCGTTTTTCTGATCAAAACATTTTGTTGCATACGTGCAAAAGTTGTTTGGGAGTACTCGTATCAATTTTTACTAACGGATCTTCTCCTCAGTGCGCTAAAAGTCTTTCAACATACTTCCAGTACTGATAGAATTCGATGCACCACTCGCGTTCATTTGCGGTGTGTCCATCATTTACCTTTGGATCGCGAAGGAGCTGTTTCAACGCACTCAGCGCTTCGCTTGATAAAATATCGTCTTTTGTGCGCTTGGTTTTGTTTACGGCACGCTTGGTCGTTTGTAATAAATGCGCAACGTGCTTGCTCTTTTGGAGAATACTATCATCCAAGCCAGCGAGCCTGGCAACTGTGAGTCCACACGAACCAAATGGAGCCGCGCCATCGCACAACTTGTAATTGTACCGCACGACATCTCCCGTCTTTTCGTTGATTTCGCTCGACATGTGGCAGGAGGCGAATCGCAACGCGCTCGAAGAGGCTAAACTTTCATGTAAGTCATGAAAGTGCGTCGTAAACAAAGTGATTGCCGTGTTTGATTTCATCAAAGCTCGAGCAACGGCTGATGCTATGGCGTACCCGTCGGAAGTACTGGTACCTTGACCGATTTCATCCATAATCATGAGCGAAGTTGTATTCTTGTTTGCCACTTTCATTGCGGTGGCGCACGCTTGAGTTTCCGCGAGAAAGGTGGAAACGCCAGCTCGTAAGTCGTCTCTTAGCGTTCCACACCTCACAACGAGTTGGTGAATGGGCGTCAATACGCATTCGAATGCGGGAACGTGCGCTCCTATTTGCGCGAGGACGACGGTTAGTCCAATCGCTCGCGCTAACGTGCTTTTCCCGCCCATATTCGGACCAGACAACAGCGCGAATCTAGGACATTCCCTAGGTTGACCGCCATCGACTTCGCAAAAGCTTCCACCGAATTGCGCGTCGTTTTTCACAACATTTTGATGCGACGCATCCAAAAGCGGGTGCCAGAAATTCGTCAGCGAAATGATGGGTGATCCTTCGCTTTTGCTCAAACTTAGAAATCGCGGCACGCAGAAATCGTTTGCGCCGTCTTCGGCTTTAAGACGAGCGAATGAATTCAAGGCGTCGACATCAGCACCAGTGTTGATTAGTGCACGCCACAAGCACTTGTGTGTCGCAAATTGCGCAATAACTGTCGTAAACGCTCGAGCTCCGGCACGGTCGGCGCGGTCAAACAAATACGCGGCGCGTTCATCTTCCAATATTTGGTTTTCCACATCATCGTCATCGTCCATTACCATCCCGAACTGTTCCACGTCAAAATCACGCCGTCGTTGCTTCTCTTGGCGTCGCGCGTTTCGCTCGTTGTCCGCATCTACTGCATCAGCGTCGGCTTGGGCGTATGTTTTAAATGCCCTCTTGTCGGGTGTAACGATTCGGATTTTTCTGCGCGCGTTTTCTTCGTCGTTGATTTTGTCCACCCTGAGCGCTTCGCGTAAGTCTTCGAGGAGTGGACACGCGGTCTCGCCGAGCGCGATCGCGTTATCGATGACTTTAGGAACGCGTTCTTGTTTGTTTCGGAACTTTGACAATCCTTTCAAGGACTTGGCTAAAATCATCAAGCATTCAACCGCTTTTGAGAAGCCATCCAAACGAGATTGATTTAATTCCCAAAACGCAACCAGAGCGTCATCGAGAGTTTCGCCTTCGTTGAGACTTTCTATGGCGTCTCCGTAAAGCTCGTCGGAGTTTGTAGCGCCACCAATTGTCGCTGCAGTCAATGTGATAACAGCATCCCTGCGTTGCGTTTGAGCGCTTGGATCAGTGCCCTCAATCAATACGTTTGCATTCGCAGCGCACATAGCGGCACAATGTTGCGCGAGGTTCATGCACTTCGTCAATGAACGTTCACAATCGCCGCGCGGAAGTTTACGTTTCAAATATTCGCGAGTTTCGTAGATGCACTCGTTTTTTGAACTACCGCGTTGCGCATCTGCGTTTTTAAGTAGGAACTGTATGGTATCCTGTCGAGTTGTAATCTCCGAGATTTGTACAAGAGGACTGAAAACCATGCTTCGCACCCGTCGCTTACCGTGCGGCGTAATACAATCACGTGAAAGTAAACCAATCAAAGACCTTTTCCCTCCATCAGTTACGCCAAGCTCTTTCAATGCGTTCCCATGGAATTCAAGCATCGTTTTACGTTCCCGTGCGGGTTCATTATTATTGGTTTGTATATCGTCGGAATCGATGTTGACAAACGAGGCCAGAGAGCCATACTTTGCGGACCTGAAGATTGATTCACACTGTCCTGCCCAGGCACAGAATCGAATACCGAACGCCAGCGCTATGAGTCCAGCATTTCCTGCGTTTTCTACTGCTCTGCGCGTATCCGTATCTGTTTCAAATTCAGCTTCACCAGCAAATTGACGAATTGCACGCTTGACGTCCTCGATGGAAATCTCCGGAAGAGGATCACAGCCTCTTTCGATGACGCGAACGACTGGATTGTTTCGTAACGACGCGTGATTCGCGTAACTTTCATCGTACTCATCGATATCTTCGTGTTGGTCGTGTGCTCTTTCCAACGCGAAAGCACCGGATCCGACGCTCTCGTAGTGTCGTTTAATCGCGCACTTCACGTTGCGTCGAATGGCGTTTGGCCCACGTAACGAAAGAATGATTTCCTTTGGACGCGCTTGCGTTAGAATCGAGACCAGTTTCACAAAAGCAGATGGTGTATCCTCGGCTACTTTCTCGGAATTTTTTTCGTTGCTTTCGATTGAAATCTTGAACGAACCAAACTTTACGTTGCCCTTATCGGCGTCAATTAAGCAAACGCCAAGAAAGTCGTCCTCTTGAGCGAGTGCGCAAACCCACGACTCCTGATTTGTATCGTCAACAAATCCTTTGTTCAGACCAGGTGTGATGATTTCTGTTACCTTACGTTCGCAAAGTTTCTTCTTTGCGTCAATTTCTTTCCCTTCGACACACTTCGCGACGCAATACCCGTGTGCGATGATTTTCGCACACCAATCCTCGAAAACCACGTGCGGGAAACCAACTTTGCGCATGAAACCACGATTCTTCCCGGATGGACGCAAACCAACTGATTCTCCCGTATCGGCATCGCTCTGGAAAAGGTTATAGAAACGACCGACTTGAACGCACACTAAACAATCCATCATTTGTGATTTTACACTCCAGAACCAACGCGCAAATGGTGGGAGTTGTTCCAAAGCGCCGGTCGGAATGAAAAGCGATGAAGCATCCGGAATCAAATCCTCGTTCGTTTCCGTGTCCAGCTGCGTCGCGCGCATCAATGCGTTGGCAACTAATTTCTCTCCGCGTGCGATGTTTCGCGAATCGCGCTGGGCTGTAATCCAGGCGGGAGGTGCGTTTTTATTAGGGGTTTCTTCATCGCCCTCAGCTTCTCCTCTCTCCTTCTGCAGAGCGTCGAGAAGTGCGCGCTTCTTCACACGCCGAGCTTTTTCGCTTTCTGCATCATCTCGTCTCCTTTGTTCGCGTTGAGGCACGTCCGTACGGGTCATCACGACCGTCTCGGGTAAAGAACTCGTCGTGTTCGTCGACGTTATCGTCGTCGCCGTCGATACACTCTTTACGGGTATTTTTTGCGTGCTCGTGCGAAACGAAAGCGTCGCGTCTGACGCGCGATGTTTTTTGCCAGGCGTTCGCGTCAAAAACGAAGAAGACGATGTTTTCTTCGCGGGAGAGTCTGAGAACGCAGGCACGCGCGTTGGTTCCATGGGCGTTGTAGCGAACGAGGCGCTGTGAAAACTTTGGCGTCGCTGTTTTTGCTCTTTCGTTTCTTTCGTCGTTCGGAACGTTTGAAAAACCCTCTCTTCTTTCATCGTCTTACCTGGCTGTGATTGAAAGAAACGACGTCTCGCTGCTTCTGCAGCGGGCACGCGATCCCCTTCTTCTCGTTCGATCTCGCCGTCTCTATCGCGGTCGAACTTCATGCTCTCTCTTTTGGTGAAGACGAGAGAGTGGTACTTTATTTTTTGTGGGAAATTTGAAAAGAGAAAAAGTGCAGCATTAGGGGTTTCAACATTGTTGACATTGATTTTATTTTACACAAGTTTACTCGGATCTATGACTACGTGCTTAATCGTTTGTCTATCGTAAGTGTACACAACGTGAATCAAATCAGTTTTTGGATCCTGAATTACGGCCGGATAGCTCATTTCGATCGGTTTCTTTTGTCTTTTTCTGTCCACGTTCACGGTCGACAACGCTCCGTCGTCAAAGTTTTCGAGAACGACGTTTGAGCTCGGCGTCCACGTGAGACCGTCGTCGTGCGATATGGCTACGTTTAATTTCCCTCTCCCGAGACTTTTGAGTCCCCACGAATGATTATAAATAATCACGACGCGACCGTCTCTTAGCTTCACCGCATCTATGCCACTGTTCGGTCCAGGTAGCGACGTTGGTTTTGCTTTTACCCACTTCTTTCCTTCTTTATCTAACGACTTGCTGTAAATAATATACTTTTTACCCCTGATGAACGTCTGCTTTTTGACTTTTATCTGATCCGCGCGTCTTCCTTTCTCGTCGTAATCTGTGGCAGTTCTCGCTACCATCCGCAAATACCCATCGTCACCTCTCCACAAAGAAGGTTGAATCGCGTTGCCGTCGAACGGTACTTCTACATTTTCTTCCGCGTCCCACGTTTTCCCGCCATCGAGAGACCGCTCGATGATGAGTTTCCAATTTCGAGTTCCATCCTTTGCGTTTGCCTCTCTCGAAGACGGCGCTAACCATAATCTATTGTTGACTTCTAAAATTTTATTCTTCGCCGGACCGATTACATTCGTCGGCAATTTTTCGGCTTGATGCTCCCACGTTTTACCACCATTTTCAGAGCGTTTCACGTAGCCTTCCCAAATCGAAGGATGTTTCCCAGCTTTGTAAAACAACGCAACGTGATTGTATTCATCTTCTTTTACCAAAACTGGATTCCAGAGAGAATCTTCTTGTAACTTACATCCTTCGCCTCCAGAGATGACCGCGCATGAGCTATCGTTCGGACGAAAAGCACTGACGGCAATGTCTGGAATCGATTGCCACGAGTTCGTTCTCGAATCATACGTCGAAGTGTAAATTGCAACATCCGGTGCGTTCTCCTCAGTACCAGAAAACCAGGACGCTAGCAATCGATAGTGGTCGTCTTCATCGTTATCAAGCGCGATGATAGTTGCCGAGTGCGACGAAGGGTATGTCCCAACCGGGAATATGAATTGTGAGGATATAATAGCTTTAGCGGATGGTTTGTTATAATTAACCATCAATGTCGATGTTGAATCGTCGCTTTTCATCGATGTCGTCGTCGTTTTCGGCTTCGCACTCTCGACCTCGTTAAGATTAACTTTTCCCAAACTACTCTTTTCATTAACATCTTCGTCCACCTCTCTTTTCAAAGGATCCAAATACGCCAATATAATAAAAACACTGAATATAATAGCGAGTCTCGTTCGTCTTTTGCGCATTCGGAAACCAAGTAACGTGTCTTTATTGGATGGTGTAGTCATGTGTAACAATCGGCGCGAATGAATTTTTGAAATTTCAACGAGCTACTGGCGTTCTGTCTCGCGTGCGCCGGGACGTGTGTTTTTCTTCCTTCACTTCGAATAGCG
>Ga0182090_1148354_pt1 | contig 10128 bp, 6 predicted proteins | sample 041ome_24_FD_127767 | JGI IMG/M metagenome (GOLD analysis project Ga0182090, IMG submission 127767) | Metatranscriptome of coastal salt marsh microbial communities from the Groves Creek Marsh, Georgia, USA - 041408BS metaT (Metagenome... | ecosystem: Environmental > Aquatic > Marine > Intertidal... | reverse complement strand
TAGTAGTCGCCATAATGGCTGACAAGCAGGTCCCGGGCCTTTTTTGGCAGATTTTGCGACAGCGATACCGGCCCAAACAAAAATCGGACATCCGGATGGCGCGCGAGATAGGCGCCAATGCCTTGCCATAAATAATCAAGGCTGCGTTTGCCCCAATATTGCGGCTGAACAAAGCTGCGGCCAAGCTCTAATCCGCCAGCAAATAATGGGGCCGCTGTATCGGCATAGTCAAATAGTGAATTGCTATAGAGTAACGCACTGTCGTGACCCGGCCATTTCCATATTTCACCCAGCCGATAGGCACCGACAATTTCCAGATCATCATCATCCCATAAAATCAAATGACGGTAATAGCGGTCATAATGGTCGGTGTCTTTGCGCCGTCCGGTACCCTCGCCGACAGCGCGAAAGGTCATCTCACGCAGCCGTCCGATTTCATCTAAAACAACCGAATTATCCCGATAATCAAACAGTAAAATCGTTTTGTTGTCAGACGTCTGGCCTAATATTTCAGCCTGTTTCAATTCGGCCCGAATGGCCTGCCGATCCTGTGGGTGGATAATGCTTGTTTCCGTAACAAACAGGGGTTTTTTCCCCGATCCGATGCGCTGTAGATGATCACTGACCAGTGATGCCCGCTTTTTTCTGGAAAATGGCAAGCTCTCGATCGCCTTTGGCGCAATCATCTGACCGATGGTAAATTTTATCTGACCCCGAAAACCAAGCATTTCACGGGGCAGCATCAACATCGATAAGGGTTGACTGAGCCGCGATACGGCATAAAACAAATTTGAATTGCGGGCTTTGATATGCACCGGCAATACCGGCGCGCGTGTGGTTTTGGCAAGCTGGATAAAGCCCGGCAGCCATTTGCGGTCACGAATACCCTTGGGGCCAGCGCGGGACACCTCTCCCGAGGGAAAAATAATCACAGCTTCATCATTGTTGAGGGCGTCGCGAATACGGCTGATATCAGCCTTTCGGGTCTCACCACCCAGCGCATCCACCGGCAGGGACACATTATTGAGTTGGGTGATATTCAACAATAATTCATTCACCACAATGCGCACATCGCGGCGTACACGAGACACCAGCCGCAGCAACGCCAGACCATCCAAACCACCAAGCGGGTGATTGGCAACAATAATCACCCTTCCGTGTGTTGGAATATTTTCAAGATCACTGTGGCGGACTGTGCAATCTGTCTGGAGATGCTGAAACACCTGATCGACAAAATCAAAATCGCGGGCCAGCGCATGTTCGCTCAAAAATGCATTTATCCGGTCTTCGCAGATTAGCCATTGCAGGGCGAATACCAAAAATCTGCGTAGAAAATTCGGATAGCGCGCAAGTCCGGGCACCTGTTCCAACAAAACCGCACCACTATCAATCGGTTTGGTTTGCGCGTCTGCATCCAATGAAACTGCCAGGCTGTCCATGTCGGCACGGTAATCCGATTATATTACAAATTTATGACGGCAACCAGATATGCCGCCCTGTTACCAAGATATATCAGCGTATCAATTTACGCCGGGAACAACAATGCGCTGTCACCAACATGCCATGGCGGATATTTATGCATCACCGCAGCAAAATGTTCAGACGCCAAAAACATGCCAAGCCAGTGATGCAATGCTGGCCAGTCCCGGCGATCAAACCAGTTGGCGTCGACGCCGCGGAACTGCCGCACAAAAGGCAATGTTGCCGCGTCGAGCAAACCAAAGCCGGCACCAGACAAAAACCCTGATCCTGCTGCCAATTTCTGATCTATTTCAGCCAGAAATTCAGCGCCCATCCGGCGGCTTTCCTTGCCCACTTCAGCCGCGAAACGGCTGGCATATTTATAGTGATCAAGATGCTGTTTGAATGGCCCGTCAAGATGATCAAGAAATCGCGTGCAGAATGGCTGATCATTCTGCCACACAGACAACCAGCCCTGCGGGTCAGAATTTTGCAATGCCCAGATCATGATATCGCGGCTTTCCTCAATGACCGCTCCATCGGGCAACACTAACACCGGCACGGTGGCCTTTGGTGACGCGGCGATAAAAGCATCTGGTTTGTCACGCAGCAGAATTTCGCGTAACCAGACCCGGCTGCGGCCCGCCGCGATAGCCAACCGTGCGCGCATGGCATAGGGACAACGCCGAAAGCTCCACAACACCGGATAGATTTGTTGCTGACCGGTCATAGCTGGCTGATCAGCCACGCGACAAATGTGCGACAATGTCAAAGCCAACATTCTCAACGCAAAAGGCTTTGGCAAATCCCAACACCAGAACGCCTTTGTCTGGCACGATACGCAACATATGAAAGTCAGAAAATTCGCGGATCAACCCCATGACATTGCCATGCGCCGCTGCAAATGCGTCACACAGCTGATGAAAATCATTTGCATCACGCGGAATTTCGGTGACGGCGGCGGAAAATTTCAAGCGGTGCCGCGCCCAGATATTTCGCGTCAGAGATTCGTCCACCGAAATCATAAAACAGGCTTGTTTTTGCGCCAAAACGGCCTGCACATGACCGGCAAGATGGCTGGTGTAAATATACAACCCATCATCATGGCGAATAAAGGGGGACACGCCAATATCAGGCACAGCCGTACCATCAAGAACCGCCACCGTAAGGGTTTTTTGGGCCAGCACATTATCGCGGGCAGCGACAATCGCGGCATGTGACATGCCGGAAGAACGCTCATAATCTGTTATTGCATCCATCGATCAGACCTTGTTTTTTTACAAGCGGCCGTTAAGCCGCATTGCGTTTGGTTCTACACCATCTTTGCACAAACATGAACTGGCACGATGATTTTTCCGCGGCAACCCTTGTCAAATCAGCGGTAATAGGGTTCGATGCCAGCACGCTGGTTTGCGCCTCGCATGCCACACATTGTCTATCGGCGACAGATCATCATAAGGAAGCATCAGTCATGGATCAAAAAATCATTACTGTCGAGATCTATGCCGATATCATCTGTCCGTGGTGCTATATCGGAAAAAAGCGGCTTGATGCGGCCTTTGCGTTACGGCCACATGTGACGCCGCGTTATCTTTGGCGTGGGTTTTTGCTCAACCCGGGCATGGCGGCAGAGGGCATGGATCGGCAGGCCTATTTGCACAATAAATTTGGCAGCGCCGCAGCCTCTGTTTATGGGCGTATTGCCGCCGCAGGGCTGGAAAGTGGCATCAGTTTTGATTTTGACAAAATCACCCGCACACCGGACAGCCGCACGGTGCATCATGTGCTGATTTCGGCACAGCAGCATGTTGAGCGTCTTAGCGAAGCCTTTTATCAGGCGTATTTTATTGATGGTAAAGATATTGGCGACGCTAATGTGCTGGCACAGGTGATTGATTCGACCGGGCTGGATATTGACCAAGAAGCGGCGCACAGCACGGCGACGCATCGTCAGCTTGAACAAGATTTATTTATGGCCCGCCAACTGCAACTTGACGGCGTTCCTTATTTCATTTTTGCCGAACAATATGCTGTTGCCGGCGCACATATGCCTGAACATTTTTTGCCGGTGATTGACGCGGCAGCGGCTTAGGTAGCTGGTCTCATTAGGCAATGGCCGGCGCACTTATAGCAGGCTGATCAATTGCTGGGTGATGTCACGGCAGGCTGGCACCTGCATGGCCGGATCCTGTAACGCTAATTTAACAAACAGCCTGTGGTCAGGGCGCAATTGCACCCGGCCGCCCTGCCCGGCGATCCAGCCAATAAGCTGTTCGGGCCGGGCAAATTGATCGTCACGAAAAGACAACGAAATGCCCTTTGGGCCAGCGTCAATTTTTTCGATATTGGCGCGCCGACACAGCTGTTTTAATTCGATAAAGGCAAACAGGTTACGCACCGAATCTGGCAAAGCACCAAATCTGTCAACCAGCTCGGCGATCATCATATCGGTTGCCTGTGGATCGGCAAGATCACCAATCCGGCGATAGATTGATAAACGCACATTCAAATCCGGGATGTAAGACTCGGGGATACGCACCTCGATCCCCAAATTAATCTGCGGCGTCCAGACCGTTTCAGCTGGGCTATCATCATCTGCGGTTTTGCCGGATTTTGCCGCATCAACTGCCTGGCGCAGCATTTCCTGATAGAGTTCAACCCCGACTTCACGCACATGACCAGACTGTTCATCGCCAAGCAAATTGCCAGCGCCGCGAATATCCATATCGTAAGACGCCAACGTAAAGCCGGCACCCAATGTATCCAGTGTCTGCATCACCTCAAGACGCCGACGCGCTTGCGGGCTAAGCAGGCGTTTTGGATCCGATGTCAAATAGGCATAGGCGCGCTGACGCCCGCGCCCGACCCGACCCCGTAACTGATAGAGTTGCGACAGCCCAAACATATCTGCCCGGTGAATAATCATCGTATTGGCCGACGGGATATCGATGCCTGATTCAACAATATTGGTTGAAAGCAGAATATCCGCCTCACCATCGGCAAATCGTGTCATCACACTATCCAGCTCGTTTGGTGCCATACGGCCATGTGCCGATAAAATACGCGCCTCTGGCACCAGCCCGGTGACTCGGTCATAGACCCGCTGCATATCGTCAATACGCGGACACACAACAAATACCTGTCCACCACGGAACATCTCGCGTTGAATGGCCTCGCGCAGCACCACCCCATCCCACGGGCCAACAAATGTGCGCACCGCCAGCCGGTCAACCGGCGGCGTCGCAATCAGCGACATATCGCGCACCCCGGACAACGCCATCTGCAAGGTGCGCGGAATTGGCGTTGCCGACAGCGTTAATACATGTATGTCGCCGCGCAGTTCTTTCAGACGTTCCTTTTGACCAACGCCAAAATGCTGTTCTTCATCAATGATCAATAAGCCAAGATGGTTAAAGCTGATGGATTTGGCGAGCAGCGCATGCGTACCAATCACAATCTGCACATCACCGGTGGCGATGTCCTGGCGGATGTCTCTCGCCTCGCCAGCCGGTGTCATCCGCGACAGCACACCTATTTTTATCGGAAAACCGGCAAATCTCTCGATGAAAACCTTGCCATGCTGGCGTGCCAACAAGGTTGTCGGGGCCACCACCGCCACCTGATAGCCGGCCATCGCCGCGATAAAGGCCGCACGCAATGCCACTTCGGTTTTGCCAAAGCCGACATCGCCACAAATCAGCCGGTCACTGGCCTTGCCGGATGCCAGATCATCGACCACATCGGCGATTGCATTGAGCTGATCATCGGTTTCGCTAAAGGCAAATCGCCCGCAAAATTCAGCAAAACTGCCATCTTCCGCCAGTAATGGTTCGGCTTTGGCGCGTTGCCGTGCGGCGGCAATTTTAATCAATTGCTCGGCCATAATGCGCACCCGGCCTTTGATCCGGGCAACCCGTGCCTGCCAGGCGGCACCACCAAGCCGGTCAAGCTGGGCATCGCTGTCACTGCTGCCATAACGGCTTAAAAGTTCGATATTTTCAACAGGCAGATAGAGTTTATCACCACCCGCATAGACAAGATGCAGACAATCATGGTCGCCGCCAGCGCTGTTGATAATGACAAGCCCTTCATAACGGCCAATACCATGTTCGGCATGCACCACCAGATCACCGGTCTCAAGCGCGCTGACCTCGCGCAGAAAATCATCGCCACGGCCACGCTTGGATTGCGGGCGTGATAGCCTTTGACCAAAAATATCCGGCTCAGCAATGACCAAAAGATGATCTGTCTGAAAGCCGGTCTCTAGTGGCCATTGCACCATATAAAGCCCGCCAGCCTGCAAATGTGACAGATCAGCCACGCTCTGCACCACGCCAGCGCCCATTTGGCTTTCCAGCAGATCAGTCAAGCGACTGGCCGCCCCGACCGAGCTGCATGCCATCACTATCGGGCGGTTATGCGCCTGTCTTTCAGACGCAATGGCTGTCACACAGTTGGTAATGGCGCTGGCGGTATTGGCGCTGGCGGCCCCGGCGGACAACAATCGAATACCGGGGCGGCCGCCCGCATCATTTTTCACCGGTTCAGACGCTGTGGCTGGCACCGCATCAGGCGCCACAAACGCATAAAAGCGCCGCGTTGATTCGCCCAGAATCAAAGTCTCGGTTTGCTGGTCAGTCAGATACAGATGATCCGGCGACAAGGGACGGTACGGCGCCGCCTGATCATCCCTGTCATGCTGGTTACGGGCGTCATAAAAGTCTTTTATCTGCGCCTGACGCGCGGCAGATGCGGCATCGCCTTCATGATCGAGAAACAATGGCCAACCCGGGCAATAATCCGCCACGGTTTCCAGATGATCATGAAATAGCGGCAGCCAATGTTCGATGCCGGGATGCATGCGGCCGGCCGATACTGATTCATACAACGAATCGCGGCTTGCAGCGGCGCCAAAGGCTTGTAAATAGCCGGTGCGAAAGCGGGTAATGGCCGCCTCGGTCAGCATAAATTCAGCAACAGGTCGCAAAATTAACCGATCCAGCTTGCCTGTACTGCGCTGTGATGCGGCATCAAAAGTGCGCATAGTTTCGATGTCATCACCGAAAAAATCCAGCCGCACCGGGTTAGCATGGCCGGGTGGAAACACATCAACGATGCCACCACGAATGGCAAACTCGCCCGTTTCCCGCACAGTATCGGTGCGCAAATACGCATGATTGGCGAGAAATTCAGCAAGGCTTTTGGGGCTATACGCACTGCCGGGCGTCATCACCATACTGCTGTCGGCAAAATAAGACGCCGGCGGCAATTTCTGCAAAACCGCGCTGATTGTTGTCAATAAAATCGATGGTTTTTCGCCAGCCGCCAGTCGTGCCAGAGTTTCAATACGGCGGCCAACCAGCCCGCCTTGCGGCGACAGCCGGTCAAATGGCAGACAATCCCAGGCTGGCAACACCCATGCGTCAAGCTGCGGCGCGATATGCTGCAGACCTGATTGCACCGCCGCCAATCTGGCATCGTCCCGGGCCACAAAAACCAGCGGTCTGCCGGCCCGTGCCGCATCGGCAAGAACCAAAGCAAGGGCGCCATCCGGCGCCCCCCACACATCACCTGTATTTGAAATTTTATTTATAAAATTCATAATTCTATTTATTGTTTTTAAACTCTTTAATTAATCTGAACACCGGCGTGTCATAAGCCGCAGGCAGCGGTGCGTTACCCATCACCCAAGCATAAATTGACGGGTCGCCAGCCGCCAGCAGGTTTTCAAAATCAGTCAAATCAGCGTCGCTCAGCCCGGGCAAATGTAACCGTGCAAAATGCCCCAACAATAAGTCAGTTTCCTTCATACCGGTGTAGCTTGCCTGATAAATCAGCCGCCTCACCCGGTCGGAATGAACCGCTGTTGCGCCCGTTGATGAAGATGACATCACAAATAGCCCTTTAATGATCGCCCGCGGATAATTGCCCGGGGATGATTGCCCGTGTGTATGGCGAATAATGCCGCATCACATAGCAGAAACCGGCCAGCATGCCTAGCGATATAGCGGGAAAACAGTTTTGACCGTAATCCGCTTTGAAAGAAATTTTTAACGTCAATTCCGGTAAATATTTGCTAGGCTATCGGTTCGGGCATACGCGCTCATAACAGCCCAAAGCAGGAGTGAAAAACAACGCTGTGCATCCCAAACGCCCACCCGAAATTTTTCAGCTATTTGCTGCCACGACAAGTTTGTCCGGGGTTGGCGCAAAACTTGCCGCGGTTTTGGAAAAGCGTGTCGGAAGCCATGTCATTGACGTTTTGCGACATCTTCCCATTGGTCTGACCGATCGACGCCAACGTCCGGCACTTTCGGCGGTTGTTGATGGCAGTATCGCCACATTCGAAATTCTGGTGATGAAACATGACCGGCCAGCACGCGGGGTGCGCCGCCCGTACCGGGTGTTCTGTCAAAATGAGACCGGGGAACTGGAACTGGTTTTCTTTCACGCGCATAGCGACTATATCGCCAAACAATTGCCGGTCGGGGCCCGCCGTATTGTCAGCGGCCGTGTCGATTTATTTCAGGGGCGTGTGCAAATGGCGCACCCTGACCATATCGTCGCCCCCGAAAACAGTGACAGCATGCCATTGCTTGAGCCGATCTATCCGTTGACAGCCGGGCTGACCCCGAAAATTTTGCGGCGCACACTCACCGATGCGCTGACGCGGCTTCCGGATCTGCCTGAATGGATTCCCGAGGCTATTCTATCCACCCAGAAATGGCCCGGCTTTGCCGATGCCATGCGCGCCGTCCATGCGCCGCAATCCGAAGCCGACCTGCTGCCAACCAGCCCGGCACGGGCACGGCTTGCCTTTGATGAATTGCTGGCCAATCAACTGGCACTGATCATGGTGCGCCAACAGGCAGGTGACAGCGCACCCGGACGCAGTTTTACCACAAGCGGCAAGTTAGTCGGCGCTTTAAAAGACTCGCTTGCATTTGATATGACAGCTGCGCAACACCGCGCCATAAGTGAAATTACCGCCGATCAGGCGGCACCAAAACGCATGCTCCGAATGTTACAGGGCGACGTCGGCTCGGGCAAAACCCTGGTCGCACTCGCCGCCATGCTCACCGCTGTTGAATCTGGCGCACAGGCAGCGCTTCTGGCGCCAACCGAAGTATTGGCGCGGCAGCATCATGCCAGCCTGAGCGCGCTGTTGCAGCCCTTACAAATAGAGGTTGGCCTATTGTTGGGTCAGGGGCGCACCAGCGCGCAAAAACCGGACGCCAGCCAGCAAAACCAAGCTGAACCGCCGCCAACACAGCGCAGCCGCAAAGCCACATTGGCAGCCATGGCCGATGGCACGCTGTCACTGGTTGTGGGAACGCATGCGCTGTTGTCGGACACCGCCGTTTTTAAAGATCTGGGGGTGGCGGTGATTGACGAGCAACACAGATTTGGTGTGCGGCAACGCATTTTGCTTGGCGAGAAAGGCCGTAATGTTGATGTCATGGTGATGACGGCAACGCCTATCCCGCGCAGTCTGGCGATGACCGCCTATGGTGATCTTGACCATTCACAACTTGACGAAAAGCCTGTCGGACGCCTGCCAATTGATACACGTGTTATCGCTGGTGAGCGGCTTGACGACATTGTTGATGGTTTGCGGCGGGCACTTGGCGATGGCAAACGCGCCTATTGGATTTGTCCGCTTGTTGATGAGTCGGACCAGCTGGATATTGCCGCTGCCGAGGCTCGGTTCGCCAGTTTAAGTCATGCCCTGCCCGGCATCAGCGTCGCGCTGGCGCACGGCAAAATGAAAGCCGCTGAGCGTGACAGCGCGATGCAGGATTTCCGCACAGGCCGGGCGCAGCTGTTGGTCGCCACAACCGTTGTTGAAGTGGGCGTCGATGTTCCTGAGGCCAGTATCATTGTAATTGAACATGCCGAACGTTTTGGTCTGGCGCAGCTGCATCAGTTGCGGGGGCGCGTTGGCCGCAGCAACACGCAGAGCAGTTGTCTGCTTGTCTATTACCCCCCACTCAGCGAGACAGCCAGTAAACGGCTATCTGTTATGCGCGAGACGAATGACGGGTTTGTGATTGCTGAAGAAGATCTGAGTTTGCGCGGGCCGGGTGAATTTTTGGGGCAACGCCAGTCTGGTGTGCCGGAATTTGTTTTGGCAGACCTCGCCGTTCATCGCGACCTTCTGGCCATGGCGCGCACTGAAGCCCACACAATGCTTGCGGCAAACGCCAGCAGCGATATAAATCTGTTGCTATGCCTGTTTGAGCGCGACAGTGCGGTCAAATATCTGGCGGCAGGTTAACCCCGCCCGACGGTCATTTTATTTAATTATTTTTTTGACGCGGCTTTTTTTGGCGCCGCTTTTTTAGTTGCCGCCCGCTGCGTGGTGGTTTTTTTAGACGCAACAGCCTTGGCTGGTGGCGTTGTCACGCTGCGGTCGGGCGGTGTCACAATACCACCAGAGACCACCAGCTTTACCGCTTCTTCAACGGTCATTTTCAGAAAAATGACGTCTTTGCGCGGACAGAACAGCAAAAACCCGGATGTTGGGTTTGGCGTTGTCGGCACGAACACATTGACCATTGTTTTCGGAATGCGATTCGCCACTTCACCTTTGGTATTGCCGGTCACAAAACCGATAACCCACAGTTCTTTGCGCGGATATTCGACCAGCACGACTTCACGAAACGC
>Ga0182090_1500967_pt1 | contig 10132 bp, 6 predicted proteins | sample 041ome_24_FD_127767 | JGI IMG/M metagenome (GOLD analysis project Ga0182090, IMG submission 127767) | Metatranscriptome of coastal salt marsh microbial communities from the Groves Creek Marsh, Georgia, USA - 041408BS metaT (Metagenome... | ecosystem: Environmental > Aquatic > Marine > Intertidal... | reverse complement strand
GTTTCGTCCTCGTTCGACGATCGTCGACCTTTCGCGTTCGCGTGGAAACATCGCGCGGTGTTTCCCGTTGCATCATCGTTATTAGGGGAATGCTTCTTCGCCGCTGACGCTCCCGCGCTTCTGAATCCTAACCCAAAAAGAAGAAGACAGAAGACGAGGCACGACGATGCGAACGACACTCTCATTCCTCTTCTCGTCATGCGGACCCTCTCCTCCTCCTCCTCCTCCTCGCGTCTTTCTTCGACGGGGGCAGAATATCGATGATATTTTCTTCACTTCTGACGAATTCTTTCGTATCTTTTTTCTTCAAAATGCACTTTGCGCGCGCGCGGAGACTTTGAGACACGATGAACAACGCGCTCTGTCAATGCTCCTCTCGTCGCTCTTCTTCGTCGTCTTCTCGCGCCTGGTTCGAATCCGGCGTCCTTCTCTGTTTCCTCCTGGCGTTCGCCTCGCTCCTCTCCGAGGGCCAGTTTCTCGCGCTTTACGGGAAGAACGGTTTGCTTCCACTGACGAAACAGTTGCGCGACGACGGCGGATTGATGTCAGCTTCTTTATCTTCTTCTTCTTCGATGTCCTGGAGAGAAAAGACGAGGAAAACGATCGAAATGATGCGAAAGACGCACTTTAACATCGCGTGGTTAGCGAGCGCGTTTCGGTTTCGCTCGTACGAGAAGTTCATGGAGTCCGTTTTGTATTTAGGGGTGTTGCTGTCCTTCTTTTGGCTGGTGTCTTCTTCTTCTTTAGCGGTAGGACGCGGAGGAGGAGATGGCGCGAGAGGAAGAAGAAGAAGAGGAAAATGGTACCAATTCGCGCTCTTAGCGTGGATGTACCAATCCATGGTGGACGTCGGAGACGCGTTTTTGTCGTTTCAGTGGGACGCGTTGCTGATCGAGTGCGGGTTCGGGTGCGCGGTCGGCGCGTGGTTATTTCCCTTTGACGCCGCCGAAGAGAAAGAGGACGCAGAGGAGGAGGACAACGACGACGCTCGATACGCGTGGATACCGCGAGCGATTCTGTTCAAGTTGATGCTGATGAGTGGGTGCGTTAAAATACAATCGAAATGCAAAACGTGGTTGAACTTGAGCGCGCTGGATTATCACTTTGCGACGCAGCCGTTGCCGAACGGGTTCTCTCGGGCGATTGCGAACGGGGTGAGTTCGAAGTACAAGAGGATAGGCGTGGCTTTAACGTACGTCGCGGAAGGACCGTTGGCATTTTTGATCGTCGCGCCGACAAAGATGGCGAGAAGGGCGGCGTGCTTAGGGCAAATTTTGTTTCAAGTCGGGATTATTTTATCCGGGAATTACGCGTATTTCAATCTTTTGACGATCGTGTTGGCGTTGGCGAGTTTCGCGGGCGGGGAAAGGAAGGCGGTTTACAAGAAGAAGGTCGTCGAGAAGGAAGAAAAAGAAACAGGCGATACCGATGGAGAAGCTGCGCGCACGCTCGAGAACAACAAAGCGAAAGCTTTGCCAGTTCTGCAACACTCGATGGCTATGATTGCCACGCATCTCTCGTTTATGTTTTTCACTATATGCGCGGTGAACATGTTTGAACCGAGTAAAGATGGCGTAAAACTGCGCGGGTCCTCGAAGAACGTGAATAAACGATTGACCAAGTTTCTCGACATCGCGGTGCCCGTATCGAGGACTTATTTAATATTAATTGCCGTACCTTTGACGTATGCGTACCGCAGTATTTTGGCGAAAGTAACTAAGAAAGCGTTGAATGGAAAGAAAGAAAAAGCGATGAAGAAAATCGCATCGTTCACTTTGCAAAGGTGTCGAGACGTTTTGTTGATGGCGTACTTGCTCATCGTAACTGCTCCGATGGGAGAGATTGCGCCAAATAAAAAAGTTGAAAAGGCGCATCCTTCACTTCGCGCCAACGCGCAGTTTCTTGATACGACGACGAGCGCGATACAGCGTCACGTGCCCACGTATGTGCGACGCATCACCTCCGGGTATGGATTGTTTCGCTCGATGACTGGCGTTGGCGAAGACGGAAAAGTCGCGCGCCGCGAAATTATTTTCGAGATTGCGCCCGACGCGGAAAAAGTCGAGGACATGGAATGGACCGAGCTCGAATTCAAGCATAAGCCAGGCGATGTGCGGAAACGACCGTCGTTTGTGGCGCCCCATCAACCTAGATTAGATTGGCAAATGTGGTTTGCGGCTTTACGAGGCGACGGCGTCTTTCAAGATCCGCGCTACCGATGGTTTTCGATGTTTATCATTCGCATTCTACAGAAATCACCCGAGGTTTGGAAAATATTAGATCCGTCCATGCTTAAACACATGGAAACGACGACGTATCTGAGAATATCGATGTATGAGTACGATTTTGCGCCGAGGAAAGACGAAGACGACGGTTACGTGTACGTGCGCAAGAATCTCGGAGTGCTTCTGCCTCCAGTTCATCTTGAATCTCCGGAACTCGAGAAGCTCCGAAACGCGGCGGGACCGATAGATTACGAGAAAGAAACGCCCGCGCTTTTAGAAATTCCAGATGTGGACGCCGTGACGTTTATCGTTAGTGCTATGGCTGTTATCTTTGCTTCGCTTATTTACAACACTAGAAGGAAAAGTAGAAGAAGAAAACTAAAGGTGAGCTAAACTGTACAATAAATAGAGAAGATCGCCGTTGGTATTGAATCAACGAATGTGCGAGACAGAAAAAGTAGAACAAAGATTGTAGTAATTCAACCTTCGCTCGTCGCAAGTCGTCGCTAAACCGGTATGATATTGGCTAAATTTTGAGGGATATCGACCATTCTGTGAGCGCGTCGGATCCTAGATACATCAGCCGGGAAAAAAAAGAAGATAGAAAAACAACTCGCCAGAAGAGAACGAAACGAAAAGTTTTTTTTCACTTCTCGCCCAAACGAAGCGCGCACACGTACCTTTTTCTGACCGCTTGCTTTTATGTTCCTCTGGGGGGGTGAATCTCATCCGATGCTCATTTTTGCTGGCGAAGTCATCATCACGATCCCCCCGGGAGACCGCGGGATTTTCGGAGAATCGTTGCCTCCTCCACCGCCCGCGCCTTCGTTCTCTCCGCTCAATTCTACGTGTTTCTTTGCTAATATTTCTCTAATCATCTCGTCGCTCTCTTCGCACAACTGCGTCGCTAACCTGGGATCTCTCGACGGTAACGAGCTCCTCGTCGGTTTACACTCGCTATAATACACTCCGGGAGGTAACCCGCTATTCGTCAAGCACAACAAAACCGTCGCCGAAGCTACTTCTACGCTGACTTTTGTAAACGGCGAGACCAACGAGTGCAAAATGGATCCTCCAAAGTATTCCCCGAATTGTTTCGATAACTCCTCGCCGAACTGCCCTGGATTCACCGCAAACGCTCTCACACCGTTGATCGTTTCTGATATTCTCCACGCGTGTAAAATCGGACAGAGTTTCGACTGCCCGTAGCTGTTGATTGCCGAATACCCGTACGAACTGTTTAAATTTTCAAAATCAATCCCTCGACTCGGTTTCGTCGTCCCTCTTCGCACTCGATACGACCAGTGGTGCGCGTTGCTCGATATCAATACCACCTTTCCGTCGCTTCCAGCAACTGCCGCAGTTCTCGTCAGCTCGTCGCTCAAAAACGACACCATTGCGTAGTGACTCAAATGGTTAATCGCGAAGTGCGTCTCCACGCCGTCCGGTTTCGTCAGCGCAAACGGCTGCACGACCACCCCGGCTAAACACAAAATCCCGTGCAAAGGCAGCGCCAACTTTTGAAACTCACGGCAAAAAGACTTCACCGAGTGCACGGAGCTCAAATCGCACTTTAATATCGTCACATCTTTTATCGTTACCTTTTTCTTCTTCTCCTTTGTCTTCTGCGGCTTCTCTCCTTTACCTTCGTCGGTTTCGTCGTCGTCTCCTTCATCTCCTTCTTCCTCCGCGCCTTGCTCTTTCTCCTCCTCCTCATCATCATCCTCATCGTCATCGTTCTCCATCTCCTCCACGAACGCTCTCGCCTTCTCCACGTCTCTGCTCGCGAACACGAGCTTGCACCCTCGCCTCCGCAAAACTCTCGCGCACTCGCGTCCGAGCGCGCCAGTCGCCCCAGTCACGATGAACGTCTTCGACTCTAAATTTTTAACATCCTCCGTGACGTCCACACCGGTCGCGTTCGGCGGAAATTGCCCGGAAAGCTTTGCAATTTCTCCCGCGGAAGACCCCGACGACGTTTGCCACCCGAAGCACTGAGCGAAGCCGAAATCGATCGAGGCGCACCCACTACCGCCGCCGCCCACGAAAGAAGAATCCGCTCCCGAGAAGTTCATGTTTCCAATTTCCACTCCTAACGATAGATAGATAAATAAAGAAGAGAGACAGACGGAGAGAGAGAGAAAAACAAAGAGAGAAAGAAAGAAGCCTCTCTCTCTCTCTCTCCTCTGCGTTCTTTTCTCTCTCGAAACTCGCTGCTTTTTGAAGCGGCGAGATGAGTCAGTCGTCCGTGCGCTTTTGTTTCTGACGATGGTTCGATCTCTCTCCGACGCATTTTTTCCAAAATCGGCAAAAAAACACGCACAAGAGAGATAAACACACTTGCACGCATGACATCAAACGCGACCGAGAAGACACCCGCCGCTCGTTCGTGACGCATCGATATATATAACAGAATAATAAAAAAGTATGGGTCCAAACAGAGGCGGCGGTCGACGCACCGGAGGCGGCGGCCACCAAGCCGGTCAGAAGGAGATGTCGAAGGAGAAGATGAAGCTGCAAAAAGAGAAGGAGGAGAAGATGAAGCGACGGCGACAGAGGGAGATGGAAACGGCTTTTCCGGGGAGAGGAAGAGGAGGGAGAGGAGGGAGAGGAGGAAGAGGAGGAGGAGGCGATGAAGGGAAAACGAGCGGCGAGAAGATAAACATGTCCGGGAAAGAGCAACACATGATTGGAAGCTTGATTAAGAGCTTGAGCGCGACTGGTCTCGAACAACAACGTCGAGATGTCGACGTCGAAATGTCGTCGAAAACGATCCGGACGGACGTGGATCAGAGCGACGTGGATAGGAAGTGCTTCGAGGAGCTGACGAAGAAGAAAGGGTTTTCTGCCGCGCAGGCAAAGAAAGCGATGGAGAAGACGAGCGCGCGGATAGCGAAGGAGGGAGATTTGGCGCAAGGTTTCAACGAGCAAAGGAAACGGAGGACGCATCGAGCGATGGATTGGTTGATTTTGAACTGTTTGTACGAGGAATTGCCGGAGGCGTTTAAGAAGAGCGCGGAAGAGGTGAGGAAGTCGAAGAAAGGGAAAAGAGGAGAGGAAGATGAGGAGGAGGAGGATGAAGATACCGGAGGAACCGCGGCGTCCTCTTCGACGGCGAGGAGGGAAATCGACGTGGCGAAGGAGTTGTTTTTCGCCGGTTTCGGGAAAAATATTGCAAGAATGGCCGTTTTGAACGCTCGAGGAGATGAGAAGAGGAAAGGCGACGTCGCTTTGGATGATTTGCTTTCGGCGATGAGCGAGCCTCTGAAGAAAACGGCGCTGAAAAGAGCGAAGAGCGCGTTCGCGGAATCTGGATTGGAAGACGCCTCGAAAGAACAAATCGAAGAGATTCTTCTCGACGCGAGAAGGGAAGAGTTGGCAGATATTGGAGGAGTAGATGTAGAAGATATCGAAGACGACGATTTTGCGCAGTTTGAAATACAAATGAAAGGCGTCGTCTCGCTCGGGAAGAAGAAAGCTACGCACGCGACGCTTTCGCTGGATTTTAGAAGATCGAAACTGTATCCGTTCGAGCCTCCGCGAGTACATTTCACGCACCCGACGCTCACATTCGGACGACAAGCGGCGGTGACGCGGGCGTTGGTGGAAGTGAGCGCGAGCGAGGAGTATTTGGGAGAACCGATGTTGGACGGATTAATCGATTGGCTTTCTGGGGACGGACCATTAGACGCGATGGAAAAGTACCGCGTCAACGCGGAAACGTTGAACGACGAGTATCACGAAGACGAGGAAGAAGAAGACGAAAACAAAATCGACAACAATAAAGGAGGTATTCCACGACCGAAGACATTAGCAAACGCCGCTGGCTCGAGTGATTTGAACAACAGAGGAGCTCCTCTTTCACAAAAAGAACGTCTGAAAATTCAAAGCGAACGGGATAAGAAATTCGCTGAACAAAAGAAGGCGATGTTGAAACACGAAGCGCAATCGCAATCGCAACGCGACGCGGAGGCTCTGAAAAACTTGCAAGCTTTAGGCGAGCGGATACAAATTGAAGAGGCGAAAGCTTTGAGTTTGCCGAAAAACGTAGAAACTTCAAAAGCTTTGAAATCACAGCTAGAGAACAAACTGATGAAGAAAGAGAGCGATCCGATGATGAAAGTTCGAGAAAGGTTACCTTCGTGGTCAAAGAGACACGCGCTCATCGAAGCGATTGAACGAAACCAAGTTTGCGTTGTCGTTGGGGAAACTGGGTGCGGTAAAACGACTCAACTTCCGCAGTTTATTTTAGATAACGAAATCGCGAAGGAACGCGGCGCGACGACGTCGATAGTATGCACGCAACCGAGGAGAATTTCCGCCACGTCCGTCGCGCGTCGCGTCGCTCAAGAGCGAAACGAAACGATAGGAAAAACAGTAGGTTACAGCATTCGACTAGAATCGAAACAATCGAGAGAGACGAAAATTATGTTTTGCACCACTGGGGTATTGTTGCGTCGATTGACTGAAGACCCTTTGCTAGCGAAAGCGACGCACATCGTCGTCGACGAAGTACACGAAAGAAGCTTGGATTCTGATTTCTTGCTCGTATTGTTGAGAGACATTCTGCCGCATCGGCCGACTTTAAAAATAATCTTGATGTCCGCGACGCTTGATGCGGGACAATTTCAACGATACTTTAAAAAGGCTTGCGTTTTAACAATACCGGGATTCACGCATCCGGTTCAAGAACATTTCCTCGAAGACGTCTTGAACTCCACGGGGTATCAACCGAAACACGGCTCCGAGTATTGCATTCGCATTCCAAAGATGAAATATCGAGATCAGATTCAAATGTCGCCGGACGAACTTCGCTTTCACGAATCTCTCAAACGAAGTGGACGATATCCAGAAGGCGTATTGCACGCCTTGCGAAACTTGGACGAGGAGAAAATCAACTACGAATTGGCGGTGGAACTCTTGGAAAAAATCGTTGAAACGACTCCGCAAGACGGCGCGATTCTCGTCTTTATGCCGGGTCTCGCAGAAATTCAAAAGTTACACGAGTCTTGCGCCGCGTCGCGCGTTTTGCACAAGGCGACGGATAACGGCACATATCTCATCGCTCTGCATTCCGCGTTGGCGACGTCAGAATCAACCATCGCTTTCGATAGACCAAAAAGTAAATCGAGCAGAAAAATTATCATATCGACAAACATCGCGGAAACTTCGATTACAATCGACGACGTGGTATATGTCGTCGACTCTGGGAAAGTGAAAGAAAACGGCTACGACCCGAGCACGCGCATGTTACAACTGAAAGAACAGTGGATTTCTCGAGCGTCTGCGAAGCAGCGCCGCGGAAGAGCAGGGAGAGTCCAACCCGGACAGTGTTATCGTTTGTACTCGCGGAGATACCACGACGAGGTATTCGCCGAACGGCAAGAGGCAGAAATCAAGCGCGTACCTTTGGAAGGATTGTGCTTACAGATTCAGCTACAACGCATGTCTGGTGGCATTTCTGGTTTTCTATCGCGCGCGTTAGAACCGCCAGAATCAAACGCCGTTGACGTTGCCGTGAAAACCTTGAAAAGGCTGGGAGCTTTGGATGATCGCGATAATTTAACGCCGCTCGGCGCGCACTTGGCAAATTTACCCGTCGACGTTCGGGTTGGTAAAATGTTACTCTACGGATGCGTGCTTGGATGTTTAGACCCGACGCTCACGATCGCCGCCGTACTTGGCTCGCGATCTCCATTCCTCTCGCCGCTCGAAATGCGAGAAGAGGCTGACGAAGCCAAAATGCAATTCAGCGACGGCGATTTCAGCGACCATTTGACGATTCTGAACGCGTACAACGCGTGGCGAGAGGCGAAAAATAACGGGAAGAATTTCGAAAAGGATTTTTGTCGCGACAACTTCTTGAGCATGAAAGGTCTATACGGTATTGCCGAGCAGAGAACGCAGTTCGTAAAGCTTTTACGAGAAGCTGGATTTTTGAACGAGGAGCGAAAAAAGACGACGACGACAAAACAGAAAAAGAAAGTCGCATCGGGGGAGAAAAGTGGGAATACTGACGGCATCAGTATTCCTAAACCGCGCGCAGGCGTCGCCGTCGTTGCCGTCGAGAACGAGGAAGAGGAAGAGGAAGAGGAAGAGAAAAAACCGGCGTGGGAATCCGCCAACCGTCACTCTAAAAACGTCCGCTTGCTCAAAGCTTGCCTCGTCGCCGGCTTGTACCCGAACGTCGCTCGCGTTGAATCTGCGGGAAACCGAGGAGGGCGCTCGAATAACATCATCTCTGGCTCGAATCAACCTCCACCAAAACTGAAGTATCTAGCCGAGGATACCGGCAAAGAAGCGTTGATCCAAATCCATCCGTCCTCTATAAACGCGAAAGCGAAACAGTTTCCAACGCGATGGCTCGTGTACCATGAACGCGTCCAAACGGCGAGTATTTTCATGCGCGACTGCACGAGCGTAACACCGTACCAACTTTTACTGTTTGGTGGGAAAATCGACGTGCAACACTCGGCCGGAACAATCCGCATGGACGGATGGGCGACGTTTGAAGCGAACGCGAGGATCGGCGTCTTGTTGAAAGAAATTCGCGCGGCGTTGGATGGTTTGTTGAGAGAAAAAATAGAAAACCCAGATGTCGAGGAAAACGCGAGAGGGGAGACGATCGTCGCGACAATTTTACAGTTGTTAAATAGCGAGGCGTCGTCGTAGTAGTAGTAGTTCTTTGTAGTAGTCGTACTAGGTAGTCGTCATTTTTAATTACACCAAAATTGTCATCATGAAGCTTTTGTTCAGACAATTCTCATGGAAAAAGATTCCGGAAATGGAAACCTCTCCAATCTGCGCGTGGCGCTATCGAACGCGTGCGTGGAAACAACCTCTACGTTGCCTCCAGTCGGTCTCGTCCTATCGCTGCTATCTTCGTCTATCGTGTCCCACTTTCTCCTCGCTAAATGCACTCTCGCTACTGAAGTCATAAAATCTCCGCTCGCTCTTTGCCCGTACGGCGTCCCGTTCGCTTTCTTCATCCAATACTTTGCCTCTTCCGCGTTACCGATCGCTTCGCTATATAATCCTAAATACAATGACGCGTAAAAAGCGTCGCTGGCGCTTTGCGTCGAATCCGCCGGTTTCTTTGATAAAGACTCCAACGTTTTCTTCGCTTCTTCGTCGCCCGTTTTGTACAGTCGCAACACCGAGCCCATCACCTTACGGCTGTCTCTCCCAGCCAACTCCACGAACTCCTCCCTCGCTTTATTTAACGTCGAAGACACATCTCCTCCTCCTCCTCCTCCTCCTCCTCCTCCTTCGCCTCCTTTCCGCATCTGCGACAAAAACGCCCACGCGGCTTCTTCCGTATCGTTTGGATTGACTTTCACGTCCTCCCGAAACTGCTTCTCCGCTTCCCGGAACTCGTCGATGTAATACAGCGCGATCCCGCGCTGCCACAAATACGGCTTCGACCCCGGAGATTTTGCAATCAACGCGTCAAAATCTAACGTCGCGCCTTCAACGTCGTTCCGTTCGAATTTCTGCATCGCTCGAGAGACGAACGTGCGAGAATCAATCAATTGTTCTCCCGCCAAAGCCGCTTTCGCCTCTGTCTCAACTTCGCTCGCAAAAGGTGCAAAACCACCACTCCCGGCGACGAAAGATGAAAAGAAAAGCGCGCTTCGTCTGCTCAATTTCGTCGTCGTCGTCGTCGGAGAAGAAGAAGAAGAAGAAAAAGAACGAGCCTTCTCCTCGATGCCATCGTCGTTATCATCGGTACCGCGCGACGAACGAGACGACGAACAAGACGTCACCTCGTAACGAGATTTCTTCTTCCCCGAGTTGTAATCTTTTTCTCTCGTCGTCGTCGTCGTCGTCGTCTTTGATAAAAAAGCTTTGGGAGGATAACCCGTGCTTCTGGCACGAGAAGAGCTCTTAGTGGTGCTCTTCGCGAG
>Ga0182090_1824701_pt1 | contig 10148 bp, 9 predicted proteins | sample 041ome_24_FD_127767 | JGI IMG/M metagenome (GOLD analysis project Ga0182090, IMG submission 127767) | Metatranscriptome of coastal salt marsh microbial communities from the Groves Creek Marsh, Georgia, USA - 041408BS metaT (Metagenome... | ecosystem: Environmental > Aquatic > Marine > Intertidal... | reverse complement strand
TGACCATTCACAAGGGCCAGATCGTTGGGTTGTTGGGGGAAAACGGCGCAGGTAAGTCGACCTTGGTCAAGATGATCTACGGGCTATACGAGCCGGACGAGGGCGAGATCCTGATGAATGGCTCGCAGATTGCGTTGAAGGGTCCGCGCGACGCCATTCGCCGTGGCATCGGCATGGTGCATCAGCATTTCCAATTGGTGCCGGTGTTCACCGTGGCGGAGAACGTCATTCTCGGTGACGAACCGCATAAGTCGGTTTTCGTCAACATGAAGAAAGCGACGGCAGAGGTGGCACGCCTCTCCGAAGAGTATGGGCTCAAGGTCGATGTGAACGCCAAAGTCGAAGACCTCCCCGTGGGCGCCCAGCAGCGGGTAGAAATCTTGAAGGCTCTATATCGAAAAGCAGAAATCCTGATCATGGATGAGCCAACCGCGGTTCTCACGCCGCAAGAAACAGACGAGCTTCTCAAGGTGATGCGTGGCTTCGCGGACAACGGAGTCGCAGTCATCTTCATCACCCACAAACTCAGGGAAGTTCTTGCTCTCGCGGACACCATTGAGGTGCTGCGTGGAGGAGAGGTCGTCGGCACTACGACCCCGGACGAAACAGACCAAGCGGGCTTGGCCCAGATGATGGTGGGCCGGAGCGTTTTGCTGCGGGTCGACAAGAAGCCGGCAATGCCCAAAGACGTCGTGCTTGATGTGCAGGGCCTCAACGTCGACGGCGGTCTGGGTCTGCCAGCGGTCAGCGATGTTTCTTTCTCGGTGAAAGCCGGAGAGATTGTTGGCATCGCAGGCGTTGAGGGCAACGGGCAGCGCGAGCTGGTGGAGGCGCTGACAGGTTTGCGCAAATACGAGGCGACGTCGGTGATGATGAACGGATCGGATGCGCTCGGGCTCAGCCCCCATGATGTGCACGACCTCGGCGTTGGACATGTCCCGGAAGATCGGGAGAAAGACGGGGTTGTCGGGCAGTACTCCATCGCCGACAACATGGTGCTGAATCGATTCGATGAGAAGGAGTTCGCGTCGAAGGGTGTCCGCAACAGCAAAGCCGTGAACAACCTCGCCACAGAACTCGTCGAGGACTATGACGTCCGCACACCGTCGATACAGACATCGGCGCAATCCCTGTCCGGTGGTAACAAGCAGAAAGTCGTCATCGCCCGCGAACTTGCTGCCGACCCTCGTTTGCTCATCGCCTCCCAACCCACTCGTGGAGTGGATGTCGGCTCCATCGAGTTCATTCACTCGCAGATCGTCAAGGCCCGAGACGGTGGCGCTGGCGTTCTGTTGATCTCTGCCGAACTTGACGAAGTGATGGGGCTGTCGGATCGAATTTTGGTGATGTATGACGGCCGAGTGGTTGCGGAGCTCGACGGTGAGGGTGCGGATCGAAATCGCATTGGACGACTGATGGCCGGTGGCGAGGACACGCTCCCGACTTCTGCCGACTCCGCATGAGCGAGGCCTTCGCTCCCGTCGACATCATTATCGCCAAGCGCGATAGCCGGGAGCTCTCCAACGAACAAATCGACTGGGTTGTCGATGCCTATACCCGCGGCGTCGTCGCCGACGAGCAGATGAGCGCGCTGGCAATGGCAATTCTGCTCAATGGCATGAACAAGCGAGAAATCGTCCGGTGGACCGAAGCGATGATCGCGTCCGGCAGTCGGATGGACTTTTCGGACTTCGACGCCCCCAGCGTGGATAAGCACTCAACCGGGGGAGTAGGGGACAAAGTCACGCTTCCTCTGGTACCCATCGTCGCCGCGTGCGGAGCGGTTGTTCCGCAGTTGAGTGGTCGTGGCCTCGGCTACTTCGGGGGCACTTTGGACAAGATGGAATCCATCCCCGGGTGGCGTGCCCTGCTGTCCAACGAGGAGATGGCGGATGTCATGCGCGCTTCGGGTGGTGTGATCTGCGCAGCCGGCGACGGATTGGCACCAGCCGATAAGAAGCTGTACGCGCTTCGCGATGTCACAGGAACGGTCGAGGCGATTCCGCTGATCGCCTCGAGCATCATGAGCAAGAAGATTGCCGAGGGCGCGGACGGTCTCGTCCTGGACGTGAAGACGGGCAACGGAGCATTCATGTCCGACCTCGCGCGAGCGGAGAAGCTCGCCCGCACGATGGTCGAGATCGGCAACGATGCGGGCGTGCGCACGCGGGCACTGATCACCGCCATGGATGTTCCTTTGGGCCTGGCCGTCGGTAACGCCATCGAAGTTACCGAGTCGCTGGAGGTGTTGGCTGGTGGCGGCCCTTCCGATCTCGTCGAACTTGTGATCGCCCTGGCCAACGAGATGCTGGATATCGCGGGCATCGACGCCGACCCGCGGGAGGCGATCACCAGTGGACGGGCAATGGACCATTGGCGCCGGATGGTCAGCGCCCAGGGCGGTGACCCCGACGCCCCGCTCCCGGTGGCGCGTCACCAGCACGTCATCACGGCTCCTGTCGCGGGGCCCTTGTCCACGCTTGAGGCCTACGGGGTCGGCGTTGCTGCCTGGCGTCTGGGAGCGGGACGCGCTCACAAAGAGGACGAGATCATCCACGGTGCTGGTGTCCAGCTGCACGCCAAGCCTGGAGACATGTTGTCGGAAGGTCAGCCGATCATGACCTTGCTCGCCGACGACGAAGCTCGCCTACCGGCCGCCATCGCTGAGCTGGAGGGGTCATGGGAGATCGGTGGCGAGCCTATGGATCGCCACCCCTTGGTCATCACGCGATTCGACGAAAACACTCGAGGGTAGGGATCTCATGCCCGAAATCATCAGCAGTCCAGCTCAGATCCCGGTCCCCGGAGGGAAGACCATCGAGGAGTTCGTGGGTCATGCATCCAGTGGCGACACGGGTGTGTCCGTTGCCCATATGGTCGCACCGGCGGGATGGGATGAGCCCTTCCAAGCTCCCACGTTCGATGAATTCACGGTCGTGTTGGAGGGAGAACTCCTCGTTGACCACGGTGATGAGACCTCCGCGGTGGTTGCCGGTCAGGCAATCATCACGCGGGCCGGTGAGCGCATTCGCTATCGCACGGCCTCTGGGGCCCGCTACGTCGCCGTCTGCCTCCCGGCCTTTGCCCCCGAGGACGCACATCGCGACGAGTCGTCGTGATACAGCGCGCGAGCGGATGCCATCACCGCTGCGCCATGGCCGCTACATTCCTGCCATGACCGGCGCCTTGTCTGCGGCAACGATTGCCCAGGCCCCCAAAGTCTTGCTCCACGATCATCTAGATGGCGGGCTTCGGCCACAAACGGTCATTGATCTGGCCGAGTCTGCGGGCTATCGCAACCTTCCCTGTCAAGACGCGGCCGATTTGGCGCGCTGGTTCTCCGAAGCCGCCTACTCCGGATCGCTGGAGCGGTACCTGGAAACTTTTCAGCACACGGTCGCAGTCACGCAGAGCGCCGAGGCTCTCGCCCGGGTTTCTCGCGAATGCGCGGAAGACCTTGCAGCAGACGGCGTCGTGTACGCCGAAGTCCGCTTTGCTCCCGAACTTCACGTGGAGCAGGGACTGTCCCTTCGACAGGTGGTCGATGCGGTACTCGACGGCTTCGACCAAGGCACCACTGGCTCGATAGCTGACGGCCGGTGGATCCGGATCGGAGTGTTGCTGACAGCGATGCGGACAGCCACGCACTCCAAGGAAATCGCGGAACTCGCGGTGGAGTACCGCGATCGCGGGGTCGTCGGCTTCGATATCGCGGGGGCTGAAGCTGGTTTCCCGCCCACGCGCCATCTGGATGCGTTCGAGTACCTGCGACGCGAGAACGCGCACTTCACCATCCACGCGGGCGAGGCGTTCGGTCTGCCGTCTATTTGGGAGGCCATCCAATGGTGCGGGGCCGATCGACTCGGGCACGGGGTTCGCATCGTGGACGACATCGACATGTCCGATCCACACGAGCCGCAGCTGGGCAGACTCGCAGCCTACGTCCGCGACCGAAGGATTCCGCTGGAGTTGTGTCCATCCAGCAATGTGCAAACCGGCGCCGCCGCATCCATCGCCGACCACCCAATCGGATTGTTACGCCGGCTCAACTTCCGGGTAACTCTGAACACGGACAACCGTTTGATGTCGGGCACGTCCATGTCTCGTGAGATGGAATTGTGCTGTGAGGCTTTCGGGTGGACCTTGGATGACCTGCAGTGGCTGACAGTGAATGCCATGAAGAGCGCCTTCATCCCGTTCAACGAAAGATTGGACATCATCAATACGCGGATCAAACCCGCGTATGCCGCATTGAAGGAAGCTGAATCCACGACAAGGAAGGAGTAAGTGCGATGTCGGTCATCGATGCTCTCAGCGAAGGGCAGCTACGAGTCGAGGAGTTCCGCGACGAGTTGGGCAAGGTTCGCCATGTGCTGGACAACACCGATGCCGTGCTCGGAATGGCAGACGAGACCCTTCACGCAGCCGAAGAAGCTCTCGAAGAAGCGCGACGAGCCATGCCGGTGATCATCGCCGTTGCCGTCGTCACCACGGCGGCGGTAGTGGGCATCTATCTGTGGCGTCGGCGGGCATCAGATCGTGAGAAAAACTAGGTCGTGATGGTGTGGCGCGACGACGGGGTAGAGACGACGTCGGCGCCTTCGTCAAGCAACGTGCGGGCACTGATTCCGGGGTATTCGCGTTCGAAGCTGCAGGACTCGGGTGGCTTCGCGAGGCCCACGAAGAGCATCAGGGAGTGCCGATTCCCTGGGTGCATGACTTCGACCGTAACCACCTGACGCTGGACTTCGTCGCGACTACTGCCCCCAGCCCGGAGGCGGCGCGGGTGTTCGGCGCTCAGTTGGCCCGCACGCATCGGTCCGGAGCCGAGATGTTCGGCGAACTTCCCCCGGGGTCAGACCGGTCCTTCATCGCCGAACTCGAGCTACCCCCGGGGCAGTGGGAGACCTTCGGAAGCTTCTACGCACAAGCTCGCGTTCGTCCCTTGGCCGATCTGGCTCTGTCACGGGGCGCCATCAGCACGGCTCAGGCGCAGGACTTCGCCGTGTTGTGTGATCACCTCGAGTCCGAGGATCCGCTGCTCATTGGTCCCCCTGATCCGATTGCCCGCCTCCACGGAGACCTGTGGAGCGGCAATGTCCTGTGGCGTCGACGTGATTGTGTCCTGATCGACGCGTCGGCCCATGGTGGGCATCGGGAGACTGACCTGGCCATGTTGGCACTCTTCGGCCTGCCTTACCTGGACGTCGTACTTGAGGCCTATTGCGACGAGTGGCCGTTGAATGACGGCTACGAAGCACGTGTCGAACTGCATCAGGTCTACCCATTACTCGTGCACGCCATCCTTTTCGGCGGGAGTTATGGCGCCAGCGCAACCAGAGTTGCTCGTCAAGCGGTGGCTAGGACTCGTTCGTGACGGGGGTGGCCGAGTCCGGGGCCCTACCTCGCCCACTAAGCAGGCGATCGATCGCCCAGAAGACCAGGCCGAGCACGATTCCCAGAGCCGCCACCCCGGCGATATTCGTCAGTACCGCAGGAAGTCCGTAGGCGACCACATTGAGGAAGTCGTAGGGGTATCTCTCGATGAAGTGTCCTCGGATGAGTGTGTAGGCGGCCCAGGTAATCGGGATCACGATGGCCGTGAATACCGACGCGAAGGTCACCTGCCGGCGTGGACCGACGATGAGCCAGAGGGCTACCGTCATGACAGGAACGATGTAGTGCTTGAGTGCATTGACGATGATGTCCAGGCCTTCCACCTGAGCATCAGGCGCAAGCACGATCGCGTAGATCAGGCCGGTGATCGAGATCATCACCAGTGAGTCCATGCGCACCGCGTGCCAGACACGTCCGCCCCGGTCGGGGTTTCGAGCAAGCATCGTGAACACAACGGCGACGATGATGTTCGAAAGATTGGTGAAGGCGCTCATCGAGTCGACAACGCGCCCGACGAGACCCGCGAGACCGTCCGGATTCACCCCGAGAAGTCCCGGAGGCACATTCACCGGTGGGTAGACGTTGAAGGCTGTCAGGATCAAGCCGAGGCCCAGGCCAAACCATGTGATACCTGCAGCGATTGCGTAGATGCGTCGGATGCTCACGCGTGCAATCTTTGCGCGAAGATCACGCACCCATGGGGTGCCACACCGTCTTCACCTCGACGAAGGCCCGGATACGAGACAGGCTCGGGGTCGCCTGCCAGTCTGCGTGGGGAGCGGCCCCGCGCACACGTTTCACCGTTCCTGCGGCGCTTCGCTCAAGGTCGGCCGCAACCCCCTCGTCGACGATCCCGGTGAGGTCGAGTGCGTTGACATCTGCGTGCTCGGCCAGCCATGGCATGACCTCCGCCGGCGCCCCGGTGAGGATGTTCACCACACCTGCGGGAACGTCGGAAGTGGCCAAGCATTCGGCGAGGGTGATGGCCGGGATCGGTCGGGACGAACTCGGCATGACGATCACGGCGTTGCCGGTGACGATGATGGGGGCGACGACGCTGACCAAGCCGAGGATGCTGGCATCCTGCGGTGCCACCGCCGCCACGACTCCCGTGGGCTCGGGTACGGAGAAATTGAAGAAGGGTCCGGCGACGGGATTGGTGTTGCCGATCACTTGGGCGTACTTGTCCGCCCAGCCCGCGTACCAGACCCACCGGTCGATCGCGGCGTCAACATGGGCGCCCGCCTTTCTCGACGAAACACCCTCGGAGTCGGATACCTCCGAGATGAATTGCTCGCGGCGGCCTTCCATGACCTCGGCGATCCGGTAGAGAACCTGACCGCGGTTGTAGGCGGTAGCGGACGACCACTTGGCGACCGCGGAGCGTGCCGCCAACACCGCGTCCCGGGCATCCTTCCTGCTGGCCAGGGCCATGTTGGCGAGGAATTGTTCTTTGGAATCGGTGACCTCGTAGGTGCGCCCGGACTCGCTACGCGGGAAAGCCCCTCCGATGAAGAGTTTGTGGGTCTTACGAACATCGACTCTGCTCATGATGGATCCTCCACGTTGAGGTACGCACCCAAACCTTGCACTCCACCCTCTCGACCGAAGCCCGATTCCTTAAAGCCTCCAAAGGGGCTCGTGGGATCGAATCTGTTGAAGGTGTTGGCCCAGACGATCCCGGCGCGCATCTGGTTCGCCATCCACAAAATGCGGCTGCCCTTCTCGGTCCAGATTCCTGCCGAAAGCCCGAAGGGGGTGTTGTTGGCTTTCGCAACGGCCTCCTCGGGGGTGCGGAACGTGAGAACCGACAGGACGGGTCCGAAGATCTCCTCGCGGGCGATCCGGTGAGCCTGGGTGACGTTCGTGAAGACCGTTGGTGGGAACCAGAAGCCTTTGTCGGGGATCGGACAGGTAGGGCTCCAGCGTTCGGCTCCTTCGGCCTCACCGGAGGCGGTGAGCTCTTCGATCTTGCTCAACTGCATGGACGAATTGATGGCCCCGATATCGGTGTTCTTGTCCAGCGGGTCTCCGAGGCGAAGGGTCGTCAGGCGGCGCTTCAAGGAAGCCAACGCCTCGTCGGCGACGGACTCCTGCAGCAGAAGCCGACTTCCGGCGCAGCAGACATGTCCCTGGTTGAAGTAGATGCCGTTCACGATGCCCTCGATGGCCTGATCAATGGGAGCGTCATCGAAGACGATGTTGGCTGCCTTGCCGCCCAGCTCGAGGGTGAGCTTCTTCTTGGTGCCAGCGACCGCTCGCTGAATGGCTTTTCCAACCTCGGTCGAGCCGGTAAAAGCAACCTTGTCCACATCCGGGTGCTCGACAAGCATGCGCCCCGTCTCGCCGGCACCGGTGATGATGTTGACGACGCCTGGTGGGAGTCCGGCTTGTTGACAGATGTCGGCGAACGCGAGAGCGGTGAGTGGTGTCGTTTCCGCGGGTTTGAGCACTACCGTGTTGCCGCAGGCCAAGGCGGGGGCGACCTTCCAGGCAAGCATCAGCAATGGGAAGTTCCACGGAATCACCTGCGCGGCGACGCCGAGAGACTTCGGGTCGGGCCCGTAGCCGGCGAACTCGAGTTTGTCGGCCCAGCCGGCGTGGTAGAAGAAGTGCGCGGCCACGAGCGGTAGGTCAACATCCCGGGACTCTCGAATCGGTTTTCCGTTGTCCAAGGTCTCCAGGACCGCGAGCTCACGAGAGCGTTCCTGGATGAGGCGGGCGATTCGGAAGATGTACTTGGCGCGGTCCTTGCCGGACATCTTGGACCAGGTCTTGTCGTAGGCCCGGCGGGCGGCCGCAACCGCGGCGTCCACGTCGGCCTGGCCGGCTTCGGCGACCTCGCTGAGCACCTCCTCGGTAGCCGGATTGATGGTCTTGAAGAACCCGCCGCTGGTGGGTTCGCTGAAGGATCCGCCGATGAAGAGTCCGTAGTTGGACTCGATGTCCACGATGGAACGCGATTCCGGTGCGGGGGCGTAGTCGAATGGCATGGGTTGTCCTCGTGGTCTGTCTAGTCGATCGTCACGTAATCGGGGCCGGAGTAGTGACCGTCGCGCATGCGCTGACGTTGCATGAGTAGGTCGTTGAGCAGGCTCGAAGCTCCGAAGCGGAACATGTCGGGGTTGAGCCAGTCCTCGCCCACGGTCTCGTTCACCATCACCAGGTAGCGGATGGCGTCCTTGCTCGTCTTGATGCCTCCGGCTGCCTTGACCCCGATGCGGGTACCGGTCTGGTCAGCGAAGTCGCGAACGGCTTCGAGCATCAGCAAGGTCACCGGCAACGTGGCCGCCGGGGACACCTTCCCCGTGCTGGTCTTGATGAAATCAGCGCCGGCCTGCATGGCGAGCCAACTGGCCCGACGAACGTTGTCGTACGTCTTCAGCTCTCCGGTTTCGAGAATCACCTTCAGGTGGGCATCCCCGCACGCCTCTTTCACCGCGACGATCTCTTCGAAGACTTTCGCGTAGTTGCCGGCAAGGAAGGCGCCGCGGTCAATCACCATGTCGATCTCATCAGCGCCGTCTGCCGCGGCTTGCTTGGTGTCCATGAGTTTCACGTCCATGCTGGCCCGCCCGCTGGGAAAGGCGGTGGCGACCGCCGCCACGTGAACTCGATCTCCGACACAGGCCCGCGTGGTCGCCACCAGATCCCCATACACGCAGACCGCCGCTACCGCGGGGCAGGTCGAATCGGTCGGATCAGGGTGGAGCGCCTTTGCGCACAGGGCGCGGACTTTGCCGTCGGTATCCATGCCTTCAAGCGTGGTCAGGTCCACCATCGAGATGGCGGTGTCGATGGCCCAGATCTTCGAGTCCTTCTTGATGGAGCGAGTGGCAAGCGTGGCTGCGCGCCCTTCAAGCCCGACTTGATCAACGCCCGGCAGCCCGTGAAGTCGGCTGGTGAGTGTGCCGTTGTCCACTGTCTGGTCGCCTTCTCTCGCCTTCGGATCTCAGCTGATCGGCCATGAGGGTATCGCCACGGGCTTCGTGCAGTCGCGCCGGAGCCTCGCTGGTGATCTGCATCCAACGAGTGGCACCTACGAGCTGAAGCTCTGTAAACGCGAAGATACGAGGCTCGAACGCTAGCCGGAGAACCAGTGTCCGACGTTGTCGGCGAGATCGTCGAGTTGACGCTCGGCGGTCTCGCGGGCGTCCTCAATACTTGATCCCACTTCTACGACCACTTGCAGGTAGGCCTTGATCTTGGGCTCGGTTCCGCTCGGCCGCACGATGATGCGGCCCTGCCCGGCGAGAGTGAGGACGAGACCGTCGGTCGGGGGAAGATCCGTTCCCTGTTGAAGGTCGACGATCGTCTCTACTGCCCGCTTTCCCACGGTGGTGGGGGGTTGACTGCGTAGCGACTCCATGATGGTGCGGATGGTCGAGAGATCAGCGACGCGCAACGACACCTGGCGGGTGGCGTACAGGCCGTGTGCACGGGCTAGATCGTCTAGGAGGTCCAGAATCGACCGGGATTCGGCTTTCAGTTCAGCGATGAGGTCCATCACAGCGAGCGCAGCGGTGATTCCGTCCTTGTCGCGCACGGTTTCGGGATCGACGCAATAGCCCAGCGCCTCCTCGTAGCCGAAGCGCAAGGTCGGGATACGGCCGATCCATTTGAATCCCGTCAACGTTTGCTGATAGTCCAAGGTCGACGAATCTGCAATGGCCTTGAGCATTCCGCCGGAGACGAGCGACTGCGCCAACGTGCTACGGCTGGAATCACGCCTACTGGCCCACCACCCCAAG
>Ga0182090_1091752_pt1 | contig 10151 bp, 8 predicted proteins | sample 041ome_24_FD_127767 | JGI IMG/M metagenome (GOLD analysis project Ga0182090, IMG submission 127767) | Metatranscriptome of coastal salt marsh microbial communities from the Groves Creek Marsh, Georgia, USA - 041408BS metaT (Metagenome... | ecosystem: Environmental > Aquatic > Marine > Intertidal... | reverse complement strand
GGAGGAGGAGGCAAAGAGGAACTTAATTGTCCGGATTTTGTGTTTCTCTCGGAACCATCCGTTTTTCGTCAAAAATGTCTCCGTGAAAGCGAGATATATCCTTCCTGCTTCAGAGAAGCACGCGACTCGCATCGCGACGAATTGAGCGCACAGAGCACATCGCGCACTAAAACTGTGTAATTGTATATTTTATAGAAACACGGAGAGAAAAAGTGGAAAGAGAGAACACGACGAGAAGAGTTGTTTTTGGGAATTTCTGGCGGCGTGAGCGTCAAGACTACGTGCGCATCAGTGCGAGAAGAACAACAACAACGCTCGCGACGAGAGCGAAAACGTATCATCACATCCTCGAAGAAAGGAGTACATTTACTCCACTCAAAGTTTTTCAAGATGAAGATGCCAACATACGACCAAAATCCAGGCAAGAAAGCGTACTCCGGATTTGGAAATCTGATGCTCGAAAAGATGGGGTGGAAACGCGGAGACGCGTTAGGCGCGAACCCGTCGAAAGGCTTGAAAGAAGCCATCTCCGTGGATGTGAAAAACGATCGAGAAGGCGTCGGGAAAGAGAAAAAGGAGAGGTATAACTGGGAGGAGAAGTGGTGGGAAGGGCACTTTAAATCCGCGGCGGAGAAATTCGCGCTGGCAGTCGTCGAAGGAGGAGGTAAAGGAGGAGGAAAAGACGACGACGACGAGAGGAAGGGAAAAGGGAACACATCGAATTCGTCGTCGTCGTCGTCGTCGGAGAGCGAAGATGAGTTCGAACGAAACGTTCGCGAAATAACCTCTGGTAATAATGTTTTGACGACGAAAGAAGAAGAACTTAAAGAAGAAAAAGGCGACGACGGCGTGAAATACAACGGGTGCCAGAAAGAGCTCGAAGTCGCGAGGGAAATCGCGAGAGAACAGAGTTCGTTTCGAGGAAGGAAAGGAAAGTTGAAACGCATCGCCGGTTTCGAAGAAGCGCAGATGAACGCTTTGTTGAAGAAACGCGGTTTTAGCCGAGAAGAGACGATCATGAACACGAATTTAGAGATTAGGGAAATTAGAAAAGCGGAGGAGAAAGACGACGACGATGAAGAACGAAAAGAACGAGAAGAGAACACGAAGAAGAAGAGACGAAAGAATTTTGAAGAGAAGAAGAAAGGCGGCGAGGCGTACGAAGGAAAACCGTCGGAAACGACGGAAAAATTTTCGTGGTGGCGCAACGCCGGATTTTCCTGGGGCGGTTTAGTCGGGAGTAAACGAGAGTTAGATCGAGACGTCGATATCAACGAGGATAATCACAAAGAGAATAATAAGAATGGGTTCACGGAGGATAAGCAGGAGGATATATTCAACCAGGCGCACCAAATGGCCTCGGCGAAAGGATCGAGACGCGGTTTAGGCGATAAGGCCAAGCTTGGGAAGGAGTTTACGGGGACCAAGAGAAGTTTCGACGAGGACGAAGAAAAAGAAGACTTTGAGAAGAAAAAGAGGAAGGAGGAGAAGAAGATGAAGAAGAAGAAAGAGAAGAAGAAAGAGAAGAACAAGAGTAAAACGAGAGACGAGGACAATGTCGGGGAAAAGAAGAAGTCCTCGTCCAAGAAGAAGAAGTCCAAGAAGACAAAGTAACGTTAGTACTACGCGTTTAGAAGAATTTAGCTCAATGTAGCCGCGATAGAAGAAGAAGACATTATTAATTAGCGCTCGCAGACGACGAAAAAGATGATTGATTATTTATTATATACTATGATTAATCGTTTATCTAATGTTACAAGTTTAATTCTAATGCGCGGTACACTCAGCCTCTCGCTCTCTCCTCACCCTCTAATTTAACTACGGAAAGCCGATGAAAATTCTTTCGATTTTACCCCTTTTCCCGTAAGTATCCGTGTCCTCTCGCGCGTTCCCTCTCTAATTCTTTGCCCCGTCCTCCTTATACTTCTTCTGCAACAACTTTCGATACTCCTCTTGATTCGACCACAACCCCGCCGCGTGCGTATTCAGCGGCGAATCGTTATTCGGCTCTCCCAACAAACTCTGAATGGACAACAAAATCGTCCTCACGTTATACGCCGGCGACCACTGCTCTTTCAAAATATCCAAGCAAATGTTCCCGAACTGATCGACGTTCGGATGGAAACACGGGGTGGAAAATTTCACCACCGGCGCTTTAAACGGGTACTCGTTCGCGAACGATAACGTCAAGGAGTACTTCATGTTTTCGTACACCGTCCCTTTGGCGCCTTCGATCGTCCCGACCCAGCTGAAGATGTTGTCCCCATCCGGGAACGCGGAGATGCCGCTGTCCGAGGAGGTCATCAGGGACATCAGCTCCGTTTGTAATCTGTTTTTATGTGTAATAGTTGAGTAAGAGTTTCAGCACAGTTTAGTCGTCGTCTGGCGTTTTTTAAAGGTTTTCTTCGAAGTACTTTTGACATCCATCCAAAAGGGGTAACCAAAGCAAAAAAAGATAACAAAAAACCGAGAAACGCAACCACTTTACGGGAAAGAAGAAGAAAATGTGCTCCGCGCTTTCTCTCTCGGAAACGGGACGAAAGGTTTCACGCGCGAAAAAGAATGTACCTTCTCGCCACGCTCGCGCTATCCGAGCTGGAATTTTGGCTCTTATCTGATTTTGCCGTCGGCGAACCGACGGCGTGTTGCCGTTGCGTCGCGCTCGACATCTTCGATTATGAGGATGATTCTCGTTACGATTTTTTCTCCGTCGTTCTCGTTAGAAGGTCAACTTTCACGCGCGAATTGATGAAATGATTTCTCGTGATGCGCGCGCTCTTGCGAAAGATACGTGCGCAAAACCAATCGAGAATTCAAATCTGCGTTCACGGTACGGCGCACAAATTGAATACTTATTCGAAGAGAGAGAGTTTATCTTGGTCTCGTCGTCTGCTTCTCGCTAAGAAACGCGCTACAATGTGAGGACAAATTTGTGGTGGTTTTTTTGCTTGCACGAATTTTTCGCAAAAGATTACAAAATGAAAGAGGAGACAAAATTTATCATCACAACGAACAAAAACACTTTTCGCGTACTCCTTTCGCCGCCGAAAAAAAACCACCGCTGCGAATACTACTGCCGAAAATATGCTTTAAGAACTATCTCTCGCTCACACAGTGCGCAAACAAGAGACCTCGCAATCAGAGGTACCGGTCAACCCGCCAAAGGCGAGCAAGTATTCTCCGGATTGACACGGGATCGTGGTTAACGTCATGCCTTCTTTACCGGTTAACGAGGAGGATTCGACGAGGAGAGACCAGGAGAGTTTTGGCGGAGAAGAGGAGGAGTTGATGTTGTTGTTGTTGTCGTCGTGGTCGTCGTCGTTCTTCTTCGTTTTCTTCTTCTTCTTCTCGGAGAACTCGGAGAAGAGCTCGGAGCAATCCAGCGAAAGCGTTTCGAGCAACGCGGATTGATTATCGCCGCCGCCGCAGATGAACATTTTGGTGCCGTCTTCGGACATAGTCGCGCAGTGACCAGCTCGTGGGGCTATTTTAATGAGCTTTTTATCGTCTTCGTCGGAGATTTCAGAGGCGACTTTTATCCATTGGTACGCGCGCGTATCGAAACAGTGCACGTCCGTATCGCTCAAGACGTTCCCGGCTGCGCCGCCGAATACGAGAAGGAAACGGCCGCATCTTCCCGCGACGTGAGATCCTCTCGCCGTAGGTGGTGCGCAAGGAACGTATGATTTTGAACGAGACGATTTTTCGCTCTCCTCTCCTTCCGTTTTAGTAGTAGTAGTAGTGAGTATCTGTCGCCACGTTTTCGTAATCAACGAAAACTCCCACAAATCGTTCAAAGGAACAGATTTCACGTTCTTCTTCGCGTCTCCAACGGACATGCCTCCGAAGACGTACACCACGTCGTCAGTTTCAAACAACGTAGCCGTGTGTCCCGTTCTCGCGCACGGTAAATCGGAAGATCCGCCAGATCCAACCGCCGCGACGTGTTGCCATTTTAACTCGTTCAGCTTTCCTCCGATGTCCGATAAATCCAACTTGGAAACCGTCATCATCATCTTCTTCTCGAAGATATTAGTACTGTTGTTACTGTTGTTGCTATCACTATTCGTATTCGTCGTCACCAACAGCGCGTCTTCGTCGCTCTTCGTGCCGATGCCTCGAAACAAGTAAATCTCTCCATCCGCGGTGGCGATCGAAGCCGCGTCCGCGCACGGCGACCCCGGCCACTTCAAATCTTTCCTCTTCCACCTTAACTCCATCAAATCCAACGCCCAACAATCGCTCAACAATCGTCCGTCTTTATTTCCGTGCGAAATAATCAACTCTTCGCCTACTTTATGCGCTATGTGTCCGAATCTTTTCTGCGGGAATCGTTGGCGCGTGGTCGTTTCTAACTTCTTTTCTCTGCTGCTATTATTATTACTACTCTCGTTCTCGTTCGCCACCGTTGTTGTTTTCTTCATCGGTTGCGCGACAATCGTCCTCCACTCGTTCTTTTCCGGCATCTTACTCTCCAACGCGAACCTACTCTTCCCTCCTCTTCCTTTCCGCGGACTACTACTACTCCTCTCGCCGCCGCTAAATATCACCGATCCGAACGTCCGTATTCCCTCCCTCTCCGAAGACGACGACGACGTCGTCGTCCCCGTCCCCGTCGGAGGTACGAGCAACCGCATCCCAACCTGTAAATAATACTCCTCCGAGGATTCGTCCGCCATCGATAACATCTTCGCCTTCTCTTCGTACGTGCAGTTTTCAGTCATCAACTGCCACCAGTTTTGGTTGAAGTTTTCAACCTCTTCGCAATACTTCTCCATGGCGACGATTGCGGGCATGTTTGAGACCATTTTCCACGCCTCGTATCGTAAAACGCTTTCCGGGTCGTATATTCTTTGCCAAAACGTGGGTTTGAGTAGTTCCTCCTTCTCTCTCACGCCTCCAGATCGGGTCGCTTGTTCGTGCAACGCGTAGAGTAAAAGTCTGGAATCTTCGGTGATGCCTTTGGCGTTTGGAGGCGGGTGGTCAGAAAACGCCGAGCAGAGGTAGAATTTTTCCGGGCAGTGGAGGAACAGATCTTGATTTCTTCGTTCTCGATCGTTTTGACGACCATTTGGTTCCATCTTGTTCCTCTTTATGATGCTACTAAACAACGCGTAAAAATGAAGCAATTTGCTCCATTTTTACGCGCAAAATTCACATCTCAAAACAAAGATTACGATGATGATTTCGACGATTCCAACGGTCAAAAGCTTCACAGCGAGCGCATCGAAGTCGAAATCAAAAGCATCGTCGAAATGTGCGTCGTTTACGTCGAAGAAAATGTCGCAGTGCTGTCCTTGTTTCCGAGTACGAAATCATCATTTTCTCATCGCGGAACGACGGGGAAGGAATACAGTTACGCGGAACAGGAGTACGATTCTTCTTTGTGCACAAAGCGCGACGACGAGAACCCCTCAAAGTGACGATAAAAGCGAGAGTAATGATACGAATAATAATAACATCGTATCTTTCCGCCCGTGCATCGACATCCACCTCGGAAAGGTGAAACAAATCGTCGGCTCGAGCTTACGAGACGAAAAGTCCGTCGACGAGGAGAAACCTGAGACGAACTTTGAAACGGACGTGAAATCGAGCGAATTCGCGGAGATGTACAAACGGGATAACATCTACGGCGGACACGCGATATTGTTAAGCAAAGATTTGGAGACGAAAGAAGCGGCTTTAGAAGCCACGAGAGCGTTTCCCGGCGGATTACAGATTGGCGGCGGCGTCACCGCGGAGACGGCGTTGGAGTATCTCGAGAACGGTGCGAGTCACGTGATCGTGACGAGTTACGTGTTTCACGACGGCAAGTTAGACGAGGAGAGATTGGAGAAATTAATAAGAGTAATTGGGAAGAAACGGTTGGTGTTAGATTTGAGCTGTCGTAGAGACGAAAAAGATGGGAACAAGTATAAAGTTGTCACCGATCGATGGCAAAAATGGACCGACGTGTGCGTCGACGAGAAAACTTTAGAACGTTTAAGCGAGAAGTGCGACGAGTTTCTCGTCCACGGCGTGGACGTGGAAGGGAAAAAAATGGGTTTGGATTTAGATTTAGTGGAGTTGTTGGGGAAATATTGCCAAATTCCAGTCACTTACGCCGGAGGGGCGAGATCGATCGAGGATTTAGAGCTCGTGAAAACGTACGGACAGAATCGAGTGGACGTGACCATCGGTTCCGCCTTGGATTGTTTCGGAGGGAGTTTGAAGTACGCGGACGTGATTGATTGGCACAATAAGCAAAGAGGTCTTCTTTTAAAGTAGTAGTTGTAGCAGCATAGTAGCGTATATAATGCGTGAGTACCAGTATCATGTGTCCGTAAATGTAGTAGTAGGTACTTAAAAAATCTTCCTCTTCTTGATATCATTAGTGCAAACGAAACGTCGGCTTCGTCAACGCCTCCATGCTCGCTCCGGGTGAAAACTCCGGCGCGCCGTGCAACAACTCCAACGCGACGAGTCTGTGATACACGTCCGTCAACGCTTCTGGGTCCAAAAACAAACTCCCGCAGTGCGCTAAAATCATCCGCATGTCTTTCTCAATCGGCGCGAACCGCTTCGAACGCAAGCGCATTAAAAAGTCGTTCACGAGGAGTTGACAGTAATGCACTCTTTGGAAGTGTGGGGATTCGACCGAGGCGCCGCCGCCCCATTCGATTTTCCACGGTGGTTTTCCGACCCACGAGCCGACGCCTTCTTTTAAAGAGAAACGTATCACATCGGCTTCTCGTTTCGCCAAAACGGCTATTTTTTTACCGCCTTTTATTTGTACGGCGCGTTCGAGGTATTGCATCGCTTGGCCCCAGTAGTGGTTATTTCCTCCGTCGTCGTCGTCGTCGCTGTCGCTGTCGTCGTCGGTGGTGTAGGATGTTTGTGTCGCGAGTGCACCACCAATTTCTTCTGTGTTTTTCTCCTTTACTTTATTATGAGCTCCATCGACGTCGGCGTCGGCGTCGGCGATTGAAGAAGAAACTCCTTCGTACTCCTTCGCCCTTGGATTTCTCGCGAGCTTCTCGCGTACTCTTCGTAAACTCTCCTCCATCACTTTCTTCGTCTTCTTCCCGTCTAAATCTCGCATTAACTTTGCCTCGTCTTGGACTCTTCCACCTTTTCCAATTCCTTTTGGTGCAGTCGTGATCGTTTCTTCTTCGTCCATGTGCAAATCGAACCAAAAGACGACGGCGTTCAAGTAGCCGCTGGCGACGGTTTCTAACTTGATCACGGTTTCGCGACCTTTCTGTTTCATCGAGTTATCGAAGAAGAATTCGAACACTTTTTTCGGTTTCGTCAATCTTCGGTGTTTCACGTTTTCCATTTCAACCGGTTCGTATTTCGAATCCCAGCGGTATTTGTTTTGCGCGGACATGTCGAACCCGTCGATTTCAGTCGTGTACGCCTCGACGCCCATGGCGTATATCGTCGCCGCGGCAGGCACGACGACGGATCCGACGTTCGCGACTTTACGTCGCGCTTCTTCGATCATGTACAACACGTGTTCGCCGGTTAAGCCGCAATCGAACAAGTCGACGACGATCATGTTGCACCCTTCGTGTGGACCGTGAATGCCGCGTTCGAGTAAAGCGGCGTCTTTGCAAATCACGTTGACGTTTCGCGAGAGGTTGTTTTGGGCCACGTTTCGGCGAGTGCACGTGGCGAGGGATGGAAGCATTTCGCAGGAGATCACCGTGTCCGCGTTTGCACGAGCAGCCATCATCGTTAATAAACCAGATCCGGAACCGATATCGAGAACGTTCGCGTATCCTTCGCGATTTTTTAAGAATTTTATCTGTCGTTGAATCGCCGCGTCGTACGCCTTGGCTCGCCTTTCGTCCGCTAAAATCGAAAACTGATACTTTGGAAAACTCGCATCTTTCTTCATCATGTGCATGTAATCCGCGTCTTCGACGGTAAATTGCATGGCGACCGTGTTGTGCGAACATTTGATCGGAACGACGTGGTTCGCGTACGATTTGATCTCGCCGTCGAGGTAGAAAAGTGAAGGCGTTAAACTCGATACGACGATGTTCTCATCATCATCATCATCGGCGTCGCCAAACTCCTCCTCATTCGTAACGCCTCTGGTCGATATTTTCACGTCCTCGATCAAGTGTAGTTCGTACCAGAACAAAACGGCGTTAAACGTCCCGTCTTTCGTAAACTCGAAATCGACAAACTTTTGATCGCTCGCCTCGGGCGGATTTCCGAGATCAAAGTGCCAAATTTCCTTCGGTTTCGAAAGCGCTCTGTAAGAGTCCGGATCAATCGGGACACCGGCGGAGTACGTCGGGTGCGAACGGTATAAGTCCATCGCGGAAACGTCTAACCCGCAAATATTTCTCGATTTAATCTCAATCGCTTGCGCGAACACGGTCGCGGACGACGGTAAGACGATACAGTCCGGCAAGAGTAAATTTTGCAAACAGTGCTTCGTGGACGGGATTAAACCGGAGGAGAGTAATCCGTCGTCGATGATATCGTTCAAAAACAAGTTGCAATACACCGGAACGTCCGCGAGTAAAGATAAATCCGTGGGCCTTTTATAAATCACTTTCACTTGATCGTCGCAGAATCCGTTGTTCAACAAGTTTTCTTTACACGCCATGGCTTGGTACAACCATCTCTCGCACGCGGTGACGTGGTGCGCGCCTTTGTCGAGTAAGTGCATGGTCATCAACCCGGCACCACATCCGAGATGTAACGCTCGAACGTCTTTATTTTCATTTTGGAGTTTTTTGATTGCAATCTCGATGGCTTTAGTATATTGTTTGCGTCTCACCGTATCTTCCAAGTATTTGAAATGTCTCTTCGGTATCGCGATATCGGCTTGAACCGTCATGTAATTATACGTATCTTTCAAATGGTAATCATTTTCCGCTTGGAACGGCGTTAAAAGCTGCGTCGGGAGCATATCTTTCGGATGCACTCTGTGTAACGGACTCGCGTACGGTAAATTCGTCAGTCGTTCTTGTTGATGTTTCTTTTCTGGCGCTGGTAAGCACTGGAACGTCTCTCGATTTTTGACGAAACCTTTCCCGTTGTGCAAATCCGCCAAGACGGCGACGACGGCTTCTTCCAAACCTCTTTTCAACTCCTCGTCTTTAGGGGAAAATTCCAGCCCGGTTTCGAAGACCGATTTTGCTAATCGGTGCATGCGCAAACCCATCAACGCGAACCCTTTTCTCGCGTACCCTTTGACGAACACGTTCAAGACTTGACCGCCGGCGGATTGCGTTCGATAGTATCTCTCGTTCGCTAAATCTTGCGATTTATTCGCGTCCCACAACGCCTCTTCGAACAAACCCAAGTTCAAATACGCCACCGCACGATTTGAGTGACACACGTGCATTAACTCGTGCGTTAAGTTATTCTCGTGCGCTTTTCGAAACACTTTCGCGTACTTTGCAATCGCTTCGATGTCGTCGCCTTTTTTCAACGCTTCCACCGCTTCGTTGTTCAATTTGACGATGGATTTCGATTTAAACTTTTGATCAAGTTTAAACTCCTTATCGCGTTGGCGAATAATCATCAAGCGGAGTTTTGTTTGACGTTCGTGTTCGTCTTTTGTTTTCGGACCGGCGTTTGGGTAGTACTCTTTGTCGTGTTCTTCGTTCGGTCCATCGGATGAAGATGATGATCTCACAAAATCACCACTTTGACCACCAGCACCTTTTGAATCGGTGTTCAAGGTGTCGTCCAACTTCTCGTACTCTTCCAATTCCTCCTCTGAAACCGAAGAATCGTCCTCTGAATCGTCCTCTTCGCTCTTTTCATCTTCTTTGTCTTCTTCTTCCTTTGAAACTCTCGTCTTCATCACGCGCGTCTTCTCGCCTTCTTCTTTTTCCTCGTCCAAATTTTCCTCGTCCGAATCTCGCTCTGGAAACGCAAACGCATCGTCTCCGTCTTTCTTCGAGGAAGAAGAAGAAGACAAAGAAGACGCAAAGAACTCTTCTCCTCCACCCATGATGAAACTTATAATAAACGCTTTCTACACTGTGTGTATAATAATAAACGCGCTCTTCTCTTCCGTTCAGAGCTACTACGCGAATGAATGAATTTCTAACGCATTTCACATCCTTTTTTTTCACACAGAAGAAGCAGAAAAAAAAGAGAAAAAAAATCGGAGCGTTTTTTAAAAACCCTAAACCGTG
>Ga0182090_1132337_pt1 | contig 10168 bp, 8 predicted proteins | sample 041ome_24_FD_127767 | JGI IMG/M metagenome (GOLD analysis project Ga0182090, IMG submission 127767) | Metatranscriptome of coastal salt marsh microbial communities from the Groves Creek Marsh, Georgia, USA - 041408BS metaT (Metagenome... | ecosystem: Environmental > Aquatic > Marine > Intertidal... | reverse complement strand
GGTGGCAATCCGTGCACCATGGTCAAAAATTTCAGCTCGGTACCGGCACGGCGGTGCTCACTCAGTGCCTGATAGTCGGGGTCGTTGTACCAGGCCGTGGCATGGGCCTCCGAGGGAAAAGTAAACATCACCATGCGGCCCGCGCGCGGGTCGTTGCCTTCAAAGGTCACCGTGTTGTCGTCGTAGGTGAAAAACGCGCCTTCATGGCGCTTTAAAATTGGGAAAAAGCCTTTTTCGTATTCTCGGTATTTGTCAGCGTCGTGCACCGTGAAGTTGGCGACAACATAAACGGGTACATCAGACATGATGATCTCCTTACAAGTTAGTAAGCCAAGCGGCGACCGCTTGGCCAATGTCTGTTGGCGAGTCTTCCTGCAAAAAATGTAGGCCCTTTACCGTCACCTCGGTTTGGTTAGGCCAGCTCCGGCAGAATTCGCGCTGCTTGCCGACAAGAATAGAACCCGGCTCGGCATTCACAAACAGTTTGGGAATCGCACTACTGACCATAAAGGCGCCATAGGCCTCCACCAGCTCCACCATGTGCGGAGGTTCGCCGTCGATCGGGATTTGTCGTGGCCAGTTCAATGTCGGTTGGCGGTGATCGCGGGTATCAAAAGGCGCTCGGTAGGCGGCCATCTCATTTTCAGAAAGATCTCGCATGATCGAGCTGGGCAAAACGGCTTCGACAAACATGTTGCGCTCCAAAACCAGATCCTCGCCTTTTGAAGACCGAAACCCCTGGAAAATCCCCCGCGCCGACTCCGGCCAGTCTTCCCAGGTCATCGGTGTGACGATCGCCTCCATGTAGGCGATGCCTTTCACTGCCTCGGGGTTGAGTCGCGCCCAATGGAATCCCAGGCCGCTACCCCAGTCGTGAATGACCAGCGTGACGTTGTTGTCTGCACCAATTGCACGAAGAAGCCCGTCTAGGTAATCGAATGCGACTTGAAAGCTGTAGCGATCAGGGCCGTCTGCGGAGGGCAGCTTCTCAGAATCGCCCTGGCCGATCAGATCGGGTGCAATGACGCGCCCGCTTCCTTCCAGCTCGGGAATGATGTTGCGCCACAAATAAGAAGAGGTGGGGTTGCCGTGCAACAGCACAATCGGGTCGCCGGCGCCCGCCTCAAGGTAAGCAATGCGCTTTCCGTTCACTTCGGCAAATTGTTGGCTGGTGGGCATGTCAGGCCTCTTTAGCGTTGGTCATCCGGCAGCTGCGGCAATGCTGCTCTGGTTGTTGTCTTTGTCAGCCGCTTGTTGCCTGCTGCGGGCGTTCGACCGGTGCCGCAGGAAATGCGTCAACCTACTGCGCATACGGGTTGGTGAAGTGCTTACCACTACCACTACCGCAACTAATGACATTTACAGTGCCATAAATGCACTTCGCCGGCCACTCGGCTTGCCGGGCAGGTTTACTGGTGCCTTTGTAGCGGGGGTCGGGCTAGGTCAGGTGCGTGTAACCTGGCGAACGAATCAGTTCGTTAGCGCCAGCATATATTCCGCGACCAATTGCCGCATGGGTTCCGAAAGGTGGTCCTGAGGCGGCATGGTAGGGAAATCGGGGCGCTTCTTCTCGGGGTTGGCAATGTAGGCCGCGATACTTCCAGCGTCCTCACCATACTGCGCTTGAATGGTCAGCGTGGGTGGGCCAATGAGGCGCACGTTATAGGCATGACAACCTGCACAGATGCCTTGATAAACAATCTCTGCTCCAGAGGCATCGTCGTTAATCACTCGGGGCTCGGCCGGTTCCGGCAGCATTTTAGTTGCCAGCGCACGGGTCGAGTCGCTGGGTTCGCGGCCGGCAATCGCGTCATTGGCACGAATGGTGGGGCTGTCGCAGTCTGCCCAGTCATCGACGCCATGGGTTCGGTAGGCTCCTCGGCGCGAGATACAGCTACCGCGGGCAGCATCGGTTGCGCCCTGATAGGCCAGAATGTCGGGTCCGGTGGTCGAGAACTTAGTGAGCATCAAGAGCTTCATCTCGCCCTCGGGCGAAGCGCCATTGTTAAACATGACGTTGTCGCGGATTTGCACTTTATCCGGGTTGGGGTCTGACCCCGTATCACTGGCAATCTCAGTTACAAAATCCTGGCTGGTGATGATGATGCCGGCGTTGTTGTTACCCGTAATCACGTTGTCTTCGATGACAACTTCGTCGCCCGACATCACGATGATCCCACTACCTGCGGGGATCTGGGACACCAGTGAGCCCGGTATGCCAAAGTTTGGGGTGTTGTTGTCCAGCACAAAGTTGCGGCGGATGATCGCGTCGTAGGAGCTTTTGATCGGTAGCCCGGGGGTGATGAATACCAGAATGCCACCAGTGTTATTTTTGGCGAGGTTGCCTTCCACCAGCACGTGTCGGCTGTTCTCAATCTCAATGCCGGCGACGTTGTCGAAGACCTGATTGTTACGTACATCAATGTAGTCGCTCATGCCCACATAGATGGCGGCGTCCTCGATGCCCGAGAGAATATTGTTTTCGATCAGGCCGTTCTCGCCAAACTCCGGAAAGATGCCGTACACGCCGGAGTCGACGACCCAGTTATTGCGGATGGAAAAGTTATTCCCCGCCTGGCCCATGATGGCGTTGCCTTTGTAGTGGGTGATCTTGAACCACTCCACCGAAAACCCATTGCCGGAATACAAAATCGCGTCATTGAGCTGCTTTTTGCCATCAAGGTGGGGCCAGTTGTCGCCCTCTACGATGCCGCGTAGCGTGATGTCGTCTTTGTCGACGTAAACCGTTTCGCTGTAAAGCCCGGGATACACCCGTATCTCGTCACCGGGCGCGGCCTGATTCACCGCGTCTTGAATACGATCGCCCTCGCGCACCTCAATGATGGCGGCCTGTGTTGCAGACGTTGCCAGTAAGAGCGCCAACGCACACGCGGCGGTATGGGCGTAACAACGCACAAGTTGAAGCGCGTTCACCAGTCGATTAGTCATTGTCGGCCCCCATAGGCTGCTCTTGCGGCCTTATTTCTTGCAACGTGTTATTGAAGCCGCCACGTTTGTGAGTCGTATCCAACCGGCTCAGGCGTTTGCTCCTTGCCAGAGTTGGATTCGTTTTATTGTGCACCAAAGCCCGCGGTGTTGCCCAGCGCGTGTGCTGGCTCAGGCTCGACGGGCAGTCCTGAGGGCACTGTCTGGGGAATTTCGGGCATAAACGCCTCGTCAGTCAGCGCCCCCATAAAGGTGGCGAGCAGCTCAATTTCCCGATCAGTGAGTTGCGGCTCCCAGATATGCCAGTGAATCATCAACGACTCGCCCTCTGGCACTTCATGGCCTCGCCCGCCCGTGTAAAAGCGCGCAGCATCTTGCAGTGTCTCTTTTTGTCCCCGGTGCATATAGGGTGCTGTCAGCACGATGTTTCTCAGGCTCGGCACACGGAACGCGCCCCGTTGGCTGGGGTCGCCGGTGACGGCTTCAGCGCCTGGATCAACCAGCTCACCGGGCGCATCGGCGACACCCAGCACGGCCAGTTGCTGATTGGTAAACAGCGGCGGGGTGTGGCATTCGGCGCACCGGGCGACAAAAGAACGAAACACGTTGAACCCCTGAATCTCCTCATCGCTCAGCGCAGCGTGGTAGCCATGAGCGTATAAGTCGTAGCGGCTGTTCAGTGAGACCAGGGAGCTCTCAAAGGCTGTGATGGCGGTATAGACCTGGTCGAGCGAGAGGGGCGACGCGTCGAATGCGGCCTTAAAGAGCGCGATGTAGGTGCTGTTGGTGCTCAGCGTCTCGAGCAGTTGTGCGGGCGTATTGCCCATCTCCAGAGGAGAATAAAGCGGCCCCTGCATTTGATCTTCCAGAGTGGTTTTGGAGCCATCCCACAAAAGCGTGGATAGGAAACCGACATTCCAGAGGCTAGGCGCTGAGCGGGGCAGCGTTTGTCCCCTGATGCCTACGGCTTGTGCCCGCCCATCGGAAAATCCCTGCGCCGGGTCGTGACAACTGGCGCAGGATACGGAGCCGTCTGCCGACAGCGCCGGATCAAAAAACAGGTAACGACCGAGGTCAATCTGTTGGGGGGAAAAGCCCTCCCGCAACGGCGGCAACCCGGTTTTTAAGCCGCCGACACCAGCATCACGCAGCGAGCGGTATTTTCGATAGTGATTGCGTAAATAGCAGCCGCCATCTATTAACTCGAAGGAGGCGGGGCAGGTGTCGCTGAGTGTCATGGTAGTTGACGGCAGGGTTGGCTCGTCTGCCAGCGTGCTGGTCGTCACCGCGGCCAAAATGCTCATGACCGAAAATTTTCTCGAAAACCTGAGCACTGAGAGTAGCGCACTGAGAATCACGCGCGCGCCTCGTCAACACTCGCCTCATCAATGAATAAATTAACTGACAGCTTTGAAAACCCAACGGGTTGAGTGGGGACTATGCTTTGAAGTGATGCGCGGGGACTCATTAAGCCCACTATAGAGAATTCAGGGCGACCTGAGCGGCGGTTTTGAGGCAATGTAGGCGATGACATCGGCGATATCGTCACGATTCGACAAGGCGGGCGCAAGCCGTGCCATTTGTGCACCGTAAAAGTCGTCGGGGTGAACACCGCGGATACCCTCGAGGTAGCTCTGGTAGGAAGACTTGAGATACCAGTCGTTAACTCCGGCCAACGCGGGCGCGCCTAGAGCATCATTGCCCAAAGCGTTGCCACCGTGGCAGGCACTGCAGATATTGACGTAGTAATCCTTGCCGCGGTCCGCGTCGCCTTTGATAGTGGCTGGGGGCTGAGCGGGCGGCAGCTCCGTGGTAATGAGAGCGGCAAGGCCTGTGATGTCGCCTTCCCGGAGATTCGCCACGCTCAATGCCATGCGCTTGCCGGCGCTGTCGTCTGGGTGTGACCCCCGAATACCGCCGACAAAGTGAGTGAGCTGTCGGGTAAGGTATTGAGCAGAGAGCTGTGTCAGTGCCGGTGCCGCCAAGGCCTGATTGCCCTCGCCGGCTGCGCCGTGACAGGCGGCACACTGCCCCTGCCAGATCATCGCCGAGGGAGACCCCGTCAATGAGACCGTCATCGCATCCGAGGCAGCAGATGAGTCGGGCGGTGTATCGCCGCAACTGGCCAGCACACCTATCAGGGCGAGCAGTGTGGCGAGACGGCGCATACTGATCGACTTCGTGCTTCGGCTTACTCGTCGAGGAAGCTGCGCAGGTAGTCAGAACGAGTGGGGTGACGCAATTTGCGAAGCGCCTTGGCTTCGATTTGACGAATCCGCTCGCGGGTTACATCGAACTGCTTGCCGACTTCTTCCAACGTGTGATCGGTATTCATGTCGATACCAAACCGCATGCGTAGCACTTTGGCCTCGCGTGCCGTGAGTCCCCCCAGCACTTCACGGGTGGCTTCAGTCAGGCCCTCTTCGGTGGCTGATTCAACCGGCGAGGCGATGGTGAGGTCTTCGATAAAATCTCCAAGATGCGAGTCTTCATCGTCACCAATGGGCGTCTCCATCGAGATCGGCTCTTTGGCAATCTTGAGGACTTTACGAACCTTATCTTCTGGCATTTCCATGCGCTCGCCGAGCTCTTCGGGCGTGGGCTCTCGGCCCATTTCTTGGAGCATCTGACGCGAAATACGATTCAGCTTGTTGATCGTTTCGATCATATGCACTGGAATACGGATGGTGCGCGCCTGATCCGCAATTGAGCGAGTGATCGCCTGGCGGATCCACCAGGTGGCGTAGGTCGAGAACTTGTAGCCGCGGCGGTACTCGAACTTGTCGACCGCTTTCATCAGACCGATGTTGCCTTCCTGAATCAGATCGAGGAACTGCAGGCCGCGGTTGGTATATTTCTTGGCGATAGAGATCACCAGACGCAGGTTGGCCTCGACCATCTCTTTCTTGGCGCGACGGGCACGGGCCTCGCCCATGCTCATGCGGCGGTTGATCTCTTTGATTTCTGCGATCGTCAGGCCGGTCGCCTCTTCCACATTGGCGATTTGGCGCTGCAGGCGCTGGATATCTTCTTTGTATTGGTTGATTTTAGCGCCAACATCTTTCTTGCGCGCCACGCGGCTGACCCAGCGGCTGTCGCTCTCCGAACCCTGGAAGCTCTTGATAAACTCTTTGCGATCCATGCGGCAGTCGCGCACAACGATCCGCATGATTTCTCGCTCGGGTTCACGAACTGCAGCGAGGGCAATGCGAGGCTCATCAATCAGCGGGTCAAATGCCCGGGGCGTCAGCTTGAAGAACTTAAACAGCTCGCCCAATTTATTCATTTCCGTGATGGCGTCTTTGTGAGTGCGACCCTTGGCAGCAATGGCTTTCTCAGTTTTGGTGCACTGACGCTTCAATGCAGTGAAACGTTTTTTGGCCTCGACAGGATCGGGACCCACGGGTCCCTCCTCATCGTCATCTGAGTCGCCCTTTTGCTCTGCTGCCGCGGCCATTTCTGAGGCTGAGGGCACGTACTCGGCTGGGTCGAGGTAGCCGATCATTACGTCGATGAGTTTGCGCTCTTCTTTAGCGACCAGGTCGTATTCGTTGCAGAGTTGGCGAACCACGCCCGGGTAGTGAGCCAATGCGGCCATCAGCTCACGGATGCCTTCCTCAATGCGCTTGGCGATGATGATCTCGCCTTCTCGGGTCAGCAGCTCCACGGTACCCATCTCGCGCATGTACATGCGCACGGGGTCGGTGGTGCGGCCGGCTTCCTGCTCAACAGCAGCGAGCGCGGCGGCGGCTTCAGCGGCAGCTATCTCGTCGGCTGAACGATCGCCCTCGGCCATCAACAGCTCATCGGCGTCTGGTGCCTGCTCGAACACCTGAATGCCCATGTCGTTGATCATTTGAATGATGTCTTCGACCTGATCGGGATCAGAGATGTCTTGGGGGAGGTGATCGTTGACTTCAGCGTAGGTCAGGTACCCCTGTTCTTTTCCCTTTGCAATCAGGGCTTTAAGTCGGGATTGCTGATGCAATGGGTCGGACATACGGAACCTGCGATGGTGTGGCACAAAAATGGCCGGCGAGTATAACGGCTTAGACCCCCGAGCACCAATGTCATTGGCGGGAAAATGCCGCCTCTGCTGGCCAACGTTAAAGGCGATATTTTGAGAGGAATCACAGACTTGCCGATGCCATGTCTTGAGGGCGTATGCCGGTTGCGCGCAGCTCGGATCAAGCTTGCCAGCCTGCCGTAACGCGGCGGCGTCAGCCCCGGCCTGACAGTGCCCGGATTTCTTGAGTAAGTGTCAGCAGGGCCTGTTTTTCCTCAACCGTCAGTTCTGCGTAAGGTTTTCGCTTGAGGGCTTCGAAACGTTGTCTGGCAGCATCGAGCGCGGGGTGGCGGCTGAGTTTTTCCACTAAAGCGGCACACAATGCTTCCAGCCCGGCGTCCTCTTCAATGGTTTCCCGTCCGGCCAGTGCATTCAGAAAATCCCCTTCGGGCGTGCCAAACCAAAAGCCCAGTAGCGCTGCGGTGGTGACCTCGGGGTATTTGCGAATGTGCGCAACGACTTCGGAGAGTAATACCGCGTCGCGACTCCCTTCAGTCCCCAGCAGCGTGTCGGGCACGTGAGCGATCAGATTGGGTTTCAGGATTAATATGCCCAATAGCCGGTGAAGTGGATTCTGAGAGCTGGGTGAGAGGCTCTCGATTATCGGCTCCCCATTCTGCATGGGCGCCTCGGGCGGTGGCTCATCGGTATCAAAGGGCGGTGGCCCGTCAGCGGGTGGGGCGGTCTGCTCCAACGGATCCGGGCGCGGTGCAGGAGGGGGCTGCAAGCGCTTGAGGCTGTCAACATCAATACCCGTTTTATCGGCCAATGCCTGATACATCAGGGTTTTGAATACCCCCTCGGGTAATCGGTGCAAGTGTGGCGCCGCCAATTTCGAGAACCGCGCCCGGCCATCCATGGTCTCGAGATCTAGACCATCTTCAAGATGCTTAAACAGAAATGTCTCAAGTGGGTCGGCGTGGTCAAACAGGTTTTCGAGGTAAGCCTTACCTTTTGCTCGCACCAACGTGTCGGGGTCCTCTCCCTCGGGCAGGAACAGGAACTTGGCCTGACGCCCATCCTGCATGGCGGGCAGGGTCGCTTCGAGCCCCCTGAAGGCCGCCTTGCGGCCTGCGTCGTCGCCGTCGAAGCAGAACACCACCTCGGGCACGATGCGGAACAGCCGCTCCAAATGCGTCTCGCTGGTGGACGTGCCGAGTGTGGCGACCGCGTAGGGAATGCCGTGCTGAGCCAGTGCGATCACGTCCATGTAGCCCTCGACCACGACAATACGCTCCAAACGCCGCGGATGCTTGCGCGCCTGCCACAAGCCATAAAGCTCACGGGATTTTTGAAAGACCGGCGTCTCGGGGGAGTTCAAATACTTGGGCTTGTCATCGCCCAGCACGCGGCCGCCGAAGGCGATGACCCGGCCGCGCTGGTCCTGTATTGGGAACATGACCCGCTCGCGAAAGCGGTCATACATACGGCCTTTGTCGTTCTTGACCAACATACCCGACTTCATCAGCGCATCCTGGGCGGCTTCATCCGCGCCAGTGGTTTGCATCAAGTTGTCCCAGCCTGCCGGAGCAAATCCGATTCTAAAATCCCGGGCGATCTCGCCCGTCAGGCCCCGACTTTTGAGGTAGTTGACCACTTTATGGCGTTCGGCGTGCTGACGGAGCGCGTGCTCATAAAACTTGCTCGAGCGCTCTAGCGCCTCGAACAGCGGTTTGTTCTGGTCTTTTGGGGGCTCGCGGCCGCCTCGGGGGTCATCTTTCGGCACTTCGAGCCCAACGCTTTGCGCAAGCCCCTCGACCGCCTCGCGAAAATCCAGCCGCTCGTAGTCCATGACAAAGCCCAGCGCATTACCGCCCGCTCCGCAGCCAAAGCAGTAATAAAACTGGCGCTCGGGGTTCACCGAAAAAGAGGGAGTCTTCTCGTCGTGAAAGGGACAGCAGGCAGAATAGTTTTTGCCGGCCTTCTTGAGTTTTACGCGTCTGTCGATGACCTCAACAATATCGAGGCGATCCAATAGATCATCGAGAAAAGCTTGTGGGAGTCTGGCCAAGGTGGGGTCGTCGGGGTCGCTCGTTCGCGGCCACTTTTAAAGAGCAACCGCTTCGTCTTTAGGTCAAAAGGAGTTTTAACGACTGCAGTGTGACCCCCCCATAGAGGTAGGGCAAGGGTTGTGCTCAGTGAGGCTAAGTTCAGCGGTCGAGATTAGACGCCAAGCTTGGCTTTGACGCGCTGGGAGACTTCGCCCATGTCGGCACGGCCCTGAAGCTGGGGCTTGAGTTTGCCCATCAACGGACCCATCGCGGCCATGCCTTCCGCATCGATGTCAGCGAGTGCCTGGTCGATAAGCGCATCAATTTCGTCAGCTGAGAGTTGTGTAGGCAGGAAGGTCTGGATGACCGCAATCTCGGCATCTTCGACATCCGCCAGCTCGGGGCGGTTCGCATCGCGGTACTGCGTAGCGGAGTCACGGCGCTGTTTGACCATCTTGTCCATGATGGCCAGCGCGCGGGCGTCATCGATTTCGATGCGCTCGTCGACTTCTATTCTTTTGAATTCTGCCTGAATCAGGCGAATGGTGGCGAGGGTTTCCTTTTCTCGGGCCTTCATCGCCGCTTTCATGGCGGCTTTGATCTGTTCAACCAGAGAGGGGTTCTCGCTCATTGGGAGTTGCGCGGATGGTCCGCGCGATCAATAGAGACGTTGGCGCTTGCGGTTCTCGCGCGACACCTTTTTGGCGTGGCGCTTGACCGCAGCCGCTGCGGCGCGCTTGCGAATAGTCGTAGGCTTCTCGTAATGCTCGCGCTTTCGTACCTCGGCAATGAGGCCGGCTTTTTCGCAAGAGCGCTTGAAGCGACGCAAGGCGACGTCGAAGGGCTCGTTCTCTTTAACCTTGATAGAAGGCATTTATCTGTCCTGTCATCTAAAAACCACGCAAAATAACGTGGACCCGTTTTGAGGGCGCGCAGTATAGGTGGCGAGCCTTGATTTTGCAAAGCGTTGAGGCATGTTAGTTTTTGCCGCTTTTTTGAACCGATTGCGGGCGGTAACCGCCCCAGAACAGCGTCGGTTATGCGGTTTCACACTTGTTAAGGCGTGCGTGCGATCGCCGATGGGTTGAGGTGGATTGCCGACTAGTCACCTCACAAGTTAAGGACCGGGATAGGGCGAAATGAAGGTATTGGGTATAGAGACGAG
>Ga0182090_1428622_pt1 | contig 10171 bp, 12 predicted proteins | sample 041ome_24_FD_127767 | JGI IMG/M metagenome (GOLD analysis project Ga0182090, IMG submission 127767) | Metatranscriptome of coastal salt marsh microbial communities from the Groves Creek Marsh, Georgia, USA - 041408BS metaT (Metagenome... | ecosystem: Environmental > Aquatic > Marine > Intertidal... | reverse complement strand
GCTCCATATAATAGGGTATAGGGGTTCTCCGGGTCCCTATCGGTGCTATACCCTATTACTTGTGACTATAAATGCTGGGCTCGCGACTAACCCAGCCATATTAATCTTTTTTTCAAGGGAAACTCGCGTCGTTTGAAACAGAAACTCGCGTCGTTTGAAACAGAAACTCGCGTCGTTTGATCCAATGGAAAACAGAGAGCACGACAGCACGACCGCGAGGCCCGTACTCTGTTACCGTTTCCGAGGGTATGAGCAGGACGGAGATGGGGGGGTGGATAGTCGCCCCGCACATGTCTGTTACAAATTCGCTTACATCTACGATCTTTCAGACGAACAGATTGGTTGGTTGAAGCAATACAACGACATCACGCTCGGAGACTATTTCGTTGGAGGTTGTGGGGATGCTGGACCGCCTTCCGCATTCCTCGATTTTCTGAACCGATCTCCCGTCTGGATGTCGGAAGGGCAGAGTAAGAAAGTCGTGCCACCCGGGTGTGTTGTGAAGATGTCTTTCCGCTTGGACTTAATAGATTCATAGGCCGTCATATCCACCATTCCAGTTCGCATGTAACGCGAGTTCCAACCTATCGGTGCTATACCCTATTACTTGTGACTATAAATGCTGGGCTCGCGACTAACCCAGCCATATAATAATCTTTTTTTCAAGGGAAACTCGCGTCGTTTGAAACAAAAACTCGCGTCGTTTGAAACTCGTGTCGTTTGAAACAAAAACTCGCGTCGTTTGAAACAATGGACACTGCGATCTGCAAAGGGTACCTGAAACGCGCCGAGAAGGACATGGCCATGCTTGCGTCGACCATTACCTGGCCCGATGGTGGTGTCTCTGTGAGCGAATTGAACAAGAAAGTCAATCGTATGAAACGCCGGACGTCTCACCCCATCACCCGAGTGCAGTACGGGAAGAAAGATGAGTATACGTTCTTGGTCGTGGACTACGGGATTTTTGATGTATTTGAATTCGTGTATCGACCCGACAAGCCTGCACAGTTGTGCCCTCCCGAGGGTGTCTTACTCGGCATGCAAGGCTATTGATTGATCTGATTTTGAGATGTAAGAGTCCCGTTCTGCATGTCCACTGCATGTCCACTGCATGTCCACTGCATGTCCCGGGTTCGAATCTTCCAGTGGTCGAGGGGTCGCTCATGCCCGAAGGCAGTCGCTTTTTTTTTCATTCCGAATTCACTCTGTAAGTTCGGAAGTCGCGTCGTTCTCTAGTATATACATCGCGTCATACAGTCGCAGACATTTAATGCCTCTTCCCCGTAAATTACAGCCTCTCCACTCGCGCACGTGGCCCGAGATGAAACGGATGGCCGAAGCCCTCAACGATCGTCAGATACGGGACGACGACTCCCTCGAAAAGTTTCTGGCCGACGAGGAGTCGAAATTGAAGAGTACGTTTCCAGATCTGATCGAGATGGAGTGTGACGCAGATCCCATTCGAGGGGACGTGGCGTCTCTGTTTCTGAGGTTCGAGGACGAGGAGATGGAATACCTGGAGATGGACTACGAACTCGTTATGGAAACCGAGGAGACCAATCGTGTTTCGTGGTTTGTCGATGTTCCGCTGAGATATGAATCGTCTTGCTCTACGATGTAAGGGGGCTACAAGGATCTCGACTCAAAAAATTCTCAGAACGAAAAAAAAAACCTTCGTCTGACGAGTCGCGTGGTTTTGGAGAGCCATTCGCGTCGTTTAGAAGCACTGCATGCCTGCCCAGGATAATCTTCCCCAGTTGCCTGACGAATTGATCGGCAAAATACTCGGGAAAACTGGGCTTTTCTACTCTCGCAGGTTTCAAGAAGTCGCGACCTCTACTGGGCTCTCTGAGTATACAGAGATGGCCCAAAAGGACGAAGAAGCATCGTGGGAACCTGTTGTGACGTGGATCAAATCGACGTTGCAACAGGTTAAGACAATGACCATCCGTGAGAACAACGGTACCCCAAACAGTTATCAACCCGACGGCGCTGACTTGGTTCCAGACCGTTTATTGGCGTGCTGGTCCCATTGTTGGTATTATGACGATGCAAATGTGGACGATATGCAGCCCTTTATTCTCACCGAGGCCATCAGCGCAGAGATCGCTGACGGAAACGACTATTCGTTGCAAACGAACACACGGGACCAGATCGAACTGGTCCTATTCTACCCCGGGCCTCTTCCGCCGGGTGTGCATTCAGTCGAAGTCAAGTTGACTGAATGCAAATTCAATATGAATCGCTATGCAGACGAGGAAATTGACACGCATACCCGGACGCTCCAGATCATTGTACGTCCGTCAAGCGAGGGCTTCGTCATGGACCATTTCCGTATCGAAATTTTATCGGAAGAAGACAAATACCCAGGGAGTTTCCATTTGGGTGTTTGGGGGAAGAAAAATAGCAGTCGTACGGCTTTTCTACCGGCGTATTCGCAGCAAATTTTGTTGCTTCTACGCGGTTTGCTAACTATGGAAGGGCCACCGTATTTGAGGATGACCTGTTGGAACCATGATGTTCGAGGACTCTTACGGGAGCACAAGTTCCATCTGCTCGGTATTCAGGGCTTGCACTGACGGGTCTCATGTGGCTCTCACTTTCCGCATCTTTCCGTATAAGACATAAGTTCTACACCCTACCTGGAGCTCATCATCAAGATCTACCAGATGAGGCTGAGGATGGCAAATTCAATTCAATTCATTCAATCTCTCGCGAGTGGCTATACCCTAAAATGAGCAATCGCGTGGTTTGCAGCGTGTGCTACGAATCAGCACCCGAGTGTCAAGCGTGTGACGATACACATTCCAACACGAATAACCTCACAGTGTTAACCCCACGAGAGTTCTACGCATGTCCCCAATGCCAGGCGGTCACGTGTACATCCTGTCTGTCGAAATGGTTTACGGAACACGATGCATGCCTATGTATCAACAAGTGTCCCATATCCATCGAACACATGAAAGGATTACAGCATGGTGCCTTTTATGCAAAATGGGAAGCGACAGCCATCAAGAGCATCGTCGATTTCCATACCCGGTTATTACACACACGGACCTCTTACCTCGCCACGTACAAAAAGGTCGTCGAGATGAAACAACGGCTTCTCGACCTTAAAAATCAATGGGAACGTGCACTCTCCCATTCATTCGAGGGAACAGGACCTGGTGAAAACTCCTTCTCCAAACACATCGTCCCCTGGTGCAGATGCCAGGCGTGTACTGCACAGCACAACCATCTGTGCAGACAACTGTCCACGATTTCTGTCAGAGACTCGTTGATGGAAATCATTTGTCACCCGTGGGGCTGTGAAAACCTGCCAAATCACACAGACATCGACAACGTGCTTTGCATCAAAATTGGAGATTTTGGTATTATGGAATGGATGACAGGTTGTCTCCTCCATCTGCAGCACGCAGAGTGGTTTAGGCATTCATCCATGGACAGCTCGTTTAACCTGTCCAGCCAACATCCACTCTGGGATCTGGCCATATACACATGTCTGAAGGACGTGTACCAGCATGTGCTCCAGTTGCATCACAATGGAAAGACACAGGCAGCACAGACCTTCTGGGGGACACACGCCCAGTTCCTACAAACATCCAATCGGTTGTATTCGACCGTGTGTACGGCCATGCAAATGGGGATTGAGTCCACGTTGGGCAGGACACGTACACAGACGTATGAGCACGAATCCGTCTCCAGGAAAGTCGTCAGGTGTTCCTCCTGTGGTGAGGTCGTTCGTCGGGACACATCAGCCCCGCGTGAGTTGGCGTTCCACTGTGCAGCGTGTTCCAATACCACACACACGTACGTTGCCTATGTCGAGGCCGGCTACCACCCACGGACAGCCCTGTCCTTCGTGGCAAACACAGTGTCCTCGAAATGCCCCATGCAAATTCAAGATCTGTCGTACTCGGCCCAGCAAGCATGGAATCAAGGCAACCACATGTGGATGACGAAACTGTCTATTATGCTGTCTGTCGCGAGCGCGGCGACCCAGGTGTGGCATCGGCTGGGGGACATCCACAATGAATCACACCAGATTCGACAGACCATCCTCGACATACAGATGTCACAATATCGAATCTCCTGGAATGACCAACGAGACCAACGAGACCAACTGGCGTTCTCCAAGAAACCGTACTTCTCTGTCATCCGTTGTGACCGCTCCGAATGCAACGGGTTGGTCGACTTCGGGTCCACCGACTCGGCATGTATTACCTGTCAAACAGAGCACTGCAATGCCTGTTGGAAACCGACGAGCGAGGGACAGGATGCACATATCTGCGACACCACACATGTCGAGCACGTGGCGTGCGTGTCCAAGGCCTGTTTACAGTGTCCTGCCTGCCGGACCATCATCCAGAAGGTACAGGGTGGATGTTCCCACATGTACTGCACCCATTGTCATACAGGGTGGAACGATCGAACCCAGGAAATTCTGCATGGGATCGTGATGAATCCTCATTTCTTCGAGGACATCGACAAGCAGCACAGTCAACAGACAGCAGATGTTCCCGGGTATACGTTCCACCCCCCTCCATCTGATTGGGCTACCCAAGAACGTATGGCCGATCATAAACATATACGCGCCGCGACGTATGTGTACTGGGGTGTGTGTGCGTTTATGCACAACGCTGTGCTTGCATACTACAATGGAGTATCGGCACAGAGATTTCAAGATAAAGTGAGGTTGGTATACCCCATCCTCCATAAACTCAACCGACTCTTCTCTGTGACGAGGGAAGACAAACAGGAGTGGGCAAGTATGGACGGACAATTTGCAGAGATCGTGAAATGGGCACGGAAGGTATTCCTCACAGATTCGAGGACAAAACACAAGTTCTACACACGCATGATGTTTGATTGGCAACGCGTCTGAAATACCGTATAATATATGTTACAGGCTCCTCATCATGACTGTGATCGGTACAAGTACATGGTCCACGACGGTCTGGATCGAGGCTGACCCGCCGTGAATAAACAGTTCCTTCTCCCCCCGTATATACGACTCGATGCCTTCCAATATGGAATCCTTCTCCTTCTTTCGGCGATACATGTAGCTGCCTGGATACGTGAGCAGGTTGCGATTGATGGCGACGAGAATACGCATCAACTCTGTGAGGGCCTGTTCCGTATGGTCTGGATCTATGCGACGCTGGATGTAGACAGTCGCCTCGAGAAGCAAGGGCCATATCTCCTGGGCTGGAACAGAGTAGGGTACCATCACGGGAAACGGAGAGCCAGGATTGGTCGGGTCGCCCTGCTGGCGAAATTTCGTTTTTTTCGGAATTCTCGTGGCCACTTGCTGAATCGTCTCCAGCATTCTGTTAAGAACAACTTGGTCCTCTGGCGAGACGACCATCATCAAATCGACGCGAGGATATCCACGCGAGAAGGAAACGAGGGGGAAACGAGGAAACGAGGCTCGCAGACAGAAATTTTTAAAAAAAGAAATTTCTTTTTGCGATGATGCGATTCGATCATCTGTCGAACATTCAACACACCAACATCGAGGAGGTTCTCGAGAACAGGAGTCGGATGGAGATAAGAATCCAGGAACTGCAGAAGGAGCTACAGACCGCGACAAGTGTGCTCGACGAAACGAATTCTTTCCTTCGTGGACTGATTGAGGAAGTCACGGACGATGAGAAAAGCAGGGTAAATGTTGGCTCAAAGCGGGCCAGGGTATTGATCCGACGCGCGGTACAGCAGCGTCTTTTCAATATTTCCCGTAGACCTCCGGCCATCGTTTTTGAAGACAGGTTTACGGGATGCACTGATGCCGGGGTGACCGGGGTGACCGGGGTGACCGGGATCACGAGTCTCATAGCCAGTGCCTTCAAGTCGTGTGGCGACGGCTCGTTGATCTTTCGGCATCTCGTCGACGCGTGGAACGACGACCCCGCCTTCCAGTATATGAAAGATGAGAATGCAAAGGTGGTGCGGACCGGGTGCATTGTCACACAGGCACAATCACTCCTGGATATGGGACTGTGCACCCTCGCAGCTGTTGCAGAGGTGTTGGGTGGATGTTTCGACCTTTCGGGTGCAAAGCTTTCCGAATTGAAGGCAATGGCCAAGAGCATGTCACTCAAGCTCACCCACAATGGCGTCCCGAAACCGGCCGAGACGTTACGAAAGGAGTGCAGTCCTCTCATGGTCATGAGCGTGGAGACGTACGTGGCGTGGAAACGATACCGAAGTAATGTACCGGCGTGGCAGGGTGAATTGCAGTGTGCTCGGTTTTTTATGACGGACCTGGTGCCAGTTCGCGGGATACCCGGCAGGATCGACGTTATGGAAGAAGCATTGAATGCACAAGTGATGGAGATTTTCCCACCACTCCACCCCAAGGTCTTTTCCTCGCTCGGTATGTCCCGACTGCCCGATGATCATCCAGCGCGGTACCGACCGTCGTTGATGATCGTGCTGCTCCAGAAACTCGATGAGTGGAGACGGGAGTGGCATGCTGGACAACTGGCATGGGATATGCCATCTGATCTCCGCAGCACCGGTGTAGCAGGGTTGCGACCGGAAATCCAATTACGGCGCGACCAGCGTGCATTGCAATCATGGCTTACGTGCGCGGAAAACGAAGCATCCATACAGTCCGCATCTCACATTCATCCGACTTTGTAACATTTCGTTCGGTCGCTCATTTCATCCGACCACTTTCCTCCACTTTAGGCCTAGTCTGTTCCAAACTGGCCGATGTCAATGTCACATACATTTCGTTTCGGTAGCTCATTTCATCCGACCACTTTCCTGCACTGTGGCCTGGTCTGTTCCAAAACTGGGCCGATGTCAATGTCACATACATTTCGTTCGGTCGCTCATTTCATCCGACCACTTTCCTGCACTGTGGCCTGGTCTGTTCCAAAACTGGGCCGATGTCAATGTCACATACATTTCGTTCGGTAGCTCATTTCATCCGACCACTTTGGCCTGTTCTGTTACAGATTGATATTTTGATTGACTTCTTAACTAGTACCGCCTGGTCATGCTTCCGGTCGCCGAAACATGCATAACTCACATACTGTATCGTGTAAACTGTCCTCGATAACGATACCGAGTAAGCTACTCACATGACGAGATACTGTCCTGATTTCGTCCAGACGCTGTTTCTCATTCAACCCATACATCGTCCATCCCGTGTTAACTGGCCAGTACTCCATCTCTAACGACGGTACCTCAATATCCTGTTCTGCGAGAAACGATACGACACGGTGCAATAATCCTCCTGGATCCGTACTGAATGGTGCCTCCAAATCGAACCGTAAATCAAGAGGCATGTCCAGAGACACCCGGATCTTTGATAATATGATCTTGCTGTAATACGGCGTCAGTGACTGGACCATCACATCCGTGGTCGGGGGCAGGGCCGGGTACACACCGTCAATGAACTGGATACACGAGACCGCCACAGAGGTACACACAGCACGCTCAAATGCACGGAGGGTACATTCACCCATGTCCTTCTATGATCGACGTCCTCATAGTAGTAGTAGTAGTCGGCTTTATAGGGTCGTCACCGTATATATAAAGAAGACGGCTCAGACAGTCAAAGACAGTCAAATTATTTATAGCGAACCAAAACAGCCATGATCCCACCCAATATGAAAGCCGGTATTGGTCATCCTACATACCAAGAACCTGGATCGCTGGGCAGTGACTTAGCTGGCCGCCTGGATCCCACATTCCAACGTCTCATTGCGACCGTTGCGGTGATCACGGAGAGTGCATCCATCCACGCTGCAGTCTTCGCCGCTCACAGGGACCCCGACGAAGCAACCACCACAGTCACCACAGTCACCCCCGAAGATGTCGAACTGGCACTCAAAGCAGTCGCCATGCATTTCCTGGACGAGATTGACGATCCTATGACACAACACATCATGGATATGGAAGCGTACATGTTCCACGGGAATGGAGACGATCCACCTGGACGTGATGTATTCAAACCCATCATCGATACACCATTTGTACGATCGGACGACACTCGAGACGGTCAAGACAGTCAAGACAGTCAAGACAGTCAAGGAGCTAATGGCGGAGTGTGCACATGCAACGTCTGCTCGAAACTTAAGGATGCCGAACGACAGTGGGATACGTGGACTCCAGAAGACCAAGCCAAGCAGTTCCTGAAACACTCCGTGCAACGAAGCATTCAACAAGTGCTACAAGATACAGAGGGGACAGAAGATACAGAGGATACAGAGGGCACAGAGGATACAGAGGGGACAGAGGAAGAGCAACAGAGTGGACGGTAATTACGTTTTATATGAACAGATAAAGCGTTCGCGTATATCCCCACTGTATGTGTGCATACCTATGTGACACATGGTACTTGCGATATCAGCGTAAATCTTCCCGTCAATCTGTTGCAACCTTCGGCATAGCGCATAATCTTCGCTCAGGTACCGTCGACTCTCTGGGTCAATCATACAGTCTGCAATCGCCACATACTCTTTGACGGGGTGTTTGCCCGGATTGATATCGTTGACACACAACAATTCGTCACGGTAATGCGCTCGCATCTTTTCTACCACACCTCGGGGAATCATCATACATCCCGTCGCACTATCCAACACCTCGACAAACCCGTTTTCCACCTTTGCGTTCTTGTCCACGATATTTATGTTAAAGTCCACAACCTGCGACATGACAGGTTCCGTACTCTCCTTGTTTAACTTGTCCCAATTGTACGATTTCTTCGGGTATATGCCCGTCACAATGGCGTCTGGGTGCGTACGGGCAAACGGAAGTAACCTGTCCAGAATCATCTTCGGGGAAAACGCCAAATCAGCATCTAAAAACAACAGAAACTTGGCATTGCTCTGGTAAAACTGTTCGATCAATATGTTACGAGCACGTTGGACCAAACTCTCATTCCCAAGCAATTGACAGGCCATGGACACACCCGTCTTCATACACTCGCCCTGCAACTGTAACAAACACGCCAAATACGAAGCATTCAGTTTACAGCCGTAGCATGGAGTGGCAATGTAGAGCTCGCTCATACTGTTGTATACGGGAAAAATCGAAACAAATGAACGAGGCATATCATGCACGTCGCCATGCCCAGCGACCACGTTTGTCTTGCTTGGATAACCAATTGCTCCCGTCCAAACCAATGGCCATCTTGCCAGCATAATTCTTCGCGTGCCCAGCTGGTGCTTTCCGTCCTGCCGGTGTCTTTTGCACCGTTCCAGTCGCCGTTTTCCGATGAGATGCATTCACAACAGGTTGCGTATTGGCTTGCCGACTACGCATAATCGGAACCCAACGAGTTTTCTCTCTCTGGGGTGTACTGGGTGTACTGGGTGTACTGGGTGGTGCCTGGTCTCCCAACAGGCGTCTCCCAATCGTACCTGTCCGTAAGACACACCGCCGCGACCCCGGATTGCACACCTTCTCGGGCGGACACAGTTGCTTGCAGCCACCATTGCCGGCAGCCGATCCCCTCCCTTTGCCCTGATGCCCAGACAGGATTTGTCGGCCGATCTGTCCTGCACGTAACACACACCGGCCAGTCTCTGTATTGCAGATTTGATCTGGATTGCATGGTTTACACTCTTTCATTGTGTGTCCTATATGATGAGAAAATTACGGGGGAAAATACCAGAAAAATTCTGGAAGGCTCATGTATGACGTCAGAGGCAACCATCCAGGCAAAGATTGTCAAGTACCGTCTCAAAATGGGACAGCTGGCCCAGAAAATCAAACAACTCGAACGACGATTGGCACGCAACGCCACCAGCCCCATCCCAAATTCTTCTCCCACCGAAAGTATGCCCACCAACACCCATACACGAATGCTCAGCACCACCATGGACGACTGGGGAGCGTCCAAGAGCGCCATCAAGTCAGCCAAACGACTCGAACCTGGGTCCGATGAACTTACCCTCACCTTGCCAGCTGGAGGACACGGAAGTGCCGGCGGCGTCAACCTCAAATGCGTGCCGAAAGGGTTCCCGTGCACGTCCGCAGAACTCAAGTATGCCGTTTTTATTCCTAGAAACTGGGATTGCGTCAAGGGCGGAAAATTTCCCGGGCTCTTCATCGGCAAACAGGGAACCGGCGGGAAGTCCTACGAAAAGGATAACGGAAGTGCTCGACTCATGTGGAGGAAAAACAATCAACTCGTCTCGTATCTCTATCTGTG
>Ga0182090_1186093_pt1 | contig 10187 bp, 10 predicted proteins | sample 041ome_24_FD_127767 | JGI IMG/M metagenome (GOLD analysis project Ga0182090, IMG submission 127767) | Metatranscriptome of coastal salt marsh microbial communities from the Groves Creek Marsh, Georgia, USA - 041408BS metaT (Metagenome... | ecosystem: Environmental > Aquatic > Marine > Intertidal... | reverse complement strand
GGCAGCTATTACGACAAGCTTGGCGTGCGCTTTCATGCAGCCTATTGCGCATCAAAAGCCGCCGTTGCCGCTATTGGGCGCTGTCTTGCTGTGGAATGGGCAAAGGCCGGGATTCGTGTTGTTACCGTGGCACCTGGATTCATTGGCACGGACTTGAACCAAACCCATATGGAGAATGACCGGTTTCGGGACTTCATTACGAAGCGCATTCCATCCGGCGAAATCGGCACACCGGAAGAGGTCGCCAAGCTGGTCGCCGGTCTTGCAGATGAGAACCTACACTTCCTGAACGGCGAAACGATTTATCTGGATGGCGGTCAGGGAATGAATCACTAAAAGAGCATATTCGGATCAGATCGGGTCATTTCGCCAACCAGAACGCCTCGCTGGCTAGGAGCTGATCGCGCTGCGATGCGGGGCATCGCGAGCGGGCGGCGACGACGACCAGCGAGGCGTTCTGGCTGGCCCGAGGGGTGGCCTTGAGCCAAACCATGGACGTCGTCGAAGCGCTTGAACGATGAACCACATCGCCCTGCGCGCTTCTCCTAGCCATGGCTTGGCTCAAGGCCACGAAATGACCCGATCTGATCCGAATATGCTCTGAAGCCAGGATTCCCTGCCTTTCAGCGATTTCTTAAGGTCAGCCCGCCATAGTCCCTGCGCAATTAAGCGTGAGGGGGACTGTCCGTGTCACAATCCAATTTGGCTGCGACGCCTAAGGCTGACCAGATTAGCGCGGGTCCGGCAGGTGAGGCCCTTCGCTTAGAAGCGCTGCATCGCTATGCAGTTCTGGACAGTTTGCCCGAAGAGAACTTCGACCGGATCGCGCAAGTCGCCAGCCGCCAATTCAAGGCTCCAATAAGCATCATTTCTCTACTGGATGAAGAACGCTCTTGGATCAAAGCCGCAGTTGGCATTGGCATTGCACAAACGTCCCGAGCAAACGGATTTAGCAGCGTTGTTATTGATCAGGACAGCGTGCTGATTGTCCCGGATGCTCAGGTCGACCCACGTTTTGACAAAAACATCCTCGTCACAGGATCGACCAGGCTTCGGTTCTATGCTGGCGCGCCCATCAAATCCGCTGAGGGCCATAACATCGGTGTGCTGTCGATTGGTGATATCACGCCGCGCGATACTTTCAGTGACAGCGAGCAGCAATTGCTGCTGGACCTTGCAGACATCATCAGCGGCGCTTTAGAGGCGCGGGTTGTTGCGCAACGGACGCTGACGGACCTGGAACCGCATGTCGATAGCGCGCTGGAGCAGCACCGCAGGTTTGTCGAAAGCCTGCGAGATGGAATCCTCTCTTGTGATCAGAACGGCGTCTTGTCCGTGATGAATTCAACTGCGCGAAAGATGTACGGCTTGGAATCCGCCCCCCCCAACGATCTACCAACTGGTGGGCCGTATGGAGATGCGGCAGCCAGACGGCGTGACACCAATCGAGCCAGAAAGCGCACCCATTCTGCGGGCTTTACGTGGTGAAGTGGTTGATCAGGAACTCATCGTTTCTTCCGGCACCGACCATGCCTGCGTCGTCCGCATTAACGCGCGGCCTTTGCTAGACCGGGATGGCAACGGCGTCGGTGCCGTATCCGCGATTGAAGACATTACAGAAGCCCGGCGCATGGAAGAACACCTCCAGCAAGCCCAGAAGATGGAAGCCGTCGGGCAGCTCACCAGTGGCCTCGCCCACGATTTCAACAATCTGTTGGCCGTCGTTATGGGCAATCTACAGCTGATCGAGCGCGTCGTGAAAACTGACGAAAAAGCGCTCCGCCGCACCCATGCTGCCTTAGATGCAGTGCGCCGTGGGGCGGAATTGACTAAGCGCCTGCTCGCATTCTCCCGCAAGCAAGACCTGAAGCCAACGCCGTCGGACGCCAATGCGCTTATTACAGGCATGGCCGATATGCTAGAACGGACGCTCGGTGAATGGGTGAATATCGCTATCATGCCGGCTGCTGAGAACTGGACTGTCACGGTGGATGAAAGCCAGCTTGAATCCGCTGTGCTCAACCTCTGCGTCAATGCCCGGGATGCCATGAAGGGCGGTGGGCGGTTGACCGTCGAGTCCCAGAACATGCACATCGGGCCCGCCCATTTCGCCGATGCAGATGACCTTCCCCCGGGCGACTATGTGCGCATTTCAGTGACGGATACCGGAACAGGCATGTCTGAGGATGTGGTCAAACGGGTGTTTGAGCCGTTCTTCACCACCAAGGATGTCGGCGAAGGCAGCGGCCTTGGCCTGAGCATGGTCTATGGCTTCATCAAACAGTCCGGTGGCCATATCACCGTCTATTCCGAGATTGGTTACGGCACCTCTATCGCTATGTATCTGCCGCGCTTGCAAACTGAAGTATCCGATCCGTTTGAAGCCGAAACAGAAATTGCTGCAGCCGTGCCAGAGGCTATCCAGGCCCATCGTATCCTCGTCGTCGAAGACAATGACGCCGTGCGCGATGTCGCCGTCGCCATGCTGGAAGACATGGGCTACCACGTGATCGAAGCACAGGATGGCCTCTCCGCCCTGGAAGCTTTGAAGGCGGAGAATGGCAAGTTTGACCTGATGTTTACGGACATCGTCATGCCCGGCGGCATGCATGGACCTGCGCTGGCGAAGGAAGCCAGGGCCGTTTTCCCGCATCTGCCGATCCTCTACACATCTGGATATGCAGAAGCGGCAGTGCTGCGCGAAGGCGATATCGGCAATAGCTTTGAGTTGGTCAGCAAGCCCTATCGGCTGGAGGAACTGGAAGAGAAAGTGCGCAACGCCCTCGACCAAACCCCGTAAGCCACTGACACGAACGCTGACGCCGGTGCTAAGCTCTATCCCGAACTGAAAATCAGGATAGGAGCAAGTGATGCTGGCAGTATGGGTCACAGTCAAAATCAAACCGGAACTCAGGCAAGAATTCCTGGATGCCATCGAGGTAGACGCCATTGGATCGGAACGCGACGAGCCCGGCTGCGCCCGTTTCAATGTCCTTCAGGACGCTGAAGACGAGAACACCTACTACTTCTACGAAGTCTACAAGGACGAAGCCGCCCGCGCAGAGCACCGCGCCGCCCCCCATTACGCCGTATGGAAAGCCGCCGCCCATACCCTGGCAGAACCCACCACCCGAATAGAAACCCGATCCGTATTCCCAACGGACCCGGGCTACTGGTTTCCGAAATAGCAGTGCCGCCCCTATTTCACCCCGGATGTCCGTTGGAGGATGCCCTGGACGAATACATTTGTTTGGACGCCGGTGAAGCCTGCGTCTGAGAGGTAGCCTTCGACTTCGGCGGTGGAGTGGGCGATGCCGGTGGTGTTGTTGATGGCTTGTGCCAAGCCCCACATGGCAGGGTCGCTGGGGCCGGAGCGGTCTGGGTCCAGGGATTCGCCGATCAGGTGGAAAGTGCCGCCGGGTGCCATGGCCGCATAGGCTTTCTTGGCGACGGCGGCGAACGCTTCACGGCCATACATGGGCAGGTTGGACGCCATGACGGCAACGTCCGCACCATCGGGGAATGGATCGCTGTTGAAGTCGCAAGCTTGCGCTTCAATCCTGTCCTCAAGCCCATTTTCTGCGATGAATTCCCGCGTTACCGGCACGACGGCAGGCAGGTCCAGCACAACAGCTTTCAGGGCTGGGTTGGCCTTGCAGGCTTCGATGCAATAGGCACCCGATCCGCCGCCAATATCAATCAACAGCTTGGCGTTCGACATATCCACGTGCCGCAGGAACAGCCGTCCCGCACCCCGCCCAATTGAATAGGTGCCGCGATGATAGCGGCGCGCTTCTTCAATCGTGATGCCGTCCACTGTTGGGTTCTTGAGGACGGGCGGCGTTTGTTCACTTAGAACCTCTGCCATGCGGCCCCAATGGTTCCAATCCGGCTTGGTGAACAGCATCCATTCACCGGCATATGTGGGCTTACCTTTGACAAGGTAGCGATCAACGTCCGCCACATTGCGCAAGGTTTCGCCATCGCGCGCGATCATGCCGAGGCCAAGCATGGCAATGATAATCCGCTCGCCATGCAGTGGCTGCAGCCCCATCGCGTTGGTCAGCGCTGCCTCTGTATTCGCACCCCCATCAAGATGCGTGAACAACTCCAGCTCTACCGCCGCCATTAGCGCGCCGGCTTCCCGATACGCACGCACCATGGTTTGCAGCCGCTTTGTCGTTGGCCGCGCATTCTGCCCGTCTGGGCTTCCAGACTTAGCCTCAGGCATAGGATGCTCCCATGCCTTCGCTTGGATCCGTGAACGGGCCATAGGGCGGAATTGGATACCGAAGACCGACGCGAGACAGCGCCTCCATGCCTTCAATGCCGCGCTTGAATTCATGGGGCGGCATGGCGATCAGCATCTCGTCATCTGCAACGCCGCCGTAACGGCGCTCCGCGAAGCAAGGGATGGAGATAGAGGTGTCTTTGGTCAGCAGCGCTTTGCCCCAACTATCGGCACAAGCGGATTCGCCCGTGATCGACATGTCGTAGCGGCGATAGCGCTTATGCTGGAGCCCATTCACGAAGATAATGATCTGTGCAGGCGTGCCGTACAGCAGAATGATATCCGGCGGATCAAGTCGTGCTGAGCGGATCGGCGATACCACCGTCGCCACATATGTCCCGTACACTTGGCGGGGCATTTCGGCTTGGTGCGCTGCGGCGGCCACTTGGTTTTCAAACCATACGCCGGTCATGTGGGTGCCATCCAGCGTCGGCTCATCCGGCAGATCAATACCGTGGACACCGCCGCAATTGGAATTAGGCCGCACGTTTTCTGCCGTGATGCCCAGCGTGAACCCGGCCATGCGGGATTGCGTCACCAACTGGCACATGGTGTGGAAACGACCAGCCTTCGGGCGGCGAAGGCCCTGGATCTCGTTCATTTCATCCAGGCTCGTGTATTGCTTCATGCCAATGGCGAGCGTGCGCGGCTTTAACACTGCCGTCAGCCGGTTGTTTAGGTCCTGCAATTCCTCGGCTGAGACATGCTCATAATCGGGGTGTGCGTCGAGCGGGGTGGGCTGCGGGTGGGCTGCTGTATCAGGCATCATGTCTCTCCATCGGGTTCGTTACTCGAAAGCATGCCATGCTGGTTCAGCCTTTGCTATGATGCTTCTAGAACCGCTAACAGAAGAGAATCGCCATGCCCCATGACGGCCATCATCACGATCATGATCACGGATCAGAACTGACTGAAACTGAGCTTCGGGTCCGTGCGCTGGAGAGCCTGCTGGTCGAAAAGGGCTATGTGGACCCCGCCGCACTGGATGTGCTGGTTGAGACATATGAAAAGAATGTCGGCCCGAGGAACGGTGCCCGCGTCGTCGCCAAAGCCTGGGATGAGGCGGATTACAAAGCCTGGCTGCTTGAAGACGCCAGTGCCGCCATTGCATCGCTTGGCTATACCGGTCGCCAGGGGGAGGACATGATCGTTCTGGAGAATACGCCAGAGACCCACAATATGGTCGTCTGCACATTGTGCTCCTGCTACCCCTGGCCGGTGCTGGGCTTGCCGCCTACTTGGTATAAAGCCGCCCCCTACCGCGCCCGGTCCGTCTCACAACCGCGCAGCGTGCTGGCAGAATTCGGCGTGACCTTGCCGGATACCACAGAAATCCGCGTATGGGATTCGACCGCAGAGACCCGATATATGGTCCTGCCAATGCGCCCGGACGGCACAGATGGCTGGTCCACTGAGCAGCTGGCAGACATCGTCACCCGGGACAGCATGATCGGCACAGGGCTGGTGGAGGCCGTATCATGAACGGTGCCCATGATCTTGGCGGCGGCCACGGCCACGGGCCAATCGCGCCGGATCCGAACGAGCCGCTTTTCCACGGCGATTGGGAGCGCAAGGCGTTCTCCCTCACCCTCGCCATGGGCTTCACCGGCCAATGGAATATCGACCAATCCCGCTTTGCCAGGGAGAGCATGGCACCTGGCCGCTATCTGGAAACCTCATATTACGAGCATTGGGCGCACGGCCTTGAAGTGCTTTTGGCGGACCGTGGCCTGGTCAGCGAAGCAGAAATTCAGGCAGCGAAACCGATCGGCCCCGCCAAGCCCGTACAGCGGATTCTGAATGCTGAAGATGTTGTTGCGACCCTCCAAAAAGGCGGCAGTGCCAAGCGCGATGAAGCAAGCGCTGGCCCCGCGAAGTTCAACGCTGGTGACCGCGTGATCGCCCGCAATATCAACCCGCCGACGCATACCCGCGTCCCCCGCTACGTGCGCGGGCGGGCCGGCGTGATAGAGAGGGTGCACGGTGTCTTCGTATTTCCGGATACCAACGCCAAGTCGGCCGATGAAAAGCCGCAATGGCTCTACGCCGTTCGGTTTGAAGGCCAGGAGCTTTGGGGACCGGATGCGGAGGCCGGCGCATGCGTCTATGTTGACCTTTGGGATGATTACCTTGACCCGGCCTGATCCTGCAGTGCTCCGCAACGGCCTGCCGGCTGAACGCCCGGTTTTCGCCGCACCCTGGGAAGCGCAAGCCTTCGCCATGGCGGTTGAGCTGAACCAACGCGGCCTGTTCCAATGGCAGGAATTCGCAGACTTGCTATCTGAGGAATTATTGGCAGCAGGTACCGCCCAAGACGGCGAGGATTATTACCGCCACTGGCTCCGCGCGCTCGAACGCCTGACAGCCGCCAAAGGCTTCATCACCGAACCAGAACGCGCCCAACGCCAAGCCGCCTGGGACGCCGCCGCCAAAGCCACACCTCATGGCGAGCCGATTGCTTTGGAGAAAGCGGCGCGGGGCGGACGGTAGGGGTTGCTGGCGTTAGGCCAACCCGTAGGCGTCCCCCCTCACCCTGATCCCTCTCCCCCCGTTGGGGGGCGAGGAGTTCCAGCTTGGCAGCCGGAAGATAATAACTAGTTTGAAACGCGGCCTACGTGAGGGTCCCCTCGCCCCCCAACGGGGGGAGAGGGATCAGGGTGAGGGGGGGCACCCCCAGCCTTACACCTCCGCTTCATCCGCCAAAAACCGCCGGATGACGTTTTCGGTCATGCGGCTGATATTATTGTCGCCGCCGTTCCAAGGCAGGCTGCCGCAGAAGGTGATGGAGCCAGTGGAAAATACAGCCCCGCCATCCGCTGTATCGAAATAGACGATATCCGCACGAATCAAAGGTTCCGGGCGCCCGCCTGGCGTTTGTTTAATGCGGGGATATGTGTCCACGTGGGTCAACTGGTCTTCATGCACCAGGACGAAGTGGTCCTGATGGTTTTCGGATGATGCGAGCGTGACGGCGTTTTCGGGCGTGCCGAGGGTTTTGTCCGCCCGGTCCAATTCAAAGCCAGCGGCACCACCGCCAGAGAAGCCGAAATCACCAATGATCTCGTCGTCGATCCCGTCAAAAATCCAGGCCTGATCGCCTTCGTATGAGGCCTTGGTGCGACGGTAATATGAGCCTTCAAACAGCCCCTGACTGGTAAAGCCAACGCCACCAAGCGCCTGCGGGGGACGGCCATTCCGCCGCCAAAGCCCACCATAGGCACCATCAAAGGCGTTGTAATATTCACCGGGTTCTGACGCCCAGGCGCGAATGCCGCCCTCTGCCCGGCGGATTTCATAAACACCTTCAAGTTCCGGATGTTTCGCGATCCGCCAGTAAAAACCATTGCCGCCTAAATAGAGTAACCGCCCGCCAAGCTTGTGCGCATAGTTTTGGAACGCGTCCAGGCTGGCCTTGGTGTGATATTCGGGATGGGTTGTTGTCGCGACAGCCTTATAGCCTGCGAGCACATCCGCGCCCTCAGCGTCCAAATCCTCATCTGTCAGGATGTCGTAGTCGATACCTTTCGATTCTAACCACTGGATCAAGTGCAGGTCCGCTGGCAGATGGCGTAGGCCGGATGCCGCGAACCCATTCGCAATGGCCATATAACCCGGGCGCATATTTAGAATTGGGCGGTGACGGGTGGTATGGCTGATACCGCTGCCGTCGCTGTGGAAGTTATATGTCGAGAGGCCGAAATCCGGATACAGGTCCGGCGTATGCTCCCGCGCGCCCCAGGATTTTGCCTTCGCCAGATAGCCCTCCGTTGTGTTTTCACGGGCTTGGTTGGCGTAGATCACATAAGTGAATGTCGGGATCACGACACAGAAATCCGCCTGGCGCTCGCCCCGCTTCGGGCGGACGAAGAACGGAATTGCATCCTCACCACCATCAGGCAGGGCCAATTTCGCAGCATAAACGCCGCTCTTCATGCCCTCCGGGATGGTGAAGGTAAAATCGGTCTCCCAGCGGCAATCGTCGATATCATCATCATGGAAATGGATGGCGCTGTATTCCGTTGGCCGATGCCGCCATGCCATTTCATCGCCGGACCAGTTCGACCCCGCCATCGCCCGTGAGGGAAGGTTGACCACCCGGCCATGCAAGCCATGACGGCCCGCTTCCATCACATCCAGCGAGCTAATGCGCTGGGAGAAATCCCACACCGCCACAACATCATCCGCCGCTGCACTGGCTGAGGCCTTGGCCTGGGCGATGCTGCGCGCCCGGTTATGCAACATTGGCCGCTCAAGCTTGCCATTGAAGCAAGTTTCCGGCCCGAGACCATCAATTGAGGCAATGAGCATGTCCTGGCCAGACGCAAGGTCTGGTGCTGCGTCGAGCTGCGTGTCTGCCGTGCCTGCATCGTCCCGGTCAAAGATCTGGCCGATAGGGAATTGTCCGACTGTCAGCGTACGGCTTGCGGCATCATAGGACATCCAAACGCGAGTCCAGCGCCGTTCCGTCAAGGGTTTCCCAACCGCCAGCCTAGTCGCGCCAATCCTGGCTTCCGCCCCATCCGGCCCGATTGTCAGCGCATAGCCTTTGCCGTCCGCCATGCAGGACGCGATGCCTTGGTTTGGCTTCCCTGGCATTGTCGGCCAAATCGTGGCGGAGAGCGTGAAGGATTCGAGGTCAGAGAATGCGGCATGCGCTGGCACGCGCACGAATGAGCCGAGCGCGACCGTCTGCATCCGGGAAGGGTATGATCCCGCAAAATCAGCCGGAATTTCTGCTTCCTGTAGCCCCGGGCTTGCCGGGTTCGGGTCTCCAGAAATCAGGCGAACCAAGCGCGCCGAATAATCCGCTTTGCCAGCGCTTGAAATCTTGAAAGCGATCTCATCGCCGGGTGCCACGGAAAGCTTGTCTGCATAGCCGATAATCGGGATCATGAATGCGCACTCTGTCGTCGAGGAAAATTGAGGCCATGATTGTCTGGCCACGACGCCATTTAACGCAAGCCCATTCACTGAGCCTTGCCGGATTTTTCCGCACGGGCTAGGCAAGTGCGCACATCATAATCCCAGGAATAGGATAAACGCCCATGCGCAATGACCTGCACGAACAGAAAATTGAACTGGCCGTCGCACTTCGCTGGGCGGACCGGCTGGGGCTAAGTGAAGGCATCTGCAATCATTTCAGCTTCGCCGTGGACGATGCGGGCGAGACCTTTCTGGTGAACCCCCAGGGCCTGCACTGGAGTGAGATCACCGCCAGCGACATCGTGCTTTGCCGCCATGACGGCGAAGTGCTGGAGGGCAAGCACCCGGTGGAGGAGACGGCATTCTTCATCCATAGCCGCCTGCACCTGAAGCACCCGAACGCCAAGGCCGTGCTGCACACGCACATGCCCTACGCCACATCCTTCACGCTGCTACAAGACTGCCGCTTAGAAATGGTTGAGCAGAACGCGCTCCGCTTCCATGACCGCATCGCCTATGACGATACCTATGGCGGCGTAGCGCTGAGCATGGAAGAAGGCGATCGCATTACCGCCGCCATGCAGGGCAAGGACATTGGCTTTCTGGCCCACCACGGCGTCGTCGTATGCGGGGCTGACCTCGCCTCCGCGTTCGACGATTTGTATTACTTAGAGCGCGCTTGCCAGGTGCAGGCCATCGCCCGATCCCAGGGCCTGCCGTTCCGCAAACTCCCAGATGCTGTCGTGGCAGAAACCGCCGCCCAGATCGCATCGGATAACGGCGTACAACGCGAAGGCCACTTCGCCGCCATTCGCCGGGTGGTAGAACAAGAAGCGCCTGAAGTTCGGAATTAGGAGCGGCGTTTTAGGCGGCAAGTCCCCCCTCACCCAACCTCTCCCCCCGTTGGGGGGCGAGGAGAATGCGTTGCAGTGCTTACTCTTTAGCTCCTCTCTCCCCAACGGGGGGAGAGGCG
>Ga0182090_1021120_pt1 | contig 10188 bp, 22 predicted proteins | sample 041ome_24_FD_127767 | JGI IMG/M metagenome (GOLD analysis project Ga0182090, IMG submission 127767) | Metatranscriptome of coastal salt marsh microbial communities from the Groves Creek Marsh, Georgia, USA - 041408BS metaT (Metagenome... | ecosystem: Environmental > Aquatic > Marine > Intertidal... | reverse complement strand
GGAGAAGACCATGACAGTGAAAGCAAAAGGTATAGTTAAGAATGAGTTTTGGGTATTAACAGACGGCAAAAAACGAGTAGGAGAAATTAAGTCCAATGGTGTTGGTCGTGGATATACTGTGAGTTTCAATGGAGTGAAACGTGTTGAGCCTTCCATGGCACAGATGAAACGAGAACTAAATCTTGATTGGGTAGAAGTGCCTAAACGCATTAAAGTTAAGGTTGATCAAGTACATGGATATGCTACAGATGCCGAACCGCATGACGGAGTATGGGATCTACAACATAAAGTTCCTATATATACCAAAGAGAAGAACTCAAAGTCATGGTTCTGTGCGGGATGGTATCTTGTTAAAAAAGGACGCAACTGGAAGGAATCTTTTTGTCCAAAACTAATTACCATACAGCGATATAGCTGGCGAGGACCATACAAGACGCCCAACGAGTTACTCAAGGTTAAGGCATGAAAGGACAGCATATAAGGCGGTTTATACAGCGTATAAACGACCTACAAGCAACAAATGCTAAAGAGCTGACCATGACCCTACACGAAGCACGCCAACTACACGCAGATATCACTAGTGCTTTACTAGATAATCAAATAACACCATCAGATGCTGTTGACAGCATTGAAGTAAAAGGAGGCTCATTCTAATAACTACGTAGTTATTTGGCTAAATAATACTAGTATAAAATAACAGTAATATTAGATATGAGTAGACCTAAACCGACCATACTTGTTGAAATGACCAACAAGGAATCGTACCAGACAGAACAAGTTCTCGCAAGTGAGGGCATATGGGCCGTCTATTACGAGGGACGTCCAATTAATCTCAAGACTTCAAATTATCTTGTGAGCTACCCTGGACCCAAATATAAAAAGGTGTCATTTCCTAATCCAGGACATGCTATCAATTTGGCTAAAAAGCTCAACGATCAATTTCAAACTGACAAATTCTCTGTTGTATTTCTAGACAGAGGTAAAGTCATCTACCCTGAAAATGGGAAGAAAACTAAGTCTAACTAAGCAAATTTTAGAAACGCTCGAGCACTCGCCTACTAAAGAAGTTGCTATGCTGACCTGGTGGACCAATATTAGAGACACAGGAGGCATGGGATTAACTGAAGAAGGATTTAGAGTATTCACTAAAGAACTTGATCTCAAACATTATGATTGGGAATACCCAAATAATAAATCTCTATCTAGCCGTATAATGTTGGCCATGGACCGCAAAATGGAGTTTCCGTATTATATCAAACAACCGAAAGGCAAAAGAACTCCAGGAAAGATATTTTTATTCGGTGAGCGTGATGCTGTGCTAATTAATTTATGTGGGGACCTAACCAAGTTTGTTGAGAACACATTAGGATATTAAGAAAGGAAATATTATGGCAGGAGCACCAGCAAGAGTACATCCAGGTAGGCGTAAGGCAAATCCTTTGCTTACCAAGAATGGCAAAATAAGATTGAGAGTTCAGAGCGCCAATCAGCTCAAGGCACTTATAGAAAAAGCCCAGCGTGGCAAGGATCGTGCCAAGTATGAACGCGAGTTAGCTCGCAGGACGAAGTAGTTAATATGCCGTCGTAGCTCAGTTGGTAGAGCGCCTGATTTGTAATCAGGATGTCGGGAGTTCGAATCTCTCCGACGGCACCACTCATAAGCACCCATCGTCTAATGGTTTAGGACACTGGCCTTTCACGTCGGCAATACGGGTTCGAATCCCGTTGGGTGTGCCAATTAAAAAATAGGTTGACAACTAACTAACAAGATCATATAATACTACCATGCGTTAACAAAGGAGACAGCATGGCATATTCCAAACTAAGAACTCATATCGTAGATCCAACAGTTCAAAGCAACTATCCAGGTGGTAAATACAATCTAATCGTTGTGGCCTCACGCAGGGCACACGATCTACAGAAAGGTATGAAGCCTTTAATTGATGACATTGAAGGACATAAGTATCCAACGATAGCATTAAAAGAGATCGAGGCAGGATTGATAACACATAACTATCCCCATGATTTCGTTGATCCACATAAAGAGGAAGAAGAAAATGTTGAATAACGATGACGATTTTAGTTACAGCAACGAAGCCGAAGAGGAAATGGCTCAGCTTCACAGCATCCATGTACACATGAATGCTGTCGCGAATGTTCGACGCAAGTTGGAAAAATTGGCTGAGAAGCCTAGTGCGGAAATTTGCGAGGAATGTGGAGACGACATACCTGTGGCCAGACAAGAAGCCATGCCAGGTGTCCAACACTGTGTATACTGCCAGGATTATCTAGAAAGAAAACGTTAGAATATTGTAAAATATACAATATTTCTATACAATTTTGTCTAAAAAGTGTAAAATATACAACCCATTATTGGTTGACCGAAAAATCCATTTTTGCTATAATATTATTGTTAGTTAATTTTTAGGGGTAGAAATTATGGGATTAGATATGACAGCTTACGCAATAGATCCAACAGCAGATAAAACTCAAGAGCCTACAAAGCTAGCTGAGTGGAGAAAGCATCCTAACTTGCATGGTTGGATGGAAAAGTTATATCGTGCCAAAGGCGGTACTGAGGAACAGTTTAACTGTGTTGAAGTTGAATTAACTGAAGCTGATCTTAACAAGCTGTTTGAGGATGTCTGCTTTAACAGACTGCCTGATACCACTGGCTTCTTTTATGGTGGTGATGCTGATGACTTTTACAAACAGAACGACAAGTTCTTTGTCCAAGATGCCTTAAAAGCAATAGCCAAAGGTATGAAAGTCTTTTATAATTCATGGTGGTAAGGAGTAAATATGCTTAACTTTTTATTAGGAATGCTGGCAGGTGCGATCGTAATGGATCTGCTGTGGGCATGGAAAACAGGCGTTGCTGAATATTTTATACAGCACGTTCGATTAAAAATTAAACTATGGAAGGCTAACAAACTATGAATCATTCTCCCTTTAGAGCTTATTGTATTGAAAAGTGGTATGAGTATAAAGATGAAGTTCGAGCATGGGAGAAGAGAGATGTAGAGGGTAGTCCAGAGGATTACTTCCAAAAGTATAAATGGTTTTTAAAAGAAAAATATAAACAGGAAAACAGATGAAAGAAACTGTAATAGCATTGATGATAGTGTTGGGAGGCAACTTACAAGAGGCCGCTCAATTTGATACCAAGGAAGCCTGCGAAAAGGCTAGACAGGATATCAAAGAAACTCAGAGCTTCTGCTATGAACGTTCAGTTACTGATCCAAATCAAGTCATTGATGACATGGTCAAACTGTTAGAAAGAATGAAAGAAAAGTTACACGGTGTTAGAGAGAAACAGAGCGAATCTATATAGATGTATATTCTACATCACATTAATTGTTTGTATTCCAGTAATGGCATACATAGAATATCTACGTTGGTTAAATCCTCTTAACCTTAAAGTAGAAGAAAATCCAAAACAACACGACGGCAGTCAAGAGTTCCAAGGCTTGAGAGATTGGGAAAGTAGTATACAGCCAGCACCCGATGAGGATGGTACTACAAGATACTTAGGGCCTAACGATCTTAAAGCACTTGACGGATTAACTACAGAAAGTGAAGACTTTGTTATGTCACCTGAAGATCAAAAAGTATTTGAAGAACTTAGACAAAAAGAAGATTATCAGGAAGACATAGTAGTGGTTGACTAGTAAATCGTAATTTGCTATAATGTTTGTAAGTTAGAAATTTATTAAATGAAACGGGGGTTTTAGATGTCAGAAAATAGAACAATAACTTCACAAGAGGCTAGAGACAGTCTCAAAAAATGTTTTGAAAAACAAAGACCAGTGTTCCTGTGGGGTCCTCCAGGTATTGGTAAATCTGAACTAGTAGCAGACATTACCAACGAAATGGAAGGTCTAATGATTGATCTACGTCTAGGTCAAATGGATCCTACAGACATTCGTGGTATTCCTTACTACAATAAAGAAAACAACTTAATGGATTGGGCACCTCCAATTGATTTGCCTAGTGAAGACTTAGCCAAGGACTATCCTGTGGTTGTGTTATTCCTAGATGAAATGAATTCATCAGCACCTGCCGTACAGGCCGCGGCATATCAGTTAATATTAAACAGACGTGTAGGTAAGTATGTTTTACCAGACAATGTCGTTATGGTGGCCGCAGGTAACAGAGAATCAGATAAAGGTGTTGTATACAGAATGCCTACTCCACTTGCTAACAGATTCATACACCAAGAGATGCGTGTGGACTTTGAGTCATGGGAGCAGTGGGCAGTTAAAAACAAAATACACAAGGACGTAATCGGTTATCTTGCTTATTCAAAACAAGACTTATACGATTTTGATCCTAAGAGTTCGAGCAGAGCATTCGCTACCCCCCGTTCGTGGTCCTTTGTATCAGAAATATTAGCTGATGAGGACACCGATAAGAATACTCTGCTCAACCTTATAGCGGGGGCAGTTGGAGAAGGACTTGCTGTCAAGTTCATGGCACACAGAAAAGTTGCCGCTCAGATGCCTAATCCAACAGATATCTTAAACGGCAAGGTCAAAGATCTTGAGATTAAAGATATTTCAGCTATGTATTCATTAGTGGTATCTATGTGTTATGAACTAGCAGATAGACAAGAGAAGAAAGTCGAAGAGAAAGAATGGTATAAGTCATTGGACAACTTCTTTGAATACATGATGAAAAACTTTGAAACTGAAATCACGGTCATGGGTGCTAGAACAGCACTTACCACATATGATTTAAAATTTAGCCCCACTAAACTTAAATCGTTTGACAAGTTCCATGACAAGTATGGCAAATACATCTTAAAGGCCGCTCAGTGAGATTGAGGACCTTTCAGGTCCGCAGGACCAGCAACCAGTGGAACGCTTACCCCCAGTTCCACTATTGCGTTGAGTTTCATCGTAACAGTTTTCATGAGGCAGTGAGAGAGTTCAACAAGGCCATACAGTGGTGTTGGGAAATCTACGGCGCTAGTCTTGACCTACAGAGCTGGAAGGTCTTACGCAAATCAGATGAAGTAAATACATATTGGTGTTGGGAGAATCAGACCAACGTACATGCCAACAGAATATATTTCGCTTCTTCAAAAGAAGTTGACGCATTCTTATTGAAATGGAACTAGGCTTTAATATTAACAAGTTACCCGGTGGCGGTAGCGAGATGAGCATTAACATTGGTCGTCCCATAGATGATCTCGATGGCATCATTGAATGGAATGATCGCATGCAGTTAATCCACAGTGAGATTAGCGAATTACCTTATGTTAATAGGACGTCATATGGCAAGTGGGTATGGAACAACGAACATGAGTTAAACAGATGGCTAACGTATTATCACTTAAGGTTTACAGAGAAAGATGATCAACCGTGAAGACTTTGAGGAATTTGAATTGTATTATACTCAACAGGTATTAAAAAATCCAGCTCTCCGTTATGGTGAGTGTTTCTTTGCGTTCTTTCCTGAATTAGATTACATGAGTTTCAATCCAGGGTCAAGTCCAGCAGGTCATGCTGTTTATGTGATAGTTACTGAAACTGATAAGGAAAAGGCGAGAGAGATGTGCTTGTCCTACGTATTAGACGATGAAGTATGAGAAGACCCTAGCAGGTTGCATAGACATTTGGTCAGATACCAGCGAGTATCCGGAAAACACCATCGCATTCGCAGAACATCAAGCCAACGATCCTGAAAGGGCAAAAGTAAATTGGGAACCCGCACCATACATTGGTGACGATGCTAAACGAAGGTGTGATGTGTTGGATCTAACCTGGACATATCGTAACACTCCCAATGCTATCATGCACAAGATATATGAGGACTTTCATGAGACTGTTATGGACGCTACCAAACAGTACATGGACCGATATGGCATACGTGAGAACTGCTACAACGAGAGCCACTATCAGATGTTGAGGTACCAACAGGGAGGGCAATACCCTTTACACTACGACGGTCCCACCATATTGGGCAGGCACATATCAGTGATCCAGTACCTTAATGACGACTATGAAGGCGGTGAGCTGGTGTTCCCATTACATAACATCTGGATTAAACCGAGAAAGGGACTGCTAGTAATGTTCCCAAGCAACTACGCATACCAACACATGGCACAGCCTGTGACTAAAGGTACCAAATATGCTATAGTGACTTGGCTACACGATAGGGCCAACAATGGATAGGCACCTAGTGTCATATCCTGTGGTTGAGGACGCAGTGTATGAGATACTGGTTGAATGGAAACGTGGTGACACCATAGTGATGTGGAACGAATACATGGCCTGGGTAACAGAAGAGTTTGGCCTACCTGGACACGATTGGTCAGCGGACGTGCACACAGACGGCATGGTTCTAAGATTTAAAGATCCAAGATGTGTAACCATGTGTAGATTAAAGTTTGGTCTGTAAACTAATACTTGACAAATAATTCACTTGATCATATAATACTATTATGACGACAGCGACTACAGCAAACACTAAAGATACACAAGACAAGTTCAAAGACATACTAGGTCCTACAGATAAAGCTGTTGACAGAGAAGCAAGAGAACGTCTTATTACTGCTAGAATTGGTCTACTACTTAAACAACCTTTCTTTGGCAACCTCGCAACAAGACTACAACTTACTAACGCAGACGAGTGGTGTCCAACAGCCGCAACTGACGGACGTAAGTTTTACTACAATTCACGTTTTATCATGATGTTGAAAAACGAAAAAGAGGTAGAGTTCTTGTTTGGTCATGAGGTGTTACACTGTGTCTATGAACATATTGGTCGTAGGGTGGACAACGATCATCAAGCTCAACTTTCAAACATCGCCGCTGACTATTGTGTTAATGGTGATCTAGTACAACACAAAGTGGGCGAGATGATTACTACTGTTCCATGCTTACACGATACAAAATATTATGGTTGGAACTACGAACGTGTGTATGATGATTTATATGAGAATGCTGAAAAAATTGACGTTAATGATCTAGTTCAACAGTTATTAGATGAACATTTAGAAAATGAGGAATCAACAACATCAGACGGCCCAGAGGGCAAAGACGGTAACAGCGACGAAAAGGATGGTAAAGGCAAACCCAAACTTTCAAAAGAAGAGCTTCAGGAGATAAAAGACGAGCTAAAAGAGGCTATAGTAAATGCCGCAAAACAAACAGGTGCTGGTAATTTACCCAACGGTGTAAAACGAATCTTAAGTGATATCACAGAACCTAAAATGAACTGGCGTGAACTGCTACGTCAACAGTTGGAGTCTACACAGAAGTCAGACTACACATGGGCAAGACCTAGTAGACGTGCTTGGCACATGGATGCCGTACTACCTGGCACGGATCATGAGGAAATGATTGATATTGTTGTAGCACTTGATATGTCAGGCTCTATAACTGATGAACAGGCTCGAGACTTTCTTAGCGAGGTCAAAGGCATCACTGAAGACTTCAATAACTATAAAATCCATATATTCAGTTTTGATACTGAAGTTTATAATCCAAAAGACTTTACAAGTGAGAACCTAGACGATATAATTGAATACGAACCTGAAGGAGGTGGTGGTACTGAATTCGAGTGCATGTTCAACTATATGAAGGAACAAGACATTAATCCTAAGAGATTTGTAGTGTTTACAGATGGCTGGCCATTTGGTTCCTGGGGAGATCCTAACTATTGTGATACTGTTTGGATCATACACGGTAATGATCATCCAACTCCCCCATTTGGAACTTGGGCACCCTACGAAGACAAGTAGTAAAAATTCACACCCACCATTAGACTAGCCTTAAATAATAGCAGGAGAAATAATTATGGCCAAAGATAATAAAAAAGTAACAGAAGAAGTAAAACAGGAACCACAACCTGAAGAGCAACAGCCGCAGGCACCTCAACTTACGGTACAGGACATGATCACTCTCAAAAGTGCTATTGAACTTGGATCTCAGAGAGGAGCATGGCGTGCTAACGAGCTCACAGCAGTAGGCACAGTGTATGAACGACTATCAGCATTCATCACTAGTATTATGCCACCACAAGAAGAAAAACCTGAGGGGGACGCCCCTAAGGAAACAAAAGGAGAATAATCATATGATTAAACACGTCGGAAGACATAATGAGCAAAAAGTGGCTATCGTATTCAAAACGTTGCCAAATGACCCTGCCCACGCATTGGTAGTATATTCAGATACATTACCAACATTTATGCATGATGGGCTAATGAATATTTTAGAATCAACCAATGGCCAAGCGGCCAATGAACTGGCAGAAGAATTAGACAAACACACATTAGGTGATGGTCGTAACATCCTACAGGCATTACACACAGACGGTTATCTAACTAAAGTTGAAACACGCCACGTTGTCGTAGAAGCAAATTCTAAGTCAGGTGTCAGACTAGATGAGCTCAACTCAATGCTAGGCGAAATGTCTACAACTGGTATTAAAGATCAAGCAAGTGATCTAGTTCGCAGAGCTAATGCTATGTTGGAAGAAGCATACAAACTTGATCCAAGTCTAAGACCAAAGAAAGCCGGCAGACCTAAAAAACAAGCCGCTCAAGCAGAATAAACGAAAGGCGACGAATGGCAAGACTCAGCAAGGATTTTCTCAACAAGTGGGAGAACCTAGTAGACGGTGTTGAAAAAACTGACGTACCCATTGAATGTATCAAACGCATCGTCATCAAGTTAGTAGGAGGACGCCGTCGGTACTTAAACATATCTACGCTAAAACGTAAAGGACTAAATCCTTTAGAATTAGAACAGGTTCTTAATGCTAAACTTGATGAGTATGATGGATTTATTGAAAACGTTGACTTTTTTGTTGACGTTGAGGCTGTTGCTGAAATAGTTCAACCGGACACAGACGGACTGTTAGGCAAGTTCAATGACTGATGTCAAACTCATAAGCCATAGCACGGCTCCTGCTGAAGCTGACTTAAATGATTGTCAGGAGTTGATCGCTTTCTGTGCCAGAGTATCTAATCCCAGCAATCAAATGAACAAGGAAACCAGTGATAAGCTGATCAAATATCTGATTAAACACAAACACTGGTCACCTCTTGAAATGGTTTCAGTCTGTTTAGAAATCAATACCACACGTGACATAGCACATCAGATAGTGAGACATCGCTCATTTAGTTTCCAAGAGTTTAGTCAACGCTATGCTGATCCAGCAGAGTTTGGTGATCAATTTGTATTGCGTGAAGCAAGACTACAGGACACACAAAACAGACAAAACTCAATTGGTGTAGATGATGAAATACTACATAATGAATGGGCGAAACGTCAGCAGTATGTTATTGATTTAGCCAAAGGAACTTATGAATGGGCTATCGATAATGGTATTGCCAAAGAACAAGCCCGAGCAGTTCTACCTGAGGGTAACACCAAAACTAGATTATATATGAACGGCACCTTACGCAGTTGGGTACACTATATTGATCTACGTTCAGCAAACGGCACACAAAAAGAACACATGGAAATAGCTCGTGCGTGTGCCCAAGTTATCGCAGGAATCTTTCCATTAATGGAATCATTGTAGTTGACATTGATCTGTCAAGACTGTATAATACAAGTCTATGGCCAATGTTAAACACATAAAGAACCTACCAAAAATACCACAATCTGTGATAGATGAGATGCTGTCAAGCATTAATGCCAGCACAGGAACTCAGGAATACTATGACGGAATATATAAATGGATCCCTGGAAACGATCGTATACAAGAATGGTGTAGAGACAACATCAGCAAAGATATCTTTTGGGGGATACAGGTGATAAGCGAGGACCTTCCTATACACAAGGACCACGGAACACTATGTAAATTCACTTATATCATATCCGGTGATACTTGTGAGACACACTTCTATGATGATGACGAGACTTTGATCGAATCAGCTGTGTTAGAGCACGAAGAATGGTATATATTAAACACTGATGTTAATCATAACGTGACCGGAGTACATAACACCAGGATAACCTTAACTGGAAGGATAGCACCTTGAAAACGAAACACAGAGTTAGATTCTTTACACATCAAGAAAACAACTATTCTAACATTGTATCAACATCAAAAGAACAACAGTTCTGGGACGTTGCGGAAAAGTTCAAGGAAACTCCCCAATACAGTTGGGTAGAAAATAATGACATCAAACTACAATGGCATGAGGATGAGGTCTATGTTGGATATGGT
>Ga0182090_1125449_pt1 | contig 10189 bp, 7 predicted proteins | sample 041ome_24_FD_127767 | JGI IMG/M metagenome (GOLD analysis project Ga0182090, IMG submission 127767) | Metatranscriptome of coastal salt marsh microbial communities from the Groves Creek Marsh, Georgia, USA - 041408BS metaT (Metagenome... | ecosystem: Environmental > Aquatic > Marine > Intertidal... | reverse complement strand
GACGAGTATGAGTCTTGCTGACACAGAAATGCGTTTAATATGTTTACCTCTGCATTTGGCTTCTTTCCCAATTTTATCTCCAAAGAGGTACTTAGTTTGAGCGCTCGTACCTACAAATCGGTTCAACTGTGTAGCATAATACATTTTCAAAATCGTACCATGCTGTCACGCACGTGGACTGGAAGTCGGATTGTCCTTTGCTGTTCAGTTACGGCACGGGAACATGCCTGACGTATCCACCAATGTGAGTATGTTGAAAGTTTGAAGCCTTTCGCTGGGTCAAACTTTTCTATGGCTCTAATAAGACCCACAATGCCTTCTTGCACTAGATCGTCAAAAACTATACCCCTTCCCGTATATTTTTTTGCAACGCTTATGACCAAGCGTAAGTTATGCTCTATCAGCACCTTTTTTGCTGTTCGGGAAAGCTTTATTGCCGATGAGACGTCGTGCTCAGACTACACATACGTTTGTCAAATCTACTACATACTAGGAATTCATATCGAGTTACCAGTCCAGAAATTTCACTTAAATGTTGCAGGTCAGCAGCCACTGCACTAGTACTTGAGCAATCTTCTCGTAGCTTACGGAGTCTATTTCCCCATTGTATGAAAAGAGTAAGTTCTAGCTCATCCTCCTTCGAAAGAACAGATGTGTGACGTATTTGACTCAGGAAAGCCGAAAATCCTTGCACCTAAGTTTTGAGAAGCTATTAACATCTGACGAACACCTGATTCGCGGTCTTACTTGAGAACTTCTCACCAAGTCATTCACTTGAGCTGACTGCACGAAGTTGCGGGAGCTCGAGGTTGCAGAATATTCAATCTATGACGAATTTTGTTAAGGCAGATTGAAATCAGAGCGAAGTACACTTACTCTGCCGAGTGACCGAGGCTCACGACTTACTTTAACTTTGTTGGTTGATGGTTTAGAGTCTTTTATTGTCGTTGCCGTCTTTCTCTTGAACGGCGCTCGGCTGGTTCGACCGTTTCCTGATGCGGTCACCCGCTTTGATTGACGACAATTCAGGCGACAGTGCCCACCTCGAGCTAATATCAGAAAGCTATTGCGCTGTACTTCAAGTTGTGAAAGCAGTGTACGAGCTACACCTGGTGAGGAGGGGTGCTTGAAAGAAAGTACACGCATAGCAACAAATTTATGCGGTACAACACGAGATCGTCGCTCAAAATTGCACTCCGCGCTATCTACTCACGAGTATATTTAGCGCGTCAGTCAGATATGTCGTCGAAGTTGGACAGTTGAGCAGCATCTCGCCCGCGCGCGCGGATATTTTGTGTTCGGTTTTTTATTCTTACGATGAATGGCGTATCGTTTAATAGTTATTGACTCTAGAGTATGTGGTGCGAATATTGAACTACAGTCTCTTAATACGTGTAAAGTATGATCTACGAGCTCCTACGAGACCTCCTAGCAGCTGCGAGCTACGATAGCATAATATCTCGTTGACTACACAGTTAGCAGATGGCAAATAATCAAAGAGAAAACTGCAGCAGCAGCAGCAGCAGCAGCAGGACGGGTCCCACGGGTCGGCGGCTGCACACACTCTAGGTTCTTAAGGCAACTCCAAATGCGTACACGTCGAGAAGCAAAATAGTAGTATATATGAACAAGGAGTGCGTGAAACTTCGGGTCTGTTGAGAATATTATGGCAAGTTCCCTTACAACCAGATACTCAAATAAAACGTACGGTTGTGCAACTGTTAAGCGCTCTGAGAGATTCAAGAGATTAGAAACTATCGCCAAGAGCAAAATAGAACGCAGTGATAACCATGATAACCAACAAATATGCACTCTGCAACCCAAAGCAATCGATAGCACAAACTTCTCAGAGTATGGACAGATCGCTAGCTGGCAAAAGGACGGTGAAATTTTCAGTGAGAAGGACTTGCAACTGAAAATACGTTCAGACATACCTCGCCTTTATATATTCCGAGTTGAGAATAGAGGTCTGAGTTTTAACGCAATAACATACCACGGAAACGTCACGCAGTGCCTCATGGGGCTAAGTGTCGAACCTTGGTGTGATTTCAAACACACGACTGTCCTCGTTGAGTCCTCAAGCTCTTTCATAGGTACTTAGCTGTTTCTACAGCAACAATGTCTTTACGCGAATTCCCAAGTACTAAAGATATAGAGGTTTTCCAAATTCCTAGTAAGTACAGTGCAATAGAAGGACCTTTCATCTCAATCTGAAGGGTAGGTAACGTGATCGTCAAATTAAATGTAGGAGTGTGGCACGCGGGTCCTTTTTTTGAGGTGAGACGGTGGTTTAATTGCATCTGATATAGTATTTGACAACTCAACAGAAGAGCACACATATGGATTTTTTGAGCTTGGAACTCAGTGACACTAATATTGAAGATCATAACACGCACTCTTATATCACTGAAAAAATCAGCTTTCACATCACGCCGGTGCAAAAGTGACGTCAACAAGTTCATATTTTTGTTCATCATGTAAAGACAGGAAAAACGCTAATAAGACTAATTTATTTTTACACGAAAATATTTCACTGCACTCAGCGCATTCGCTCAAGAAGTAACCGCGAAGAGTAGCGCCCTACCACGCGCATTTCCAACAACCAACTCCGTACTCTCACGATTGAAATCACTACTAAACACATAACCCAAGGGTGTTGTGCTAGTCGGCCAATTTGAAATAGTGTATCCAGTTGAAGTGTCGATAATTCGAAGAGCATCTTTTGATTTGCTCGAACTAATCAGTAACATTTTACCATCGTGACTAAAGTGCATGCAATCTATCCCAGTATTTAGACTCGTGTTTATAGAGGGAGTAATGCTTGTCTCTGTAGTATCTCCTTGCCATCTAGTGTAGTATGCTGCAGTACCATTGGTAGTTCCAACCGCAAGCAGATCTTTTTCAGCGTTTAACAGAAAGGCATGCAACAGAGGAGGAGACTTACCGTTGTTGCTTGAAAGAGCAACCGTCACTGCATTGGTCACCTCATTACTAAATAGCTGCTGTTTGCACCTGTGCATTCGCAAATCCCTTGAAGCTCATCAAAATCCAATATAGAAGTTCATCAACTGCAACACTCACCAGATGTTTATGGTTCCTTGACTGTTCACAGTCACCAAGTCTTTGCCATCAGAGCTAAATACAGCCCCTTTGACATGACCATTTGAGTTTAAGGTGGCGACTTTACAGCGCGATTGGAGATCTGCGATTCCGACTCGCCCTTGTCGACCAAGTACACACACCATTGTCCTGCTATCTCGTTCACCAAGCTATCATATGATTTTAATAAAATTGGCCTGTTTACGTTGAATATCCATACCACAAAGGAACCAGCATCCCAGCTTTCAGTTGTGCGAAACATTGCAAGACGATCAAATACATTCGTTTCAATATTTAATTGAAAAAGACCGCGAGCGCTGGCCATTAAGATCTTCGTCGACATGTTCAAGTTAGGTTGAGTCTTACATAACAATGAAGCTTGCCTTGTTACTGCCACTTGGCAAAAAGTCCACCTTTTGCACTGGTGCATTCTGATAGCAACGCATGTTAAAAGCAAATAGAAGACAACAAATTATTCATACCATGTTGTGAAATGATCCTAACATGCTGTAACTAGGGTCGCTGTGCTCTCTAACGAAGATACGGGCATGTCCATCACTACCACCTGTTAACAACAATCTTCCAGTTTTATCAAATTTAGTACTAGACACAACTCCAGCGCTTGGGCAAGATACATTGGCGTCTGCCAGTTTAGTGAGACTCAATCGCTTTCTTCGGTTCAGTATACGGTTGCTGAGTCCAGTGGCGAATGCCGGGGTTCCCGGGCCATCATCCACGGCCCACTTTGGTCTGGAGGATTCGCTAAGTATGATACTGATAAAAATGCCATCAACTTCTAACCTTTTTTGAGTGACTAACTTGAGCTTTTTCTCAGCACCGTCGCAAACGAGTCGGCGCACTTTTTGAGTTTCCGAAACTTGAGCGCCGTCGTTAGAGCGGTCTTCTCTAATGAACCCGTCACGCATATTCTAAGGAGATGTTCTCACGATTTTTGCGCTACGATAAGCGGATTCACGTTTGAGGTGTTTCAATGACGCCCAAGCGTCGCAGCCGCCACTCTGGCCGCCGGTCCTTTCGTTGAAGTGGACAAGTTTTTCAAGTTGCAAAAGCCGACGACATATAATAATACATCGCGAGCGTCTGAGTGTTCAATTCTTGATATTTTATGGTGTGTGCTAGAAGTATTACCAATATTAATCTCAATAATATGAAAATAATACGACGAGAAAAACAGAGCGTGCTAGAGCTAAAATTGTACACAGATAAAAAAGCAAACTCAAACCTGGGATTTCGCCTATCGTTTTAAATGTTCTGGCAAACGAGGGGATGCTCCGCCCCGGTGGAACAATTTCCAAACGACTGCCCTCGCACCTCAGCAACTAAGCTCTTGGCGAATACGACATTCATTGTCTTGGTTATTACTGACTGATTTCAGCGTGCGGCTCGAACCATTCGAAATGCTCGAACCATATGCGCGCTCATAGGGGCCAGAGCAACAAGACAAAGACTGCAAGTCAACATTCTATTACCGTTACTTCGATGTATCAAAAACTTCCACTACACGAAACGGCTGGCCCTACCTCAAACAGAACACCTCCATCTGTTAAACGCGCACAAAACAATAAAGGAGTTCATCGCATACTTCGGAGCCATGTAAGTGTACGAATACCAACAAAGCAAAAAAATAGTTCTGTGTGTCGAAAAGTTTTGGTCAAAGCTTTATGTGAAAATCAGGGGTTCGATGGAGTAAACGAAGCGTACCTAAGTCGTACAATAGGAGCGAGTTATTCGAGTGCGGATAAAATGTATCATTTTCTCCCGGATTTCTTAGGTATGACTCCGACTTCCCCTCTTTCAGTGGCCGATACTCCATATAACTTGATTCCGCTCTTCAATAATGTGTTGGCACTTGGGGTCGGATTCGTAGCGGGTGCAGTATTCGCTGGATTACAGATGAGCATAAAACAAACAAAGCGTACGATGCAGTCGAATACTAGGCAAGCCCTTGCCGAAATCAGCATTCTTGATGAAGAGGAAATCCGAGAACTCCTCGGTGAACTACCATCCTGGTTGGCCTTTGAAGAATTCGAGCGTGGAGGTTGGATAAATAAAGTCGTGTCTGCTGCTTGGCCATATTTAGACGAAGCGACATCAAATGTAATTGTCGGCGTCCTCGATCCGATTCTTCAAGCAACTCGTCCGAGCTTCTTGACGACACTTCGATTCGAACGCTTCTCCTTTGGTAGCGTACCAGCTACAATTGAAGGGGTCAAAGTTTACGAAAACACAGGAGATGCCGTTGAAATTGATCTTCAAGTATTTTGGGCTGGAGATCCAAATGTCATACTTGGTGTTAGAGCAGCTCAAGACACGCTCGCAGTTCCAGTATCTCTCACCGAAATCCAATGTAAATTTACGCTCCGTCTAATTTTTGCACCTTTAATCGGCAAATTTCCATGTTTTGGAGCATTGACGATCACGCTTACAGAAGAACCAGAGCTGGATTTCGATTTAAGAGTTGTGGGTGGTGATATTACTCTCGTTCCAGGTTTAGCTCAGCCCTTAAGAACCTACATTAAAGCTTTAATATGTTCTTACCTGGTTTGGCCACGGTGCATCACAGTCCCAATACCCGGAACAGGTTACTCGCTTCCTGCTATGATAGATAACTCTCGTACAGGTTTACTCCAGATTGAGACTCTTTCTCACGATGCGCTCTCAGATAATCCCGGTGAACTTGGTCTAGAAGTGTGCTGGCCCGGTACAGACATAATTGAGGAGGAACGTGTGAAAGCGCTACCTGACGGCGTGATGCTTACATCAAAGCCAATCAGTCTTTTAGTCAATGATGCACGGCGGCAAGTGCTTCGACTCAAGTGGTATACCTCTATAGTACAGGACGATATCGCTGACCAAGAGTTGGTATTACAAAGCGAAGCGACTGTTGTCCTGGACGACCTCGTGCGTTTGAGCCTATTCAACGAAGCAGCGATAGACGACATCAAAGGCAACTGGGGTCCAGTCACAATAGCGGCGGAGTTGGATCCTGTAGATCTAAAGTCAACAGTCGCTGTTGTCGACGAAAGATTTCAGACAATAAACTCATTAACGCGTAAAACGAAATCTGTACTGAGCACAGTTTGGAACTCAGTCAAAGGAGTTCAAAGTACAAAGAGAGCTCGGCAACAACGTAAGGAGCAACGAAATGTGGACCAAAGTAGCTTACTAAGTGAGACTTCTACTCTGAAAAGGAAATCTGGGGCAAAAATAGTTCAGCTTACGTTGCGCTATCAACCCCTAAAATCGTCACTGGATGTACCAGAAATCATCGAGGAACAGACTGTGCATACTTTAGTCGATGGCTATCGTACTTCGCCTGTACATAGCATAAAAACTCAAGTCACAAGACGTGACCAGGTTCACAGAGTGCTCAAGTCTGACCAATCTATTGACCCTAGTACTTTGATAGAACAGATGTCGAATACTAGTGTTTATTTTGAGCGTGTCGAAGCAGATGTGAGTCAAGCACTAGAGCGCGTGAAGAATTTATCATCAAGCCAGAAACAACAACTTGAAAGCATAGTAAGAGAAGCAAATCAGTCATTAACGCGCGCTTCTGCATTTCGAAACGCGACCTCTTTCGAAAGTTCTGATGAAGATTGAATATCTAGTGCTGTAAGCTTTTACAAAACTGTATTATTATTTTTACCATGACCGATTTGTAAGCTGATTGAGAACAAAGAAATTGTCCTGTATCATACCTCAATGAAAGGCTATGACCCTCTAGAGACAGTGGATGCGGCCCTCGTCATCAAGTAGAATCCTTCCAACATTTTGTAATTGGTGTAAGAAAACATTGATTTCAGAGGTGCTCAAGCTCTTGCATTCCTCCCAACTGTGAGCAGCATCAACCACTTCAGTGACGCTTAGTGACTGTCGCCGAGTAGCATACCTAGCAAATGCGCGACAGAATGAACTATAAGTACATGGTTCATTGAGAGTTAGACTTGATCCTTGTTCTGTCTCCATAACAGATTGCAGGATTTCAAGTGCTACCAGAGCGTCATGTTCTTCTACTGTCTTTGATAGTCGCATTTTTGCGTGGGCTGTCGACAATCTTATCATGGTCTCCAGGGTACGTGCTGTAACTGGGATATCTTGTTGCTCAGAATTTCTACTGCGCAATAAAGAATACCGCTCAGCAAGACAGAGTTCTGCTTCAGCGGTGAGTTCCGGACTGTCGGGGCGTTTCTTCACATAAAATATAAACTTCTTTAGAAAGGACTTCGAAAGAACTGATGGGTGTGAAAAACCCGATTTATGAGCGTTAATGGCATCCATATTAGTTTTATTGGTACTGGTATTTGCTTCAATACTTTGAGCAGACTGCGAAGAATGCATGGAAAGCACATGAGAAGATATACATCTATCATTTGAAGCTGTAGACTGGTCCAGAACGACAAATAAAATATCAAATCGAGACAGAAGAGAGTCAGGTAGATTGATATTTCTTGGAACTGGCTGACTATGATCGTAAGTACCATATATTGGATTTGCTGCAGCGAGCACACTACAACGTGCATTTAAAGATGCGTGAATACCAGCCTTCGCAACTGTCACCGTCTGCTGTTCCATAACTTCATGTATAGCAACGCGGTCTGCATCATTCATTTTGTCAAACTCGTCAATACACACTATTCCTCGGTCTGCCAATACCATGGCCCCTGCCTCTAAACGCCGTTCCCCTGTATCTTGATCTGTAGAGACTGCTGCTGTTAAGCCTACGCCGGACGAGCCCCTACCAGTTGTACTTATGGCAAAAGGTGCTACGCCCATTACACATCTTAGGAGTTGAGATTTTGCGACGGATGGGTCTCCAACCATGAGGCAATTTATGTCACCTCGAATATGAGTTCCATTCTTCAAATTCTTTTCTACTCCTCCAATAAGCAACAAGATCAGAGCTTTCTTTATTGTATCGTGTCCGTATATGGATGGAGCGAGAGAAGTACCGAGAAGGTTCAGTAAAGAAGCTGGCGATTGTTTAACTAGCTCCTCAATCAATTCTATGTCATTCATTGTTAAATCAGGAGCAGTTATTTCTCCGCAAAGCTGCTTGACACCTATTGCCACGAGGAGCGTGCGGAAAACACCACTACACGATGCACTTGGATTACTTGCCGGCAAGACTTTGTAAATACCCACGATGTTCACGCGGTCTCCAGGTTTACATATGTCTACAAGATCATCCTCCAAAATCACCTCAACTGATCTCGGAAGTTGACCGCTTGGTGCGTGTTCTGGCATTTCTTGAATTGTTATGCTTTGCTGGTCACAATAAGAACTAAGACCATATTCAGTCGTGAGTGCGTTGCCATTTTCATCTCGAGTAGCAACTGAGAATGATGTTGGGGCACCTTTCAGTGCGGTTGCATCCCTGTAAACTCGTGTAGAAAATTTCTCTGTTGTTGAGCAGAACTGAGTGATGCTTGAAAGCTTGGGCCGGACTGCACTGCACTTAGTAACTATTCCTTTCACGCTGACGAGTTTTTCCACAAAATGGGACAAAAGTTCTCTTGGGGAAATACTTCTATTGCCATAATTTCCAGTAAGAGATACCTTGATTTCCGCTCTTGTTGACAAGTATTTTGGGTCACTATTACGAACAATCTCTTCAACTGCGGCATTCAAACTTGTGAGATATTTTGCGGGCTCGTCCAAGAGCTTGATGGCTAAATCCTCGCTGATGCCTGGAGATGAATTGCAATACAACCGTACGTCATCCAAACTCACGTCTAAACGTCGCCCTCTAGTTGCCATTAAGTTCTTGATGCGTTCTTCATAGCTTGTCTGTTTTTCAAAAAAGTCTATAAAGACTTTTTTGAGTTCGGCTCCGTCGACGCTGTCGTTGTTCATGTCGTCGACGTACACCCTCAGGCTATGCTGTGATCTCTCCAACCGAGAGGCAGTCTAACTTTCGCAGTATAATCTTTGAGGCGATCAGAGCAAGGCGCAGTGTCTCGTCGTGTCCGTTTGTTGCTTCTTGTAAATTTCAACTTCAAATCTGCAAATGAAGTCGTCTTCAAACGGAAAAATTTATATATCGCCAGTCCGGGAGAGTACCTTAAATAAGGACCTAAACACGCCACATGTCCGAACGACTTTTGAACCTATTTGACCAATTATGACCATGCAAATATACATTGAACGCGACATTCGTCACGCGCGACGCGCGACGACGCGTCATTTGTGAGATTTTTCAACGCAAGTGGGTGACTCTGTATAGTTTCTATCGCTTTACCAAGTTTCGCGCGACGTGGTATCGATGCGACGGCGCGGTGGATTGAAATATGCGTTGTTTTGTGTGTTTTGGCGTTTGGGACGAAGAGTCCCTCGGTCCGCTTGGGTCGTGAACGGTCAGATGTCAGGGAGTTCGTCGACCACATCTCTTGCATAGGGGAGGGGTAATTGGGGTGAGGAGGGTGAAGGGAAAATACTTTCTGAAATACTTTCTACAACATCTACGAGAGGTACTTCCTAATACTCATTTGCTCGCCTTTGCTTGCCTTGCGTTTGTACTCATCGACCATCTTCTCGTGCCAGCCCCTCTTCCTGCTCAACGCCGTATCACCCGCCGTGCCTCTCATAGGAATCGCAACCAGGTTCGACATACAGATCACGCCATCGCCATTCATTTTGCTATTCTTGGACGTGCTTTGAGACATCTCTCTGTGTGTCTTCAAGTTGGTCATGAAACGTTGAAGTTTGGTGAGGGTGTCTGTGACGTGTGCGGCTTCACCAGGCTCGAACGTAAACTCTGGATCGAGTGCGATTTGTGTCAACTCGGTTGTCATTTGTGCCCAGCGTAACTTTACACTCGCGTTGTCGCAAGCTGCTCCAAGGCTTCTCCTATGAGTTGGTTGGGAGGCTTCGACATCATCTTGTATCGTTGGCATCTCTGCATCAATCTCAGTGGTCTGAACATCGTCGGGTTTGCATGGAATGCTGAGTGCCTTGAATGTCCAAACATTGTTCTCCATGAGCATCGCTTTCACTTTCGGAGGGCACAATTGACCGTTCCGTCCAAGTGCACAAGAGCACTTTACTTGTGTGTGATCCCTGTCCAACG
>Ga0182090_1415312_pt1 | contig 10191 bp, 9 predicted proteins | sample 041ome_24_FD_127767 | JGI IMG/M metagenome (GOLD analysis project Ga0182090, IMG submission 127767) | Metatranscriptome of coastal salt marsh microbial communities from the Groves Creek Marsh, Georgia, USA - 041408BS metaT (Metagenome... | ecosystem: Environmental > Aquatic > Marine > Intertidal... | reverse complement strand
GTGTAAGGTCGTGTACGTTTACCTTAGCTGTCATACAGCCATGAATATTTGTACCAATTTAAAAAAACAACCCCATTCGAAGCCATAGTATCTAAGCTAAGAGCGATAGTTCTTGGAAAAGTTTGTATCAACCGGCCATGCTATTGACCTATTTTGACTTCGAATCCTGTTTTTTCGTACACGACCTTTTCAAACACTTCTGGTGGTAGTTCATGCTTGCTGTAAATGGCATCGTGGACAGGTATGCCGTCGTCAACTACCACAGCATCGCTGCGAGCCGGTGAACGCAAGCGCCTCAGGCGCGCAGCTGGAATAGTCCTCTTGCCGTATCGAAGCTCAAGGCCATTGCCTCTGCATTGGTTGTTCGATAGATGAGGAAGATGGTGCCCAGGAGAGGACTTGAACCTCCACGCCCTTGCGAGCACCAGCACCTGAAGCTGGCGTGTCTACCAATTTCACCACCTGGGCAGGGGGAAATCATCTGATAACTCAGAGGCCGCGCAGACTAAAGCCAGACCCACTTATTGTCAATAACTGTGCGGCGCTGCTGTTATCTATCAGGCCAGCTCTAAAACGGGTAATCGGTCCCTGAGCGCCTCGGGGTCTTTGGTAATGTCGGCGAGGGTCACTCGGTCTAATTCGCTAAAAAATGCCTCCAGCCCTCTGTGAAAGAGCGCCGTCATTTTGCATTCGCCGATTAAAGGACACGTATTGGTAGCTGGATTGAAGCACTCTACAACCTCGCTGTTGCCCTCGAGTGCGCGCACCACCTCGCCAATACTGATCCGCTCAGCGGCCATGCCCAGCTGCACACCGCCACTGCGCCCGCGAATGGTTTTTAAATAACCCAGCTGGCCCATTTGGCGCGCCGATTTCAGCAGGTGGGCTTTGGAGATGCCAAAGGCATTAGCAATGTCTTCAATCCGCACAATCTGGCCGGGATGAATAGCGCAGAACATGAGCGTGCGCAGGGAGTAATTGGTATAGGCGGTGAGTCTGATAGCGTATCCCCCCATCTATTAATTTGCTTGGTAAGGGCTATGTCCGCTGCGGTGTTAGCCGCCGATGAGCCCACAAAGCGTTGATGAGTCAGTGTTGTGTTACTGTGCAGTGGATTTAAAAGTAATACAACAAATATTGCTTTTTGCCTTAGGCTAAAAAGTCATAACCATGTGACGCTGTTTACGGTGTAGGGGTTCTTTTGGTTTCCACTGAAGGGATTTCTCAGTCATGATGGTGATCACACAGAAAACATCGGGAATCTAATTGAGCCGAAAAAAGACGCAAAAAACCCCTTCCTCCGCCCCGCCGGCAGATCCTCACGCCAAGCGCGAGGCCGTGAGATATGAAAATCCCATAGCGAGTCGAGAGCTAATTATGGAGCTTTTGGATGACTCTGGTGAGTTGTTCAAGCTGCCGGATTTAGCCATTCGTCTGCAAATAGCGGGCGATGAGGGTCTTGAAGCCCTGCGACGAAGGGTGCTGGCTATGCAGCGCGACGGGCAGGTTCACGTTGATCGGCGTGGCCGAATTGGGCTCGCCGAGCGGCTTGAGCTAAAGCGCTGTCGCATCATTGGGCATCGCGATGGCTATGGCTTCGCGTCGCCGATCGAAGGCGGTGATGATTTTTTTCTCACGTCCAGAGAAATGCAGCGAGTATTCGACGGCGATGAAGTCTTGGTGGCGCAAACGGGGGTTGATGCCCGCGGTCGTCCAGAGGGTAAGGTCGTTGAAGTGCTCGTCCGAGCGGTGGTGACCCTGCCAGGGAGATACATGGAAGAGAGCGGTATTGGCTTTCTTCTGCCCTATAACACTCGAATTACGCAGCATATTCTGATTCCCCCCAACAAAAAAGGCGGTGCTCGACCCGGGCAAATGGTGTCTGTGCGGATCACTGATTACCCCACCTCGGTGCTTGGATCAAAAGGCGTGGTGGAGGACATTCTCGGGGATCATTTGGATCCAGGGCTTGAAATTGATATCGCCATTCGAGCCCATCACATTCCCTGGGAGTGGCCGGATGATGTCTTGCGGGAGGCAGGAGCGCTCAGAGACGAACCTGAGGAAGCCGACAAGAAAGGTCGAATTGACCTACGCAAAAAGCCCTTTGTGACCATTGATGGCGAAGATGCCAGAGACTTTGACGATGCGGTTTACTGTGAGCCAGAGGGTGCAGGTTTCCGGTTGTGGGTAGCTATTGCTGATGTCTCACACTACGTGGCGCCAAAATCCGCGCTGGACGAAGAGGCTTTTAATCGGGGTAATTCGGTGTACTTTCCCGAGCGCGTGGTGCCTATGTTCCCCGAGGTATTGTCTAATGGTCTCTGCTCTCTTAAACCCAACGTTGACCGTCTCGCCATGATTTGTGAGATGAGCGTCTCAAGGACCGGTGAAGTCATAGATGCCTGTTTTTACGAAGGGGTCATCCACTCCCATGCTCGCCTAACCTACACCCAAGTAGCGGGGGTCATTGAGGACGGTTGGCACGAGGAGGTTGACTCGGCGCGCTACGAGGACATTGCCCGATTGCACCTCCTTTATAAGTGTCTCCGTGGGGCCCGAGATCGCCGGGGAGCCATTGATTTTGACACCGTCGAGACCCGTATCGTTTTCAATGACGAACGTAAAATTGAGTCGATTATTCCGGTCCATCGCAACGATGCTCACAAGGTCATAGAGGAGTGCATGCTTGCGGCAAACGTCGCAACCGCCCACTTTCTAGAGCAATCAGATTTGCCGGTGCTGTATAGGGTGCACGAGGGGCCTAGTGCCGAGCGGCTAACCAATTTAAGAGCATTCCTCGGGGAGTTGTCTCTGGATTTGCCCGGTGGAGAAACGCCCACGCCCGAACACTACCAGTCGGTGTTGGCCGTGATAGAAGGGCGGGATGATGCCAGCGTCATACAAACAATGCTGCTGCGTTCGCTCAGTCAGGCGGTCTATCAGCCAGAGAATAAAGGTCATTTTGGTCTTCATTACCCTGCCTACGCGCACTTTACCTCCCCTATCCGGCGTTATCCCGACTTGTTGGTGCATAGAGCAATAAGGCACCTCATTCGGTCGCGCAAAAAAATCGAGCAGGTTCGCCGGGTCAAGGGTGCGGGGGTGCTCCCGAAAGAGAGTATTTATCCCTACACCGAAGCCCACATGGCAGAGTTTGGGGAACACTGCTCTATGACGGAGCGGCGGGCCGACGATGCCACTCGGGAAGTAGCCGCTTGGCTCAAGTGCGAATTTTTAAGCGATAAGGTTGGCGAGGTTTATGACGGTGTTATTGCTGCGGTCACCAATTTTGGAATTTTTGTTGAGCTGGTAGACCTATATATCGAGGGGCTGGTGCACATCAGTGCACTGCCCGGGGATTATTATCATTTTGATCAACCCAAGCAGCGGCTTGTCGGCGAGCATACTCGCCGCTGCTTCCAGCTTGGTGGCATGGTGCGGGTTCGGGTGGCGCGGGTAGACCTTGATAATCGTAAGATCGACTTGGAAATGGAGGAGACTGGCAGTGCGCTTCCCGATCGCAAGTCCAATAAGAGTCGTTCCAAGAACCAGGTTAGTGCCGGAAAGAAGAGCCACGGCAAGCGCGGAAGAGCCGGTGGCGGTGGGCCCTCGCGGGCTGCGGAAGGTCCAAGCTCGTCAACAGGGAATAAGGGTGGCAAGCAAGCTGGCGTTAAAGGCAAGTCGTCAGCAAAGAAATCCAGTAAGAAAAAAGGAAAACCAGTCAGCAGCGTGAAGAGTCCTAGAGGAAAGGGTTAGCAGTGAGCCAGTGGATTTATGGGTTTCACGCGGTTGAGGGTGTGCTTAAGCGCGAGCCCAAGCGCATCGAAGCTCTATGGCTGCAGGCGGATCGACGTGATAAGCGTGCTGTGGCCTTGGCCACGCTTGCGCAAAATCAAGGGGTTAGGCTTGAACGCGTCGATCGCTACCGCCTAGATGGGGAAATTGATGGCCGCCATCAGGGTGTCGCCGCCCGTGTCAGTGCGGCTGCTAGTGACGAGCCCCGAGGTGAATCTGAGCTGCTGGCGTTGGTTTCACAGCAATCGACGCCCTTAATTTTGGTGCTTGACGGTGTTACCGATCCCCATAATCTTGGGGCCTGTTTGCGCAGCGCTGACGCCGCGGGTGTGACGGCGGTCGTGGTGCCCAAAGATAAAAGCGCTGATCTGACCCCTGTTGTACGTAAAGTTGCCTGCGGCGCTGCCGAAACTGTGCCCTTTGTACGGGTCACAAATCTGGCCCGTACTCTGCAGGCGCTCAAGGAGAAGGGGGTTTGGATTGTTGGTACCACCGGTTACACCGAGACCTCCCTTTACCAGCAGGATCTGACCGGACCCGTTGCAATTGTGATGGGAGCAGAAGGCGAGGGTATGCGACGGTTGACAGCAGAACAGTGCGATTTCCTAGTAAAGCTGCCCATGGTGGGCTCTGTTGAGTCTCTCAATGTTTCTGTTGCCACCGGTATCTGTTTGTTCGAGGCCCTAAGGCAGCGCAGCGCTGCGGGCCCATGAGCACCTCGAGCTAGTGAAAAGTTGCCAAATTTTGACGGTTTGCAATTACCATGCGTCGAATGTAGACTCCGCGCCTCACAAAATCTGTTGAGTTCGTTTGAGCTCTTCCTCCTTGCTGCACCTGTGTTAGGGCAGCTCAACCCGTAAGGAGTCTGCTAGTGCGACACTACGAAGTTGTGTTCATGGTCCATCCTGACCAGTCTGAACAAGTACCAGGCATGATCGAGCGTTATACCGCCTTGATTACCAAGGACGGCGGCGTTGTGCATCGCCTTGAGGATTGGGGGCGCCGTCAGTTGGCGTACCACATCAACAAGGTGCACAAAGCTCACTACATCTTGATGAACATCGAAGCCTCCAACGAGGCCATGGAAGAGTTGACCACCACCTTCCGTTATAACGATGCCGTTATCCGTAATCTTGTTATCCGCCGCGATGAGCCAGTGACTGATGAGTCGCTGATCATGAAGGCTGAGAAGGAAGATCGTGAGCGTAAGTCACGCTACCAGGAGCGACAAGCTGCTGAGACCAAGCGTGAAGAGTCCTCTTTGGAAGATGAAGATGACGATGACGAAGACGATTTTTCAGCTGACAGCGAAGGCGAGGAGTAATTCATGTCACGTTTTTTCCGACGTCGTAAGTTTTGCCGTTTCACTGCCGAAGGCGTAAAAGAGATCGATTACAAAGATCTCGAGATCCTCAAGCAGTACATCACTGAGACCGGCAAGATTGTTCCAAGCCGCATCACTGGCACCAAAGCAAAGTACCAGCGCCAATTGGCCACCGCGGTCAAGCGCGCTCGATACTTGGCGTTGTTGCCTTACACTGATTCGCATCAGTAAGGTTTAACGATGCGCGGCCTCGCAGAATTTATAATGCGTGGCCGCTGGCAAGCGCTAGCGGTCGCTATATTGGGCGCTGGGAGTTTGCTTTTTGGCTGGGTCAGCGCCGCTGCTGTGGCGTTGGTTACCCTGCGCAAGGGAACATCTGAGGGCGGCTGGGTTGTACTTTGGGCCTTGCTCCCCGCCTTGCTTGTCGCTTGGGTGAGCGGTGATTCGGGCAGCGTGCTGTTGCTAGGCGGGACTTTTGCCCTGGCGGTCATCTTGCGCACCAGCGTCAATTTGCCGCTAGCGGTTGCAGCAAGCTCTCTCGTGGGTCTTATCAGCGGGGCGAGTCTGCTGCTATTGAGTGGTGACTTTCTTGAACAACTCGTCGAGGTGTTTGAGGTTGTTTTAGAGCAGGTTGCAGCGAGCTTGAACACCGGCAGTGAGTCGGCGATCACTTTGCCGGCGCCCACCGCGGTGCAGATCGCGGGGATTTTGGCGGGAGGTAACGCAGCCACCGCCGTGTTGAGCCTGCTGTTGGCTCGGTATTGGCAAGCTGCGTTGTACAACCCTGGCGGGTTCAGGCGCGAATTTTATGCCTTGAGACTGCCAAAGTTGTGGACGTTGATCTTTGCAGGAGCAGGATTGGCGCTGTGGTTACAGCCCTCGGGGCTAAGCAGTTGGGCGTTGATGTTTTTGGTGCCGCTGTCATTTTACGGATTCTCACTGGCCCATGTATGGGTGAGTAGGAATCAAGGCAGTAACGGAAGGTTGGTGTTGTTTTACTGCCTTTGGTTGCTGTTCGACCCCATCAAGGGAGTTGTTCTGGCGTTGGTCCTAGTCGACGCCATTGTAGATTTTAGGGCTCGCTGGACGACTGGTGAGCCTCAATAGCGGAGCTTCAGGCTTCAAGAATTTATAGTAGGGAGTCGGGTTTCCCGACGACAAGGAAAGATAGCAATGGACATCATTCTTCTTGAAAACATCGGCAATCTTGGCGCGCTCGGTGACCAGGTAACCGTCAAAGCCGGATATGGTCGCAACTTCCTCGTTCCACAGGGGAAAGCCGTGCCCGCAACCGCCGAAAATGTCGCCAAATTTGAAGCACGACGCGCAGAGTTGGAAGCGGCTGCAGCTGCTGCCCTCGCAGCGGCGCAGAAGCGTGGTGAAGCGATCACCGGTCTTGAGCGGGTGCAGATTGCAGCCACTGCTGGCGAAGAAGGCAAGCTGTTCGGTTCTGTGGGTACTCGCGACATCGCTGAAGCCATTACGGCGGCTGGCGTTGAGGTCGACAAGGCTGAAGTGCGTCTGCCCGACGGTGTCATTCGCGAAGTTGGCGAGTACGAGATTATGGTCCAGTTGCATGCTGAAGTGACCGCAAATATCGCCGTCGCAGTCGTTGCTGAGTAAGGCCCGACTCTACCTTCAGGTTCTATAACCTCCAGCGGGTGGATTGTGCACCCGCAAGTCCCCATCCTCACAGGTAACTGGGGTATCCTAAGTGGCTCACACCTAGGGATGTTTTGGAATGAGCGAGTTCGGCGAAAAGGCTGATAGGCTACCGTCTGCAAATGCAGACGTCGCTCGTATTCGCATGCAGCCCCAATCCCTCGAGGCGGAACGCTCCGTCATTGGCGGTCTGCTGTTGTCAGCTGATGGCTGGGACGCTATCTCTGAAATCGTAACAGCGGGGGATTTTTATCGCCCCGAGCATCGCGCCATTTTTCGGCAAATCGCTCGTTTAGTTGATCAGAGCGAACCCGTTGATGTCATTACCGTCGCCGATCGACTGTTGGCGACCGGCGAGCTGGAAGCTGCGGGTGGCCATCAATACCTCGCTGACCTCGCGGAGCAAACCCCTACAGCCGCTAATATCCGTGCTTACGCGACGGCGGTGCACGAGCGCGCGGTTCTAAGGAAGCTCATTCTCGCAGCGCAAGATATAGCTAATACCGGGTTTCACCCAGAGGGTCGAACTGCTGAAGAGCTGCTTGATGAAGCCGAGCGGCGGATCATGCAGATCTCCGAAGACGGCCCCAAATCCGGTGCGCCTAGGGGTATGGAGCAATTGCTTACAGGCGCGCTAGAGCGCATCGAAGAGCTGTTTAACTCCGGTGGTGACATCACGGGCCTTACCACTGGGTTTATCGATTTGGATGGTATGACCTCCGGCCTCCAGCCATCAGATTTGGTTATCGTTGCCGGCCGCCCCTCAATGGGTAAAACCAGCTTTGCGATGAATCTGGTTGAGAACGCTGCGCTGGCTAGTGAAAAACCCATTCTCGTCTTTTCCATGGAAATGCCGGCGGAACAGCTGGTGATTCGAATGCTGTCCTCATTGGGGAAAATCGACCAGGGTCGCGTGCGTAACGGTAAGCTGGAGCAGGATGATTGGCCAAAGCTGTCTGCAGCAATGGCCAAACTAAAAGAAGCCAACATTTTTATTGATGATACCCCTGCGCTTACGCCTACTGAACTTCGCAGTCGCGCGCGCCGGGTGGCCCGAGAGCACGGTGAGTTGGGCATGGTAATGGTGGATTATCTTCAGCTGATGCGTGTTGCGGGTTCCAGCGAAGGTCGAACCGCCGAGATCTCTGAAATTTCCAGAAGCTTAAAAGCAATCGCAAAGGAATTCCGCTGCCCGATGGTTGCGCTCTCCCAGCTTAATCGTTCCTTGGAGCAACGTCCGAACAAGCGACCGGTTAACTCGGATTTACGTGAATCCGGTGCCATCGAGCAAGACGCGGATGTCATCATGTTTATCTATCGTGATGAGGTGTACCACGAGGATTCCCCTGACAAGGGCGTCGCCGAAATTATTATTGGCAAGCAACGAAACGGCCCAATCGGCACCTGTAAGCTCGCGTTTCGTGGCGAGTTCACCCGCTTTGAAAATCTTGCTCGCGGCCATTATGACGATTACCGTTGACTCTGCCTCACCAAACACCCAGGGGGTAGATAAGCGGCGCTAGGCTAGAGGACGCAGTTGCATGATGATAGAGGTTGATCGAACTGGAACCGTAGAAGGGCTTCACCAGGCAATGCACCGCGTTATGGCAGTGCCAGGCATTCAAGTCATGTTGGTGTTGAGTTGCTCCGCCAACGAATTTACGCCCGACGTCGTCGACGACGCCCTCAAGGCAGTTCCTATACCGTTACTGGGTGGCGTGTTTCCAGTGCTCATATACAATCGGGAGCGCTTAGAGCGCGGCTCTATTGTGTGGGGCGTAAAGCGTCGCGCGGAAATCTCGGTGGTCAGAAATATTAGCGATCCTACAGTCGATATTGATCTCGCATTGGAATCGGCTTTGCCTGAGATCCCGCAGCAGAACGCCTTGCAAGTTGTCTTGGTCGATGGTTTTAGCAAACGTTTGGGTGCATTGATCAGTGCGCTGCATGAGCAAGTAGGGCTTATTGATACCATCGGGGGCGGTGCAGGCTCCCTCGACTTCGTCCAACGACCATGCCTTTTTACCAATGAGGGCATGGTGGGTGATGCTGCGGTGATTGCGACCATCGCGACGGCGGTTGGGATCGGGGTGTCCCATGGTTGGTCTGAAGTGGAAGGTCCGTTCAGAGTCACAGAATCTCATCAGAACACCATTGTGAGCCTAGACTGGCGACCGGCTTTCGAAGTGTATCGTGAAATCGTTGAGCGGCATTCGGGGCAGTTGTTCACCGACGAAAATTTCTTTCATCTAGCCAAGGCCTATCCCTTTGGTATCAATCGTTTGGATGCCGAGCACGTTGTGCGTGATCCTTTGATGCTTGATGACAACAATGGGTTGGTTTGTGTGGGTGAGGTTCCCGAATCTGAGCATGTGGACATTTTGCACGGCAATATCGCCTCCCTTACTCAGGCGGCTAGCCAGGCGCGAGCACGGGCTGACGCGCGTTTATCGGGTGAAGTTGAACTGCGTGTTTTTATGGATTGCATTTCCCGAGTACTATTTTTGGGGGATGACTTTGAGCGCGAGATCGCAGCGGTACAGAGCGGTGCGCCGCTGCTGGGGGCCTGTACCATCGGCGAGATTGCCAATCATGGTGGCGACTTCCTAGAGTTCTACAACAAGACTGCGGTGGTGGCGGCGCTGCCGGCCCCCGACGTAATGGATTAGTTTCGGCGTGAAAACATCGGCAGAAATTGAAACGCAGATTCTCTTTGAGATCGCAATGTCTATTGGTTCCTCTTTAGACCTGCAGTCCATGGTGAAGAACAGCTTGAGGACGTATTTGCGTAAGCTCAATTGTCCGCTGGGATCACTCTATCGATACACCGATTACGGAAGCATTGCTTTTGTCGCCGGGTTACCGCGTAACGTCTGCGATCATCCCGCGCAGGTCGCGGCTCTGGAGACTTTGAAAGAGCAGCCTTTGCCTCTGAAAGAAGCCGTGCACGTTCAGTATGGAGGCGGTGATTGGGTCTATTTGTTGCCGCTCGATGATTATGGAGTGCTCATTCTAGGGCGCAGTGATCGTTCCTTCGATGCTGTAATGCTCGCGTCCCTGCGTGCCGTAAACAGCAAGTTCGCTGCGGCGTGCCTTGCCTGTGAACGCCAAGCCGAACTGGAAATAGCCAAGGAGCAGGCTGTGGCGGCGGATAATGCAAAAACGCTATTCCTGGCGAATATGAGTCACGAAATCCGCACGCCTATGAACGGGGTGATGGGGCTTAGCCAGTTATTGCTGCAAGGTTCGTTGGCTCCTAGAGAGCGCAAGTTCGCCAGTACCATTTTGTCGAGTGCGAAGGCGCTGCTCAATGTCATTGATGATGTGCTAGACATTGCTCGCCTCACTCAGGGTGAATTGCGCATACATACCGGAATGTCGAATTTGCCCGATGAGTTAAATGCAGC
>Ga0182090_1718920_pt1 | contig 10193 bp, 9 predicted proteins | sample 041ome_24_FD_127767 | JGI IMG/M metagenome (GOLD analysis project Ga0182090, IMG submission 127767) | Metatranscriptome of coastal salt marsh microbial communities from the Groves Creek Marsh, Georgia, USA - 041408BS metaT (Metagenome... | ecosystem: Environmental > Aquatic > Marine > Intertidal... | reverse complement strand
GGGAAATGATGGGCTCTGGACTAGTCAGTGCAGGCTGCGCATTCTCGCCGTCGGCGTCCGCAACCCATAACTTGTGCTGCTTGCCTACCTGCGTTACATAGGCCACGCGAGTGGCAAAAACGCCACGAATGCCTGTGAGTTTCTCAAAAATAGAATCAGCCACCTGATGCGCAGCCAGCCGAGGCAGGTCTTTATTTACAGGGACACTGACACCGCCAAGGTCCTCAGCGGCAACAACGTCCCATAGGCGGTAACTGACCAACCACTGGCCGTTGTCCTGCCTGACGCTACCCGTGACCAACGCGTCCACCCCGATTGCCCGCCAAGGCGCTAGGTCTGGCCTTGATGACTCGTCCATCGCCTCGCTGCTCGCCGCGACAGCACGGAACAAACCGGTACGCTCCAAATCGGCGGTAACAATGTCATCGACCGGCGTGGCAAAAGCCTCCCGGCCTCTGAATGGCGCAATGGCAAAAGGCCGCTGTGTCAGGCCTACCCCGGCGACGTCCACTCGGAACTGCGCCATCGCCGGCATCGCAGACACGCCGAGGCCCACAGCCATTCCCACACTGGCCCCCTTTAAGAGGTCGCGACTGGCGATCAGCGTCTTGTTCAGGTCAGCGGTTTCAGTGGCTTGCGCCGCGGTGTTGATGGGTAATTGGGGCATTTGCAGTGGGCTTAGGTTGTCGTCGTTGTTCTCAGCCACCTTAACAGGGCTGGCACTCAAAAAGCGCACAAAACCCTCGAAAAGGCGACGATCAGGTCACATAATAAAGGATTGTTAAGCGCGTAACATCGTGGTTGCTACGTACCCGCTGCCATACGCGACTTCCCGACCAACTGATTGTATTCAAGCTCATTGACACGACGCTCTTCACCCTCTGCCGACGCCAAGCCCCACCCGTCTTTGAGCGCCGCCCCACAGCGCCCGCTCAAGGAGCGCCTACTCAGCCTGTGGCCTTACTTTAAGCCGGGCACCTGGGGGTTATTTTGGATGGCCATAGCGGCCTGTGTTGCTGCCAGCACTGAGCCCATGATTCCCGCCCTCTTGGAACAGCTACTCGACAAGGGGTTTGCGAAGCAGTCGTTGCCACTCTGGCTGGTACCCGTGGCCGTTTTAGGCGTTTTTACGCTCAGAGGCGTTGCCGTATTTTTTGCCCAATACCTGCTGTCCTACGTCGCCAACGGCGCCATGCTGCGCCTGCGCAAAGCCATGTTTGATCGCTTGACCATCGCGGAGCTTGGCCTCTTCGTGCGGGAGTCTGCCAGCTCGCTATCAAACACCTTGGTCTACGAGGTACAAAACGGCACCAACATGCTGGTCGGTGCCGTCTTGAGCTTGCTTAGAGACTCGCTGACCCTCATCGCTCTGCTCGGCTACTTGCTTTACCTAAACTGGCAACTGACATCGATTGTGATCTTGGTGTTCCCGGCGCTGGTCGCGGTCATGCGCGTTCTGTCGCGTCGCTTATACGGGCTGACTAAACGCAGCCAACAGGCGACCGATTCCCTTGCCTATGTCGTTGAAGAAAACGTACTGGCACATCGCATGATTCGCCTGCACGGGGCGCAGTCCAGTCAGGCCCAGCGGTTTCAAACGTTTAGCCAACAATTACGCGGACTGGCGTTACGCGCCACCGTCGCCTCGGCGGCCATGACCCCGCTAACGCAAATACTTTCGGCGTGCGCCTTGTCCGTGGTCATTATGGTGGCGCTTTGGCAAGCCCAAGCGGACGGCACAACCGTTGGTGGTTTTGTATCATTTGTCACCGCGATGTTGATGTTGGTCACGCCGATTCGACGGCTGGCCGACATCGCGACCCCAATCACCCGCGGTGTCGCTGCGATTGAGCGCGGCCTGCTTATGCTGGATGCGATTCCGCCACAAAGCAGCGGCGACTACACGCCCGATGGTGCCGTTGGCGGTATCGAGTTACGCGGTGTCGGAGTGCAATACGCGGGCAAAGAAACACACGCACTGAGTAATGTCAATTTACAGGTGGCCACCGGTGAAGTCGTTGCGTTCGTTGGCCCATCGGGCGCTGGGAAAACCACACTGGTCAACCTGCTGCCGCGTTTCGTTGAGTGCACGTCCGGATCGGTAACTCTGAATGGCACCGACATCACCGCCTGGCGCTTGGCGTCTTTGCGAGAGCAGTTTGCCTTGGTCAGCCAAGATGTCGTCATGCTAAACGACAGCCTGACGGCCAACATCGCGCTGGGACAAGTTATTGATGAGACTCGATTAGCAGAGTGTATTGAGGCCGCCAATCTCACGGAGTTGGTCGCCACGCTTCCGAATGGCCTCAACACCTTGCTAGGACACAATGCGGTGTCTCTATCTGGCGGCCAGCGTCAACGATTGGCTATCGCACGTGCGCTTTACAAAAACGCGCCCATTTTGTTGCTTGATGAGGCAACTTCAGCCTTAGACAATGCCTCCGAGCGGTTAGTACAAGACGCATTAAAGCGGTTGATGCTCGGCCGTACGACCTTGATCGTGGCACACCGCCTATCCACCATAGAACATGCTGATCGGGTTGTGGTCATGGCAGATGGTGGCATCGCTGAACAAGGCACCCATGCCAGCCTGCTAGAGGCCAACGGTTTATACGCCCAACTGCACCGCACCCCAGGGGCGCTGACGCCCGAATAGTCTGGGTATTTAAGAACTAGCTCAATACGATGTCGTAGTGCTCCGGCGGCACGGCAGGGTCGGCTTGCAAAGCGATGGGTTTACCGACGAAGGCAGAGAGGTCACTCACGTGAACGCTCTCTTCGTCTTGCAGCATATCGATCACTCGTGGGTTGGCGATCACGCGGAATCCAAGGGGATTGAAATTGCGTGCCTCGGTTAACAACTCACGCAATATTTCGTAACACACCGTGCGCGCCGTTTTCACCGCACCGCGCCCACTGCACACGGGACAGGTTTCGCTCAGTATGTGGGCCAGTGATTCACGGGTGCGCTTGCGGGTTAACTCCAACAGGCCAAGTGGCGAAAAACCACCCAACATGCTCTTGGTACGATCTCGACTGAGGTGTTTTTGTAACTCTGAGAGAACGGCCTCGCGGTGCGCGTCGCGTCGCATGTCTATGAAGTCAACAATCACGATGCCGCCAAGATTTCGCAGGCGTAGCTGGCGCGCCAAGGCCTGAGCGGCCTCTAAGTTGGTCTTGAAAATAGTGTCTTCAAAATTCTTTGCACCCACAAAGCCACCGGTATTCACATCGATGGTGGTCAAGGCCTCGGTTTGGTCAACCACTAAATAACCACCAGACCGAAGCTCGACACGCCGTTGCAGGGCCAGTGCAATTTCAGCGTCCACGCTAAACAGGTCGAACAACATCCGTTCGCCGGTATAAAGCGACAGCTTGGGCATCATCTCGGGCATAAACGTCTGGGTAAACGCCTGCAGCTCAGCCATTTGAGCCCGCGAGTCTATACGCACGGCATGGGTGTCTTGCGAGCTGACGTCGCGCAGCACCCGTTGCGCTAGCGACAGCTCGCTATGCAACAAGCTTGGCGCCGGCTGTGACTTGCTGGCACTGCGAATCCGTTGCCACATTTTTTGTAGGTATGCCATATCCTGCGCCAAGTCTTCATCGCTGGTATCTTCGGCATTGGTGCGCAGAATAAAGCCACCCCCCTTGTCTCCACGCAGCGCCAGCAAACGGTCTTTGAGTGCTTGCCGTTGTGCGAATGGAATTTTTTGTGAGATGCCCAGATGGTCATCTTGCGGTAAAAAAACCAGTAAACGGCCAGCGATACTCACCTGCGCCGTCAACCTAGCCCCTTTGGTGCCGATAGGGTCTTTGAGTACTTGAACCAAGATGGCCTGGCCTTCATACACTTGGTGTTCTATCGGCGGCACGGTTGGCGCAGTGACCGCATCCGCGTCGGAGGCGGCGTCATCTCGCTGGTGTCGCGCATTGAGGTTGGGTAACAGATCAGCGACGTGCAGAAACGCGGCGCGCTCCAGGCCGATGTCAATGAACGCAGACTGCATACCCGGCAACACGCGCGTTACCTTGCCCATGTAGACGTTTCCGACCAAGCCTCGTTCCAGCGCACGCTCCACAAATACATCCTGAACCGCACCGTACTCAATGACAGCGACCCGGGTTTCTTGCGGCGACCAATTGATTAGTATTTCTTGGTTCATACGTTCACCATTAATTTCACGCCACTCCAACGCAACAACTGCGCCGTCTCGAAAGCGGGTAGCCCCATGATTCCAGAATAACTGCCACTGATATCCGTGATGAACAGCGATGCTAATCCCTGTATCGCATAGGCGCCTGCCTTGCCCATGGGTTCGCCTGTTTTAACGTAGCTCGCAATCTGCGTTGCTGACAAGCTTGAGAATCGCACCTGAGAGCGTGACACCATTTGCTGTGTTTGCCACGTGCCCCGTGCATCCCAGTAACCCACCGAGACCGCCGTGTACACCACATGCTTCTGCCCAGAAAGTAGGGTCAGCATCCGACGCGCATGGGCCATGGAGTTTGGTTTTCCCAATATCTCCTGGCCCAACGCGACGGTGGTATCGGCGCAGACAACGGGCAGAGGTGGGAGCGAACGGCGTGTGCAACGATCCGCCGCCGCCGCTAATTTCAACGCGGTCACGCGCTTGGCGTATCGTAAGGGGGCCTCACCAGGCAAAACGGCTTCCAACGCTTCCGCATCCTCATTCGCGTCGGCGAGCAAGGCCACGGGTGTTACACCCCACTGCGCCAATAGCGCATGTCGACGCGGGCTTTGGCTGGCTAAGTAAACCGATGAAGATGGGTGCTTTGACATAAAAGAGCGGGTCCGAAGACGAGGTTAGTCACCGTGTGAGCAGGCCAGACTCACTCGCGGTGATAGGGATGGTTGGCATTCACCGACCATGCCCGATAAAGCTGTTCCACAAGCAACACCCTCGCCATGGCATGGGGCAATGTCAGGCTGGACAGACGAATCAACTGATGCGCACGGGCCTTGAATTCGGGGTCTAAGCCGTCCGGGCCGCCGATGTCCAAGGCCACATCGGTGCCGCCCATTTGCCAATCACTAAGCGCCGTGGCCAACTGCTTGGTACGCACGGACTCGCCGCGTTCGTCAAGTGCCACCACCCGCGCATTTTTGGGTATCTGCGCCTCTATGCGCTGGCGCTCCGCAGCCATGGCACCAGCGATATCCGTTGAATGACGCGCCTGTGTCTTAATCAGGCGCACCTCTAACTTTATCTCAGGCGGGAACCGCTTGGCATAGTCATCGAACGCGGTCTGCGCCCAATCCGGCATCTTGAGCCCAACGGCGATAAGAACCAGACGCATGTGAGCTGCCGTTATGCGACTTATTTCTTAGCGGCTGGCTTAGCTATTGACTTAGCTGTTGGCTTAGCTGTTTTAGCAGGTGCCCGCTTCGCCACGGTCTTGGACGGGCTTGTCTTGGTCGTCGCAATTTTCTTCGCCGCGGGTCGCTTGGCGACGGCGTGGCTAGTCTTGGCTGGTTTAGGTGCGTTGATCATCACCTTCTTAATCGGCGCGGCGCTTTTCGCAGTGGTCTTCTTTGCGGACGTCTTCTTAGCCGGGGTCTTCTTACCCACTAATTTTTGCGCAGCACTTACCTGTGTCGTCTTGGCTGCCACCTTCACCACCGGCTTCTTACCGCCCAGTTTTTTCGCTGGCGCCGTCTTCACACCGGCCGCAGTCGCGGGCTTGGGTGCCGCTTTAGATGCCGCTGCTGGCTTGGCTTTCGTCGCTACTTTTGATGCCGGCTTGGTCTTCACAGCGACCTTGCGCGCGGGCTTTGCGGGCGCTTGATCGTCCATGGCGTCTGACGAGGCTTTGACCAAGCCTTTGGCTTTCGCTAAGCGCATGCGCACAGGCTTCTCACCCCATATCTCTTCCAGCCGGTAATATTCGCGAATAATTGGTTGCATTACGTGAACGACCGCCGAGTCGCAGTCCACAATAATCCACTCGCCATTGGCCTCCCCTTCAATGCGGGGCTTGGACAAACTGGCATCGCGTAATTTGTCACGGACACTAGACGCTAAGGCCTTGGTCTGACGGTTCGAGCTACCACTCACAATGATGACGCGCTCAAACAGAGCCGATAAATGCTCCGTATCAAACACCACAATGTCTTTGCCTTTGACGTCCTCTAAGGCATCCACAATCAGACGCTCCAAGGCTTTGATATCGTTATTTTTTTTCATAGGTGAACAGTCTAAAGGTCAGAAGGTCGCGCGACTACGGCGTCGCGTCTTGATAAAGTTGATTGGTGGCGATGTAATTCGTCACCTGCGCAGGGACCCAGTCTTGCCAAATCGCCCCTTCGGCGCTTTGAATCGCGGCACGCACCGCACTAGAACTGATCGCCAAGGGCTTAAACGGCACGGTCGTTACACGTACGCCTTTGCCAGCCCACTCGTTAATGACTAGGGGAAGTGCTAGCGGGTCCAACGCGGGGCCCGCTGCTTCGCCGCGATACGCCACAGCCAAATGGCATTGCGCCGCTATATTTTGCCATTGAACCCAGCTTTCGAAGCGCGATAACTGATCTAAGCCAATAATCAAATACCACGCCACGTTCGTTTGCTGGGGTTTTGTTGCATTTCTGTCCTTTTCAGACAGGGCAGCCAAGCTGTCAACCATCAGGCTGGGGCCACGCCGCAGCACCTCACAATCATCCACAATAGCCTGCGGCACATCAGCAAAAGCCAATCGCGCCATGGCGAGGCGATGCGCGGCAGCGGTCTTTGCTGGTGCCTTGTGTGCCGCCTCGCCCGTGGGCACCACATAAACGGCGTCAAGTTGTAACGTCTGCACGGCCGCCTCAACCAGCGCCACATGGGCGCGGTGCGGCGGATCAAATGCGCCACCAAATACGCCAACGCGACGGCTGACGGTGGTCATTTAGACCCCATTGGCTGGCAACCAGTCTTTGGCGATCAAGAATTCACTGAGTAAGCGGTGCTCCGGCGTGCCCACGGCGGGGTCTAAACGGTAGCCCCAAGTCGCATGCGGTGGCATCGATAACAGGATGGACTCTGTGCGCCCGCCTGACTGCAGGCCAAAGTGCGTGCCGCGGTCCCAAACTAAATTGAACTCCACATATCGACCTCGACGGTTGAGTTGGTGCGCGCGCTCTCGCTCGCCATAGGGCATGACCTGGCGCCGTTGCAGTATGGGCAGGTAAGCTCCCAAAAATGCATCGCCGACGCTTTGCAACATACGAAAACTCTCTAGCGGTCCAAGCTCAGAAAAATCGTCGAAGAAGATACCGCCGATACCGCGTGGCTCGTCCCGATGCTTCAAATAAAAGTACCGATCGCACCACGCTTTGAAACGCGGATACTTATCCGCGCCAAAGGGCGCGAGCGCATCCGCACACGTTTGGTGAAAGTGCACCGCGTCTTCCTCAAAGCCGTAGTAAGGCGTGAGATCCATGCCGCCCCCAAACCAGCAAACCGGTGCACCACCCCCTTTGGGAAACGCCGCGATCATGCGAATATTCATGTGGACGGTCGGTGCCATGGGATTACGCGGATGGAAAACCAGCGACAAGCCCATGGCCTCAAAGGGCGCACCGGCCAACTCGGGGCGGTCATGCGCCGCCGACGGTGGTAGCGCGGGTCCAGAGACATCGGAAAACCCGCAACCAGCGCGTTCGAACACGGGGCCATCTTCGATAATCTGAGTAATCCCGTTGCCCTGTAATTTCTCACCCGCTGGCTTTTTCCACGGGTCGACCGTAGGCGACGAACCGTCGATGGCGACGATGGCATCGATGATGCGTTGCTGCAAGCCCTTTAGGTAAGCGCGAACCGTGTCAGGTGATAAAGATGTCGTCATAAGTCGTAGCGTTGCTTATTTTCAGGGCGAGGTCGTCTCGTCTTTGCTTTCTCGTTGATAAGGGGTCACGGGACTTGCCAGATTTGGGCGACGTCCTATCGGCGCATCGAGCATCGCTTCAATTCGCCTGAACGCGACGTCCGGCTCCTCTTCACGCGCGTCTAAAAAACCTTTTAAACCCACTTCTTTCCGTCCGTAATCAATGACAGCCAACCCCAGCGGTACCTGCGCAGATTGCCACACATGAAAAAACCCCATACGCCAACCGTTGACATACGTGCGCGTTCCCTCCGGTGCCAGTGCCAACCAAAAATGCGTCGAAGACTCCATTTGCAAAACGGTGTCTTGCACCAACCCTGACGCAGCGCTTCGGTTAACGGGGACGGCGCCGACCCAACGCATCCAGGCACCGAAGACCGGCATGTTTAACAAGCTACCCTTCGCCCAAAAGCGCATCTCCCAGCCCATCGCCGCCTTGAATAAGATACCCACAATAAAGTCCCAATTACTGGTGTGCGGGTAAGCCAAAATGATGCCACGCGGCCCGGGCAAAGGTTGCTCTAACAGACGCCAGCCGGCCAAATTGAGGGCGACACGCGCCAACTTGGAGATGAGCGTGGGGCGAGGATTAGTCTGCACGTGTGTTGACTCCGATGCGTGGTCGCGGTCGCGATCAGGCGAGCGCCCTCGCCCCAATGTCATCTCTGAACTGGGCGCCATCAAGGGCAATATCGTGAATCATGGCGTAAGCTTTGTTTTTTGCAGCCTGCAGATCATCACCGAGTGCGGTGACACACAACACACGGCCACCGTTACTCACCAGGCAACCGTCGTCGCGCAAGGTCGTACCGGCATGGAAAACCTTGGCATCTCGCTGTGATGCGGGAATCCCGGCAATCAAGTCGCCTTTGCGTGGTGCCTGTGGGTAGCCCGCAGCCGCAAGCACAACACCCATCGCAGGACGCTCATCCCAAGCAAGGTCGACATCAGCCAGATGCCCGGTCGCACCGGCCAGCATCAACTCGGCCAACGAGCTAGACAAACGCATCATGATGGGCTGCGTTTCGGGGTCACCCATACGGCAATTGAATTCCAAGGTTTTCACCTCACCTGCGGGCGAAATCATCAGGCCGGCATAGAGAAAACCTGTGAAGGGAATACCATCCGCGCGCATGCCCGCGATCGTGGGCAAGATCACCGCTTCCATGGCCTTTTTATGCACCGCGTCCGTAACGACTGGTGCGGGCGAGTAAGCGCCCATGCCACCGGTGTTCGGGCCGGTGTCCCCACGGCCTAGCCTTTTGTGGTCTTGGCTGGTCGCCAACGGCAACACCGTTGTGCCGTCACAAACCACCATGAAGCTCGCCTCTTCACCGACCAAAAACTCCTCAATCACCACCCGTGCGCCATCCGCATTGTGCGTCACGCCAAGGGTGTTCGCCAACAACATATCATCGACGGCAAGGTGCGCTTCCTCTGCGGTCATCGCAACCACCACCCCCTTGCCAGCGGCTAGGCCATCGGCTTTGACAACAATGGGAGCACCTTGCTTGTCGATATAGGCATGCGCTTGGGCCGGATCTGAAAAGGTCTCAAACGCCGCGGTCGGAATGCCATGACGTGCCATAAAGGCTTTGGAAAAGGCTTTGGAACTCTCCAATTGCGCGGCGGCCTGTGTCGGGCCAAACACCGGAATGTCAGCGGCCCTAAACAAATCGACCGCCCCCGCTGCCAATGGCGCCTCGGGTCCCACGACAACCAGATCAACGTGATTCGCTAGCGACCACGCGACCAGCTCAGGCAGGTCGTTGATTGCCAGGTTGCTTAGGCCCGGCTCCGTCGCGGTTCCCCCATTGCCGGGGGCTACAAACACCTCGGTCACGTCAGCTGCGTCGGCCAATTTCCACGCCAGTGCATGCTCTCGCCCGCCACTGCCAATGACCAACACCTTCATGAAAGCTCCAGGGCCGCGTTATGGAAGACGTCCTGCACGTCGTCTAAGTCTTCTAGTGCGTCGAGTAACTTCTGCATCTTTGCCGCGTCATCGCCTGCAATGTCGATGGTGTTGTCTGCACGCATAGTGACCTCAGCCATTTCAGCGATCAGACCTGCCGCCTCTAACGCCGCCTTAACAGCCTCAAAATCGCCGGGTGCGCACAGCACCTCAATAGCGCCCTCTTCGTCCGTCACAACATCTTCGGCACCCGCGTCCAGTGCAAGCTCCATGACGTGGTCCTCATCGGTTCCGGGTGCAAAAATCAACTGCCCGCAATGCTTGAACTGGAAAGCGACCGAGCCCTCGGTGCCCAAATTGCCACCATGCTTACTCAAGGCATGTCGCACCT
>Ga0182090_1892976_pt1 | contig 10206 bp, 3 predicted proteins | sample 041ome_24_FD_127767 | JGI IMG/M metagenome (GOLD analysis project Ga0182090, IMG submission 127767) | Metatranscriptome of coastal salt marsh microbial communities from the Groves Creek Marsh, Georgia, USA - 041408BS metaT (Metagenome... | ecosystem: Environmental > Aquatic > Marine > Intertidal... | reverse complement strand
GTTGTCTTCTGTAGCAACACCGAGAGGTTATTGTCGCACTTTTGCAGTTAGTCGTAGGAATAGAAATAGACCGAGTAGAGGAAATGGTCTCGGTGTCGGCGCGCATCATCGAAGCGCGTTCGTCTTCTAGGGGTTTTTAGTGGAAAAATGTACCACAGTATAAAGTAGTTTTATAAATACAACCGATGCGTTGATAACGGCGCTAAAGAATATAAATATATATATGGTGCGTATGTTTTCGGTACCCAGTGGGTATCACCATAGCAGCAAGTGACGTAACGTAATCTCTTTTTTCATCTCTTTTCTCTGTCTTTCTCGTTCTTATAATTAATTGTAAATCATGTCTTGATGCATATCGGTCAAGTAGCAATTCAAAACCTTCAATCCGTAGTTCTTCTCGTCTCGACTGGTCTCTCTCTTTTGAAACGGATCGGATCCGTCCGGCATGGCAAAACCTTCGTCCCGCATCTTCGCATTCGCGTAATCGTCTTGGCACAAGTGGCCAAACGTGAACGCGTCGATCATATCCGCGCCGAATCGCGCCATGTATTTATACACCTTCTCTTGGAACTTCGGGCCAATCAAGTACCTGGTAAATCCCGCTCCCGAGCGATCTTTTGGCCAATAGTAAAAGTTCCCAGTCAATTGTTGGCCTTTTTTCGGCCCGTCTTCGGCTAAGATTGGGTACGTGTTGCCTTGTTTATCGCAAAATCCTGCTTCGTCGGGTTGCGCGCACGCAGCTTCGTAAAAGTTGGTCAACAACACGAAATCGGCGTCCTCGGGGACGTTGGCGACGATCGCATCTAAATGCTTCATCTGCCAGTTCAAACCATCCGCTTCCATGATTAAAGAAAACTTTTTCCCGGAGTTGGATTCTAAAACCGTGCGCCAGGCGTGCATGTGCGCAAATAAACACCCGATGTGATGCGCGCCGCCGTATTGCTCTTCCGTCATGCCTCCCGCGTCGTTTCGTTCGTCGATGACACCCAGCCACGGTAAGTTCTTCAAGTTATCTCCGTTTCTCACCGGGTCTGGGTGCTTCCATCCTCTGTTGAAGAACTCCTTGTTCAACTTTCGAATAGGTTCGATCGCCCATTCCGCGTCACCGATATTTTCCGGCCATTCCGTCGGCGTCACGCCGACGTCGCTCCTCGCATCCGGCAACGTCTTTTTGATTCTGTTGAAATTCTCGTGATCCTCGGCGTCGTTTCTTTGCACGATGACGACGATATCCGCCGAGTAAACGCGCGCCGGAGAATCTTCCCACGGTATCTCATCGTCATCTCCTAACAAAGCATCTCCTTTCTCCGTCCCTTTCTCAGCCGTAGCAAACTTCTTCCGGAAGTTGTCGTACACGCGCCACTTGGCGTTGGCTTTCGCTCTGCGAACAAACGGCGTTTCCGTCAACTCATCGCCGCTCCTCCCGTAAACTTCTTCTTCTCCCTCTTCCGCGGCGGCGGGTGCGACAACAGACCACGTCATATTGTCGCAAAAGCCCGGGTGCAACCGGTGCCACTCTTCCGCCTCCGGCGTCGCCGCGCCGAGAGGACGCGATAAAGTTCGTTGTTGTTGTTCAGCCCCTAAATGAGCCGCGTTGTTGGTGCCACTCGGACCCCGAATCGCGACGGCAGCGGCAGCAGAGCACGCCAAGAAGATTGAAACGCCGGCTACTTTCGCGAGTCCGTGAACGTTTCTCGTCGTCGTCGTCGTCTTTTCCGACGACGGCAGTAAAGACGACGTCGCATCGGTGCCGCGCATATCGATTGGTTTATTCGATCTCTCTCTCAACACTAAAAGATTTTTCCCGAGATTTTTGTACTCGTTCTCTCTCTCGTTCTCTTTCTATCCAACGTGTGTGTGTGTGCGCGCGCGAAAAGGACTATATCTGATCTGTATATTTGTATATATAAATGCGCGCGTTGTTTTTTATCTCTACTAGCCGTGGAGATTAACGCCGCTTTGTTCTGCCGTCCGCGCGAGAGTTTCGACTTTTGAGATGGCAATACGTATATGTTTAGGGCTTTACAATTATTTTTTTTAGTCTTTCATTTCTTCGTCTCTGATTTCTTCGGAGCTGCTTTCTTCTTCTTCTTCTTCCTCCGAGTCGTCGTCGTCGTCACCTTTGGCGACGGAGACGTCAAATTCAAACTCTAAATCTGCTCCGAGGTACGAATCGCACATGAAGTACAACGCGTATTTGCGCTTGCCTTCCTCGGACGGCGAGGCGAAACTTAACTTGACCTTGGAAGTTTTTACCAAGTTGACTCTTTTGATGGCGCACAAGCGGTTTTCTTTTTCGTCGCCGACGACGACCCACCAACTCTCTTCGCGCGGTATTGGATAACGACTGCAATTGACGGGAGGTAAAAGCGATACGGAATCGCCGAATTCCCATTCGCGAGAGACGTTGACTTCGACGTCGATGGTTGAGCTCGTGGAGATTTCCGAGGCGTTGGTGACTTTGTGTTCGCAATCGACGTTCGGGTACCGGTTGGCAGCCTTCGCGACGTCCGAGAGTTGTCGCTTGGACAAGTCGCTCAAAATGTCCTCTCGCACGGAATCTTCCGCATCTAATAACTCGTACACGGATTCCACGTCTTTGTCTTTCGCTTTTAGCGCTATGGATTTCGTCACGTGCGGTAACTGCAACACGCCGGCGTCTTTATCCCACATGGCTTGCGTTAACATTTGCGACAATTCCATGGCGCACATCGCCGGCGATAACCAGCCGTTGCTGGAAATCACATCTACCATGGCTAAGAGTAAACGCAACGCGGTCGGTAAGATGGACTCTAAATCTCTCGCGAGATCACCCGGTAACGCAACGCGGCTTAAATGAGCTTGAAGCAACGCGCACGTCTTGACGTGCGGATCGTTCGTTTTCCTATTCGTCATCGCAATGGGCGAGTGGTTCAAGATGCGACGAATGATTTCCGCCTCGCCTGGGCGGATCGGCACCGAATCAAATTCGCTCGCGCCGGAAACAATTTCCAAGATACCTTTCAGCTTTGTTTTCGCGGTTAAGGATGCCGCGAATAACTCGACCGTGGTGTATTGCGAGTAATAATAACTCGCAATCATACCGAGGTTCAAAGGTGAAATTTCATTCTCGCCAGTCTCGTCGTCTTCTTCGATTTGCGCGCACTTGGAAACCTCCAAGTCGGATAACGTGCTCTCGACGAGTTCACTCAACGCGTCCGAGACGTGTCTGTGAGACGTTCCGGTCAAATTGTAATAGTTTGGATTTCTCGTTAATCGTCGATAATAGTACGTCCAGGTGAGATAGTCCACGGCATCTTGTTTGGTTTCGATGGTTCTCGTGACAATTTCCGCGTTGAAATGATCGTGTAAGAAGTGATCCAAGTGCGATTCAACCGGGAACGGTTCGTGAAGGAACTTGGAATAATACGCCTTCTTAGCTTGCGAGCACATCAACACGCACGTGCCGTGTTCGTCGATGCCCGGACGCCCGCACTTGGCGGTCATTTGCAACACGTCCACGACGGGGTAATCCGCCGCGGAGGAGCCTCCGGCGTCGTAGAGTTGCGTCCCAGAAACGACGACAAGTTTCGCTTTCTGTCGTAAAGTCCACACCGACGCAGCTTCGCAAATCATCAGCGAACACGCGTTACACTCAAACGCCAAGAACAACGCTTCCTTTTCAACTTTTGATAAACCTTCGTGAATGACAGCGATGCCAAAAGTCATCGCGTGTTTCACGCCGGCGTCGGATTCAATCTTCTCGGAGAGTTGTTCCAAGACGTTTTCGTCCTCCGCGGAGACGTTTCGAAAGTACCCTTCGTCGTTATCATTGAGAGCGTAAGAGAGTAACTCTAACGCGCGTTGTTTCGCATGTTTCCTAGTCGGCGCGAAAACGATCGCCGGTTCTTTGTTTCCGCAATGCGTCTTGATAGCTCTGTACGTCGGACGCGACATCGCTTGGACGCGAGATTCATAATTGACTACGTCGAATCCGCGAACAAACAATCGCAAAGGCGTTGGACGCGCAGACGGTGCGAAATTAAATTGTCTTTTGGAGTTTACGCCGAGCCACTCGGCTAAATCTTTCGCGTTCGCGACGGAGGCGGATAAGCCGAGAATGCGAATCGGCGGCGGTGATTTTTTACCGTCCTTTTTCGCTCCACCGTCCTCTTCTTCTTCTTCTTCTTCGCGTTGCTTTTGTACGGAGACGTAACGCATTCTCGAGCACGCGACTTCAATCGTTGCTCCGTGCGCGCCGCCAATCAAATGGAGCGCGTCCGCGATGAACAGTTTGATTTTTTGCACGTTCTTTCGTTGTTTCCATCTTCTCGATAAAATGTCCCAATTCTTCGCGCTCGAGACGATGACTCGAGAGCGTTCGAGCAACTTCAAATCAGTCGCCACGTCACCGGTTAATAAGCACGTCGGAATGCCCATTGTGTTTTCAAACTTCTCTTTCCAATCCGCGTATCGCGCTTCGGCGATGTCGTCGATGGGTGCGCAATATACACATCTAGCATTTTCCACACCGTGCGTTTCCATCGCGTGCAAGATGGCCAACTCGGCGCAGACGGATTTTCCTGAGCCAGCTGGAGCGGACACGTACACGCTTTCGTCGGAGTCCGTCAACGCTTGATACGTTTGCGTTTGAATTGGGTTCAACATTCTGAAACCACCACCTTGAGGAAGCTTTGAATACATCTTCGGAAACCCAAACTTTGCCTCACGAGTGGGAATAGGTTGTAAATCCAACAATTCCGTCGGCGCGGCGAATTTTTCAGGCAACAACAAGTGCTTAAACGAGACTGGGATGACGGTATCTCCGCCTAACCACGCGTCCGAAGTGACTCGGATGAAATACTGAGGAGGAATCGGATCTAACAACGGCACCGTAAAACTTACCGAATGTTCCTCATCTTTGTTTTGGTACTTCAAAGTGAAATATTCCGAGTGCAAAATCTTCTCCCCGTCGTTGTCTTCGACCATGATCCAAAAGCCTTGCGCGAATGAGTGAAACCGTTGGTCCCAAACAAAATCAGGGGTCAAAATGACGTCCACTTTCAACGTAGAACGCGTGATTGGTTGCACGTGCGCTTGGATATCCATCCGAGGGAACTGATGGACGAACTTGTGTATCGCTTTACCCATTTTCGGAAATCGAATCAACTCGCCAATTTCCTGCGACGTCAATTCAAAGTACTGTTCCCAACTGACATCTTTGCGTTCAATTTTCATCAAAATATCGTTTGGGATCGCTTTAAACTGTCTCAAAGGCGTTTGCGACGACCAAGTTTTCTTTCCAGCCATTTTGCACAAGTTGAGCGATTTTTCGCAGAGTTGCGCCCAACCCCGTTTCAAGACGATTTCAAAGATGCATCGCAACAATCTACCCGCGGATTGAGTAATATATACCATATCCGCCGATAACGAAAAGCCTTCTAAACTCATGTTTGAAATGTACGCTTGGAGCAAAATGTTTATCTTTGCCGTCGACTCTTCTATCGATTCTTTCACCGGAATCGGTACTCTTTCCGCTAACGTCGCCAACTCAATTTTCTCCTCTTGACGCACCGAGACGAATTTGAACTCCTCGGCTAACGAGAATAAGCGACACAGCTCAATGTCACCCATCTGCGGTTTTAAGTGTTCGTGGAACGCTCTCACTGTGCCGTGAGAGACGTAATATTGACTGGCGATTCGACCCAGATCCGTAGCTTGTAAACCTCCGCCTCTTTTATCGTATCGTATCAATCCCGCTTTGTCCAACGACAACGCCGCCGAGTGCACTAAATCCGCTCTTCGACTGGATAACGTCGGATCGTCTTCCACGGCCGATCGCGGCACACCATACAAGACTGGGTTTCTCAGCATTCTAACGAATAAGTATGTATATCCGAGCCATTTGACGGCATCGTCTACTGAGGCTATGGAGCCTAAAACAATCTCCGCGTTGAGCGAATCCGCTAGTTTCGCCACGAATTGACTTTCTATCGGTAACTGTTGGTTGAATAAAGATAAATAATACTGCAGTTCCGTGTGCTGAGTGATGATGATCCCTTCTCCGAACGTGTCGAACTGAGGACGACCAGCTCTGCCCATCATTTGCATGACGTCCTGGAAAGATAACTCGTCCCACCCGCCTTTTTCGGGATTGTACACTTGCGTCCCCTTGATGATGACCGTGTGCGCGGGCAAGTTTACGCCCCACGCTAAGGTTGCCGTCGATACGAGCACTTGAATGTGCCCGTCAGCAAACAACTCTTCGACTAACGTTCTATCGGCTCGAACCATTCCGGCGTGATGGATGGCAAAACCGTATCTCAATAACTCTTTCAACTCGTTCGATTTAACGTTTTCGGATTCTTGTCGTAAAATTTCCGCCGTCGCCGTGTCGCTTCCAACGTACTTCCCGATTGTTTCGTTTTCTATCGCCATGTCCCGCAAAGCTTTCGCTGTCTTGAACGTTTCCTTTCTCGAGTGCACGAACACCATCACTTGCGTTTGACCAGCTTGTTCGTCGACTTTTTCGTAGCATATTTCGTTCATCAACTGAAACCGCTGCAACGGTTTTTTCACCGTGATGCCGACGAATTGCGATTGCAACGGGCACGGTCTGTAGGAGTTATCAAAGACGAACAACCCTTTTCCGTGATCGACGCGAGCGAACGCGGCAACGTCGTCGTAGTTTGGCAGCGTGGCAGATAATCCAACGAATCGCACGTGTTTACGAGTCTCTTCGACTTGTCGAATCGTACGCGCAATGATGGATTCCAAGACTGGGCCGCGACCGTCGTGCAACAAGTGCACCTCGTCGACTATCAACAACGACACAGATTGCGTGTATGCGCGGTCGCCTGACTTTCGCGTGATAATATCCCACTTTTCTGGAGTACTGACAATGATTTGCGTGTCTTCAATTTCTGCTTTAGACATGGAAACGTCACCGGTTAATTCGCGGACGTTTACGCCAAAATCTTTCAATCGTTCGCTCAAGTTACCAACCACTTCCGCGACGAGCGCTTTCATCGGAGCGACGTAAACTATTTTGAACTTGGTCAAATCAATCTCGCCGGTGTCTGGATCGCGATGTTTTCCTATTTCGTGGCATATGGTGAGTACGGCAACGTTTGTTTTCCCCGCCCCAGTCGGTGCGCAGAGTAGCATGTTTTCTGGCGATAGCAAGGCCGTTTCGTACACTCTCGATTGGACTCTGTTCAAACTCTTCATGCCTTTAAACGCCGGCCTGGCCCACTCTGGAATTTCCTCGATTGGTCGTAACTTTTCGTTATCCGCAAACGGCGGCGCTTTCATCGCAGGGACGTGCACTTCCTCGTATCCTTTCTTTTGCGTTCGAAACGAGCCTTCCGGAAGTTCGCACTTTGCGTTGGCCATCAAGCGACTCCCTTGATGAAACGCCAGCGCGTCCAGTTCTAAGACTTTCCGGTGCGCGCTCGCGCCGAGCTCTTTTTCTCTTCTCTTTTGCGCGTCTAATCGTAACTTTTTCGCTTCTTCGCGGATTTTGTTCTCCACGTTTTCTTGTCGCTCTCGCGCGGATGCCCTCGTCGCTTTCATTTCGGACAAGATTACCGCGCCTTTAGAATCGTTGCTCATTAAATTTTCAATGTCTTTCTTCTCGGTGTCCGATTGCGCTCTGGCGAGTTTCGTGCACCACACGATGGCGTCTCTATTTTGCATCAACGTTTTCACCAAATCGAATTTGTCGTACTCGAGAAGTCGAACGAGTTCGTTCTCTCGCGATCGATCGTCCGGTGCCTCCAGCGCTTGCAAAGCCTTCTCGGCGATTTCGGACATTTTCGTCTGATCGTTTTCTTTTTCTTCTTCCGAGGCCGCGGTGGACGAACCGGAGAAAGCGTTGGAAATGAGCCGCTGCAAATAATACGCGTCAATCTCTGACGGGCGAACTATCACGTGTTGTTTCTTGTGGCGTTTTTTCGGTTCGTCAGAGTCGGAAGCGTCAGAATCTTCCATCGCTTTTCCGTCGCCTTCGTCGTCGTCCGATTCGTCCGAATCGTCTTCGTCTGACTCCGACCTCAACTCTCTCAACTCCGCTCTGTTCCCACCACCTTCATCGTCGTCCGAATCGTCTGAATCGTCCTCGTCGCTCTCTTCAAACTCTACAGCAACCCCCGCGTCGTCGTCCATCTCTTCATTCTCTCCGTTTGCGTCAGGATTCTCCTCCTCTCCGCCAACGGGCGTAAAATCCGTAATCATCTTTCCAACCGCGACCAACTTGGCAAACTTCTCCTCCGACAACTCCCCAACCAAACTCTCCACCTCTTCCTTTCGTCTCTTCTCGTTCATGGAATCATCTTTCAACGTCTCCAGCACTTCCTCCGCGGCGCCTCGCAAAACATCAGACGGCTGCTCCCCGAACTGTTCCGTCATCGATTTCAACAAAACCTCGTACGCCGCTTTCGTTTCTCTCGTCTTCGGCTTATATCCGACGTTAAAGTTTGTCTCCGCGGAGAGCACGTCTCGCCGCGCCGCCGCGTTGCTCGACTGCCCCCCAACCGCGTCTCTCTTTCTTCTCTTCGAATTACCGAAAACGTCGTCAAAATCTGACTCCAAATCCATCGTTTTCTTCTTCTTCTTCTTCGTCCTTCTCAAAGCCTCCTCGTCCTCGCTCCGTCCTTTCTTCGTCGAATCATCCTTCTTCTTGTCGTTGCCGGCTCGATCGCCGAACGCCTTGGCATCAATCCTCCCCCATAAACTCTCCGGCATCCCGCTCGGTTCGTGCATCCGTCGTTCCGTCTTATCCGCCTGTAAAACCAAAGACGCGTTCGCTTTGTATTCGTACTGCCGGTACCGAGCCGCTCGTTCGGCTGCGCCAACATTCTTTTCGTCGTCCTCGAGGACGCCCATGTTGTTATTTAAACGCGGATTTCTCTGTGTGTGTGTCTGTTCTCTCTCTTCTCTCTTTTATTAAAAAGAAGATTCTTTCGACGAGAAGATGGCCCCGGAGCCTCTCTCTCTCTCTCTCTCTCTCTCTCGACGCTCGTGTACTACGAACCGGCGAGGAGGAGAATGCGCGTCGATCTCTCTCTCTCTCTCTGCCGCCAAAATTCGAGAACAACGCTCTTCGGTTTAGGGTTTAGGGTTGAGAACCCTAAACGTTTCCGTTGTTGGGGAAATTCGCCAGAAAGAGAGAGAAGAGAGAGCGAGAAAGAACGCGCGCGCGAGAGGTAAAACGCATCTAAACCCCGTTTTATTCTCGAAAAGAGAGATCTGTTTTTGTTGTTGTTCTGTTTACACGTGCTGCGATATGAAACAACAGTACGGCGCAACTTTGACACCTTTGGACGAGGCGACGAGGGAGGAGGAGGAAAACGAGACGTTGCTCGATGATGTTATCCCGAAGGACGACGGCAACTTCGCGACGAAAGGACGACGTTCGGCTTCGACGCTGATCTTCGTGGTGGCCATCCTCGCGGTGCTCGGGGTGAGCAGCGGGAGCGCGAGGAGGATGATGTCGTCGTCGGAAAATGGTTCTGTCGTCGCTGCTACGGGGTTGTCCCCCGAGGAGGCAAAGGAGGAGGGTTTGCGACCAACGAGGAGGCACCTTCTCGAAGAAGAAGAAGTCGTCGAGGAGCGGCGTCCGTTGCCGCCGCGCGGACGACGCGTGGGCGGGATGCGATTCGATCGAGTCGTGTACGCTCCAAACAACAAAAAGGAGAGAGACACGCCGCTGAGACAGCTGTTGCAGGAGGAGGATTACAACGGCGAAGAGGCGTCGTCATCCGCGGAGGAGGAAGAGTCCGCGGCGTCGTCTTCGGAAGAGGAGGAGGAAGAAAAATCGGAGGAGGAGACGGAGGAGGAAATACAGCAGGAGATTGCCGAGGAGAAGGAAGAGGAGAGAGAAATTCTAGAGGAGGAGAGAGAGGAGAGAGCTGAGGCGCGCGAGGAGCGACGAGAGCGTCGAGAGCGACGCCAAGAGATGCGAGAGGCGGTGGAGGAAGTCAAGGAGGAAGTCGCCGAAGAACAGGAGGAGGAAGCCGAAGCGGAAGCCGAAGCGGAAGCCGAAGCGGAAGCCGAAGAGGAAGCCGCCGGCGATGACGAGACGAGCGATGAGTAATTTTATATATGTTTACACCCTCCCCCAGATTTATTTGTTTTATTGAAATAATGAAACCTTTTACGAAGAGACTTGTGTGTTCGACGAGACGACCGGACGATACCCGCGCGTCGCGCTGCTCCATTTTGCTC
>Ga0182090_1892222_pt1 | contig 10207 bp, 10 predicted proteins | sample 041ome_24_FD_127767 | JGI IMG/M metagenome (GOLD analysis project Ga0182090, IMG submission 127767) | Metatranscriptome of coastal salt marsh microbial communities from the Groves Creek Marsh, Georgia, USA - 041408BS metaT (Metagenome... | ecosystem: Environmental > Aquatic > Marine > Intertidal... | reverse complement strand
GCGACGCGCCGCGCGAGTTCAAAAAAAGGGCGAAAGTGAAGCTGATTTGAGGTTCGAGTCGACAGTGGGTCTTGACGAGTCATGATTGGTCAACTTAAATACGTAAAATGATAGGAAAACCTTAGTGGAATGGGTCTTATAGACATCTATATTTGATGTCGAGGTATAATACATGATTCCAGAGGACGATGTTCGCGAATAAAACGACAAAAGGTTTCTCGCCGGCAAACGTAGAAGCCTGGGGCTCACTTCGAGGTTCAAAGCTTCGAAAAGGGTACCGCTCATGATCTCGCACGTTGGTTCCATTAGAAACTTCAAAGGTCTAAGTTGTAGCCGGTCGCAGCACAAGACTCATACGTCCAGGAAAAATCATTCCGCCAGTCGTTTATGCTCAAGACTCCAAAGCTCTTCTGGCGATATCAGCTCATCGAATTTCGTGCGGAAGCATATTTTAGATCTGCAACCATACACTCCTATTGTTCCCTTCGAAGTGCTTTCGGGTCAGTGCTTTTTGGAAGTTCCTCTCAATTCTTTGTCCTTAACTCGAGTCTAGAAAAACTCCAGCGCCCTATCACAGAAATAGTCAAACTAGATGCGAACGAAAATCCGTATGGTCCGCCGCCAGGTACTTGATTTTGACATCAGACATTCAGAAACGTTGAGTAATCCTCAGATGTGTACGATGCACTTCGGGACATCAAATATCCTCACATATACCCGGATCCTGAGTCGAGACGGTTGCGAGCAGCACTCGTAAGTGGACCTAATTTACTTTGAAAAGATATACCGGTTTGATTTTCCACTTCTTAGGCAGCCGAATGCGCAGTTCCGACAGAAAATTTATTAGTTGGTTGTGGTGCTGATGAGGTGGGACGATATCTGGCGATAAGTGCTATTTATAACCCAATTCCATAGCTAATTGATTTACTGTTAAGAGTGGTTCTGGAGCCAGGTGATAAAATAATCAATACACCACCAACTTTTGGAATGTACTCTTTCGATTGCAACATTAACGGTGCGTGAAACTAATGACTTATATTCACACTATGCTCAAAGCTACCCCAGCTGGTGACGTGATCGATATATGCCGTGGGCTCTCATTCAAGATAGATGTCGAGGCGATTGAAGCTGCCGTGAAGACTCACAGCCCGAAGCTTCTGTTTCTGACATCTCCAAATAATCCAGACGGTAGTCTTATTGAGGAAGACGATCTCCTCCGCCTGCTTCGTCTTCCAATACTGGTCGTGCTGGATGAGGCATACATCGAATTCGCCAGTGCGAAGAGTTACATAACACAAGTGCCGAGCCGCAAGAACTTGATCGTTCTTCGAACTTTCAGTAAGCGGGCTGCGTTAGCAGGTGGATTGCTCAGATGTGTTTCGAATTTTTACTGACGCATAATCACAGGTCTTCGGGTAGGCTACGGCGCTTTTCCGTCCGATCTGATCGAATATATATGGCGAGTAAAGCAACCATATAATGTGTCTGCTATCGCTGAGACAGCTGCGCTGGCAGCGTTGTCAAATCCTTCTTACTTGCAGGTACGAGTCATCGATCGACGCAAATGATAGTTTTGACATGTTAGTTCAGGAAGTACGCGATAAAATTGTGTTCGAGAGGGCTCGGATGTTTGGGTTACTATCTGAGTTCGACTTTCTTGAACCGTTTACATCAGAATCGAATTTTATTCTTTGCAGGTGAGCAGTTGCTTACTTCAGCGCGCAAAACTTGTTGTAATTTTTTGTCCCAGGGTCAAAAGAATGAGCGCCGAGTACGTGAAAGCATGTTTGCTTGAACGCGGTGTTGTCATTAGGCACTACTCTTCTCCGAAAGAAATCGCCGACTGCATACGGATTTCAGTTGGTAGACCAGAAGATACAGATGCAGTGGTGTCCGCACTAGCTTCAATCAAACTTTGATTGAATAGGAGTAAGAGGACCGTAGAATATTAAAATATCTCTGAAAGACGAAAGTATTTAAACACAATTCACTTCCTTCGTTCGCCTATGTTTGTCCTAATGAACTTTTTAGAGCTGAGTTAGTTTTATAGAGAAGTCACCACCTTGAACTGTGCTTGGCGGAGACGAAACACGCTTTGAGGTATCTTATAGCACGGATCTTTTGCTATCCTCTGCCTGTGATATTTTAACTGCATTATGGCGGTCTGAAACAAACATGGAAAACCTCCTTCATGAGTATCGTAAAAAAATCGCACCTCTATGCAACTGGCGTCTGTACTGTCACCTGTACTGTCATCTGTGAGCTTCTCTAGTGCATCAATGAGGTTGTCTAAACTCTTCAACTACGGCTTATTCATACGGCATATTCGACATGTACAAGGTTTAAAGTACCTGTCGGTGCGGCCAGCGATGTATACCGTATTGTCGACACCTCTTTTTAAGAGCAGTCGTCCCCATTCCCAACTCTTTTGCGGCGTCTTCAATTTTGAGAACGGCATACATACTTATCAATTGCTACCTATTTCTGAGTGAAGTGAATCGGTGATACGACATCGTTGCGCACCTGCTTGGATGTCATTTGATGCGTGATATCTCCACGCCTCGTAGTGTTCCTCGCAGTATTCCTTTCGATCTCCTCGAAGCATTTCGTAACGCTCGGCGAGCGTTACACGAGCGTCGCTCGCGTAAACGCTTGAAGCTCTATCATGGTCCGGATATACTTTCGGTCTGATAACCGGATAATTTTCATTGTACAATTGTAGGATTAATACGTGCTTACAGCTACATCCTGATGGAACATACGATAGCAATAGTTGCGCGTCCAATGCTTCGAGCCGTATAATCGGGCGAAACACCACGCAGTCAAATCGACCGGTTCGGACACTTCAGCACTTGTAACCCGATCCTCACACAGCCCGTCGACCTCAAAATACCGCTCAAAATAACGAGAGGGGTGCGCGAAAACCTGCAGCATAGTAAAAGGAACTGAACGAATCTCGACATGCTGGCACAGAAGTTCGCACATACAACGTTGAGAAGTTCGGTGGCGCTTCGAGGTGACGGCTGGTTCTTAAGCGGCAAGTTAACCCTTCGTACGAAAAGTTTTGGCCCTGCACGCTCACGCACTTTGCACTCAAACTGCCGAGCATCCCTAAAAACTGGTATAGTTGGACTTCCCAACGTCGGCAAGAGTACACTTTTCAACGCATTGGTCGAGAACAGTCGAGCGCAGGCAGCTAACTTCCCCTTTTGTACAATCGAGCCTAACTTTGGGACTGTGCCGGTGTTGGACGGCCGCCTAGATGTTTTGGCCCGGATATCAGGAACGAAAAATATTGTGCCAACTGCGGTCGAGATCGTCGACATCGCCGGACTCGTGGAAGGAGCGTCAGAAGGCCAAGGTTTGGGTAACAAATTCCTTGCAAACATTCGCGAGTGCGACGCCATCATTCACGTCGTGCGTTGTTTTGATGATGATAACATTGTTCACGTGAACGGAAGTGTTGATCCGAAGAGAGATGCAGCAATCATAAATTCAGAGCTTGCATTGTCTGATATGAGCCAGATTCAAAAACGCATAGATAAAGTGCGTAAAAGTAAAGGCAAGGTGCACATCGATGGGCAGACGGCTGAAACTGAGATTGAAATACTTTCAAACATTCTTACGCAGCTTGAAGACGGTAAACAAGTAAGACAACTCAAACTTAACGAAGACGAACTTTTCGTAATTAAAGAACTCAATCTCTTGACGGCAAAACCTTGTATATATGCTGCCAACCTACCAGAAGGCGATCTTCCAACAAATGGGGCTACTAACGTCCATTTCCAGGCCTTATCCAAGCTTGCGACCGACTCAGAAGCTGGACTTTGCGCTGTTTCGGCACAGGTTGCCGCAGAGTTGAAAGATTTAACGCAAGAAGAGCGCGATGACTTTCTTTCTTGCATCGGAGTGGAGAGTGATGGCACAAAAGAACTAATTGAAGTCGCGTATAGGCAACTCAACTTGCTGACATATTTTACAACAGGCGAAAAAGAAACGCGCGCGTGGACGATAAAGAGAGGCTTTACGGCTCCACAAGCAGCAGCTGTAATACATACAGATTTCGAAAAAGGGTTCATAAAGGCTGAGACGGTTCATTATGATGACTTTGTGACAAGTGGAGGATTTGCAGGGGCCAAAGAAAAGGGAGTTTGGCAACTGGAAGGCAAAGACTACGTTGTTCAGGAAGGTGATGTGATAGTTTTCAAGGTCAACGCATAGCTTAGCTACTAGTTCAAGTCACTAGAATTTATAATCGATCCATCTGTGCCCATGACCAATGTTCTTGGCACCCAGCCACGACCGTAGTCATCGCAACCTAAATCGCGCAGTGCCGCACTTCCAACATCAATACATGACCTCGGATGCAAAGCCTTCAGGTCGTGGAGTTGAGCTGTCACATTATTGGCCACGAGATAATCCTAGTATATGCTACTTTTAAAAAATAAGAAGGTAAAACAATGATGTTCATACCCTGGTATCCTGATTTCTAACCGCAATATTCCTGATGAGAATACAGCATTGACGAAGAACTTTACCACAAGTTTCCTGTGGCATCAACTCTAACAGCTGATCGACCCCACCATTTGCTCTCAATTCATTAGAAACTTCTACATTCCGAAGCGCCAAAGCCGCCAAAATACTGATCGAGTTCTCACGCACTGAACTTACTGGGGTAATTTACACTCAGATACAATGCGATAGAGTAGTAAACCGCTCACCTTCGCACGTCATTAAGGAGACAAAAGTTTTGATAACGTCGAACTTTAGCAGGATTTCTTTGCGCGAGTCGGACAATATAAGGCGCCGAACGCATCTGCAGCAATGGTTCAGTAATACTGCGTCCCTTCGACGAGATATTATTGCCTGTGTGGACATGACAAAATTTGACATCGACACAACATCAAATTCACATACCAGTAAACTACTTAAAACATCTTCTGGCACGCTCCTACATATCTTCTCGCTTGTCAACAGGTGAGAAAATAGCTTGAATAAGACCACAGATGTCTCAAGCTGACTCGACTGTACTTGTTGGAGAATAGCGTCATTAACTTTCGCCAACAATCCATGCTCGTGTAATATAAGCGCATGTCTATATTTATTGCTTGTTGAACTCTCTCTGTCATCGTCGATTAAAATCGCGGAGAAGAGTTCACAAATCGCCCGCATCAAGACTACATCAGAGGCACCAAATGCTTCAGTGAGGATGGTGAGCGTGCGCTCCTGGCATCTCTTGAGTCTTGTTCAATGAAGAGCGAAAAGTAACGTACGGTCTTCATCAAAATCATTTTCGCATCACCGTGCTCCTTCGTGACACTTGCTAAGAAAGAGCACAAGGAAGTCGACAACGTTCGGCATTCCAGTAAAGTGAGGAATGCGGCACTTTTCAAGACTAGACGTCGGTTCTCGTGTATGATCATCATCGCTGTGTAGGTACGAATGAGACAAAAAATACGAAAAGAACTTTTACACGCACCTGTTAAACAATTTAGAGCGCGGTCGCGTAGTGTTTGAGCCAAAGTTGTTTTGCAGCAAAATTTTAGAAGAATTTCTATGATTTCTCTTTGACCAGCAGTGCAAGCGAAGTCGACGATGTTTGGACGGAAAACAGACTGATCTGACAAATATGATTCGAATGAGACGATCGCAGACGTGAGCTTGTCTTCTTCACTATTTCCCCAGGTTTCATCTTCTATCTCAGCAAGAGGATAGATCGAAGTCAGAAAAGTTTGCACAACTGCTGTGAAAGTATTGCAGTTGACTTGTGATAAGCTTGTCGCAATGCTTGAAATATCGAAGCCCTGCAAGGCAAACTCCTCTCTAGCTTCAATCTGGGCTGTAGTCGCATCCATTCCGAAGTTTTCTACGTACGAAGTAACAGCTTCATCGTATGCTTCCTGTAGGTCGGTTGAACAAAATACCCAAAAACAGGCTCATGACCGACCTGTGAGAGACGCATCACATTCGGTCGCTTTCGCTAGATTTAAGACTATTGCTCGCGACCTAGGTGAAAACGTAACAGTTGAAACTCACCGCGCGCGCTGGATTTTTGTTAAACTTGAAACTGTGCGTCTTCAAACTAGGGCGCTCGGCGCTTCGCCGTCCAGTTTGTCTTTGCACCACTCTGCAGTCTCGTCTCCCGCTTTTTAGCCTTCATACGCTCTAAGATAAATAAAGTTCAGTCGACAATTTGACAGATGAAACCACTCCGCGAAAACAGAAAACCGAAGCAGTTACCCATAGTCGCTGGACTACTTCGTGTCGGGGGACGCTGTGCTCACCAAGGACGGCAGTAAATGTCGAACACAGATGATCGCTTTGCATCTCTCATGCAAATTTCACGCGATGACCCCAGTAATTCAGATGATTACTTTTGGGTGCGCTTGAGTGCCGCGGAAAGCTCGGCGCTCAGTGTCGATCCGTTGACCCTTCAGAACGAGATACATGCGGATCATGCGATGGTCAACGGGCTTTTGCTGAATGCAGACACAAATTTCATAGAAGCACAGCGATTAAGCATCGGTTCCTGGTCCAGAAAAGAGTTGAGAACGAACACGAAGATCACGTACCAACTACCGAAATCGGATTTACTTGCAGAAAATCTCGAAGGTTATGCACGAGCGCTGTCAACACTTAGAATGGATTCGCTCACGACGTCAGGAAGACGTCACTCGAAATTGATCGTCGAAAGCCACACTCTTATGGGCCTTTTCAAGCTAAACCCTCTCCGGGTGTTCGATTTAGTCTTTGACTCAGTCAGAGAACTTGCTGACTCCAAACACGGCGATGCTTTTGCAACATCGTTGGAATCTAGTACTCATTTAAGCGATATAATAGGGTTTCGCTTGACAAGGTGCGCCGATTTCAAACGACGACACAAAATCGCCCAGTTCGAGCTGAAAATCGCTGCTGAAAAAGAGAACACTGAAATCGGTAGACTGTATCCTTACCTGCTCCCAGTTGACCGATCTCTGTATGATAAAGCCCGAAGCTTGCAAGGTGTATCGCCCGTAGACGAGTTATACTCTGATGAGCCAAAGTTTTTGTTTCTGGAATCGACTGGAAGTAAAGCCGGTTTGTTGCCTATTCAAGCGTCGGTCGAAAGGATCATCAGACTGGGTTGTGGTACTCATGCCCTGCCGAAACTTCGGGCGAAAATGTGTGAGCAACTTAAAAAGAGAATACATGACGAGAAGGAAAAACATGACGAGAACCAGAAATTGGAATCTATTCTCCGCATCGTCTTCTTTCTTGGACCAAATGTATGCTGTGATGCAGCTCTAACGACTGAACTTCTTAAGTACTTCCAAAGAGTTGTCGCGAATAAAAGAGAACATTTGAAATTGATCGAACCTGCTATTGCAAAGTGTTTGCTACCAGGATTACCACTTCTGAGGCCGAATCCTTTAATATGTGAATACATCTGGAAAGTTGTCCATCAACTTCCGCTTGCATCACGTGGAAAAATATACAAGCACGCCATGTTTGTCACGTGTAGCACTCGACTGACTCAGATAAAGAGTTCAGCCGATAAATCAATAATGAGGATCTTACGAAGATTGTCAAATCAAAATGCAAAAGAGCTCGGCCGTAAACTTGGTAAGCTCGCACTTTGTCACCCTTTAACGGTGACGAAAGCAGTACTGCAACAGGTTCAGGCGTATCCAAACATGATTGCACCGATCGTGCAAGCTTTGAAATACTGCACCGCACTAACTTTCGATACTTTGACCTTTTCTGTCCTCGAACATTTTACCGAGACAAAATCCAAACTCAAAGAAGATGGCCAAAACTTTTCGCTATGGTTTTCTGCTTTGTGTTCTTTTTCTGGAACATTGCTCAGACAATACCATGACATTGAACTTAATGACCTATTGCGGTACATTTTGAAAAAATTAGACGAAGGTGAAGTGTTGGATTTATTGATATTAAAGGATCTTATATCGAAATTGACTGGTATCGAAATCTTGAAGGATGTCAGTTCGCTTGAGATTCAAAGAATGGCGGCTGGAGAAAAACTTCGAGGACTTCACGAGAACTCTACGAGCACTGACTCAAAACGACGGATGAAAGGAATTTTGCGTTTACGCACAGCAATTGAAGGGTCGGACGCTTCGAAGAGTATGATGCTTCGATTACTATTAGCAATAGCGAAATGTCGCCAACGAATTGTTCTGAAGACGGCAAGTGCTCAAATGAAATTTTTGGGTCAACTTTTTGATGAATGTCACGTTGTTCTATTGCAGTATATTTCGTTTCTTCACACAGCTTACAGTGTAGCAGAGCTCAAGAACTCGCTGCCAGAGATCCAATCTCTTCTGTGTGAACACCAACTTGATGCTGCTGTCGTTTTCCATTTGTATCGTCCAATTCTTCGGCAAACACTATTTTCATCTCTGGATACAAGCAGCTCCCTTGCTGAAAGTCACAATCAATACTGGAAGAAACTAAGCAGAGATGTTAAGGCAAGTCTCCATTCTGACGAGCTTTGGGGATTGGTATCGCCAGAATTCTACCTCACTTTTTGGTCGCTCAATCTCGAGGATGTTTACGTACCCAAAGAGCTGTATGCAAAAGCGCGCGCGCGGACTGTGAAATATGGTTCAACTGCATCGTCAACGTTTGATCAAGCTACTCAATTGCCTAGTAATGTTGTTCACGACGAACTGGCCGAGAGTTTAAACGTAGAGCTGCAACAACTTATTGAACATGTTTCCAGAGGTACACAGTGTATTCTGAGAAAGAACTCAACCTGGGTACAGACTGCGGATAATTTGTCTCCTGCGAGTGTCATTTTGGAAACATGTGTACTACCAAGGTGCAAAATCTCACACGCTGATGCGTTGTATTGCTCAAATTTTGTGGAGCTTGTTGGTCGAAGTGACACAGATTCCTTCAGTTTTATTCAGTATTACGATACACTATTCCGTAACGTATCATATCTCATCTATGCTTGCAGTGAATTTGAAAACAAATTTTTTGCTACTTTCTTGACGAGTGGTATGGCTCAGCTCACACGTTGGAGAGCGTGTGATGTATATAAGAGAGAGTGCTGGCAGCGCTCTGAATTTCGTAATTGCTTGAATCAGAGCAGTGTCGAAGCAAGTTTCAAAGACTACTTGAGGGTTCTGTACAAATGGGAGCATAGGTTGACGAAAGGCATCCTGCGTAATCTACAGAACGAAGACTACATGGAAGTCGCCAATTCGTTGAGCTCTCTGATAGCAATCATTGATACATTTCCTGTCACTGAACTTTTAGGCAACTATATCTACAGCCAAGTCAAAAGAATCAGTATGAGGGACAAGAGGGACGACATCAAAACAATATCGAACAGATACCTATCACTTCTGAATTTAAAACGGGCAAGTTGGAAATGTGTTCCACCCGAGGACGACAGTGCAAGTCAGAGTTGACAGGACACGACTCGCACCAACCATATCGTGGTAATGCTGAATGATGCTAATTTTGAGCTATCGACGCGAACAACTCTAGACCTAAATTTAGTGGTTTACCATCAAATGATCACACACGCCGACGGTACGCAACTTGCTATCGAAACCAAGGTTTCTCTCGTAAGTGTTCTCACAGCAGCGCCTCCAGCACCGTGCGCTTGCATACGTATCATATCATATGATATCAGTATATATTACTTGCCACGTCCCTAATACGTGCGTGCCGTCGGAAGTGCGTACGAACCCCGTTTCTCAGTTAGACTTCCAATTCCTCAAATTATATTGGCGTTTATATCATTAAATATGTCACATGTGATCGTGTACTCATCTTTAAAACTACGGTGCGTTACGGACAGGTCACGTGGCGTTTCCCCTCGTTTGTCGGACGTATACTTCGTCACTCCTGATCAATCTTTGAGAGAAATGGACGGCGTTTGGAAGCTGAGAAGTGTGTCCAAATTTGTGACGACCGACAGCCTCTGGGAAATGGGTCCACACCGATACTCGGGTTTCATACGCTACAACGTGGCTGGGGGGCTCGTTAGCGTGTGCTTTAGTCCTTACGACAAAGTAAACCATTTGACAATTTTCACTGGGCGATCTTCACAGGGGTTGATATCCTTCGTCAAGGTTGATGACTCTCCACTGTTTCACTTATCCACGCTCTAAAGATTTGTAGGTTGCGCTCGCCCTATACGTTACCTTGGTGAGTTGTTTTCGTCATAAAGTAGTTGCCTATGCTGGTAAAG
>Ga0182090_1735934_pt1 | contig 10234 bp, 9 predicted proteins | sample 041ome_24_FD_127767 | JGI IMG/M metagenome (GOLD analysis project Ga0182090, IMG submission 127767) | Metatranscriptome of coastal salt marsh microbial communities from the Groves Creek Marsh, Georgia, USA - 041408BS metaT (Metagenome... | ecosystem: Environmental > Aquatic > Marine > Intertidal... | reverse complement strand
CGCGTTGCCAGAAGATGAGCGGAAGGGGATTCGCAATGATTTCGGTGTCGGTCACGCCTACCCCGATGAGAAGATCGTGAGCAGCATACGCCGAGCCCTTCGATATCCATCCATTCATCCCGATATAAGCCAAACTAACAGCGACCGCGACACGGGCGGGTTTCATCCAGTCCCCACCCTGCTTCTCTCGCCGCAGCGAGAACCATGTTGCAAAGCCCATCAGCGCCCATAGCCACACGTCGATGATGAACAGCGTGTCGCCGTAGAACCACTGGCTCGAAAACGGTTCGAGAAACCGCACACCATAGACATTGAGCCAATCGAGTGCGGGGTGCGTGAGGCAACCGATGAAGGATAGCGCGTAAAGCCAGCCGAAATGCACTGGCAATCGCCCTTCAGGGCGCTTGCCCCGCTTTGTCTGCCAGCGGTCATAACCCCACAGCAGCCCCGCGAGGATCAGCGGCAGCAGCACCAGTGCGGGCGGGCCATGGGTGATACCGCGGCGGAAACCCAGATGCTCCTGCCCCTCCAGCCAGAAGAAGCACGCCGCATCGACATCGGGCAGGTTCGCCCCGATGATTAGCGCGGGCATAGCGAGCCCGGTCTTCTTCTTAAGACCTGCCTGCCCCAACAGCGCGCCAACAAGCGAATGGGTTAGATTATCCAAGCCAGTTCTCCGCTCTTAACCCCTGCTCAAACCCTACAGCATGGAACACATGGAACACTGTCCTAGGCGCAAAAAACTCTCGGTGGAAATCCGGCAAATTCAATAGCTTCCCGAAAATGGCTGATAAAGAGCGCATTCCACCTGATAGGGCGAAAGACATTACGTAGGAAACACTAGTCGGTCGGGTGACCTTCCTTGTCATCCACCGTCCAGGTCTGGCCCGAGCCCAGCAGCTTGGCGAGGTTCGCCTGCTTGCCTACAGTCGCCCGTGCGCGCTCATCGGCCACGGCACCTTCGAATGTCGGGCGCGGATCGTCATAGAGCACGCCGAGCGCCATCGGGAACGGTCCAAATGGCATTTCAATCAGCATGTGCGCAACGCTGCGGTTGGTGGCATCATGCACCAGCACGCCCGCCTCCTCCCAATTTTCCTCCGTCGCATCGACCACCTTGAGCTCCAACGCATCGCGATCCAGCGCGATGCCCTTGTCAAAGCCTGTCTTGGGATCGCCGAACAGCATCGGCTTGCCATGTTCCAGCCACAGCTGGCGATCACCCGCCCCTTTGGGCGCGGCGAAATCGTCAAACACATCCTTGTTGTAAACGATGCAATTCTGGAAAATCTCGATGAAGGCCGCGCCCTGGTGCGCATGCGCTGCTTTCAGTACATCGGGCAGGTTCTTGGACACATCGAAACCGCGCCCGATAAAGCGCGCACCCGCGCCTAATGCAAAGGCGCAAGGATTGGCTGGGCGATCATAGGAACCGATTGGCGTGGACGGGCTGCGCGTGCCAACGCGGCTGGTGGGGGATGCCTGCCCCTTGGTTAGGCCGTATATCTCGTTATTGAACAGCATGATCTGCATGTTCACATTGCGGCGGAGGACATGCAGCATGTGATTGCCGCCAATGGAAAGTCCATCACCGTCGCCCGTCACCAGCCAAACATCCAAATCGGGATTGGCAAGCTTCACGCCCGTCGCAATCGCCGGCGCGCGGCCGTGGATGGTGTGGAAGCCGTAAGTTTCCATGTAATAGGGGAAGCGGCTGGAGCAGCCGATCCCGCTGATGAAGCAGGTGTTGGACGGGTTCGCACCCAGCTGTGGCAGCGTGCGCTGCACCGCCTTCAGGATCGCATAGTCCCCGCAGCCGGGGCACCAGCGGACTTCCTGATCGGTTTCCCAATCCTTGAGCGTGGTCTCGATCTTGGTCATCTCGTTCATGCCAAGGCCTCCTCAATCGCGGCTTCGAGTTCGTGGATATAGAATGGCTGCCCGCTGGTCTTGTTGAGCGGTTGCGCATCGACCAGATATTGATCGCGCAGTACGGTCTTGAACTGGCCGGTGTTCATTTCGGGCACCAGCACCTTGTCATAACTCTTCAGCAGATCGCCCAAGTTTGCAGGCAATGGCCAGATATGGCGCACATGGATGTGGCTGACATCGTGCCCCTTGGCGCGCATGCGGCCGACCGCCTGATGGATCGGGCCATAGGTACTGCCCCAGCCCACCACGGCCAGCTTGCCACCTTCGCCGCCGAGGCAAACCTCTTGATCGGGGACTTTGATACCAAGCACCTTCTGTTGACGCGCGTCAGTCATCGCCTGGTGGTTCTCGGGCGAGTAATCGATGTGGCCGGTATCAACCGCTTTCTCGATCCCGCCGATGCGGTGCATCAGATCGGGCGTGCCCGGCTTGATCCAGGGGCGTGCGCCATTTTCGTCGCGCTTGTAAGGCAACAAAGTGGCGTCGCCATTCTCGTTGGCAGGCCCGTTCTTCGCATCGAGGAACTTTGCCGGAAACGGCGTGAAGCTCGCCGGGTCTGGCACCAGCCATGGCTCCGCCGCATTGGCGATATAGCCATCGGTCAGCAACATGACCGGCGTCATATATTGGGTCGCAATACGGCAAGCCTCGATAGCGCATTCAAACGCATCACCCGGGCTGCTGGCGGATACGACCGGGATCGGCGCGTCACCATTGCGGCCATAAATCGCCTGGTAGAGGTCACTCTGCTCAGTCTTGGTCGGCAGGCCTGTTGACGGTCCGCCGCGCTGCGAATTGACGATTACCAGCGGCAGCTCGGTCATGATCGCAAGCCCCATGGCTTCGCCTTTCAGCGCGATGCCCGGGCCGGAAGAGCTGGTGACGCCCAGCGATCCGGCATAGCTTGCGCCAATGGCTGCGCAGATCGCGGCGATCTCGTCTTCCGCCTGGAAAGTGGTGACGTTGTATTCCTTCAGCCGCGCCAGATGGTGCAGGATCGCGGATGCCGGCGTAATCGGATAGCCGCCGAAGAACATCGGCAGTTCCGCCAATTGCGCGCCCGCGACCAGCCCGAGCGAGATCGACTCCGCACCGGTGATGGTACGGTAGAGTCCAGGCGCGCTCGGTGTGGCAGGCACATTCAGCTGTTTGAGCGGGCCGGAAAGTTCCGCCGTTTCGCCATAGGCGTGCCCTGCATCAAGCGCGGCGATATTGGCGTCTGCGATGTCCGGCTTATTCTTGAACTTGGCGCGCAGCCATTCCCGGATCGGTTCGCGATCACGGTCAAACATCCACAGCGCGAGGCCCAGCGTCCACATATTCTTGGACCGCAGCGCGTCCTTGTTTCCAAGGCCAAATTCCTTGACCGCTTCGATCGTCAACGCGCTGATATCGAATGCCAGCACGTCATATTTGGCCAGACTGCCATCATCGATCGGGCTTTGGTCGTATTTCGCCTTGTCGAGATTACGCTTCGTGAACTCACCCGTGTCCGCGATGATCAACCCGCCGGGTTTGAGCGCTGACAGATTTACCTTGAGCGCAGCGGGGTTCATCGCAACCAGCACATCGGGCGCGTCACCCGCGGTGTTGATCTCCCGACTGCCGAAGTTGATCTGAAAAGCCGAGACACCGAACAACGTTCCCTGCGGCGCGCGGATTTCCGCCGGAAAGTCCGGGAAGGTCGCCAAATCATTGCCCGCCAGCGCGGTGGATAGCGTGAACTGCCCGCCCGTCAGCTGCATCCCGTCGCCGCTATCACCCGCAAAGCGGACCACCACGGCATCAGGCTGTTGAGAATTCGAGTGCGGCTTTTCAGCGGCTTGCGTTGCCATCTACGTTCCTTGTCACGCGCCAAAAAATGCGGCGCAGTCCCTATTGAAGCTGGCAACTATTCCCCGCCGCCTCCTCTCGCAATGAAGTTTTTCTCCTATGTGCACAAATGTCGAGTGGAAAAGCGCGTTTGTCCCCTCTAACCTGACAAAAGGATAGCAAGAAAGAGCATTGAATGGCCGCAGAGACACCTTTTATCCGCCCCGATGTGAAAGCTTTCCTCGATGGACTCGCGGCTATGGGCGGTGTTCCAATTGCTGAAATGACGCTGGAGGAAGCGCGCGCAAGCTATGTGGCGCTGCATGGAATGGCGGATGCGCCGCCACGCGATCTGGCGGTCATCAAGGATCTGAGTTGCCCCGGTACAGACAATCCCTCGGGCGGCGAAATCGGATTGCGACTGTATGATGCTCGCGACACCAGAGAGCCTGGTCCCGTCATCGTATTCTACCACGGCGGCGGCTTTGTCATTGGCGATCTGGATACACACCACAACCTTTGCACTGAAATTGCGCACCAGATGGATTTGCCAGTGGTGGCGGTCGATTATCGCCGCGCTCCCGAACATCCCTTCCCCGCGGCGATTGACGATTGCGAGGCAGCCACGCGCTGGATTGCGACTTCGCCTGAGGCATTAGGGCGCAAGGCAACCGGCCTGATCCCGATCGGTGACAGCGCGGGCGGCAATGCGACCATCGTGGTGAGCCAGCAACTGGCGGCCAAGCCAGCAGACGTCCCTGTTGTTCTGCAAGTGCCGATCTTCCCGCTCGCCAGCGATGCAATGGGCTCAGCCAGTCTGGAGGAGTTCGCAGAGGGTTTCGTTTTGACAAAGGGTGCGGTCGAATTTTTCGATGCCGCTTATGCGCCTGAGCGCAATGATCCGCGTGCGATACCGATACTGGGCGACCACAGCACAGCACCGCCAACAGTCCTTGTCACAGCCAGCCTCGACCCGATCCGCGATTCAGGCCGCGACTATGGCGCGGCGTTGAGCGCGGCCGGGATCGATCATGTCCATCTTGAAGTGCGCGGCGGCACGCATAGCTTTACCAATCTGCGGCAGGCCGTACCAAGCTATCAGCATGAAACGGAGCGTATGTTTGCGGCAATGAAACTGATGCTCGGAGCCTCTGCATGAGCGCGTCCGCTTACCGGCTGTGCGCCGGATTCATGCTCGCAAACAAGCATGGCCAGGTATTCGTCGGGCAGCGGATCGACTCGCAGCATCTGGGCGCATGGCAGATGCCGCAGGGCGGGATCGACCCGGGCGAAGATACAAGGGAAGCGGCGCTCCGCGAGCTTCATGAAGAGACCGGGATCGGCGCACATCTGGTGGATATCATTGCGCAAACGCGCGAGCCCTTGCGCTATGATTTGCCCGATGAACTGATCGGAAAACTATGGGGCGGGAAGTATCGCGGGCAGGAACAACATTGGTTCCTGGGCCGGTTTTCCGGCTCGGACGATGATGTCAATCTGGAGGCGCATGACCCGCCCGAGTTTGCTGAATGGCAATGGGTTGAGCCGACGCAATTGCCGGATCTGATCGTTCCGTTCAAACGCGATGTCTATCGCGCCTTAGTGCGAGAGTTCGGCGATCTGATTTAGTTTGCAAAGCGAAATGCAATCCGCTCCCGATTGTCCTTGGCGCGTGCTGACTTGAACGAATCCAACGCCTCAATCCGCTCAAACCATGCATTGATGTTGGGATAGCCGCCTTCGAACGCGCCTTTATCGCGCGCCGCATACATCGGATAGACCAGCGTGATGTCAGCAGCGGTCAAATTGTCTCCGCCAAAGTATGGCTGGGCACCAAGGTCCTTTTCCATCTCACCCAGCAGCGCCTGCATGCGCGGGTTCAGAAACATCTTTCGAACCTGACCGAACACGGCCTTCAATAGCGAGCTGATCGGCCAAGGCGAACGCATTTCCAGCAATCCGAGCACCATCTCTATACTCTGCAGCGGCATGAGTGACCCGGGTGAGGAATGGTACCAGAACAAGTGCCTTACGCGATCCTTATGGCCAGCTTTCGGGTTCAACTCGCTGTCTGGATAGCAATCCAGAATGTAGTCTATGATCGCATTACTCTCTGCAAGGACCACCTCCCCGTCAGTGATCACCGGAGCTGTGCCAAGCGGGGACAGAGCCTTGTAATCATCCGGGGCGAGATTGGTCTCCGGATTGCGGTTGTAGGATTTTAGCTCGTACTCTGCACCCAATGCCTCGAGCAGCCAGAGAATCCGGAAGCTTTGCGAATATTCAAGATGGTGGAGTGTCAGCATCTTCTGATCCTTCTGTCTAATTGCTCAACGGGGCCGCCCCGGCATCTTCCGCCGCCAACGAGGCCGACGGTCCGGCATTGATAGCCATCCTTAGATCAATTGTTTCGGGGCAATTCGCGCCACACAGGCTCTGAAGAACTGCCAGATTACGCCGCGCCTTCGCCAGCGCGCCCTTTTGAGCAAGCGCTTGTCCTTCTCCTGCCAGCGCTCCGAAATGTCGCGGGTTACTATCCAGAACCCGGCGATAATAATCGATCGATTTACCCGTCAGACCTTGGGCCCGTGTCGCATCAGCCAACGCGACGAAAGCCTCGTCGAAGCCCGGATCGAGTGCCAACGCGGCCTCAAACGCGTCGATTGCGCCGCTGGTGTCGCCGCGCGACAACGCCAGCTGACCTTCCTGCACCATCATCACTGCGCGGGGATCCGGCGGCGGCTTGCTCAAACTTGCAACGCTGTTTGACAATGCAAAAACCAGAAAGAGCGCCGCAAAAGCAGGACCCATCCGGGCAGCGCGCGAGAATATTTTGCGTTGTTCTGGGACTGAAGCGTCAGTCATGATGCCCTACTGGCTATCACCCGGCGCGCAGCATGGCGACAAAAAAGCCATCAGTGCCGTCATGAGCAGGAGACAGGCGAACACCCGCCCCATGTGCGCGACCCAGCGGCAGTGCGATGTCCATCGGTTTGAGCTGTGGATGCCGCTCCAGCGCAGCAGCGATCCGATCTTTCCCCTCGGCATCCAGCAAAGAGCAGGTGACAAAACCGATCCGGCCGCCCGGTTTCACCATCACGGCTGCGATATCAATCAGCCGATCCTGCAGGAAAGTGAGCCTGGTTAATTCACCCTCGTCCAGGCGCCAGCGTGCCTCTGGATTGCGTCGCCATGTGCCAGTGCCCGAACACGGCGCATCCACCAACACGGCATCGGCAACACCGCGCCACTCAGCCAGCATTTCCAGTTCGCGATCAGGATTGAGCAACAGAGTTTCGATCAGACCAGCCCCTGCCCGTTCCGCACGCGGAGCAAGCCGTGACAATCGACCGCGATTGGTATCACATGCCAGCAAGCGGCCCTGATTTTGCATCGCCGCTGCAAGCGCGAGCGATTTTCCCCCTGCCCCTGCGCACAGGTCGACCACGGTTTCACCTGGTCTGGCCGAAAGCGCCTCACACACCAGCTGGCTGCCGTGGTCCTGCACTTCGATCCGACCATCGCGATAGGCCGGCCATTGCTCGACCGAAGTACCGGTTGAAAAACGCAGAGCCTGCGATGCGGCGAGCGGCTCTCCGGTCTCGGGAAGTTCTATGCCTGAGCGGTCTGCCTTGAGCGTGTTCACGCGAATGTCGAGCGGTGCGCGGTCGAGCAGCGCGGCGGCCTCGTTTTGATCGATCCCGGACGCGGTAAGAGCTTGTGTCAGCCAATCGGGCGCCACACCGTCTGGTGCTGGCTTCTCATCATCGCCAATCGCCGCCGCTCCGTGTGTCGAGCCATCAAACAATGCTGCGATCGTGTCGTCTTGCTCTGCCAGACGCAGCATCGCTGCCCGTCCGCTAACGGGAATGGGCCCGCAAGCCCGCACTGCTGCATAAACCAGCTCGCGCACGGCGCGGCGATCCTTCGATCCGGCATAGCGACGCTGCTTGAAATAGTTTGCAATCAAGCGGTCTGCGGGCGCACCTTTGCTTTTCGCCGCATCGATGATTTGATCGAGCAGCTCGATTGCCGCTTGCACGCGTGCCGCGGGGGTCATCGTATGGCTCTAACGTGTCGGATAGTTCGGCGCTTCGCGGGTGATCGCGACATCGTGGACATGGCTTTCGGAAAGCCCAGCACCGGTTATCCGCACAAACTTCGCGCGTTTCTGCAGGTCTTCGATCGTTGCAGAGCCGGTGTAGCCCATCGCAGCTTTCACGCCGCCGACCAGCTGGTGAATCACATCTGCGGCCGGGCCTTTGAACGGCACCTGGCCTTCAATGCCCTCTGGCACCAGCTTCATCGCGGAGACATCCGCCTGGAAATAGCGATCCGCGCTGCCGCGTGCCATTGCCCCCACGCTACCCATGCCGCGATAGGCCTTGTAGCTGCGCCCTTGGTACAGGAAGGTTTCGCCGGGACTTTCAGCGGTTCCTGCCAGCATAGAGCCGACCATCACCGTCGAAGCGCCTGCCGCCAGAGCCTTGGCCGCATCGCCCGAAGTGCGCAGTCCGCCATCGGCGATCACTGGGATGCCTGACTTGGCCGCTTCCGCCGCGCTTTCCATTACCGCGGTCAATTGAGGCACACCGACGCCGGCAACCACACGGGTCGTACAGATCGAGCCGGGGCCAATGCCAACCTTCACTGCGTCTGCACCCGCGTCGACCAGCGCGCGAGTGGCCTCTGCAGTGGCGACATTGCCAGCAATAACCTGGACCGAGTTCGAAAGTTTCTTGGCGCGTTCAACAGCGCGCGCGACATCCTTGTTATGGCCATGAGCGGTGTCGATCACCACCACGTCCACTTCCGCGTCGATCAAGGCTTCAGTGCGTTCAAAGCCCTTTTCACCAACCGTAGTTGCCGCTGCCACACGCAGGCGGCCCGCTGTATCCTTGGTTGCGCGCGGATAATTGACGGCTTTCTCGATGTCTTTGACTGTAATCAGGCCCACGCAATGCCCGTCATCATCGACAACAAGCAGTTTTTCGATCCGGCGTTGATGGAGCAGCCGGCGGGCTTCCTCCTGTCCGGTACCGAGCGGTACAGTCGCCAGATTTTCCGTTGTCATCAATTCGCGCACAGGCTGCATTGGGTTTTCAGCAAAGCGCACGTCGCGATTCGTCAGAATACCGATCAGCTTGCCTGAAGCATCCGTGACAGGAATCCCGCTGATCCGGTGCAGATCCATCAATGCCTGTGCATCACCCAGCGTGGCATCCGGTGTGATCGTAATCGGGTTGACGACCATACCGCTCTCGAAACGTTTTACCGTGCGGACTGCGGCGCATTGCTCTGCAATATCGAGATTGCGATGCAACACACCAATCCCACCAAGCTGCGCCATGACAATTGCCATGTCAGCTTCGGTAACCGTGTCCATCGCGGAAGATATCACCGGAATGTTGAGCGAGATATCGCGCGTCAGCTTCGTCGCGGTGTTCGCCATTGATGGCAAGATATCGCTTTCGGCCGGGCGCAAGAGCACGTCGTCAAAGGTCAAGCCGAGGGGGATATCCATATGCGCCACTTTCGTCATCTGCAGATTCGTGGCGGCCCATGTAACCGCACCTTGTGCAAATCGCTAGTGGTAGAAGCGGCCTTTTTTGCCCCCGAGGCATCTACGGGAAAAGCTACGCCTAGGGATACACCGCGCTATCGGCCACCCGGCGGATCAGCAACTCGTGCAACAGAAGGTCATCCACCGCTCCGCCTAGCTCGATATCACCGGGGTTATCGGATGCCTGATGATAGTCCCCCGAAAGAAACTCGGTCAGTTTCTCCTCTGAACCGAATGCATTGGACAATAGCACCGACGGCACGTCACGCTGCAGCAACGCCCAGCCGTCCTGACGCTGCAAGAACGGCTCTGACAGCTCACGTGGCGCTAACTCACGTCCTATATCGTTGATTGCTTCCTTTATGATCGCATCAAGCGGCGTTCGCCCTTCGCCGATAAAGCCGACCGGGCTACCTCTGGGCGAAATCGCCACGGTGTCGAAATTGAATGCCGCGACGATATTTTCGAGTGGCAGCGGCGGTTGATCTGCAAAGGCTTGCGCACCCAACAAGCCCCACTCCTCTGCCGTCGTTCCAAGGATGTAGAGATCGCGCTCCATCGGTTCGCCAGCTGCCAGACGCTTGCCAAGCTCCATCATCAGGCCAATCCCGCTGGCATTGTCGACCGCGCCATTGCAAAGCCGATCCTCAGCACCTTCCGGTCCACATTCGCCGAAATGGTCCCAATGGCCCAGAAGCAACACCGCTCCGGCATCAGGGTTTGTCCCGCGAAGCTTGGCGAGGAAATTGCGCGATGGCACTTCACGCCTGTCTGTACGTATGTCGAGGGTCAATTTGGCGCTCAGCGGTATCGGCACAAAGTCATTGGTACCCTTGCTCGCATCGGCCAATTCCAGCAGTTCGGCCCATCTCGTTTCACCCAGAACGTTTGCAAGAACTTCCCGGGCCATAAAGACAGAAACATTTT
>Ga0182090_1109168_pt1 | contig 10299 bp, 8 predicted proteins | sample 041ome_24_FD_127767 | JGI IMG/M metagenome (GOLD analysis project Ga0182090, IMG submission 127767) | Metatranscriptome of coastal salt marsh microbial communities from the Groves Creek Marsh, Georgia, USA - 041408BS metaT (Metagenome... | ecosystem: Environmental > Aquatic > Marine > Intertidal... | reverse complement strand
CAGATTTTCGCCCAATGGCAAATCATAGGTCACGTCATCAAACTGCACGGGAACACAGTCGCGCGGTGACAGGTTACGAAAGGTTAAATCGGTCTTCACTGAATACCTCAAGGTTAGGGGCGTTTTCGGATTTTTCCAGCCACTGCGGCAACAGTCGGGCATGCGCGGCGGCCAAGGTGATGCCGCTGTGACAGGTCACCAAAAACGCGCCGGGCATGTCTTGGCTTTCTTGGTAAATGGGCAGGCCGTCGGGCGATAAAACACGCAGCGCGCCCCAAGATCGCACCAGCTGCGCCTTGGCCAATGCGGGATAGGCGGCAATGGCGTCGGCGGCCAAGCCTGACAGCCCGCTTTGCGTGACGCGGTCATTGTGGCCCACCTCTTCGTTGGTGGCGCCAATTTGTATGCCGCCTTCGTCGACTTGGCGCGCAATCAGGGATGGGCGGTTGATCAGCTTGGGCAGTTTTTCGGTAATCAAAACCTGACCGCGCTGGGGCCGAATGGGGGCCTTAAACCCCAGTTTTGGGCCCAATGTGGCGGCACCCAGACCTGCGGCCAAAATGACCTTGGCCGCGGAAATGCGCGTACCATCGCTGCAAGTGATGTCAAAGACGTCTGGTTTTTGAATGTCTGATACGGTTTTGCCATTGACCAATCGTCCGCCCATACGTCGCAGATCGGCGGCCAAGGCCATCAATAATTTCAATGGGTTTGCATGCCCGTCTTGGTGGTGCAAAATTGCGCCGACCACTTTTGGGCCAATGTGCGGTTCCTCTTTGCGCAGGGCATTGTGGCCCAAAACTTCGTATGGGTAATCACCGCCAAGTTTTGCTTTCAACACTTCGTAATCATCGACTGTTTTTTGCAGGCTTTCTTCGGAAAAGTGCAGATCATATCCGCCACGTTGTTCCAGCGGAACATCCTGACCCGTGTTGTGACCCAGTTCTTGGGCAAATTCGGCCCAAAGGGCGGCAGATTGTTGTGACCATTTCGCATAACGGGGCTGGTTCATGCCCTTGGATTGAACCCACACCAAACCAAAGTTGCCGCGACTGGCCCGAAATGACCCGTCGTCGCCATCAATAACCGTTACGGTTTTACCGGCGCGTAACAGTCCCCAAGCGACGGACAGCCCAACAACGCCGCCGCCGATTATTGCATAATCAGTTTCCATGTGTGACCTCGGCTAAGGTGCAGGGGCGCGGGTCAGCCCCCCTGCATTTTTTAACGATTTAGATCAATTTGCAGCCGCTGCAACCTGATCAAGGATCGCTTGACCCCAATCTGCGCCCACGTCTTCTAGGACGGCGGGCCAAACTTCGGCGCGGGCCTTGGCAGCCATTGCGGCCAAATCAGCATCGGTCAGCTGGGCAACAGTGGCGTCCAATTCATCCACCAAACGCTGTTCATTGCGGCCCTGATCTGCTTCTGCCACTTCCCAACGGGTGGCTTCAAAGGCTGCTGCGTTTGCTTTCAATGCGGCCTGATCTTCGGCGGACAACTCGGCAAGGCTGCTGTTGGAAATGATCATGTACCACACTTCGAAATGCGTGTTTGCAGGGATATAGGTTTTGGTCACATCGCGGAACGATGCGTAATACCCTTCGGCCCCTGATCCGATGACACCATCAACAACTCCAGTTTGCACGGCTGTGAAGGCCTCGGAAAATGGGATGGGGGATGGGATATAGCCCAAGGCCTGACCGGTCAGCTGGAAGCTTTTGATGCCAGGGACACGCACCTTGATGCCGTTTGGTTCGACCGAGCCTGGGTTTGCGTTTTCCACATTCAACGCGATACCGCCGAAATACACGGGATAGGCGGCCAGCATGGTGATGTCTTGTTTTGCGTATAGGTCAGCCATGACATTGCGCACAACACCACCGGGGCCATAAACGGCACGCGCCTGATCCCAGTTGCCCGCCATATAGGGGAATGAACTGATCTGCATGCGGCGATCGGCTGCTGTCGCGGCAGGTTGCGTTGCCATATCAATTGCGCCCACACTGATGCGTTCTTGCACGGTTGTATAATCGCCCAGTGCTGATGCCGGGAAAATGTTGATGTTTACATCACCGCCGGTTGCCTCGGACACGGCCGCGGAAAAGGCGCGTAATTCAGTGTCGATGGTTGCACCTTGGGGGCGAACGTGACTCATTTTCAGGTCAAGCGCGCTGGCATAGCTGCCCAGTGCCATAAGTGCCGCTGTTGCGGTCGTTAGTAGAGCATGTTTCATTTTTGGTCCTCCTTGTTGTGTGACAGATTCATGCGGGATTAGGGCGCCACGTTGTATCCAAACAGACGCGGCAAAAACAGGGATAGGTCGGGCCAAAGCGATGTTAAAAACACCACGGGGACATATCCGAATAAAATCAATTTCATGGCTGGTGGGATCACTTTGGTCACTTTGACCTGACCGATCCGCGCACCCAGATACAGGATCGACGCATAGGGTGGGGTCACACCGCCCATCGCCGTGTTGACACCCATGATGGCGGCGAATTGCACGGGGCTGACCCCAATGGCCTGCATCAGCGGCAACAGAAGCGGCGCAATCAGAATGATGGCCGTGACATCATTGACAACCATGCCCACCAAAAACAGCAGGATGTTGATCAAAATCAGCAACAACACCTTGTTTTCGGTAATGGCAAAAATGCCCTGAACCAATTGCTGTGGGATGCTTTCGTAGACAAACATCTGGCTTAGGATCATGGAAAACAGGATCATCATCATGATCGCGCCCACGGCGGTTGCGGCCTCTTTGCTGGCAGATAGGAAATTTTGCCACCGCAGCCCTTTGTAGATCAAAAAACCCACAGGAATGGCATAGATTACGGCCACGGCGGCCGCCTCGGTCGGTGTCATGACACCGCCATAAATGCCGCCCAAAATGATCACAGGCATCAACAATGCGGGAAAGGCATGGATGCCGCGCTTGGCCACTTCGCTGCTCAGTTCAGATAGGTTGGGTTTTTCATCTAGGATCAGATCAAATTTGCGCGACATGACCAGATTGATGACCGAAAACGCCACCATGATCAGCAATCCAGGGCCCAGTGTTGCCAAAAAACAGGCCAAAATGGATGTGTCTGTGACCCATCCATAGACGATCATGGTCACGGATGGCGGGATCAACAGGCCCAAGATCGATGAATTGGCGATCAGCGCTGTTGCATATTCTCGCGGATAGCCGCGTTTTTCCATTTCGGGAATCAACAGGGGACCAATGGCGGCAATGCCGGTCAAACCCGATCCCGAAATCGCACCAATCACGGCGCAGGACACAGCTGCCACAACGCCCAAACCACCGCGTACATGACCGATAAAGGCATTTACAAACCGCAAAAGCGATGCGGCGATCCCGCTTTCGGACATAACGGTGCCTGCCAGAACAAACAGCGGAATGGCCAGCAATACGGGGTTGCCCATTTGCTGGAATCCCCACAGCATCATGCCCTTCATCGTGACGTCACCGATGAAATACATCACCATCAGCGCCGCACCGAAACAATAGGGCAGCGGGACGCCCAGCGTCAAAGTGATCACCAAAATAGCAATAGCAATAAGTGCGATTTCAATCATGACTGGGCTCCGCTGCGTAGGGATTTAACATGGTTTAGCAAATGCACAGTGGTATAAAGCATCATGCAAGCGATCCCCAAGACCAATGCCACATCGGAATAAAAGGTTGGGATATACAGTGTCGGGCTTTCGCGCCAGACCCGCCATGCATAGCGGGTATAATCCCATGCCCATGACAGCAACCATAGCCCTACGATCAGGCTGATCACTTCGCCAACGATCGCCAAAATCACTGTGCCGCGTTCAGATTTCACAAAGATTTCCAACACATTCGCGCGGATGTGCGTGTTTTCGCGTGACGCATTCACCGACCCCAAGATATACAGCCATAGCGTAGGGTATAGCATTGTCTCTTCCAGTCCCATGACAGGGACTTGTAAAACATAACGTGTGATAACTTGTACAAATTGTCCTAACGCCACGATGCAAATCAATGCCGTCAGTATATAGCTTGCAAATCTGTCCATGCTTGCGTGTTCTCGTCTCGGTTGCGCCAACGGTGCTATCTGACTGGACATTTTGCATAAAATCAATTTAATTATATCTGTAACATCATAAATTTGGTTTATACCCATGCATTTGTCTTTTCGGCAATTGGCCACATTTCGTGAGGTCATGCGATCAGGATCAATTTCCCAAGCCGCGCGTGCCGTTGGGCGCACCCAGCCAGCTGTTTCAACCATGATCCAAACCCTTGAGGATCAGCTGGGGTTTCAACTGTTTACGCGGTTGCAGGGCAAGCTAAGCCCAACACCAGAGGCCCATTTTTTCCTTGAGGAATGCGAAGAAATACTGTCCAGAGTTGAACGCGCTGAACGGACGTTGGAACGCATTGGGCGGTTACAGTCGGGTAAATTGCAGGTGGCCTGCCATCCGGCGGCGTCCAGCATATTTTTACCCCAGATCATGTCAAAATTTTTGCATGACCGGTCTGATTTTCAGGTATCCCTGATTATGCGTTCATCCGACATGATCGAAGATTTGATTGCATCACAGCAATATGATGTTGGATTTTCTGAAACCCCCCAGCCGCGCGCGTCGATCCATCAAATTGATTATGATGTGGAATGCCTGTGTGTTCTGCGTTCAGACGATCCATTGTCACGCTTGGATCATATTACCCCCCATGACCTTGAGGGGCGGCCCATGGCGGTTTTGTTCGACCAACACAGAACCGCCGTTCAGACCGAGGCGGCGTTTCGCGATGCTGGTTGCCATTTTAATAAGCGCATTGAACTGCGCACCTTTCTGCCTGGTTTGCAGTTTGTCGCCGCAGGACAATGCGCGATGGTGTGCGATATGGTGACGGCCTATAGCTATCTGCTGCAATCCCCTGATCAAAAAAAATTAATCTTTCGTCGCTTTACGCCGAAAATTTCCAACAGTGTTTCAATACTGACACCCGGCTATGCGACACAGTCCAAGGCAGCGCAATTGTTCATAACCCAATTACAGCAGGCCGTGTCGGACATGATCGACACGATGTCCGAACTGATTTCAGGTTAGTTTTGAAACATCCATGTGTCGCGAATAGTGTGTCATATGTCCCAATTCTGTTTTCCTTTGGGCAGGCTGTGCATTAGGCTGGGATTGGTCAGACGCAAAAGAAAGGGCGCCTTATGCAGCTAACTTTGTCAGATGTTTTCGCAGCCCGTGCACGCATTGCAGGGATCGCGGACGCGACGCCAATGATACCGTCGCCCTATCTTGCTGCGCGCTTTGGTGCTGAATTTTACCTAAAGTTAGAAAACATGCAGCCCATTGGCGCATTTAAATTGCGCGGGGCCTATAACGCTGTTGCCAGTTTGCCCCATGATGTGACGGGTGTGACCTGTTGTTCGACGGGCAATCATGGGCGCGGTGTGGCCTATGCGGCGGCACAGCGCGGCATTCGGGCCGTGATTTGTATGTCCAATCTGGTGCCCCAAGCAAAAATTGACGGCATTCGCGCCCTTGGGGCCGAGGTGCGCATCTGCGGCACCAGCCAAGATGACGCGTTGCGTGCCAGTCAAGAATTGGCCCGTGACCAAGGTTTTGTTGAAATTTCCCCCTTTGATGATCCCAATGTGATCGCGGGGCAGGGCACAATCGGATTAGAAATGGTGGAACGTGTGCCAAGTCTGGCCACGATATTGGTGCCCCTATCTGGGGGTGGTTTGGCAGCCGGCGTGGCGTTGGCAGCGAAATCGATTAATCCAAACATCCGTGTGATCGGCATTTCCATGGATCGCGGTGCCGCCATGCATGCATCGATCCAAGCCGGCCATCCTGTCGAAGTCGAAGAGGTCGCAAGCCTAGCTGACAGTTTGGGCGGCGGCATTGGATTGGACAACGTATTATCCTATCCGATGTGCCGTGACCTGCTGGATGATATCGTTTTGGTCAGCGAAGAGGAAATCCGCGACGCATTGCAGGTGCTATATTTCGAAGATCGCATTATCGCCGAAGGCGCCTGTGTGGTCGGTATTGCAGCGCTCTTGGCGGGCAAAGTTGTCCCGCAACTGGGACCCGTTGCGACCATAATCACTGGCCGCAATTTGGATATGGACTTATTTTCCAAGGTCATCATGGGGCATGATGTGACTTTGGGTACGAAAATACTGAAAGGCAAACCCTATGGACAATAACATCCGAATTTATACCCAAGCGGAATTACATGCCGCTGTTGGTTTGGATTTGCAGCTGGTCGATGTGATTGAACGGGCCTTTGTTGCCTTGGCGTCCGGCAGCGTGGTGATGCCCGATATCCTAAGCATGGATCTGCCCGATGTGCATGGCGAAGTTGACGTGAAAACCGCGTATATCCCGGGCTTTGACGGCTTTGCGATTAAAATCAGCCCTGGGTTTTTCAATAATCCATCCTTGGGGTTGCCCAGCTTAAACGGCTTGATGGTTTTACTGTCTGCGACAACGGGAATGGTGCAGGCGGTATTTTTAGATAATGGTTATTTGACCGATATTCGAACCGCAGCGGCAGGCGCTGTTGCCGCACGCCATTTAGCGCCGGCACAGGTCACAACTGCAGGTGTGATTGGGGCAGGTCTGCAAGCACGGTTGCAAATACAGGCAGCACATCTGGTACGCCCCTTTGACAAGGTGCTGGTTTGGGGGCGCGATTTTGGCAAGGCCCAGAAATGTGCGATGGATTTATCCCAAAGCTTGGGCATCGATGCACAGGCCTGTCATCATGCACAAGAGATCGTCGAATCGTCGCAATTGGTGGTGACGACAACGCCTGCGAAAACACCGATCATTCAGGCGGACTGGCTGCATCCGGGTTTGCATATAACGGCCATGGGGTCCGACCAAACTGGCAAAACCGAGTTGGATCCACATGTGTTGGTCGGTGCAGATTTATACGTTTGTGACAGTATTCGCCAATGTCGGATGTCCGGCGAATTAGAGGCAGCAGAGCAGCAAAACCTATATTCTGCCGAACAGGCAATTGAGTTGGGCGATATTGCAGCAGGTCATCATATTGGGCGGGTTTCTGACAGTGCAATCACGATCTGTGATTTGACCGGAACTGGTGCACAAGACACGGCAATCGCAACCCATGTGTCACATCTGTTGTCCGGTGCTGGCACCGTTGTGCGCAACTGATACGCGTTCGGCGGCGGTATCAATAAACCGCCGCGACCATATCTGATCGTCGTAGGGTTATTTAGGTTTATTTGGAAATTTTGGAGCGGGTGATGAGATTCGAACTCACGACATTTACCTTGGCAAGGTAACGCTCTACCCCTGAGCTACACCCGCGTCCTTGGGTAAGCGGTGTTTAGTAATATCTGCACCCGCCTGCAAGAGCAAAAATAACGAAATTTGATTTTTTTTCAGTTTCACGTCTGGGGGGTATAGGCACCCGTAATATAGCCATCATCGCTATAGAGCACTGCCAACGAAAATTGGCAGTTTTGGGTTATGTGCGATTTGATCTGGCGTTCCAGTTTTCCCAACAGGTTTTGGGTAAATTCAGCATCCCGATGGGGTTTGGGCAGCAGGCTGACATTGATCAAAATATGCGTGTGATGAAATATCTGCGCAGGATAGGCGCGCCCTTTGCAGATGCCGGATGACGGGTCTACGGATTGAATGACCTGTTCAATACCGCGCAAAATGGCGGTGGGGTCGATATTCAAATCTGCGCTATATTTCAAATCGGCATGTGGCATCGCGTTGATCCTTGGTGGGGTGGGGATGGGTCAATTCGGTTTCTTGGATTTGGCCCGATCCGTTGGTTTGATTTATTCCAATTCGATTAGCAAATCTTTGGCATCGATCTGCGCACCAGGGACGACATAGACGGCTTTGACCACCGCGTCGCGTTCGGCATGCAGGCCGGTTTCCATTTTCATCGCCTCAATCGTTAGCAACAAATCACCGGCATGCACCTGCTGGCCCACGCTGACCGCGGTTGATGCAATGACACCCGGCATCGGGGCGCCGATGTGGTTCAGGTTGCCCTGTTCTGCCTTGGGTTTGGCCGCGGTTTGCGATTTGACCAAACGGTTCGGCACGCGGATCACCCGCGGCTGACCATTAAGTTCAAAGAACACTTTCACATCGCCATCCTCGGTCGTTTCACCAACCGCTTGCAGACGAATTTCCAATGTTTTGCCGGGATCAATTTCCACACTGATTTCATCGCCCGGTTCCATGCCATAGAAAAATGTTTTCGTGGGCAGGGTCCGCACAGGGCCATAGGCGCGGTGGCGGCCCATGTAATCCAAGAACACCTTGGGATACATCAGATAGCCGTTCAAATCCTCATCGTCGATGGAGACACCTTCTAGCTGGTGTGATAAATCGGCCCGGGTTTTTTCCAAATCAACTGGGGACAGGTGCGCGCCAGGGCGGTCTGTGTTGGGCGCTTCTCCTTTTAATATTTTGGCAACGATGGCTTTGGGGAAACCGCCATGGGGTTGGCCCAAATTACCGCGCATCATATCAACGACGCTATCAGGGAATGCGACATCCGTTTCAGGGTTTTCCACGTCTGCACGTTTCAATCCCTGCGCTACCATCATCAATGCCATGTCACCCACCACCTTGGACGATGGGGTCACCTTGACAATATCACCAAACATTTGGTTCACATCCGCATAGGTTTGCGCAACCTCGTGCCAGCGCTCTTCTAACCCCATGGAACGTGCCTGCGCTTTGAGGTTTGTGAACTGACCGCCGGGCATTTCATGCAGGTAAACCTCTGATGCGGGGGCGGATGTGCCGCTTTCGAATGCGGCATAATGTGCGCGAACTTGTTCCCAGTAGTCACTGATTTCGCGTACTTTTTCAATATTTAGGCCTGTGTCACGATCGGTGTGGCGCAATGCCTCGACCACGGATCCCAAACACGGCTGCGATGTTGATCCAGCAAAGGCATCCATCGCCACATCAACTGCATCCACACCTGCGTCAGCGGCGGCCAGAATGGTCGATGCCGCAATGCCTGATGTGTCATGTGTATGGAAATGGATGGGCAGGCCAACCTCTTCCTTTAGCGCTTTGACCAGCACCCGAGCGGCGGCGGGTTTCAGCAGGCCAGCCATGTCTTTCAGGCCCAAAACATGTGCGCCTGCATCGCGCAGATCACGGCCCATTTTGACATAGTAATTCAGGTCATATTTCGCCCGATCGGGGTTCAAAATATCGCCGGTGTAGCAAATAGTGCCTTCGCAGACTTTGTCCGCCTCGATCACCGCATCCATAGCGACGCGCATGTTTTCGACCCAGTTCAGGCTGTCGAACACGCGGAACACATCGATGCCTTTGGCGGCCTCAGCCACGAAAGATTGCACGACATTATCGGGATAGTTGGTATAGCCCACACCGTTTGATGCGCGCAGCAGCATTTGGGTCATCACGTTTGGCATCGCCGCGCGTAGGTCGCGCAGACGCTGCCAAGGGCATTCCTGCAAAAACCGATAGGCCACGTCAAAGGTCGCACCACCCCAGCATTCCACCGAAAACAATTCCGGCAGGTTTGCAGCATAGGCAGGGGCCACCTTGATCATGTCAATCGACCGCATGCGGGTGGCCAACAGCGACTGGTGACCATCGCGCATGGTGGTATCGGTGATCAACAATTGACGCTGTTTCAGCATCCAGTCGGCAACGGCTTGCGGGCCCTTTTGTTCCAGCAGGTTGCGCGTGCCATAGGCCAGTTGATCACCATGCACGGGCGGTTTGGGATCGCGCAGATCGGCCGCAGGCGCAGGACGGTCGGTGGTTTCGGGGTGACCATTGACGGTGATATCGGCGATATAGGTCAATACCTTGGTCCCGCGGTCCCGGCGTTTTTTGAATTGGAACAATCCGGGCGTTTCGTCGATGAATTTGGTGGTATATTCGTTCGACAAAAATGTTGGATGTTTCAACAGGTTTTCGACAAACGCGATATTTGTTGCCACCCCACGGATCCGAAATTCGCGCAGCGCACGATCCATCCGCGAAATCGCCTTTTCTGGTGTTTGTGCCCAAGCAGTCACTTTGACCAGCAAACTGTCGTAATATCGTGTGATAACCCCACCGGAATAGGCGGTGCCACCATCCAAACGAATGCCCATGCCCGTGGCCGAACGATAGGCCGTAATGCGGCCATAGTCGGGAATGAAATTATTTTGCGGATCCTCGGTCGTGACGCGGGTTTGCAGGGCATGACCGTTCAGGACGATATCGGCCTGCGATGCTTTGCCTGTGGCCTCGGCGATGGTT
>Ga0182090_1894508_pt1 | contig 10304 bp, 4 predicted proteins | sample 041ome_24_FD_127767 | JGI IMG/M metagenome (GOLD analysis project Ga0182090, IMG submission 127767) | Metatranscriptome of coastal salt marsh microbial communities from the Groves Creek Marsh, Georgia, USA - 041408BS metaT (Metagenome... | ecosystem: Environmental > Aquatic > Marine > Intertidal... | reverse complement strand
CCCATCTCGGTAATACACAAACGCTTCTTTTTTTTTTTCTTCAGGCTGTCGGATTTTCATATGCTGACATTATTGATGCAGTTTATGTTGGTTAATCGTTAATAAAGAGTCGCATCTTCTTTCTTCAATTTCGTGCTCACACTTCATTTTTTTTGTCTCCATGGGGAATCAACTCTCCACGAACGCGCCGAGAGTGCAGGTAAACTCACGCGTGTATCCTCGCGCGAGCTCTCGCTTTTTTCTCGCATTTGTTTTGTTTCTTCCGACGTTGAGATTTGAACGCGGCGTTGCTTCATAGCAGTAGTAGCATTCGCGCGACTTTTGGGGGATCGAATTTGTTGCGTAACTAACGCGAGTTTTTCTCTCGTGGGCATTCTTCTCGATAACGATAAAAACAGGTGTCGGATTTAGTGCAAACGGACGTCCCGGAGTTGAAATATAAAGATGCTCTGGGCGGTGGACGGTTTTTTAAGACCCATCGGTGCGAAACGTCGTCGGTATCAGCAGTCGAAGAAGGAAACGAAGAACAAGAAAAATCAAACGTCGAGAACAAGAAGACCAAATTTAACGTAGGGGATGTGGTGGTTAAAGTGTACGTGAAGCGAGGACAGGTTCCAGATTTGCAAAAACACGAGAAGCGAGTGAGAGATATTGGTAAAACCCTGTTGAAGTACCCAAACTCGGAAGATATCGTGCACGTGTGGCCGTTTCAGAAGGCGTTGGAAACGGAGAGAGCCGTGTATTTGATGCGACAGTATTCGTTCTCGACTCTGTACGATCGGTTAAATCAACGGCCGTTTTTGTCGTTTGTGGAAAAGAAATGGATTTGTTATCAATTATTGCACGCGATGAAGTTTACACACGAGAGAAACGTCACGCACGGTGACGTCAAGTGCGAGAACGTGCTGATGACATCGACGAATTGGGTATTTTTGTCGGATTTTGCGAGTTTTAAACCAAAGTCGGTTCCGGCGGATAATCCAGCCGATTTTACTTTTTACTTTGACGCTGGAGGGAGGAGAAGGTGTTATCTAGCACCGGAAAGGTTTGTAGACAGTAGCGCGAGTAGTATTAATATTAATAACGATAGCAATAGTAATCTTCAGGAGTTGGAGAAGGAGAAGGAAGAGAGAATGCAGAATAGCGCGCGAGGAGATGGAGTAGAGGACGATGAGTTCAGTAATGAATATACGATCACGAGAGAGATGGATGTGTTTGCTTTAGGTTGCGTAATCGGTGAATTGTTCACGGATGGTACGGCGACTTTTGATTTAGCGCAAGCGCTCGCGTACAGAAACAAAAACGAAGGGTACGAACCAGATCTTTTCATCGCAAATGATCTCTTGAAATCAGTTCCAAACGATGAAAAAGCGCGAGATGAAATTTTGAACTTAATTTTGGCTATGATCAATCGTGCTCCGTACGAAAGACCGTCTGCGGAGGAAATATTCAACTCTTGCGTAGCTTCAGCTTTTTTTCCGGAGTATTTCGACGCGTTGCACGCGATGGGAAGTGACATCATTAACGCCAATTCCAGTTCAGACGTAACGATTGAATATTTGAAGAAAGAAGTTCCCGACCTCGTCAAGAAGATTCGTAAAGTAGAGGAGAGACTTCCGTCATCGAAAGTGAAAGGCGGTTCTCCTGGTATGCGCATTCTTGCTCAATACGTCTGTTTAGCTATACGCGCATGCGATGTCCAGAGTGCGCGAGTAGTCGGGTTTTATTTGCTCGAAAAGTACATTGGCAAATATTGCGATGATCAGACAAGAATCGATCTCATCGTCCCACGATGCGTCGAAACGATCAAGGAGAAAGACTCTGAAAACGACGACGATAGTGACACAGTCGTTGTTGTGAACAGCATTTGCAGCGCACCATCGACGTCTCGAGTGAAAGCTGCGGCAATCCGGACTTTAGACGCGACGCTTTCTCGAGCGCACGATTTGCAGAAGTCAGATTCAAAGTTATTTCAAGACTATGTCTGGCCTGCTTTGCGCCAGCTCGCAGCTCAACCGTCTGGCGCTGCACAAGGCAGCGAAAATCAAAACGAATATGCGAAAGTTGTGCTAGCTGAATCGCTCTCGCGCTTTTGTCAAAACGCATTTCGGTTCTCTGCACAGCGTTCAGCCCTCGGATGTAAAGAAGTTATCGATGAAGACCAAGCGAACTTAGCTGAAGCTTTCACAAAGCTAACGACGGCAAAATCTGGAACGATTTATTCGGATGATATGGGAGGAGCAGGCTCGTCTGCGTATAACGATTTCGATGATGTGGACAACAATGAAAATAATTCAATCAACCAAAATATTATCGCTAACGGTGGTGATTTCGACGAAAGTGCTAACGCAAACATTTCTTTGGGCGGGAAAAAAACACCGTTGAGTGACTCTTTCGACACATCTATCCAAGCTCACAGAAATGAAGCGCGACAAATTATACTGGAGATTTTCTCGAGCTTGAATACGCATCCAAACGCCACGCTGGCTTTGTTGGAAAATATAGGGGAAATTGCAAAGTTTTTTGGCCGAAAAGAGACGACAAGTTTCTTATTACCGCTCTTGGTTACGTGCTTGAATGCGTCTGATTGGCGAACGAAACGTGCGTTCTTGTCGAATATTTCAGATGTTGCAATGGAGTGTGGTGCATCCGTCACAGAATCGTTCGTCGTCCCCTGCGCTGAGAGGTGCTTGACAGACATAAACGATGACGTGGTTCACTCAGCTTTGAAATGTCTCCACAACATCGTCTCTGATGATGTTGAACATGATGAAAATATGGATGCTGAGGCTCCAATCACACGCACTCTTTCACTCGATTTGCAGACGTCAGTCATTGTTAGCGCGTGCTCGAAAGCTGCGCCATTGATGTGTCATCCGATCCAATCCATACGAGATGCGGCGATTGACTTCTTCGCATCCGCTGCAAAGAAACTTGGACCAGTCGATTCTTTTGCACTTCTTGCACCAATAGTTGAGCCATTCCAGAGAGGAGCAATGGCGTCATTTTCGTCGCCTTCCCTTTTATCTTCGACTGAACATAATAAAAGCAGCGATTCCTTGTCGGTGTGGGTAACGTGCCCGGATGCGTTTCAAGACGCTCAAAGTATACGTGCCGCTTTGAGAGATCCACCATTGTGCGAGTCGTATGACCGAGCCGTTGCTTCTTTGTTACAGAGTAACTTTGTTTCTGCGGATGATTGGAATAACTTTGCAAACACGGTCATACTAGAATCTCTAGCGATTGAGGAGTCGGTGCAGCCTCTAGTACCTTACATTCTGGCAACGTTAGAGGCACGCCGGAGGAAAAACGCCCGGAATGTTTCTTCTCGCGAGGGAGTAGCTACTACCTCAGGAAAACCCACAGTAGCATCAAAACACAGCTCTGCGTCTGCAATCCTCTCAACATTCCGTAAACCGCTTGTTGTGTCGGATAAATCCATTCCTGTGGTAGACGTCACGCAAACAAGCGATAGTTTTGACAAACCCCCTGTCGCTTCCAAATCTGTCACCGAGAATGCCGCTGCGGGAAGGAGTATTTCCTCTTCTGCATCTTGGTTACCACGTGGCGTGCTCTTGGCACACTTGAAAGAACACAGAGGTGCTGTGAATCATCTCGCTACGGCACCTACTAATTCGAACGTGCCGTTTTTTGTATCGTGCTCTGATGACGGGTCTTGTAAGATATGGGATTCCAGACGATTGGAACGAGATGTATCGTTTCGTTCACGTCTAACTTATGCTTCTCAGAGCGGTAAAATTAAAAGTGCGTGCGTTTTATCTGAAAATAGAGTCTGCTCGGGCTCCGACTGTGGTTCAGTTCACGTGTGGCGTGTAGAATATGTGAAAGCGATGAAAACATCGAAGAGCACTGGAGAAGACGGGCCAGATGGCAGAAAAAGAATATACACCGGTGCAGCTGAAAAATATACTGGCGCAGCTGAAATACACACATATGATATTTCCGAAGGTGCAGTCGTTTCGACTCTGGCGATTTCGCCGAACGTTGTTGCCTTTGCAACGCAACGCGGTGGATGTAAAGTTTGGGATTTACGGCAATCCAACCAAGGCGTCGGGAGAAGCGCGATCGTCTCCTTGCCTTGGCATCCTAAAAGAGGCGTGATTACTTCTCTTGCGAATGCAAACGGAGAAGTTTTAACGTCTGATTTCAGCTCTGTTCCGTTCGTGAACAGTCTGAATGTCAACGAAGAAGGCTTCTCGACCTCGCCATGGTTTGTTTTATCGACCTCGACGGGTGAAGTTGAGCTCATCGACTCGAGATTTATGACATCTGTTACTCGATGGAAAGCTCCCACCCCAACAAATGCAAGAAACTCATCATCTGCGTCCTCGCAACAACATCGGAAGTTGCGCACATTCTCCGACTCGATTTCATGCATGAGCGTTCGGGCGTTTTTACCACCGTCCTCTGACGCCATAAAAATGATGAAACCTCTGGTATGGTGTTCGCACAAAAGAAACGAGATTGCCTTGTGGGATGTATCTACTGGCGAGTGCAGAGAAGTTTTACGAACTTTGGACTCTGGTTTAAGCGGCGTTGAGTTGGAAGCGGCGAGCAGAGCCCGACCGAACGTTTTGGCATCTGGCACGAGTTTACGGAAACTCGATTCTGATTGGCGCTTAAGCGACCCATTTTTACGCTCGAAGTCGAATGATACCGACATTATTGCGACGACGACAAGCAGAGGAAGGGAAGAAAATGAGAAAATCTCCGCCGAGGACGACGAAAACGTTGATGATGAGAGTGACGAAGACGATATGAACGACGACAACGACGAACCGATCGTCGACAATGAGAGTTTCCGATCACTCCTCTCATTACCGTCTGGTGCGCTAATCTCGGGCGGTTCTGATTGTACCATACGCGTGTGGTTTCCCGGAGATACCTCGAAGTCACGCATTCTCTCTGGTCCGCCTCGTCATGGTTCTGGCCGACATCGATACGTGGAAAGTCGTCTTGAATCAACCCCGCGTCTGGTCCGCGTCGGCGAAGCGAAACAACGTCCCACGTTCATTCGCATTCAGCAAGAAACCTCCCCGTACCACTCATCGTCGGCATCCTCCTCGGGAAGACACAGACGCGGCTTTTCTGGTAGTGGTAACGACAACAACCACGGCACCAACGCGGCCGCTCGGGAGAGCTCCATCGCGAGCAAAAACGAGGGACACCACGACGCCATTACGGCGTTGGCGACGGTTCCGTCCTATTCCTCCTCTTCCTCGTCCGCAGGCGACGCGTTTAGGGGTGGTCGAATGCTCTTATCGGCGAGTCGAGACGGTGTTATTAAAGCTTGGAAATAAAGCGAGCGAGTGAGATAGAAAAGAAGAGCATTTGTAATTAATAAGCAAAGTCAAAGCGCGCGTTGTATTTGTATTTACTAACGTTTCTCGAAGAGACGACGAGCTTTTTTGCGCGCGGTTGAAGCAAAAGCCAACCGGGGAGGCGCAGCAGCCAAAAGCTGAAAAACCTTACAAAAAAGTTGCAACTCAATTCGCGTGATGATGTTCCACCTCGCGACGCGATGTTGCGTCGTCGTCCCGAACGCGCGCGCCTCGACGTCATACGCTAACACCAACAACACGAGTCCTACCACGAAGACCTATCGTTGTCGTCGTTACCATCATCATCATCATCATCATCATAATCATAATCATAGTCATCATCATAATCGAACGAGAAGAAGAAATAACGTCGTCAACGCCGTCAACGCGGACGGGGACGAAATTAAAGACGCGTGGAGGCGCCTTCAAAACGACTACGCCAGCTGGCGCGCGATGAACAACATTATCGCGCCAAATGTGGAAGTCGCGTACGTCGGCGGCGGTGGGGAAGATGGGAACGATTTGTACAGAGGCGTAAAAGCCACGGCGGATATCAGAAGCGAGGACGATTTAGTGCGACTCCCGCGAGCGGCGTGCATGCTCGTCATCGAAGGCCAGGAAAATCCACACGAGGAGTACATTTCGAACGAGCTATGGGCGAAAGCAGGAGACGAACGATGGGCGTTGCGAGTGGCGCTGGTGCTCTTGTACGAAAAATCCTTGGGACGTCAATCAAAATTTTACGAGTACATCGAGCAGCTCCCGAAATCGTTTGAGAATTTAGGCACGTGGACGGAGGGAGAAGTGAGAGAATTACAATATTCCGTGGGAGAGAAGTTTGCGAAAGAGCAGAGGATGGAAAACGAGAAGGCTTGCGAGTTGATTCAGAATTACGCGCGAGATGGCTTGAAGACGACTGCGGAGGAGGAAGTTATCTGGGCGTTGGACGTGGTGCGGTCGCGAGTGTTTTCCGGGAAACTTGCCGACCAAGCTGCGATGCAGAGAAAGTTGTTGCCGAGAGCTTTGTCGGTTGGTACAGTTTTCGCGTCGTTTTTGACCGCCCAGACGACTGAGTTGAAATGGTTGTGTGTATTTGCATTGTTAGCTTTGGTTGTTTTCGATTCGACGAAGGAGAACGACGTGAAGATGGACACGGCGTACGTGTTGATGCCATTGATCGACGCTTTCAATCATCGAACGATGTTGAAAACGGAATTTGAGTTTACGAATTCGGAGTTCGCGTTGAAGTCACCGAAGAATTATAAGAAGGGCGAAGAAGTTTTGATTAGTTACGGGTTGATGCCAAACGACGAGTTACTTTTGCGTTACGGATTCGTAGATGATCAAAACGTGGCGGACACGTACCAATTCGAAGGGTTGCTCCCGTACTTGATGCAAAATGATCCGACGCTCAAGGAAAATATGGAAAAGAATCCGAAACGCATCGAAGCCTTGCGCTTTATTCCTGAAGGGTCTCTGGAAGAGTTAACATTGGAAGATTCCGCGTGGCGAGGCGCGTTCGTCAGCGACGGCACCGCGGAACCGAACTTGTTATGGGCGTTGCGCTGTCTGTACGCCACGGAATCGGAATGGAAAAACGCGGGCGAATCCTGCGACGGGTTTAGATTAGGCGGCGGGCAAACGGAAAAAAAAGCCGCTTTAGCGTTGAAAATGGCGTGCGAATACAGATTACAAGAGATGGAAACGACGTACAACCAAGACCAAGGCTTGCTGAAAGAGAAAGGGGAAGGGAACTGGAAAATGCGACAGGCGATTTTATACCGCATGCGCAAGAAAAAAATTCTCTCCGATGCGGTAAAGAGATACTCGGTGTAGTCACGACGCATATAATACCGATATCTTCTCGAATCTATCTACTACAATGGCTATATCTATTGAATCTATACTCGCTATCTCTTCTCAAATTTTTACGCTACTCAACAACTTTGCCAGCTCGTCTTCCTCTTCGTTCGTTCGCACCGTCACTTTCATCAACATCTCCAAACATTTATTCACCAACGCAATTTGTGTTTTTGCAAACTGGCTCTGCGACGGCAACTGTTTCAATCTATCCAGCCGTTTATAAAGCAACTGTCTCCTCTTGGCATCCTCGCGCTCCATCGCCGTCGTCGCGTCGCCCGTAACCACTCTTCCTGCGTTGCCGTTTCTCACATCGCGATCGACGATACTATCGTCATCCGTACCTCCCCCTCCGTCCGAGAAAGCCGCTCCGAGACTATACCTATGTTTACTCGTCCTCTCCCGCCGTTGCTGTATCGTCCGTTTCTTCTTCTCTTTCTTTCTCGACAGCGAGAGCAGCATCGCTGCGTTGTTGTTCGTACTATTATTCTCCGCAGCTGATGTCGTCGTCGTCGTTGCGCACAAATCCCCTATCCTTCTTCCTCTGACTGGGGACACCCCTAAACGCGCGTGCGACCGCGACGCGACCGTATTTTTCTTCCTCCCGCTCGTTTTCCTTCCTCCTCCTCCCGCTCCCGCTCCCGCCGCCGCCGCGGCTCTGGTTTTCATCCGTCCCGTTCTCGGTTTCAACGCTCGGTCGGTAATCATCATCATCGTCGCATTCGTCGTCTTGTTTTTAGAAAAGAAATTCTTCTTCGATTCGTCGTTTCCGCGAAAATGATTTCTTTGTTGCGCGTGTTCTTCGTGGTTTTGATGGTGGTAGAACTCTTCTTCTTCTTCTTCTCCTTCGGCGTCGTCGTCCGCCGCGAAGAAGACGCTCTCTGTTTCCACGTCCGCGTCGTTATCGCTCGTCTGCATGTTTCTTTGTTATTGCGTTTCCTTCTCTTTTTCTCTTCTTTTCTTTCTCACGCCTTAAACCCTAAATTTGTAAAAATCCCCTACCCCTTATTTCGTAAGAGTATCTTCCTTTTTCCAGAGAGACTTGAGAACGCGCGCACTTTCTCTCGCTCTCTCTTTCTCTCGCTCTCTTTGCGACCACGAAGACGCCTTTGCGTTTTTTGGAAGAACGCATCATCTGAGATCATTATCATTATCATCATCGTTTTTATCGAGATTATATAATACATACGTATATATATACATGTCTTCGTTCGCTGTTGCTACTGTTGCTGCTCTCGTTCCGATGTGCAACAACAGAATCATCATCCCTTTTGCCGACGCCAAAGCGAGTAGGATGAAAAATCCGTGTTGTTGTTCTTGTTCTTGTTCTGGAACATCGATGACATCAACAACATCAACGACGGGAAGAAGAAGAAGAATAAGAAGAAGTGGCCACGTTTTGCCAAACGCTAACGCTGCGCTTCCCAGCGCGAACGAAGGGGACGCGAACGGCGAGAACGAGTTTGTATTTGCTGGTGGTGGTGAAGAAGAAGACGAGGAGGAGCGGGAAGAGGCGAGATGCGAGATAGATAAACTGACTCGCGCGATGGAAAACGCGAGACGGAATGAACGATTAGGCTTTTCCCCGGGCGCCGGCTTATCCTCGGAAGAATCCGCGGAAGCCGCGTTTGCGGATTTAATAAACACGAGCAACGACGCGAACGATACCAAGACCAACACCTACGACTTCGACGACGACGATAAAGACAAAGACGAAGAATTTTTATCCCAATTAACAAAAGGCGCGAGAATGGACAAAAGCGCGCTTTCGCGCAAAGATACCAATAAAGGTGGAATTCTCGGTGACCTTTTAAATTTAGGATCGATTTTGCTCAGGGGCGGCCACATCGAGAAACAAAAGGACGGTCGCGTCTGAAGTGAGCACGTAGAGAGAGCACAAAACGTGTAGTACGTAGTAGAATAGATTTGAACTGAAGATGAAACCCTAAAAAAATTTTGAAACGTCAAAAATCACGACGCGCTTACAAAAAACGCGCGATACTAATAACACATCATGTTGTTCCGACTGGAAATCAACGACGGCAGCAGCGGAGGGCGCACCTCTTCGTTGCCGCCCTCCTCCTCCTCCTCGTCGTCTTACGCGTTGCACCCGAACGTGCCCACAATCGTAGGACGTGACAGTTCCGTCGCACACATTCCAATCCAAGACCACTCGGTGTCGAGGAAGCACGCGATTGTAACCGTCGTCGTCGTTTCCGTCGATGCCTCCTCCTCCTCGGCTTCCGGCAAAGTTGGAAACAACATTTTTTTGGACGTGGTGGATTGCGGGAGTAAACTCGGCACTCGGGTTTCCGCAGTTTCGCTCCTCGATGGAGGAGGAAGAGAAGAAGAAGGCGAACAAGAAGAAGAAGAAGAAGAAGAAGAAGAAGAAGAGAAGAAGAAACTGGAAAGAGTGGAAGCGGGAACGACGCGAAGAGTGCCATTATCGCCCGAATCATCGACGACGAAAACAACGACGAGTGAGGAGAAAAAGAAGAAGGGAGAAGGATGGAGAAGAGCGTGGTTGTTAAAGTTTGGCAAAATAAGCGCGACGGTGAGGTGCATCGAGGAGGAGAACGAGGCGACGAAGAAGAACGGTCTCGGCGCGGCGGATGAAAATAAGGAGGAGGAAGGAGAAGCGACGGAGAGCGACGACGACGACGACGATGAAAAGGATGAAAAGAATGGAAAAGGAAGCGGCGATGACGACGGCGACGAGGGAGTCGGATGGAAACGCCCGAAAACAAAAAGGGAACAGAAGAAAATGGATCGTAATAATAGAGGGCAGGTAAACGTAGACAGAGAGGAGGTGGAAGTGGAAACAGTCGTCGACGCGTCGTTGTTTCGAGAGCGAATAATTCCGCCGTCGCAGTCGTCGCCACCGCCGAGATTGTTTTCTGCGAACGAACAGGAAAAGAACGACGAAAATCGACTTGGACGAATGGGTGTTTCAAACGCAAAAAATAGAAACGTTAATAGCGTCAACACTGACAATAAAAAACGATTTCAGAAGCAGTCGATAACGATAAACGGTACACTCACCTCCACAGGAAATGGTGTCACAAAAAATCGAGCGGAATCACACTCTTCGAGCAGTAAATT
>Ga0182090_1493002_pt1 | contig 10314 bp, 10 predicted proteins | sample 041ome_24_FD_127767 | JGI IMG/M metagenome (GOLD analysis project Ga0182090, IMG submission 127767) | Metatranscriptome of coastal salt marsh microbial communities from the Groves Creek Marsh, Georgia, USA - 041408BS metaT (Metagenome... | ecosystem: Environmental > Aquatic > Marine > Intertidal... | reverse complement strand
GCGGCGGTCGCGACTCTGGCCGTGGCGGTCGCGGTGGCCGCGACTCCGGCCGAGGTGGCCGTGGAGAAAGCTCTCGCGGTGGCCGTGGCGGTGGTGGACGTGGAGCCAACATCAAAATTGAAGACACCTCCGCCTTCCCGACGCTCGGTGGCAAGTAATCGAGCCACTTGCCCCACGCCAAGCACAACGCGCGCAACACGCGCAGGTTGTCAAGTTGGCGCAACGGCGTAGGATCTGAGACGAGCGTATGCAACGGCGCGCGAAGATACTACAGCGCAATACTCGTGTACACTTCATTTCTAATATTCACGTAGACGCTATAAAGTATTTCGCTCGTGACACGCGTCTCGTCCCGCACATACTCCGACGCTTCACTTACTAGCGCGCAGTATTGACTAAATCATCAATAGTTGCCTCTCGCGCCGTGTTAAACTCGATGACGTACGAAATACTGGAGTACTCGACCACTTCAGTCGACTTCACGCCGCACGATAGCCGGTGGATTCCGCACAGCGCGCGCTTTGTTGTCCTCGGAGAAACTGCAAAGTCAACAGGAAGACTAGGTGTCTTCAAGTTGAGCGATAGCGGCGTCACCTCAGTGTGTGAGACTGAACGAGACAGTGGTCTCAAATGCTGTACATTTGGCAGTCACACGCTTCCAGAGCGATTCATCGCTACAGGAAGTCTGAGTGGTGAGCTCGAAACGTGGGACCTCGAACATGCGTCGGAACCGCGGTCGAGCTTCAAAGCGCACCGCGGCGCAGTCAACGCTATTGACGGCATTGGGGGGGGAACACATGGAATTGGTGCGCTAGAAATTGTTACAGGTGGTCGAGATGGGACAGTGAAAGTCTGGGATACGAGGCAAGACAGTGCAGTGGCGATATTTAAATCAGTCTCCGCATCAACGTGCGAATGTTGGTGCGTCGCATTTGGAAACTCTTTCGACGAGAATGAGCGCTGCGTGTTAGCTGGTTATGAGAATGGAGACGTGAAGATGTTTGATCTTCGAGTGGGCACCGTGAGATACGAGACGAACATCGCAAATGGGGTATGCAGCGTCGAATTTGATCGAAAAGATATTACAATGAACAAATTTGTTGCGACATGCCTCGAAAGTCAATTCGTGGTGTTTGATGCGCGAACGCAACACCCGGACGATGGGTTTGCTTCAGTGACACAGAATTCATCGGTCAAAACGACAATCTGGGGTGTTCGACATCTTCCTCAGGATCGGGAGGTGTTCGCCACGCTGCTCGGTGATGGTTCAGTGGCGTTGTACAGGTATGAGTACCCGGTGAAGAGACAAAGATTGTGCCCCGCTGGCAAACCTCAAGGAGTAGCAGGAAGTGCAAAACGTATTAGTTCGACGAGTCTCGCGTCGCAGCCGATCAATAGCTGGGATTGGCACGCAGAAAAGACGGGACTTGCGGTATGTAGTGGGTTTGACCAGCACGTGCGTGTTGTTGTCATGACTAATTGATTTTTATTCACATCCAAAAGAATTAATCTAACGCGTCGGACTCGTCGTTATTCTGCGATGCCATAGCTTTCATCAACTGCGCGAGCATCTCCTGCATTTCGTTGTTGACGCGATCTCCATTGCGAACGTCTCGCGCCGCTCGTCTGCGGAAATCCGTCTGCTGGTAGAGTGACGCAGCTTCCGTCGACGGCGGACTGGTGTCCAAGACTTCTTTAAAATCTGAATACGCAATTGCGCGTGGCCCAACAGACGTATCCTGTCCGAATTCTCCGAATTGCGCTTGCTTCCTTTCTGCTTGAAGGAAATCTCTCACGGGGCCGTATGCCGCTTGTTTGCACAAGTCGCGCAAGTCACTCCCACTAAAGCCCTCCGTCTGTGCTGCGATCTTCCACAGCGGGCAGTCTTGACTCGGTGATATGAAACCAGCTTCCAGATTTTCTCCCTTGAGTGTCACAGCCAGCACCTGCGCACGCTGCTCCGTGTTAGGGAGACCAACCTCAAACGCTCTCGGAAGACGTCGCAAGATTGCTTCGTCCACATCCCATGGCCTGTTCGTCGCCCCGAGCACCATCACCTGCGCGTTGTCATCCGTGTTGAACCCATCCCAAAGCGTCATGAATTCGGTCTTCATCGTCGAAGTCGCTTCGTGCTCTCCAGACTTTCTAGTACCTAAGAACGAGTCAATCTCATCAATGAAAATGATTGAAGGCTGAAGCTTCCAGGCCAGCGTGAAAACTGCAGATACGAGCTTCTGAGCGTCACCGAACCACTTGCTTTGCAAGGTTGACGACCGAACATTGATAAAGCAGGCACGCGATTCCTTCGCTAACGCTTTTGCCAACAAAGTTTTCCCTGTGCCCGGAGGCCCATAGAGCAAGACCCCTTTCGCCGGCTGCAAGAGTTTACCTCGCGCGAAAAGCTCGGGGCGCATGAGAGGCAAAATGACCAATTCATATAATGACTGTTTCGTATCTTCCAACCCACCGATGGAATCAAATCGCACGTCAATGTGGTCTGGGTTGGCGACGTCGGCCGCAATCACATCCTCGTACACGTTCGTGTCTAAATTAGGTCGTCCTAAACGGCTCGCCAGCTCCTTTTTCCTCTCGATTGCCGCCTTACTCGTCTGACGGTTCGGATCTAACCTCTTGAGTCCGAAGTTCAACACGATCATAGACAGCAAGGCGCTACAACCGATGAGGAGGAGCTCCTGCAAGACCGAAGGTTGTCCACTCTGAGCGCGACTCATCGTGCTTTCTTTCGCGCGTGCAAGCGGGTTGAGCTCGACGACACTCGCGGCCGTGTGCGCAAAGATATCGTTACGTCCCAGACCGTCGTCTGCGTGCGCAAACTGATTTCACGCGCGCGTCAAAGTGAGGAGACGTATCGGATCTCGTCCACTCTCGGGCGGTTTTTCTGTTCTGCTGGGCACAATTCTTGACAACTATACTACTCAAATAATTCTATTCCTGGTTCGGGGGCGCTTGTAAGCTCTTGGCGTTGAACGTAGCTTCGCGTTTGGCTCTCTCGACCCAGTTCATGGCCGCGATCGAGCCCTCTCGCGATTCCAATAATTTCTTGAGTTGGTCGTACAGAGGTCTTTCGTCGAACTCTCCGAGAGCCTCGGCGACAATTTTGTTGTTCTCATTCGGCGCTAACGCAAACACTTGCCACTTGTTCGGGTATACTTTTAACGTACGCACGATCTCTCCTTGAATGCGCTGCTCCTTCAAGTAATACGTCTGCTCAAACTTCCCCACAAACTCTTCTGCCCGTCGCTTCCACGGCCCAAAGCCGAAGTCGCCAATGATGGCGCCCTTGGTGTTCCATTGCGGGTTAGCGATGATCTTTAGACGGAAATCGTTTTTGTTTTCGATCGCCCGCAAATCATCCAAGACCTCGGCCGTCGGAAACGAGACAACGACGTCGGAACCAAGCGTCAGAGCCGCCACTGCATCGGCGTCGTCGATGACGCGTTGTTGGCACGTCCCCTCGGCGCCGGCGTTGATTAGTCGCAGCACCTCGCTCACCATGGGCGCTAGAGCGCCGTATTGTTGACGGATCCCGCCCGGCCAATCATCAAGATCGGTAGCACCGATCAAAGGAAGGTTCAACTCGATCGCTTGCGTCGTTTTTCCGTCCCTCAACGCCGCTTCGATCGCCCCAGCGGCTTGCTCTATCTGCTCCTTCGTGTTCAACGGAAGCGATGGGAGGGCGCTGACGACGGTTCGCGCGGCTCGCGCGGCTCGCGTGCGCGTTTTATTCATCGAGCGTCGCGCGAGCGACGGCGACACGCGCGCATTGGTCGAACACGATGACGACGACAGCATCGTCCGTTCTCGAGGCGACGTGTGCGGGTGCGACCTCCAGCCAAGCCCGCCAGACGTCCACGTGTGACGTGCGGCGACGAGGCGGGCGATGAATCGAGCCGCGACGGTGACGATAGAAACGTAAATGGCAGCCCCGGATGGTGCGCGCGAGTTTTACACCGGGAAGAACGTGTGCGCGCCCATGGTGCGCATCAGCACCCTGGCGACGAGGCTCTTGGCGCACGAATACGGCGCAGACTTGGTGTACGGGGAGGAACTCGTGGACAAGCGTTTCATGCACTGCAGGCGGATATTAAATAAAGAGCTCGGAAGCGTTGATTTTATCGACGCCAAGGGCACGCTGACATTCCGCACGGTGCCAGAGGAGCGCGAGCGCGTGGTGTTTCAGGTTGGAACTTCTTCGGCGGCTTCGGCTCTGAAGAGCGCGGAACTCGTCGCCAGGGACGTAGCGGCGATTGACGTTAATATGGGGTGTCCCAAGCATTTCAGCACGTCCGGTGGGATGGGTGCGAGACTGTTGAGCCAGCCTGAATTGGTAAGAGACATATTGACCACGTTGAGGAGGAATCTGCCATCGACGACACACGTGACTTGCAAGATACGGCTGCTTGAGAGCGAGAGAGAGACAGCAGAGTTGGCGAAAATGATAGAATCTTGCGGAGTCTCTGCATTCGCAGTGCACGGCCGTTATATTCCACAGCGTCCACGCGAGCCAGCGCACTGGAATCTTATAAAGAACGTCGTTGAAGCGGTCGACTGTCCCGTCATTGCAAATGGCGATGTGGAATGTTACGAAGATTTTGCGAGAATTAGAGCCCAAACAGGCGCGGCTAGTGCCATGTGCGCAAGGGGAGCACAGTGGAACCTTTCGATATTTCGTCCAGAAGGCATGCTACCGATTGATGTGGTAAAAAAGCACTTTGTTCAAAGAGCAATCGAGTATGACAATCCGTGGAACTTTACAAAGTTTCAGTTGCGAGAGATTTTAGTTCACAACAAGCGCATGGCTTCTGATGAGGGACAATGTCTCAATAAGTGCAAAACATGGGATGAACTCGCGGAGCTTTACTCGTTAGAAGACGTGCTTAAGGAGAGCCGAGAGAAGCGTCGGCGAGCCGCACTTCGAGACGACGACGAATACACTGACACCGTTCATCCATAGACGTAGCTCTTAGCGTAATTCATTTCTATAGATATCTACTACATTTCATCCATCTACCTCAAATACTGCGCAACACGATGTGCACGCTCGAATATAGGATCCAAGAATGCATTGCTTGAGCGGTGGATTTCGCTTATGAAGTGTTGCATGGCGGCCTCATCATCGAGCTCTAACGCGAACTTTGACTCAAATCTAAGCAAAGCTTTTTCGTAGTCTTGATTTATGTTGATGTCAGGGATATTCGCGTCTGCCATCAGGCTGAAAAGATTCAACAGCAACACCACCGACTCACTCTTTCGTAAGATGTTGTATGCTTCGCAACAGTAAGTCTTAAACTCACTGAAGTACTCGCCCATCGCTTCGACCATCTCTTTGCAGAGCTTCATCGATGGGGGAGAAATCTTTGGATCACGTCCCATGATGAATCCAAAGTCAATGTGAAACAACCTTCCATCTGAGGCCAGCATCAAGTTGTCCAAGTGTCGGTCCCCCACGCCCAGCAGATACGTAATCACCGAGTACCCAGCACAACTCTTGACGAAGTTCATCATCGATGTCATCGTACATCCGTTCGGGCCGTGCGGGTCGGGATTGTGTAAAGCTATGTATGTCGTCAGCTTCTCGTGTTCCTTGAGGATGTCAGCAAGCCCTTGGGACTTGACAAACTCAATGAGTCCTGTATCATTTCCAGTGGCGAGTACACGGTACGAAGTCAATTTCAAATCAAGATTTTCTCGCTTCAAAAGCTTGTCCATCAATGAAATCATCTGCACGCAGAGTTGATCTTGCCGTAAGTCATCGCCCTTCTTGAAGATCATCGTTGCGCTGTCCCCGGTGCTGTTGGCGAAATATAATTAATAAAAAAAATAAAGTCGAATGTGAAATAATTACTCACAGCGTCTGGAACGCGAGCTTCAATGGGCTCAGCGCAGATTTGAAAACATTACTTTCACTGAAACATGAATGATTTAACCACTCGTCGAAAACGTGCAGAAATTGAGATTTACCTCGCAAGTATGCCAGTCGTCAATACCTGAGCGAAAATTAAATAATTAGACCGTGAGAAGACAAACGAAAGCTCGCAATTCTGAACGTACCGTCGGATTCAACGGGTTGGGAATGGCCTGAGGGAACGATGTTAACACAGCACCAAGCGTATTGTCACTAGAGAGAATGGCCTGCGAAGTTAATCGCGTCAGCTCCCGAATATTTAATTAATTCAGAAATAATAATTGAACGTACCCTCAGACGCTCGACTTTACGCGCCCCACGAAGCGTGTTAACTTCTTGAGTAATGATCTACCCACGTAACGTCAGAAACGAATTAATTCGACGTAATTGATCGAAAACCGTACCGTAATCTTTTCCATCAGTTCCCGCTGGAATTTCAGTGTCTCCCAAACACTACGTCCTCGTGTATCCTTCGCCCTACTAGCTCGCTCGAACATGCGGAATGCGCTCATGCTACGTTCCGCTGCTAATCCCTCCCATCCAACTTGCAAGTACCTGCGACAAAACGCGTCAGAACCAATCTTGATACATTTAATTTAATTTAATTAATTCCACGAGGTGGAGTTCTTTGCACTAATACGTACCAGTACAAATAGTTCCCGACGACTTCGTTCGCGACTGCGCGTTCGACTAAAAATTTCGCGAGTTCGTTGTCGTCGGCTGTTTCGTAGCGTAACGCCTGTTTGCATTTGCGAAGAAAATTTGTTAGTGAACCCATTTAATTTAACACATCGAGCACAGAGCGCACTGAGACATAGAGTATCGACAACATGTGCGCAAACGATCCATACCTGAACTAACTGCAGCAAATATAGCAATAGATCTTCATTCTCAGCTTGTCTCAGGATGGAAACCGCGTAACGACGTACTTCGCTGTTCGAGAAGGTTGGTGTCAGAAGTTCCAACGCTGCGGCTGGGCCGATGGGCGCCCACTCGCGCATCAGTTGCACTGAGGCCTGCGTTTCAGCCGGATCTGACCAGTCGACACACTTAAGGAACTTTGTTAACGCCCTTGGATCGTGACTTATGGCGAATCTAAACTTCCACAGCAAATTTTGCGATTCCATGTCCAGCGGTCGCGTGGGTGGGAGTTGGATAATTGCCGACAGCCTGCGCTTCTCGGCTCCATCTGGCTTCAACTCCATATCAATAACGCCACGACCGACACTACGCGAAAGCTTTTGATGCTTACGCTCAGCCGGGTTTTCTAACATCAAATTAACCTCGTCGTCGACGAGCCAAGTCAAGCGCTGCCAACTGTGAATCTCCAGCGGCTCCACGTCTTCTCGACGCTCGCGAAAAATCACTGGGCGCACGTACACGGGCAGCTCTACCAAGAGTTGGAAGAAGTCATCAGTCGCCTGGGCTATACGCAACTGCATACTTCGAGCATCTCGTATGCGAGAAAACACCAAATTATCCAACCAGTTCACCGAAGGCAAAGTTCCTTGCTCATACTGCACCAAGAAACTCTCGAGCTGCTGGAGCTCCGCCTGTTGCTCCATGAACTTGGCGCCAAGTTGATCGTACTCTTTCTTCGACTCACGAGCCGTCGAGAGCGCTAAACAACGCAAACCTTGTAATAATCGATCATCGTCCCCAAAAATATCCACTCGAGAGTATCCCAACACGGTGTTCGGCAACTTTCTCGCCGAAAGTATTCTAAATTCGAGAGACGTCTCACGAGGAAGATCTCTCACTTTGATGGGAAATCTCAGCTTTTCCTTCCACTCAGCCATTCCATCGGCGTGAACAACCATCGTTGTAGAAACTTCATTCGTAAGAGGTTCCTCGTTCGACAGCAAACGAGCGCTCACAAGAATTTCACTCTCCACGGTTCCCACTCGCGAGCGAGGCAGTTTGCCGTACAGCGCCTTGACGTGCACGTTGAAGTCTAACGAGACATCTCTGCTTGAAACGACCTTCAAGTTCTCATCTTGAACCACGTCGGTCATCTCGAACGACCTTTTCGCCCCCCAATCGGTTCGCACGTGCGCTAATCCACCGACTCGACCGATAACCGAATGTCGTCGGCTTTTGAATCTTCACTCGCGTCCGTCAATCCTGCGTTGCCCGCCGAGTCCGCGTGGCACACGCTTGAATAACCCACAACGCACTGGTTGCCGTCTCGCTCGCCCGCGCGCGCTCGTGCGGTTGCGCGCAGTCTGCGGTGCGCCAACGCGAACGCGACGGGAGGAAAAAAAGCTCAGCGCGTGTGGCGCCAAAATTCCCCAGACGAGAACAGGTCGAGCAGACGCCGCCACACGAGTACGTTCAGACGGCATTCGACGGCGTCCGCGACGCTGAGACGATGCTGGCGTGTAACGCATGCTGGTGTGACCTAGACTCTGGATCGGCGTACATCGCGGCGTGCGATCACGTCTTCTGTGCGTGCGAAAGACGCGTGTGCTCTCGACCTCGACCGTTTAGGTTGCGGTTTTATTCGAATACTTCCCTCGCTCGAAGCGCGCGCATGGCGCGAGTTCGTAGAATCTGACGACAGTTGATCGACACAGGTGAAAAGGATGTGCACCTCGGCCTCGAGCAGCGACAGTGCGCGGTGTGTGCGACGAAGATGGAAGAGCGAACTATTCGAGTCTCGGAAGTTCAACCCGACCTCGGCGAGCTTCAACGCAAGCTGACTGGCCTCAACCCGAACGACATGCTCACCGCCGTTGCGTACGGATTAAAATTTTGGGACGATCAACTCGAGCTTCGATACAGAACTGAGCTTGAAAAGTCGTTCACGAGCGCGCAAAGAAGCGCTGAGATGTACAAGAGGAAACTTCAGGTGTGTCGTCGCCTCTTGAAACGCCACATGCCATGCAAACTAACCTGATCGCACCTCCAGGACGTGCACAACGCTTATAAGAAAGCCAAGACGAAACAAGATGAACTTGCCGCTCAGTTAAAGGAACGAGAGAATGATATTGAAGAGTTACAGCATCGCTACGAAGAGAAGAGCAGAGAGAAGCGTCGTTTGGAAGATTCAGCTGGAAGAGGCAGACCGAGCCTGGGACCACAGTTTCAGGCACGCACGGCACCTATGATGCCAGAGACTGCGGGTCGAATCGATACTCGAGGTCGTACCGAACCTGATGGTTGGCTGCAACAACAACGGGTCTCGTCTAGCGAACTCCGCAGTCATCGTAGCTCCGAGCAACTTCACAGGAATTTACCGCAGCGTCGCACCAGTCTCACGCGCAGTTTCGACAGCGGATTGACACCTCCATCAAATTTACGCGACTCACACGAGCGCACATTTCGAGCTCTTTCTCCGTACACGCGTCAGGCAGTCGAACCACCTTCTCGGCCCGGACGTGATTCCGTCGGACTGTTCTCGAAACGACGCATATTCTGACGCCGATTGACAATTGAATGAACGAGTGAAACGAGTGATGACGACATGCATAATAACGATTATCTTTTATTCTCTACTAGATGGCTAAAAGAGATATGTGGTAACACGCTACGTAGGAATGTAAAGGTTTGAATGAAATGACTCGACCGTTGCCTTTTTATCGCCCGATGATACTCTGCGCCGCCACGTTGAGGCCCGAAAGTAGGGCGCCACCAGCACCATACACCGCTACAGCGCGAGGACCACTCATACTTTTGTAAAGTGCCCCTGCACCTCCGCCTGCGAATATGGAGCACAGGGAATCGTGCCGATTTTCCAAGTACGCCATCGAGGCGCTTTCGAGAGCGGCGTAATACAAGCCGAGGCAACCCAAGGTGTTCCCCATCGATCGTCCTCTTTGACTTACGGCGTTGAGCATTCTATTCAATCGCAACTTGGACGTGTCCAAAGCCGGTTCCGGTGCGGCTTTCATGCTCCCGTATAACCCCCACCCTCCACCGGCGATGCTTCCACCGAGGTATCCAACCCCGGTCAGGTACGTCAGGTTTTCACTCCAGCTTCGCGTCTTCACCGTGCGCTCTTCATCGAATAAGAACTCAGGTGTATCCGATAACGCATAAATCGCCTTATTCATTGACGGATCGAAAGGCCCACCCAATCCGCTATACGGATTGTACGCCCCGCTCGCCCCGCTCGGCAGCGCCAGGCTCTCCGCCGGCGCCCCGAAGTTTGGCTGCTCTATGTTCTCGTTCAGCGCGCTCGTCGTCACCGCGCCTCCGTTGGGTTCATCCAACGTCTTTGCCCCGCTCGATGACGCTTCGTTCTTGTTCTTTTCACCCCTTCGCACGCTCAACAAGTCTCGAAGACCCATGATTCCACGCCAGACTCGCGATCGGCGCCGACGCGCGTCCGTCCTTTAATCGGTTTCCGTCGCGCGCGTCGGTCGCGTCGCGCGCGTCGGTCGCCG
>Ga0182090_1269435_pt1 | contig 10357 bp, 7 predicted proteins | sample 041ome_24_FD_127767 | JGI IMG/M metagenome (GOLD analysis project Ga0182090, IMG submission 127767) | Metatranscriptome of coastal salt marsh microbial communities from the Groves Creek Marsh, Georgia, USA - 041408BS metaT (Metagenome... | ecosystem: Environmental > Aquatic > Marine > Intertidal... | reverse complement strand
CTTGAGAGTGCGCATGATCATGAAGGAAGGCGTCAAGTTCTTTGACACCCCGTACTTGTTCGACGAAGGTTCCACGATCTCTTGGATCCCGTGCGGCCGCAAGTTGACGTGCTCGTACCCGGGCATTAAGTTCTTCTACGGCCCGGACACTTTCTACGGCGAAGAAGTCTCCGTCTTAGAGATGGACGGTCAGTTTGACAAGTTGGAGGAGTTGATCTACGTCGAATCCTTGTTGTCCAACACCTCCACCAAGTTCTATGGTGAATTGACGCAACAAATGTTGAAGTACCAAAACGGACCGGGCTCCAACAACGGTACTGGCTTCTTCCAAACTCTTGTTGGCTTGAAGGTGAGAGAGCTCTACGAGAAGATTTCCGAGACGGAAGTTGTCGCGAAGTAAGCGATGAAAGAACAAATTCAAATTCAAACCGCAGCTATAAAATTAAGAGTAAGAGTAAAATGGGGGGGGGTGTGAGATATAAAACAGACAAGAGATTTTTGATATATTAACAACATATTAACAGCATAATATAAAAACACAGATTTATTGAATATTCGCCTTCGTTCGCACAAGTTCTACTGTACATCAGTCGCTTTTGACTTATTTAAGCGCTCGCTCATTCTTGTTGATGCTGATCTAACAGCAAAGAAGAAGTGATTAAATCCTCTCACGCTACGGTTTCCGCCCACTTCACGAAAGCGTTGTTACTGTCCGTAGGATTATCGTCTTGCGGGCAATGACCAGCCGGCACGGGAGAGTATGTCGCGCTCGGTTTGATTTCCATGATTCTCTCCGCCTTTGTTGGCGTCATCCACGGGTCGTTTTCTCCCCATAATAACATCACCGGCGCGTTCAAGTTTTCTAACAAATCCCTCGGTTTCACTTGCGTTCGAGAACCGGCCAACGAGATGGCGTAAAATGTTTCCCTGGCTTCCGGATCTTCCGCCGCCATCGCGATGCTCCGAACCAAATCTTCGTCCACATCGTTATCATACACTTGATTCAAAATCGTTTTGATGCGGATCTTGGTGAAATAAAAGATACCGTACGCGGCTAACTTCCCAAACGCTACGCGGAGTTTGCCTTGCAACGTGTTGTTCTCCTCTGCCTCTTCCATATCTTGCGCCGTTCCCACGGCTTTTTGCGCCATAGTTTTCTTCTCTGGACCCGGAGCCGCGTTCGGATCGAAATTACCCGCCGCGTTGACTAAACATAAACCTTTAGTCCTCTCTGGTGCTCCTTTTGATGCCGCGTACAACGCCGCCAACGCGCCGATGGAGTTCCCGGCGATGAACGCTTTATCCGTCTCTGTCGCTTTCGCAATCGTTCGCACGAAATCAGACACTTGCTCACCCCAATATTCCATGCAATACTTCTCCTCGCTCGCTTTTGAGGACCAGCCGTACCCAAGCATGCACAACGCGTACACTCGATAGCCTTTCTTTGCTAAATAAGGGATCTGATATCTCCAGTGGTACGAGTGCGCACCAAATCCGTGGACTAAAACGACAATTGGTCCCGTGTTCTCCTTCCCTGCGCTGATGTAGTTGCAATCAAATTTGTCTAGATACTTGTACGTCTCCCATCCATCTTTTTGTAGCTTGACGCGTTCGATGCCTTTGTCGTCCAATTCTAATGGCGGCATATCGGAGATATTTTCGCTCGCGATGAGTTGCGCTTCTTCAGCAGAAGACGTCGACGACGATGACGACAAACGAGTGTTGTTGTTCACTTTCTTCGCCGGAGCGTTGCGGAGACTCTTCTTACGCCCGATGGTTGAAGATATCATCGCGCTATTGATGATGTTGTTGCTGTTGCTGCTGCTATTACTGGATATCATCATCATATTTCTTCCTTCTTCTCTGTTGTGTGGCAGAGGAAGCGCGGAGTCGAATTTGTCCGGGGGTGCACTCGAGAACTGAAAAGAGGAGGAGGAAGAAAAATCTTTTTGCTCGTTTTCGTTTTCGTTTTCGTGCCTCTTCTTCGGCGAAACGAGACAGCGTTTCGCGTGTGCGCTCGTTGTTCGTCGAGGAAACAACGCGTCGACGACGGCGATGACTCTCGTCGCAAACGACATCGAGACGACAAAAGAAAAGCGGCGGCGACGGACGACGACGACGACGACGACGACGACTATGCGTTTTATTTGTGTCTGTGTGTGTGTGTGTTTTCGTTCGCTTTGCGCGTATTCGTGTTTTTTTACGTGTGCAAGTCAAACGCCCGTTTCTTGAAGTGCGTATTTTTGGGAACGATGATGGGCTTTTTTCCTTCCATCGTGTCATCTACGAGCAACACAAACACAAAAACACAAAAACACGAAAACAACCTCCCATCCCACACAAGAACAAAACAACGACGACGACGCGATGATTTCATCGACTACCACATTGCAATCGAGACTATCCACGCACTACGCGTCCACCTCTTCCTCATCTCGCGCTGCTCGTCCCACTGTTTCTGCCACCACTACCACCACCAACACCACCACCAACACCAAGACATTCGCGTTTCGTCACCAACACACGACTTCTGCCTTACTCCACCGTCGCAATAAGCAACAACAAAAAAGAAATGGATCATCATCAGTCGCAGTAAAGGCTGGATTAGTGGAGAAAATGAACGCCGAACAGTTGGAAGTGGCCATGGCGGACAGGTCGACGCCTCTTGTTATTGATTTCTACGCAACGTGGTGCGGTCCGTGCGTGTTGATGTCCGCAGAGTTGGAAAAAGTAAAGGAACAACTCGGCGAGGCGGTGAGATGCATCAAAGTAGACACGGACGAGGAGTCAGAGTTAGCGACGCAACTTGGTATTGAAGGTTTACCCACTATAGTCTTCGTTTCGAAAGATGCGGCGTCACCAGCCTTGAGAACGGAAGGGATGATACCGGCGGAGACGGTTATTTCCATCATCGAAAACCAGTTGCAAGGTTAAAAAAAAGAACAATACAAAGTGACTTTTTAAGCGCGAGAAGCCCGTTTGGCGTTTGCAATAATGAACAATACATTACTATCAATAAGAATACATCTATACTTTCAACTATTTCTATTTTGTATTACCAGCCGAACTCGCCCATTTTTATTCGCGAAGATAACAATCTGGATCTTTCCTCGAGAGTCACTTTCTTCTCAAACAACGCTAAGTGCGAAAGAAAACTTCCCAACGGCGACGTCAGTCTCAAGTCACCAACCGTATTTCGACTTTGCCATCGTTCGGTGACGCATGCCTTGTTGTTGAGCAAGTTTCAACTCTGCCTGCCTGGCATCGTGTACTAACGAAGTCACTTGATTCTTGGCTCGAGCTGTTCCTGAGACTTTCCCTAAAGAGCCACCCATGTCGTTCGTATTTTGAATCGCGTGCTCGTTCGCTAACAACGGATTATACGAGCCTCGTATGTCATCTTGAGTGATTTCAATCATCTTGTTGGATTTCACAAGCATCTCTTCTATACTCAAGTTCTTATCAACCGTAGTTGTCGCTAGCTCGTTTTCTTCCATCGATGGTTGTTGTTGCTCTTGTTGTTGTTGCATGGAATCGATCAATTTCTGGTGAATATAATTTCCTTCGTCGTCTACTTCGTATAGTTGTGAAGGATGAATCGTCGGAACAGCTGGTACTCCTGGTTCGTTTTGTTCTCGTTCTTGCTCTTCCTTCTCTCCTACGGCGTCTCTTTTCGTCTTCGTTACACCAGACAAGTCTATGCGAGTTCCTCCTCCTCCTCCTCCTCCAAATCCACCACCGGCGTGAAAGTCATCCCCAAAACCGAGCATCTCTGTACCCACCGCCGCCGGTTTCGGTAAGAACATGCTCAAACCAGAGCCGCCACCGTTTATCTTCGCGTTTGCTAAAACGTCTCTTCTTTTCCTCTCTTCTTCGTCTTCTTCCTGCAATTCGTCGTCCTCTTCCTCACCGCCTCTTCCTCTTCCTCCTCCGCCTCCTCCTCCGCTTCCTCCTTTACTCTTCATCAGTAACTTCTTCTGCTGCTTGATCAAATATCTTTTTCTAGCGATAGATTTCCTCTTCTCTTCCACTTCTCCGGTCAAAGTCATCGTATTAAATCCTCCCGAAGACGAAGAAGGTGGCGGTAAACGCGTTTCGAAAAGCACTGGCGCGTTTTCGAAATCTTCTTCTTCTTCTTCTTCTTCTCTCGGTCGCTTCCTGCTCTCGGTTTCAGTTTGTACGCGCGTCTCTTCATCCATCTTCCTCTTATTCTCGCCGTTATCGTCGTCGTCGTCGGCGTCTTCCGAGGAAGAGCCGTACGCGTCGAGACCGAACGACATTGTTTTTTAGATTGTTGCGCTTTTTTTTGGTGATTTTTTTCGCGCTCTATACCCTAATTCAGCCCGCCTGGTTCCAAACAAATGTGCTTGCTAAAATTTTCGATTCCACGAGAAGAAGGTCGCCGAAAAGACGCAAAAAGGTCGTGTGCCACCCACACTCACTAACATCCGAATCAACAAACCGGTATGAGTGCGGCGATCGAGAGCTTCGACAACCCGGAGATTCTCTCCTCGTTAGTAATCAACGCGCCAATCTATATTGATTGTCGGTTGTCCACCTGTCCGGAGAAACCAATCGGGAAAGACGTCTTAGCCGCTTTAAAAGAAAGGAATATTCATACTTCCTCCTCCCCGTCCTCGGGAGGACGAGACGCCTCCGATGAGACTTCTCAAAACAATAGCGGCGGGGCCGACGATTCCTTCGAAGAGGGTGGAGAAAAAGGATTTGTTTTCTTGCGAGGTACGGTTGCAAAGAACGATCAACAGAGCGAGTGCATGGATGTGAACGCGTTCGTTTCCGACGGCGGCGAGACGACTTTGGTAAAAGGCGTACCGTATAAGAGACTTTTCGCGGGTAATCCAGCCAACTTGATGGAGTCTCTTTCGGACGTGGCGAGACTAACCAACTTGAATCCGCCTTCGATCGTTCACTTCTTGGAAGATAGATTCAAGAAAAACACGAAGAAAAGTAAGAATTCGTCGTCGACTTCTAGAGAAATCTACTCCAAAGCCGGGCCTATTCTTATCGCATTGAACCCATGCGAGCCGTTGCCGAGTAAATATGACCATGAAATGATGAACTTTTACTCACCGAGGAATGCGGCGAGCGGGGTGAAGGCCTCAGCGACATCGGCAACTGATGTAACGGAAGGGGAGGCGTCTTCTCCATCTTCGTCCGTAAATGATTTACCTCCGCATTGTTTCCAAGTCGCCTCGAACGCGTTCGAACAGATGATGGAGAACCAAATGGACCAAGCGATTGTGATTTCAGGTGAGTCTGGGTCTGGGAAAACTGAAACGACCAAATTCGTCATGAAGTTCTTAGCCGCGACGACATCTCACAATAGCAGCAACGATGATGAAGAAAAACACAACAGCGATATGTTCAACGCAGTTTCGAGAGACTTGTTAATGACAAACCCGATTTTAGAGGCGTTTGGGAATGCGAAAACCGCGAGAAACTTGAACTCTTCTCGATTTGGTAAATTGATCGACATCAAGTTTGATAAAAAGTCAAATGGAAAGTTAGCGCAGGCAATGATCGAGACGTATCTCCTGGAAAAATCTCGAGTTGTCCACCATTCGAAAAGAGAACGATCGTTCCACGTGTTTTACCAACTCTTAGCTGGAGCGTCGAAGGAAGAGAAGAAAAAGTGGTTCTTAGATGATGCGAAAGACGGATTCAACTATTTAGGAGGATTCGGCGTTCTAAGCAAACATAACACAGAAATCGACGACGAGAGCAAACACAAGGAAACAAAAGAGGCGTTAAATGCAATTGGCATTGCGGACAACACCATCGACGACATTTATCGAACACTTGCATCGGTGTTACATCTCGGTAACGTTGAGTTTGATACGTTGAATGAATCCGGTCACGATGCCGCTGTTGTCAAGACGAAAGACGCTTTGAAACATACGAGTGAATTGTTAGGGGTAGATGTTGCGGTTCTAGAGCGAGCGTTGATTAAGCGTGTCATTTCTGCTGGTGGAGAGAAGATTGAAACCGATTTGACATTGACACAAGCGAATGATGCGCGAGACGCATTGGCGAAAGCCATGTTCGAAGCGTTGTTTGAGTATTTGGTTAGCAAAATCAACGAATCCTTCGCGCGCGATGGTGCCTTGCAAAGAGACGACAAGGACTTGGTGTCCTTGAACATTTTGGATATTTACGGCTTCGAGAGTTTCCAACACAACACGTTCGAACAGTTGTGCATCAACTATGCCAACGAATCCATGCAGAAGATGTTCAACCATCACTTATTCGTAGTGGAACAAAGAGATTACGAGGAAGAGAACATCGAATGGTCGAGAATAGAATTCGTCGATAATTCCTCCACGCTCGAAGTGATTGAAAATAAACCGATGGGTTTGTTTGCGCTTTTAGATGATCAGGCAAGTTTCCCAGGTGCGACTGATGAAACGTACCACGCGAAAATTGTTAGTGAACTCTCCAATATGGAAAAGTTTTCGTGCATGAGAAGAAAAGGAACGTCGGAGACTTCGTTTGATATCGTGCACTACGCTGGGAGTGTCACGTACGAATGCGCCGGATTCCTCGAAAAGAACAGAGATGCGTTACCGTTAGATTTGGCGACGGCTTTGTATACCGATAACACCTTCCAATTTATGAAGACGAACATCGGTGAGGCGCTGCACAAGCGCGCGATGGAAACGATGGTCACGAAAGCTTCGAAATCAGCGAAAGAAAAATCAACTGTCTGCACGAAATTCCGCAACCAATTAAGTGGATTGCTTCAAAAGCTGAATTCGTGCGAGCCGCACTTTATTCGATGCGTAAAGCCAAACGCTTCGCTCGTTCCAACCGAAACCGATCAAAAACTCATTTTACACCAGTGTGCGTGCGCTGGTATTTTGGAGGCGACTCGAATCGCTCAAGCTGGATACCCGACACGTTCGCTCTATGAAGATTTTGTGCTTAGATTTGGTTTCTTGGTCGGTAAAGATGTCATCGAATCCTCTGGAGTGGACAGTAAAAGTGCGACTAAGATGATCTTGGAACATTTCTCTGTCGATGTCGAGGAGCACGTCAAGTTTGGCACTACGAAGATTTTCTTCAAGCAAGGTGTGTTAGGCGCTTTGGAAGATGCGCGATCAAACGCGATTTACTATTCAAAGATTATTCAAGCCTCGTACAAAGGTTTTAAGCAGCGCAGAGAGTACCGACGCATCCGTTCTGCGACGATTACCGCGCAAGCGAGCTGGAAGGGCATGAAACAGCGCAGGGAATTCATCACTTTACGAGATCAGAACAGAGCTGCGCTTAAGATTCAAATGGCAGCAAGAAGGAAAGCATTTAACGCTCGAGTTCAATTACGCGTTGCCGAGCGCGAGCGACGCGAACTCGAGATGCGTCTGGAAGAAGAAAAGAGGGAAAAAGAGGAGAAAGAACGTCTTCGAAAGGAAGCGGAATTGGAAGCTGTGGCGGCGCGCAAGAGAGAAGAAGAAGTGAAAGCAAATGCAAAAATGGAGGCTGATGCCGCCGCCGCCGTGAAACGCAACAATTCTCCCGAATCCACTCTCGATCGCGAAACTTCCTCCGCCGCGTCATTATCCGAGGACGTGGATGCGTTGAATAATCCGTTCGTCAAGGCTCTTAAAGCCGAAAACGAAGCATTGCGAGCATCCGTGGGAGCTGAAAGAGAAGAAAAGATGGCTCTTGAAAAGCAAATAGAAGAGTTAAGAGAGCAACTCATCGCCGCGGATGATGCATTAGTCGCAGCAATGATGCAAAATCAAAAGAATCAACAGAGTTCGCCGTCACCTTCGACTCCGTCGAGCAAACAAGGACCTTCCAGTGCAGAAAAGCCTTCGATGCATGCAGACAAAGTCCCATCTGGTCAAACCTCGAGAGTGATTCAATTCGTGGATGGTATGAAAGGAGAATTTAACTCAATGACACGCGTTCTCGACGACGACGTCGAATTCATCCGAGAAGTTGCGTCGGGTGAAATAACCGGGGTTGACGGCATGGATGTGCAGAAAGAGTTCAAAATTTTGCAATCTCGCTTCGAACACTGGAAACATGATTACAAGGAGCGTCTGAAATTCGGCGAGCGCTTCTTAAAGAAGGAAGCAATGGATAAGTCCACACCAGAGCTTACGAAGAAGAAGAGTTTCTTCGGCGGTAAGAAATAGAAATCATAATAAATAGCGTACAGAACGTTTATATAAAATCTACTCAGAGAATCAAACAAAAGAAATGACGATGGATGGAAACTACTCTATTTTATCTCTAAATCTTCTAATTGCACACAATGGTTGAACCGAACCCACCCGGCAACCCCCCTTCTCGACTGCAGCTCTTGGAGTCGATCAGCTCGATATCAAACACCTCCCATTGTTTTGAAGAGAAAAACGTCGCCGGACCAACTGGCGGTCCCAATTCTGGAGGCACGACAATCCGTCTTTTCCCGCCCGGTTTCATCGTGCTTAACCCTTCCTCGAAGCCAGGTATCATCCCTTTTATGCCTAAACGCGCTTTCGCTGGAGCATTTTTCCTATACGTCGAGTCGATAACACCACCGTTTTCATTATATGCCACGTAATGGAACGTCACCTCTTGATCCTTCCCTGGCACTTTCCCGCTTCCTTTCGCGAAATCGTAATACATCAACCCATCCTCCGTTTTTTTGTAACCGCTCGGCGTGACCACGTTCACGTCGTACCCTTCTCTTATAAAGGTTGGAAAATCATCCGGTGCGTTGTTGAATTGTTTTATCTTAGCATTGTTTACCGCTTGTTTCAGCGTCTTTTCGTCCACTTCTTTTTGTGACGTCGGGACGTATCCGGGCTCAACCAAATCGATATCTATTTCAATCACATTATCTTCATCTTCTTGTTCTCGCTGTTGTTCCTCGTCACTGCTACTACTACTACTGTTTCTACTACTACTGTTCGCGTTGCTGTTGCTTTTGAAGACGTCTTTTGGATCTCTGACTGGTTCAGGGGGAGGTCTCTCAACCTCTTTCTTTGCCTCCGTCCAGTTTTCGTTTGGCTTGTATCCGTCCGGTTCGTTTTCAACTTTAATCCGTTTCGGGTTGACGATCCACTCGTCGTCGTCGTCGTTATTCTGAGTGAATTTAGCGAAAGCCGAGTTATTTTGACCGTTTATATTGAGCGCAGCGGTAAAGGCAACCATCGCGGAGGAGGTCAGGAAATGTCGTCTTTTATTAGTAGTAGTGCTGGAGACTTCCAATCGATCGCCGTCGGTCCCACTTTTAGATACGATGGTGATTACTCCTCCTCTTCCAACAAAACTCTTCTTCTTCTTCTTCTGCGACGACGACGACGACGACGACGACGACAAAAACTGACGTCGTTTCGAAGAAGACGTTCCGACGAGGAAAGAGAGGGAAGACCGGCTCGCGACGAAACTCGCGCTCGACGACGAAGAAAGCATGTTACTACTTTGAGTGCAAAGTTGTTTTTTTGCTGCGGTGCGTGAACGCGCGTTTCGAGAAGTGCAGACAGACACGGCGGTGTAAAGTACGAAACTCTTCCCAATAAAAAAAAACTTCTTTCCCTCACACTCACAATAATATCATTTCATTTCGAAGTTTGCACACACACGCGCGCGCGCGGGAAAAAAAGACGAATAACACCCCATTAAGATGATGAAGAAATGATGACATCGCTCGAAGAACCTTCGTCGAAACCAGGAGAAGAAGGACGCGCGGGAAACGACGACGACGACGACGATAACGCGTGCGTCGATAAAAATCCACTTCCGCTCGGCGTGAACTTCTCCGAGAGAGAATTTGAGAATTGGTTGCAGTACGATTCGGGAAAGAAACAGAGGAAACGAAAAGACATCGAGCGGGCGATCGTGCTGATGGAATCGCGCGAAAGGAAAAATTTGAGAGAGTTATCGGATACGCAAGAGTCGTTAGAGAAGTTTAAAGGGAAGAAACCTGAGATTGTGTTCAAGTTTTTGCGCGAGTTAATATCTCTGAACAAGTCCAAGTCAAAGGACGAGAAGAATAGCAAAGAAGGACAAGTCGAAGGCGACGAGGAAGAGCAGGCGACGAAAGATTGGTTCAACGAAAACATGGTGAACGTTTTGGATGAACGGATGATGTCAAAAATAGTCAATGAAAACGTCATGGCGTTTCAAAACGTGCGCCGAAAAATAGAGAGAGAAACGTTCGCGGAAGAGAAGAGAGCGTGGATGGAGAAGAAAAGGAAAGAGAGAGAGAAGGAGCGCACTGCGAAGAGGAAGCAGGATAGAATTGAACAGCGGCATCAAAAACAACAACAAGAAGTAGAAATAGAAAAACAGAAGAAGGAAAAAGGGAAACTAAGTAAAGGGCAATATGCCATTCGTTTAGAAG
>Ga0182090_1084746_pt1 | contig 10404 bp, 5 predicted proteins | sample 041ome_24_FD_127767 | JGI IMG/M metagenome (GOLD analysis project Ga0182090, IMG submission 127767) | Metatranscriptome of coastal salt marsh microbial communities from the Groves Creek Marsh, Georgia, USA - 041408BS metaT (Metagenome... | ecosystem: Environmental > Aquatic > Marine > Intertidal... | reverse complement strand
TTTCGCTGTTGAGCGGCCGCGGCGTCAGCACGAAACCACGCACCTCCAACGATTCGTCTTCCTCGGTTTCGATGAGGAAGCATTACCAGCGTCGTAACTCTCTTCATCATCCGACGACGACGACGAAAAATCATCATCCTCGCGCGACACCCGATCGAAATTGGATTAAGAACAACAACAAGAACAGCGCAAACAACGTACAAAAGTCCTCGAAGGTACGCTCAAACTCCCCCTCGTTTGGTGGTTCCTCCGTTTTGGAGGACTTTGACGGACAGAAACCGGAAATTGCGACGACGACGAGGAGGAGTAGCACCGTGAATAATCCTTTGCGAGAATCGAAATCGAGAGCAGAAAACGCGATGCGAGCGAGACAGTTTTTTAACAACAAACAGTCCTCCTCGTACGCGAACGGAGGGAGCGCGGCATTTGGGAGCATGGTTCCCGAGGACGAAGAAGCGAGCACGAGCGGGCAACAAGAATTACAACAACAACAACAACAACAACAACAACTAGAAAAACAAGAAAGAGAAGAGCAAATGTCCGACATCAAGAAGCGCATGATGGTGGCGTTGGAGTGCGAGCGTCAGGATCTGGCGGATGGGTCTGTTTTATTCAGCTTCTCGGAGAAACCGTTAACGAGGCAACAGAAAGCCGCCTTGGCGGCGGAGGAAGAGAAATTGCAAATCACTTCCAGCGATTTTGAACGCCAGCCGAATTTTATCGAGCGGTGGTTCATGACTGTCCGCTTCCAAGCCGCCACCGTCTCCGTAGAAAAAGCGTTCTTCTTCGTCCTCTCGACGCCGTTTCGAATGGTATTCTGGACGTTCGCGTACGCGATGCGTTTGCTCTTCTGGATCGTCACCGGAAGATTCTCCAACTTGCTCTTCAGCTTGAACAAAGGTAAACGAAGAGCCTCGAAGCAGTTAGCGGCGAACTATTCGCAAATGGAAATCGAAAAGCAAAGGAAGGAAAAGATGGAACGAGAGAGAGCGTTTGTCGAGGGGAGCGCGAAAGTCGCCAGGGAGCGGTTGCAGCTGTGACCACGAAAGGCTGACAATTATTACGGGTTTGGTGAAAACTCTGCTTATTTTTAATCGAAAAAGAAGACGCGCGTTTGTAATCTCATCATCTTCGCTATACTAATACTGTATTTGCGTTGATCGCTTTCATCTCAAGCTCTTTCGCTCGCCTTCTTCTCCTCACAACGAGTTCGTTATTTTTCCTCAGAAGAACATTCTTCCATTCATTCATCAGCGCGATACTTTTAAAATACAAAGAAGAACCATTCGTATCGCGCGATAAAAAAGGAAGAGTTTACGATGAATTCGCAAACGAAGCCGGAAATTGGTCGCAAGAAGCCGCAAAAGCCGAAGAAAGCGACGTTTACGAAAGGATGCGCAGTTTCCTCAGGAGGAGGAGGAGGCACCATCGAAATCATGAATAAAGCGGTAAAGATGATGATGAATGAGGGTTTGAACGAGGACGAGATGAAGAAGACAAAGAATAAATCGAGTGAAACGAACAACGATGAAAACGACGAGACGATTGCGTTGCGCGGGTGGCGAGGAGATGAGAAAGAGGATGATGATTTCGAGACGGATGGATTAGGTATAATTCCCACTTCTTCTTCTTCGAGGAGAACAACAACGCCTTCTTTGGCGAAGACGATAAACGACGCGGTGTCGGACGTGGCGACTTTAGACGCGGACGAGACGGTGCAAGAGAGAATGGCGAAGCAGGTGAGAGATATGCGAGAGAAAAAGAAGAAGAAAGCAAAGGAGACGACGACGAACGGTCGTGATGATCGAATGAAGGCGGAAGAGGACGAGCGGAACGCGGCGGACTTGTCCAAGGCGAGCGTACACGCCGTGCCGAGAGGTTTGATGAGTAGCAGTAGTAACAAGAGTGGCGATGTGAGCAGGGGTAGTTCGAGCGTGGACGCGGTTGAGTTGATTAAGAAACACGAGAAACACGCGAAGAAGGCCTTTCGGCAGGCGGAAAGAGAACGCGAGCAGGCGCAGAAACGCTTGAAGAAGGTGAGGGAGAAGAAAAATCGAGAGAGGCGAGTATTCGATCGAGCGGTGGAGAAGGGGTTTTCGGAGAAGTGGGTGCAGAAAGCGATGGAGGCGCATCCCGAAGAGCTGAGCGACGATGAACAGGAAGAGGAAGATGAAGAGGACGAGGAGGACGAGAAAGCGAAGAAAATGAGACAAGCTTTACGCGCGCAAAAAATTAAGGTGTCGCAAACGAAGCGGTTTGCGCACGTGTTGGATTTTTTGTGTCTCAGCGTACCTCGAGAGGAAATGCCAGCTGCGTTTGCCGCATTACTCGATGCGAAATCCGAGAGACAACACAGCAAGATTATTCCGACGCCTTTACACGTGAACGCGAGAAATTTAAACAACGTCGTCGATCGATCAAACGAATACAACGGGGAAGTCGGGTGGATGATCCCACCGTGAAATTATTCCAAAGAGCCATGGCAAAACGGTGCGAAAACTCTGGATTTGGCACCGCGGAGTCCATGTTAGCCTTAGAAAAAAGCGGGTGGATAGAGGAAGACGCGTTTTTAGATTTATTGAGGTCTTTACAGCCTCCGCACGAGAGCACAGCTGTAATCAAAGAAGAACTCGAAAGCGTGCAAGATTTACGAAGCGAAGAGAAAGCTGCGTTGGAATCCATCGAAGGCGAGGAGAACTTCAAAATTAGTAACGATAGACCGCACGACGTCCACGTGGAAACATGGACAATAGCGATAGCGATAGAAAACGAAGACGAGAAAAACAGCGAGGAACTTGTGGAAGAGAGCGAGAGGATCAAAATCCCAAACGCCGAGCTTGACGTTTACTTTCCGGAGAACAGTCGATACCCGTTCGAACCGGCTATTTGCGAGTGTCGCCATTCATATTTACCGAACGAGGCCAAGAGAGCGATCAATTCTGCTCTCGCGTCGATTGCGACGGCAAAAGTTATCGAAAACAGAGGTGAACCGGTGATTTACGACTTATGCTCGTGGTTGAGAGAACACCTATTTGCGATTTTGAAAGCAAAATGTCCCGGTAAGTTTAAACGAGCGAAACGAGGTTCAAGATTGATAGTCGCGTCCAAGAGTACTAATGGCAATAATGGAGAGAGTGAGGATGTTCCTTTTCGATTGACCGGTCGTGGTGCGCACATACAACGCACGTACGCTCGCTTAGAAAATACCGAGAGGGAAGAGGAGGAAAAAGAAAAGGAACGATTACAACGCATCGCCTATTGCGCGGAGCTCATGAAGAAGGAAAAAATGAAAGAGGAGGAGGAAGAAGAGAAAAAACTTTGTGTTCCTGCGATAGCTTCAACTGTTCCACAAACTATGGACGAGAGATTAGAACGGTGGGAGCGAGAACACGAGAAGAGAAAAATACTCGCTAAAGACGCGGTTCGAGTCGATTTGTCATCCGCGTCCGATTTGAACGCGGTATCGATGTTGAAGAAGAAGAAAAAGAAGAAAATCGTCCCGAACGCGGCAAAGAAAGCTGAAGAAGCGGCCGCTGCAGAAGAAGCGGCTTTAGCTGCCGCCGCGAAAGAAAGAGCGAAACGCGAAGAAATGTTGAGGAAACAAAAGGAACGAGAAGAGGAAGAAGAAGAAGAAGAACAGCAACAAAAGGCGACGAAACCAATAATAAAGAAAACGTCGTGGCTTGCCAAGAAAATTAAGCAAACGCAACACGACGCTCGCGAGGCCGCTTCAGACGACGTGATGGAAAACGAGGAAAATGAAGAAGATATGGACGAAATCGCTTCGGCTATTGTCGATAAAGTCTCCCTCGCCGCGAAGAAAGACTCGGCTCAAGAAAAAGCCGAAAGAGAGAAACGGGATAGGGAAATATCCAACGCGCTTCACGAAAAAGAGCTCGCGAAGAGATCGTCCGCGAAGTGGAAACAGATGCAAAAGATTCGCGAAAACCTACCGGCGAGAAAAGCTCGATCGGAAGTTATTTCAGCCGTGAAACGGTCGCGCGCGTGCGTCATTTCGGGCGCAACCGGGTGTGGTAAAACTACGCAAGTGCCGCAGTTCATCTACGAAAACGCCATACTCGACGAAAGAAACGGTGCAAACACATCAATCATCATCACACAACCGCGGAGAATCAGCGCCATCGCCGTCGCGGAACGCGTCGCGGATGAACGTGACGAACAGATTGGTGATACCGTGGGCTATTCAATTCGTCTGGAGTCTCGACAGAGCGCCAAGACGCGAATGTTATTTTGCACGACGGGTGTTCTGTTGAGGCGTTTACAACAAGATCCAAACTTGACCGGCATCTCGCACGTCGTCGTCGATGAAGTCCACGAGAGAGATGCACTTTCGGATTTCCTTCTCGTTATTTTACGAGACGTGGCATCTCGACGAGACGATTTTCATCTAGTCGCGATGTCCGCGACTGTCGACGCGGATTTGTTTGGGAATTACTTCAGACAAGTCGTCCCTGGTGAAATTCCAAGCGTCGCGATGCAAGGCAAAACGTTCCCAGTGGAAGAGTATCGATTGGAAGATGCCATCGAAGCGTGCGGGTACGTATGCGAACCAAACTCTGAATTTTCAATTTCAGGACAACAAGCGAAGAAGAAAGGCGCTTCGGGAGGAGGTAATCGCAGGTCAAAGCAAATGGCGGCACTCGCCGACGCCGCGGGAAGTTTCGTCGATGAATCAATAATAACAGATGAAACGAGGAAATATTACTGCGAATACGACGAAAGCACGATGCGTCAGTTGCAGATTGTCGACGAGAATTGCGTGAACTTGGATTTAATCGAACAGCTCGTCACGCACATCGCCGAAGATTACGAGGAAGGCGCTATTCTAGTCTTTCTACCAGGGATGGGCGAGATTAAAGCGTTGCACGATCGCTTGCGCGCGTCGCTATATGAAAGCGAGCACCGCGCTCCAAGCTCGGTTCGAACCGAGGACGACGACGACGACGATAAAAAGAAGAATGCGCCACCAAGGTATTTACTCGTACCTTTGCATTCCACGCTGACCGCGGAGGAGCAAAAAAGAGCTTTTTCGAAACCGGCGCCGGGTGTTCGAAAAGTTGTCATGTCCACGAACATCGCCGAAACGTCAATTACAATCGACGATTGCGTGTACGTCATCGACGCCGGTAAAGTGCGAGAGACTCGATTCAACGCGAAGACGCGCACGTCGTCGTTGGAAACCGCGTGGGTTTCCAGAGCTTCGGCGAAGCAGAGAAGGGGTCGAGCCGGAAGAGTCAAACCGGGCTATTCTTTCCACTTGTATTCCTCGAAAACAGAAGCGGAAGTTTTGGAGGATTTCGCAATCCCGGAAATTTCCCGCGCGCCTTTGGACGCGTTGGTTTTGCAGATTTACTCCTTGGGATTTACCGACCCGAGAGCTTTCCTATCGAAATGCATAGAACCGCCGTCTAAAATGGCCATCAGCTCTGCGATGACAGCTCTGAAAGAAATCGACGTCATCGACGATCGCGAAAATGTCACGCCATTAGGAGTCCATCTCGGCGGGTTACCCGTGGACGCGAGACTCGGCAAAATGCTCGTCTATGCGTGCGCGTTCGGCGTTTTAGATCCCATTCTTACCATTGCCGCCTGCGTAGGATTCAAATCGCCGTTTATTTCACCGATGGATAAACGAGACGAAGCCGACGCGGCGAAGAAAAAAATGAGTCTCCCGGACGGTTCGAGCGATCACTTGACGTTGGTGAAAGCCTTCGCCGGTTGGCTCGAGGCGAAGAAAAAGTTTGGCGCTTCAGGGGAGAGAAAGTATTGCGGCACGCACTTCTTATCGGCGGTAAGTTTGCGGCAGATTGCGGACGTGCGGAAACAGTATTGCGAATTACTCGACGAAATGGGTTTCTTACACCAGGCGGCGCAAACGGACGTAACTACCACCAACCGTCGTCAACGCACCGAAGCCGCGCTCCGCGAAGCCTCGTGCAACGCCTCCAACGAAACGCTCGTTCGTGCGGTCGTCTGCGGCGGCTTATACCCTAACGTCGCCATCTCCGACGACTTACACGCGGCCAAATCCGTCCAACTTCCATATCAAACTGTCAAAGTCCGAACGAAACGAGACGCTTCCGACGACGTCTACATGCACCCGTCCTCCGTCTGCGCCGGCTACGCGTCTTCCTCAAAACCATACCTCCTTTACCACGAAATCATGAAAACCGGCAAAACTTACATCCGCGACGCCACCGCCATCGGTGCGTTCCCGTTGCTCCTCTTCGGAGGTAAAATCAAAGTCGAGCACGAAAAGTTCCGCGCGAGCTGCGACAACTGGATTAAGTTCCGCGCGGCGCCGAGAGTCGCCGTTTTGTTCAAATCCTTGCGAGAAGAGTTGGAAGACGTCTTGCTGCGGAAGATTGCCGATCCAGGTTTGAACGTCGTTCGCGAATCCGAAGGGTTGGTCGATACCATCGTGGAAGTTTTAGAGAGCGAACATGCTACGAATACGAGTAATACTACTACCGCGAAAGACGAGGACGTCGACGAGAACGCCGAGAGAAAGCGAGAGTATTAATATAGTGCGCTCAATCGAAAAGTATAAGCAAAGCAACATCCGCACAACACAGAGCGTCATCATCCGTTAGAGATAAAATAGAATAGGTGAATTTAGAATCAGAACTCGAACGAGAACTCGAGCAGAACTCGAAAAGTACGCAAAGCAACATCCGCACAAAACAGAGCATCAGTTGTTATAGATAATACATAGGTGAATGTAGAGGAAAGAACAATGCTCTCTTCTCTCCTTCGTCGTGATACTACTAATCGAGCATCAGTTCTTTTGCACAGAGCGTTGCTGGTGTCGTCTTCTCCGATGATGATGATTTTTCCCCCGCTTTCTTTACCTAATGCATCAGCTTTGTCGTCGCCGTTTTCACGCGGCAGAAGGTCGATATCCACCACCAAAGACGAAGACAATAAAGAAAGACGAAGAAAAGCGGAAGAAATCGCGGAACGAGACGTTAAAAAATGGTCCTCGCCGCTCTTCGCACACGTGGAAGTGGACGTGGAAACACACAAAAATCGAACGTTTTCGAGAGCGGAAAATGGTATTTTCGTCCTTTGCGTCTTCTGTCTCTTCGCGTATTTCGGCAACTTTGCAATGCAAAGCGCGAAAAAGAAAGAGGAGAAGAAAAGAGTAGTAAAGGAAAAGAGAGAAAAGAGAGCGCTGGAAGCGTTCAGGCAAGAGAAGAATGGTTTTGGTGGTGCTTTGAGGAAAAATGGTGGCGGCGGCGACGCCCCCGGCGCTTCGTCCTCGCGGCTTCTTCGTCCTCCGAGCGAGGACGAAGACGACGACGACGACGATCCGTTCGAAGGCTTAACCCCGGATGAAATCGTCCAGTTGAAAGAATCAGTCGAAAGAGAATAGAGTTAGTTTTGAATAATAGCAATAGGAGTTAGAAGAGAGGATGATGTGATGTCGGATCACGACGCGTTTTAGAGTATCTTTAGTTGCACCAAAATCCACACAGATAACACACGCACGAATCAATATGTTTGCCAAAACGTCCTCCTTTGTCACTCCTATCACGAATATCGAGAGGCGACATGCGTCAAAAACAGCATCACCGCGGAGTCATCGTCATCGTCATCGAATACTCACCGAGAGTTTGGCGAGCATCGTCATCGAACCTCAAACCAAAATCCAATTTCCGGAGACCTCGAACGCTCTGAAACTCCTCGGCGTCGGTGTTCGAGAAAAGAAAATCGCGATATTGAATGTCAAAGTGTACGCGGTTGGAATGTACGCGGACGAGACGAAAATGAATAGCATTAAGAAGGACGCAATAAACGACGACGAGGGGTTGTTACTCTTGAACGGAAACTTCGAGAAGGAGATTGTAATCAAACTGAACATGAGCGTAAACGAGAAAGATTTCTTCAAGGCTTTGGAGGAGGCTTTGGTGCCGAGAATATCGCGGATCGCGACGGACATGGCGACGAGAGAAGACGACGAAGGAAACTTCATGACAACAACCGCGGAGTATTCAGAAGAGTGTGAGGAGCGAGCTTTGGAAGAAATGGAGATGATTCGCGATGGTTTGGGCAAAGGAGGCAAACTCGAGAAGGGCGCTCAAATTTCGTTTACGTTTCTCGAAACCGGCGGGGAGGTGGCGATGGTCATGAAGAGTTCTTTGTCCTCCGGGACAGAGATCGCGTTTAAGAGTTACGAGTTAGCCAAGGCTTTGTTGGACGTGTACGTGGGGGACGATCCAATTTCGGTGGAGGCGAAGAAAGCATTCGAGGCTGGCTGTTGAAGAAGCGTTCTATCTACGAGGAAATATATCATCTGTGCTAAAAGAGTTTTAAATTATGATAGTATACAATTCTAATAGGAGTAGCTACTTCATTAATATTCGTCTAACAGTTTTCTAAGCGTCGCGGAGACTTGTTTTGGGTCGGCTCTGCCTCGCGTGCGTTTCATGACTTCGCCGACGAAAGCGCCAAAGACTTTCGGATTTTTCTTTATCGCTTCGCGTTCTTCCGCGAGGTCTCGGACGACGCTTTGGCACGTCGCGTCTAAATTTTGCTCGCCTTCTTCGTCTGCACTTCCGATAGATTTTTCTTTCGTTGGATTCTCTTTCCCGCTATCGTTGTTGTTCTGTATGAGCGATCCGCCGAGCTCTTGCTCGAGGATTTCATCGATCGAACGCGAATCGTTTCGAGCTAATAATTTAATCACGTCCTTCGCCATGCGACCCGAAATAGTTTTGTGCACTCTCAGCGACTTCAACACGTCGCGCACGCGCTCGGGGTGTAAATTCGTTTTCGATTCAATGCCTAAAAACGGTGGTTTCCCTTTGGTACCCACCCCGGCGTCTCGCAACGCGCCGACAATTTCAACGCACACAAAATTTGCGACGCTCTTCGCGTCCTCTTTTGATAGAGAAGGAAAGACGGAGGCATCAATGACGCACAGAGATACGATATCGTCGAAATATTTCACCGAGGACGGATGCAAAGAGAGAAACTTCGCGTGCTCTTCGGAAACGCCGAGGTTTTTCAACCTCTCCAGCGCCGCTTTCGGCATTTCTCGAACCGAATTTCTCGCGAGCTCAATTTCCTCGTCCGTTAATACGATGGGCAAAACGTCTGGTTCTCTCATGAATCGATAATCCAACAGAGATTCTTTCGATCGCAAAACGATCGTTTTGTTCAACTTTTCGTCCCACGACCGCGTTTCTCGCTCAACTTTCTCCGCGCCGACGACGCCGTCTAAATACCTACCGTGTCTCTCCTTTTCGTACTTGATTGCGTTTCGAATCGACCGTAAACTGTTCAGATTTTTAATTTCCGTGCGTTCCGATGATACACTAGTACTTTTAGTAGTAGCATCATCATCGTTACCGTCGGGGTCGTTTCTTCTTCTTCTCACCGACACGTTCACGTCCACCCGAATCGATCCGTCTTCCATGTTTGCGTCTGAAATTTCTAAATATCTCGCCATCTGAATAACATCAGAAACCGTTTCTACCGCGTGCTCTTCGCTTCTGATATCCGGTTTGGTCACTATTTCCAACAACGTCGCTCCAGCTCTGGATAAATCTACGACATTCGAAGACTTTTCGGAAGAAGAAGAAGAAGACAAAGAAGACAAAGTCTTCCCAGTATCCATCTCCAGTTGCACCCGCTCCACCCGCACGTTTTCGTTAATCCTCCCACCGGTTAAAATCGGTTTCCGGTGTTGCGTGATCTGATACCCGTGCGGTAAATCTCCGTAAAAATAGTGTTTCCTATCAAACTCGGAGACTTTCTCGCACGTCGCGTGTAACGCCGTCGCGAGTTTCAACGCGCATTGCACCGCAGCTTCGTTCACCGGAGACGGTAACGTGCCAGGTTCCGCTCTGTCGAACGCGTGGACGACAGGAGAACCACTTGCAGAACCACCAGCTCCTACTCTTAAAACAGAACCAGGGGAGAATAGCTTTGTTTTCAACGAGGTCAGTTGGAGGTGTATTTCCAATCCAACCACCACGCCCTCCTCCTCGTGTGCTCCTCTTCTTCTCAGGGGATTTTTTACATCATCATCATCATCATCATCATCGCGAGCGTTTGATGTTGTTCTTAACGAACGACTCAAAAACCCTTTAAAGGGCGTCGTTTGCCGACGAAAGAATACGAACGATGATGATCCCAAACTTCCTCCTCCTACTGCTTTGTCTTCTTTACCACCACCGAGACTTTTGAGAAGACGAAGACGAGAAGCGCTCCTCATGCGTCGTAATAGTAATGCAAAGTAGACAAAGAAAGAAAGGAAAACTTCATTTATTTTAAGGTTTTGTATTGTGTATGTAAACTTGCTATTAAGCTATTAATGATGTTGAGTACGCTTGTGCGTTTTCAAAACATCAGATCGACGAAAAGCTTTATCACAGA
>Ga0182090_1047686_pt1 | contig 10416 bp, 9 predicted proteins | sample 041ome_24_FD_127767 | JGI IMG/M metagenome (GOLD analysis project Ga0182090, IMG submission 127767) | Metatranscriptome of coastal salt marsh microbial communities from the Groves Creek Marsh, Georgia, USA - 041408BS metaT (Metagenome... | ecosystem: Environmental > Aquatic > Marine > Intertidal... | reverse complement strand
TAAAGGGAGGGAATGCCCATCTCTTTGGCTTTCTGCACAACGGGTGTAGTGCCAATGGCCAAATCGGGTTCGTAGGCTTGCATCGCTGCTAGGTCATCTTCTAGTGACGCGCGAAAACGAACCTCGACACCATGACTCTCGAGCCATTCCTTGTCTTCCTTATTCCATGGGGTAGCGGGGCAGGCGCTGCCCACGTAACGCAGATCTGCACCACTTTCCACCAGTAGCCGACCGACAAGGAGTTCTGAACCCTCATAGCCTGAGAGGGTGATCCTTGCGTTGATGGGATTGGCGGCTAGAGCTGCTTTCATAACGGCCCGAACCTGATCTCGCTGCGCCAATACTAGATCGGTTTTGAGGTTAAGTAGTTCCCCAACGGCTTCTAGCCAGCGTGCAGTACCCTCTGCGCCAACGGGTGCAGAGCCGATAGCACTACGACCCGCCGCGGCAAATTCCCGATGGGTGGCTTTATAAAATGGATGAAGCATGGCGACAGCGTCGGCATCCAACGCGGCGTACAGTTCCCGCCACTCCCGCGTTGGCACTACTGGTCCTGCTGCCGCCCCCATGGGTTCTAGTAAGCGGCCTATACCAATGGCATCGACAGGGAAGATTTCGCCGACAAGCGCCAGCGTGGGTTTGCCTCTGTTTTTGTCAATACCAGCGGGTTTTGCAACGGGTCCCGCAGCGATTTCACTGCGCGCGTAGCGAAGCATGGCACCGGCTAAAATATCTTTTGCTTCCGCATGGGTTGGAACCCCGAATCCCGGGACATCAATACCTATGATGCGGACACCATTAATCGATTTTGGTAACAAATCGAGAGGCACACCGGATGCGGTGGGAACGCAGAGATTGATAACTACAACCGCATCGTTCTTTTCTGGATCCGCAAGTTGGTGAACTGACTCCCGAATATCCTCAAAGAGCTTCCCTGTCACCAAGGTTTCGGAGTCAAACGGTACGTAGCCTACGGTGCGACGGGCACCATAAAAATGTGCTGTGAAAGAGAGCCCGTAGACACAGCATGCGGAGCCGCTGAGCACTGTAGCGGTGCGACGCATGCGCAAACCCACACGCAGTGAGCCGAATGCTGGGCACATGCTTTGGGGTTGGTCGTGGGGCCCCATGGGGTAGTCGTCGCGATATTGAGCAAGGGCGGCGTTATTGTCTAAAACGTCCGCCTTGTCCCGTAAGGCGCTACTTCCGCAAGTAACGATATTGTCGGCGTCAACGGACATCACCGGGATTTTCTCCGATTCTGTAGTTGTCGGCTTGTCGTGGTTAGACGTCGTCATACACCACCTCGAGAGAGGGCTTGTTGATGCGCTCGATATCGCAAAGATCCGAAAGGGTTGCCGGCTGCAGAACAACATTTCGTCCTACCGTGTCTCCGTCGAAGAGTCCTAGGAGGCCGTCTTGATCCAATGGTGTTGGCTGGTGTGGCGGTGACGCGGCGACGTTTTCTGCTAGCTGTGCAAACAGGGGCCCCCAGGTGCTTTCGGGGCTGCCGATAATTTCATAGTTGGCGCTTTTACGGCGAATGTCTTCGTTAGCGGGTATCGATGCTAGTTCGGGGATACCAACGGCCTTACAAAAAGCCTGCGCTTCTCCCGTGCCGTCGTCTTTGTTGGTAACCATGCCGGCAACGCCCACGTTGCCACCCAGACGTCTGAAGTATTCCACCGCTGAACAAACGTTGTTGGCTACGTACAGGGACTGCAAATCATTGGAGGCTACAACAATCACTTTTTGACACATGTCCCGTGCGATTGGGAGACCAAAGCCCCCGCACACCACATCACCTAAGAAATCCAGCAGAACGTAATCAAAATCCCAGTCGTGAAAGCCGAGTTTTTCAAGGGTCTCGAAGCCGTGAATGATGCCTCGTCCGCCACAACCACGACCTACTTCTGGTCCGCCGAGTTCCATGGCATAGACACCGTCCCGCTTGAAGCAGACGTCTTCCACACGGACCTCGTCTCCCGCCGCTTTCTTGGCAGAGGCTGTTTCAATAATGGTGGGGCACGCTTTGCCGCCAAAGAGCAGGGAGGTGGTATCGCTCTTGGGGTCGCAGCCGATGAGCAAAACCTTTTTGCCCTGCTGCGCCATCATGTAAGACAGGTTGGATAGGGTGAAGCTCTTGCCAATTCCACCTTTGCCATAAATTGCGATGATTTGCGTCTGTTTGGCGCTATTACTGGAACTGGCAATGACTCCGGCTCGGTCACCACTTTCCTGTAGGCCGGGATCGTAGGCCAGAACGGCATCTGCTGAGCTCATAATGATCTCCAGTCGAGGATTAACTTCAGACAATTGGGGTCGCTAAAGGCCGTTCTGTACGCTGATTCAGCGTCTTGGGCGGCATAGCGATGAGTGATTAAATCAGCCAAAGAAAGTCGGCCACTGCCCAGAAGTTGAGCGGCACTGACTAGATCCTTGGGCTGCCATTCTGCGGCTATCTTTAAGGTTGCCTCGGTCATGAAGGCAGGGGGGAAATCAAATGAAACTGGGGCATGGTAGAAACCGGCCAATACAACCTGGCCATTCTTCTGCAAGCGGGGGAGGACCTTGTTCAGAATCTCCGAGTCCCCACTTACGTCACAAACGCTTTGGTAGTCGCGGCGTTCGTCTTCTTCCGGTGACACAACCGAATAGCCCAGCCCACCGGATTGACGAGCGGCTTGGGGTTCCCACACCCGCAGGTGGGTGGCCCCTCTAAGCACAGCTATACGCGCCACTAGGCGCCCCAGCACACCGTGCCCGATGATTAATTCTGGAAGGGTATCAGGGCCAAAGCGGTCGACTGCATGAATGGCTGTGGCCACCAGAGCGAGCAGTGTTCCCTCTTGCTCCAGCCAAGAGTCAATGGGAATCAGCCGCTGGGAATCGACGACCAGATTGCGCGCTGCGCCACCGAAGAGACCCTCGACATTAGTAAATCCCCGTGAACCGGGCACGAACACGCTAGTTCCCTCTTTCACACAGGCATCGGCACCAGCTGCAATCACCACGCCGACACTCTCGTAACCGGGAACAAGGGGGTACGCAAGGCCGGGAAAGGGCGGCATGCGTCCATCCCACAGCAGGCGTTCGGTGCCGGTACTGATGCCAGACCAGTGAACTTCGACGAGGCAATCGGTGGGACCACACTGAGGCAGACCCACCTCTCGTAGAGAGAGAGCTCCGGGAGATTCGAAAACGACGGCTGTCGAGCTCTGTACCATCTCACTGCCTCTTGTGTGACGTCTGTATCCGCTATTCACGGTTTGTTATTAGTGGGGTGCCCATTTATTGGACGCTCTTATAGTCATATTAACCTGACACTTAAAAGTGTCAAACAAAATTTACTGATTTCTTTTGCGCTGTGATGACGCGTACCAGGCTGGGTACACCGGTTTTAATCTCTCGGGCATCCGTAAATCCTGCCTGACGCAGCATTCCGCTAAGTTCGGCTACCGTTCTGGCCCGACCGCTGCCCATGGTCCAGAGGTAGAAACCGAAATAGCTTCCGCCGATAGCCTCGGCGCCGGGGGTTTCAGCCATGGGCTCAGCGATAATGATTGAGCCGCCGGGATCCAGGGCTGCGTGTACTCGGTTAAGTAGGTTTTGAACCGGGCCATCGTCGTGGTCGTGTAGCACGCGGACCAATGAAATGCAGTCTCTACCCCGCGGCAGTGGGCCTGAGAACATATCCCCAGCCAGAAAGGTGATGGGGCAATCATTTGCCACCCGATGGGACGCCTCGGCTACAACTTGAGGCAGATCGAGTACAGAAACTGAGATATTGGGCCAGCGCTGGGCGACTGAGCTGGCAAAAGCACCTGTGCCCCCGCGATATCCATTAGGTTCTTTACTGCGCTCAAATCCACGCGGTCTAGGACATAATCGGCAATCATGCTTTGCGAGCGCGCCATTAATTCGCTGTAGCTAGTTTTCTGTGCCTCTTCGTCGGGTTGGTAATTCCAAAACTGAGCAAGCTGGCTGTTGCTGCGGTCTCGCAGCATCGCCACTGGATCGATCAGATCTTGATAGAGAATTTTGTGATGGTGGACCATGGCTGAAATCCCGGGATTCGCCAGCATCGCAGCGCCTAGCTCGTCCAGACTCCACCAGTTGGGCTCATAGTGAATCAGCAGCGAAAGTGATTTAAGGGCTCTGAGTAAAACCAGCGTTGCGGACTCGCTTAGGTTGCAGTGCTTGGCAATGTCGGCAGTGCTTTTGGGCCCTTGGGCTAAAAATTCGGTGAGCTCAAGCTCTACCATCGCGGTCAGTGTTTGGGAGTAAACGAATCCAGCGGTGATGTGGTGTAGTTGTGACGCCCGCCGATTGGCAATCCACGAAAAGATCGGCGTTCTTGCGGCGAAATATTGAAATCGCGGGTTGGCAATGAGCTGGTTGCGAACCCTATGCCATCTTTGACGCAAGCCGTTTGGCGCTGCATTTATAGGGGTATTGTCACAGCTCGATGTATTTGTGACTGGCTGGGTCGGCGTCTGCACGGAGATTTCAGGCTGCGCTTCGCTTAACACCCGGGGGGAAGAACCGCTCGGACTGGTGCTCAACAATGGCGAGCAAGGCTTCTCGGCCGCTACAGTTTGGAATGGACGATAAACCGGCGTCGATGCAAGCTTCCAGGCGTTTGACTGCGCCATCAAGGCCCAGTTCCGCCACAGCACTGGGGCGGCCAAGGCGAGCGTCGACACCGGTGGGCTTGCCAATTAATTCTGGTGAGGAAATAGCATCTAGGATGTCGTCCGCGACCTGATAGGCCTCTCCGATGCTCGCTCCCAGTAATTCCCATGGCGCCGCATCAACGCCTGCGGCTGCGGCGCCTGCACAGGTTGAAGCCACAAACAGGGCGCCGGTTTTGGATTGGTGGTAACGCTTCAGATCGATATTGGGCTCGCACTCCCACGCCTGGCCGGCGCAAATCCCATGGGGTGCTCCCACCCCGCGAGCCACAATTTGGGTGACTGCAGCCAGGCGTTCAGGTTGCGTTGATGCAATCGGTACGCTTGCCAGGGACTGAAAGGCGGCAACAATTAGCGCGTCGCCAGTCAACACCGCAATGCGCTCACCGAAGGCTGCGTGGACAGAGGGCTTACCTCTCCGGCTGGTGGCGTCGTCAAAGCAGGGCAGGTCATCGTGCACCAAAGAAGCACAGTGCAACAGCTCCACAGCGGCGGCTGCGGCCGCAGACAACAGGGGATTGGTGTTGCCATTAGCCAGTGCGACGGCGAGACAGAGTCTCGGTCGAACCCGTGCGCCGCCTGGAAACACAGCGTAGTTGAGCGCGTCGGCCAGTAACTTGGGGCAGTCTCTGCCGGTTGCATCGCGAATCACGGTGTTGAGCGTGTACTCACAATCCAGTGCTTTTATTGTCATGATGCAGCCCTCGTAAACTGACATGTAGTGTAAACTAAACAAGACACAAAAAATGTCAATTAAAATAAATAAAAGCCGCAAGGGGATGTTGGTATGTCTATCAGTGCAAATGACCCTCAGCCATCCTTGGCTACGTCCGCACTTAGTTTCCTCGCTCCGGTTCCGGCCAATGGCTATCGGTGGTGGTATTTAGATGCCTTGAGCGATGATGGCAGGTGTGGAATGACCATCATCTTGTTTGTGGGTAGCGTATTTTCACCCTATTACTTTCGTGCCCGACGCAAGGGATTGGCGCTTGCGGAAAATCACTGCAGTGCGAACGTCATTTTTTACGGTCCAGATCGCAAGCGCTGGGCGATGACCGAGCGTGGGCAACATGATTTGTTCAGGACTGATCAGCATTTTCAGGTGGGTAACACCGTCGCTTGTGTCAACGGCGATCAACTGCAGATTGATATCGATGAGCGTTGCGTACCGCTGCCTTCCAAGCTTCGGGGACGTATCGTCTGTCAGCTACCTGCACTCAATCCCCATTGTTATGCCTTAGACACCCATCTGCGACATCGCTGGTGGCCGATGGCACCTCACATGCCCGTTGTCGTGGAGCTCAGCAATCCTAAATTGGCGTGGTCGGGATCCGGCTATCTAGACTCCAATGCCGGCACTGAGCCGCTGGAGCAGGGCTTCAAGCACTGGCAGTGGCAGCGCAGTGAATTGCAGGCGGGGCAGGGTAGCATCACGTATGTTGCTCGCCGGCGCGACGATACCGAGCAGCGTATTCAGCTAACCTTCGATGGTAAAGGCGTTGTATCGCAGCAGCCATCATCGGGGCTCCAGCCGCAGGCGCTGCCAGCGGGGACTGTCTGGCGCATGCCTAGAGTGGCCTATGCAGAGGGGGACGCTATTGAGTTAATGAAAACCTACGAAGATACGCCGTTTTACACCCGTTCCCTACTGCGCTCTAGGGGTGCAGTTGGTGAACAGTTGGTCATGCATGAAAGTCTGGACTTGGATCGATTTGTGCGACCCTGGGTGCAGCGATTACTGCCCTTCAGGATGCCCCGCTGGGCCTCTTGATCCCGATGCAGAAGAGGTTTTCTCCAGCGCTGCGAGCAGGTCAAGCATCCAAATCAGGCGTCTGTAAAACGTCCGTAGTGGGCCAGCATTAAGGGCCGGCGTGTCTATCAGCTGCTTTGGCTTAACCGCATCTATCAGAAATGCACAGCTTGCGAGCGGAGCGTGTCGCAACGAGCTCCCTGTGAGCAGCGGCCAGGTGAAGGACTTGAGTAGCAATGCGAGTTTGGTTCGCCCACCTACCACGGTCCGGCGGCTTATGGAGTCACACTGGCGCCTTTGTAACGCATGTCCTATTTCAGCGTAGACCAGCCGCGCGGCGAAGATGCCCGGTCGAGCAGCTCTGGGTAATGCGGGTATACCGCTCTCTGAACGAACGTAAAGCATGCTGGCGTGATCGAGTAATTGACTAACAACACTCGCCAGTGCCTCAGAGTACTGGGGGTCTTTTAGCCATTGATCGGGATCAATGCCAACGCTGGTAAGCATATCTCGCGGGAGATAGAGCCGTCCCTGTCTGGCGTCCTCGCCAACGTCGCGACAGATATTAGTCAACTGCATCGCCACGCCTAAGTCTGCGGCCCTAGCCAACGCGTTGCCGTCTCGCACGCCCATTAATACCGACATCATGACCCCAACGCCGCCGGCTACTCTGGCCGCATAATCTAGGAGCTGATCAAGGGTGTGATAACGCCGACCCGCAGCGTCCCAGGCAAATCCCTCGAGCAGCGCGTCCAGCAGTTCTCGGGGGAGTTCGTGGTAAACCACAATGCGCGAAAGTGCTCGATCGACAACAAAGTCTTCGGGGCGGCCCTGGTAGATAGCGTCTAGTCGCTGGTGCAGCGCCTGCAATGCCGTATCGGGATCTTCACCCTCATCGATGAGGTCATCGGCATCGCGGCAAAACGCATACAGCGCGCAGGCGTCATTACGCAGGGCGCTTGGCAGCAGTTGCGAGGCGACCCAAAACGAACGAGAGCCTCCGCTCAGCGTTGTCCGGCAGTGTGCTAAATCGGCGTGCGGTGTAGGCAGCTCAGCGCGTTCTGAAGTAGCTGGCATGGGGCACAACCTCATCTAAAACTCGTGCGGATGAAACCACACCGGGTATGCCCGCTCCCGGATGCGTGCCAGCACCCACCAGATAGAGGCCGTCGAAGTCTTCGCTTTTATTGTGTGGTCTAAACCAGGCGCTTTGACTGATGCGAGGCTCAAAACTAAACCCCGCGCCTTTGAAGGCATGCAGTCGACCCTCGAAATCTAGCGGTGTCATCAGGTGTGAAGTCACCAGATGTTTGCCTAATTCGGGCAGTACAGTTTTGGCTAGTCGTATCTCCACCCGGCGCCGGAACTCTTCGGCCATGAGTCGCCAGTCAACATCCGCGTCTAGGTGGGGGACCGGCACAAGGGCATAAAAGGCATCACAACCCTCGGGTGCCATGGAGGGGTCGGTGGCGGTTGGCCGATGAAGATACAGGCTGAAGTCGTCGGTGAGGCGCTTGTGTTTAAAGATATCCGTTAGCAGGCCTTGGTAACGCGGGCCCATCAGTACCGAGTGGTGGGGCACCTCGGTATACTGTTTGTTGGTGCCGAAATACCAGACGAAAAGCCCGTTTGAATAGGCGGCTCGCTCGATTTTTTTGTCGGTCCATCGACGCCGTTTTTCCTTGGGTAATAGGTAGCGGTATGTCCAAGCAGAGTCGGCGTTAGAGACCACAATATCTGCATTCAATTGCTCGCCACTGGCCAGCGTTACCCCGGTTACTTTGCGTCCCTCGGTGGTGATTTGAGTAACGGTTGAGTTGCAGCGCAATCTGCCACCTTGTCCTTCGATCAGGTTGACCATTCCCTGGACCAAGCTGCCCGTACCACCCATCGCTGACCAGACGCCAAAGCGCTGTTCTAGATGGGAGATCAGTGAGTAAATGCCGGTTACCCGGAGAGGGTTGCCGCCGATGAGCAGAGGGTGAAAGCTCATGACCTGGCGCAGCTGGTGATCTTTGATGTAGCGGGAAACTAACTGATACACGCTGCGGTCGCTGCGTAGCCGAATGAGCTGTGGCAGAAATTTGATTAATTCCCAGATACGGTCAAAGGATTTAAAGCCCAGGCGTTCAAACCCAATTCGGTATCGTTGCTCGCTGGCTTCTAAATACTGCAAATATCCCTTTGCATCGCTGCGATTGAAGCTCTTAATTTGCTCGATATTACGATCCCGATCGCCGCTGTAGTCAAAAATTCGGCCATCATTGAAGCGAATTCGAAAAAAGGGATCCATCGGTCGAAGATCGATGTCCTCATGAAAATTTCGATTGCAGAGCGACCACAGTTCTTCAAGGAGAAAGGGGGCGGTGATGATGGTGGGGCCGGCATCAAACGTGAAACCGTCTTGCTTGTAGACGTAGGCACGGCCACCGGGAGCATCGAGTTTTTCTAGCACGGTGACCTGATAGCCTTTGGCGCCCAAGCGAATGGCGGCTGCCAACCCGCCAAAGCCGCTGCCAATGACAATCGCCTGTGGAGGGTTGTCTCTCCCCTCAGCAGCCGAAGTATATTGGTGAACTCTGTCGGATTGCCGATGACTGTTGGAGGCACCTGCGCGGTCTTTAAACAATATATTGCCCAGCTTATTAAGGCGATCGGCGATACCGGAGGTTTGCGAAGGGCTAGACATGCGCCAATTCCTCTTGACTATCTAACAGTCAAATAATTTTGACAACTGTACCAGTCCTTTCGGTCTGAGCATAGTCCGGCGGCGGGCTAGATGATGGCTGTAATAATGTCGTTGAAAGGACCTGGGTTCTCTTCGTGTCCGAGGTGGCCTAAATCTGGAATCCGATAAAGCGTCGCCATATGAATAAATTCACTAAGTCGCTCGGCCTGCCAAGGATCCACGGTGCGATCATTGGCGCAGGTGATCAGATGGAGTGGTATGCGAAGACCAGGCAGTCGCTCGCGCTGATTGCTCAAATTCCAGCCTGCCATCATCGCCAGCGTACCCAACACATGGCGGGGGCTAGCCAATAACTGCTGATAGCAACGGAGCATTTTTTCAGAGGGCTGTGAGCCGGTTTCCAAAAGCATATTCCGCACGGGTAGCTCAAATAGTCCATGGGCCGCGGTAACATAGGCCAGCAGCTTTGAGCGCGACATCCAACGTGCTATTCGATTAAATGCGGGTGCCGCAGCAGCTCCAAATGGTAGAAAGGCACCGTTGATTGCCAGCACGGCGGCAGGCGAGGCTTGGGCGTTAAGTGCCATATGGGTGGCGATGGCCGCGCCTGCTGAGTGTCCGACAATGAGCTTTGGATGAACTCCCAAAACCGCCATCAGCGAGGTGAGGCGCTCGGCGAACCCCTCGAGAGTGGCTTGGCCCGGCGGCGGCGAGTCGGTAAAACCCTGTCCGGGTAGGTCGGGAATGACCACCGTGTAATGATGCTTCAGTTGTTCTGCAAGATCCGCCCAGCTATGGGCTGATGCGCCAGTGCCGTGGAGCATCAAGATCACGGGGCCTTTACCCATGATTTGTACGTGCCAACGCAGGCCTCCAACAGTAACAAATTGACTGTGTTCTCGGTGGGGCCAAAATTCCGGTAACTCCATGATTCAGCCTCCGATCATGGTTGCACTGGCCACCGACGTCTTAATGGCGCGGGCGTCAGCGTTAGGCATTGTTATGTACTCTCCACCCATGTGCAGTGCGAGATCTTTGGCTCGCGCCTGTGCCCGAGGGCTTGAATCGATAACTAGTGTCCGGATACCGCTCGCGGCCAGCGCTCTACCAGCCTGCTCAGCGTCTGCGGCGGCTATTGACCGCCCCTGACGGCCGTCACGGGCTACATTAGCTACGCCATCGGTGAGAAAGACCGCCGTAGTGGTAAAGCCATCTGCGTTGAGTTTGGTGCTTAATTGACGGGTCAGGTCGATTGCGGATGCGAGCGGTGTGCCTCCGCCTCC
>Ga0182090_1589369_pt1 | contig 10435 bp, 8 predicted proteins | sample 041ome_24_FD_127767 | JGI IMG/M metagenome (GOLD analysis project Ga0182090, IMG submission 127767) | Metatranscriptome of coastal salt marsh microbial communities from the Groves Creek Marsh, Georgia, USA - 041408BS metaT (Metagenome... | ecosystem: Environmental > Aquatic > Marine > Intertidal... | reverse complement strand
ATGTTTACACCCTCCCCCAGATTTATTTGTTTTATTGAAATAATGAAACCTTTTACGAAGAGACTTGTGTGTTCGACGAGACGACCGGACGATACCCGCGCGTCGCGCTGCTCCATTTTGCTCCCAATTTGCCTCACAAAGACTAAACGCACACGAATTTGCTTCAAACATAACAACAACAACAACAACAACAACAACAACAACAACAATAATAATAAAAGTCGCCCGCGAAAAGAAAGAAAGAAAGAGAGAGACCAGGGAACGAGGATATACTCGAAGAAAATCGAAAAACTCTCTTTCCACACGCGTCCGTCGCGGATCGTGTGCCGCTTTTTATCTCTCTGAAGTTTTTTTTAGGGGAGATGCCGAATTCACTTCTCCCGCCGTGGCGGATACACTTTTCCGAACGAGAAGAAGAAGGAGGAGGAAGCGTTCGCACGAACGCGTCGCCGACGATACATTACCCATCTCGCGTTACTTCTCCACCGCACAGTCCGAGCCGTAAACGGAAGGGCGCGACGGCGGCGGAAGAAGAAAAGAAAACGAACGCGATTCCATTTTTAACCGCTCTGGAAAGAACGAATTTGGAGTTCAACGCGGCGCACGCGACGAGAGATTGTTTGAGACATTTTGGGTTGCCAGTCGTTTTGAGAGATAGAAAACGGATGAAAAGAGATAAAGATACAAACGGGAAGAATAGCAGTAAAAGTAATTCGACGTTAACGTTAGCGGAAATCCGAGGGAACGTGAAATGGGGGTGGGCGCGCGAGGCGACGAAGTCGGGCGTGAAGGAAGCGAAGAGAGGCCATTATATGATCGCTTTGAAAGCGTTCGATCGAGCGATTGAGTTGGACCCGAAACACGTGGATGCGTACGTCGCGAGAGGCGCGGTTTTAGCCAAAAAAATGGATTTGGAGAAGATGACGGTGTCCAGGCGAGTGGAGTGTTTGGAAGACGCGAGGAGGGATTTCAAGTTGGCGTTGGAAATGGAAGAAGGGCACGAAGACGCGAAGAAATATTTAGAAAAGGTGGAGGAGGAATTGAAAGAATTGAGAGAAAAACTTCGAAACCAGCAAGTTCCAGTCGTGGTTCCAGCGAAGAGGAAAATTTCGGCGACGACGAGAGTTTCGTCGTCCGGCGTGTTGCCGGCGGACAGAGCGAGGTTGGAGCAAAGAGAGAAGGACATGGATCGCATCGAGATTACGAACAACGGTATCGACAAAAGTGTCGCTGTAAATGGCATCATCGCGAATGCTCGAAAGAACGGGCTCGAAGAGGACAAGGAAATGACGGAGTTTTTAGAGGCGGAAATCGAAGCCGAGATGGTTCGAAAAGAAAAGGAGAAACATCGCAAGGAGAAAAAGAAGCGCAAGAGGAAGAAGAAGGAGAAAAAAAGCAAACACCGGAAGAAGAAGAGCAGGAGGAAATCGTCGACATCGTCGTCGAATTCGTCGTCGAGCAGTAGCAGCAGCAGTAGCACGAGTAGCACGAGTAGCAGTAGCAGATAGTAATGCGCATAGCATCATTTGTTCAAATTACATCTCACCGCTCAATCGAGTTCTTTCGTCTTCTCGTAGAGGTAACAATCGAGCTGCCATTTCTCGTCCACTTGCAAGATAGGTTTCCATCCGATTCCTCCCGGAATCGATCTCAAGGGTTCAAAATTTTCGATATCGTCGCACAATTTACTCACGATCGCCAATCTCGCGCCAACGTTCATCTCTCTCGACAGTTTCGCCTTCAGCATCCCCAACGTCGTGTCGTGCAACGTCGTCGCGTGCACGAAAATGAAATCAAACTGAGAGAGGTCTTGGTCGAACATGTCGCCCTGAGAGACGGATATTTCACACCTAGCGACGCCGCTGCTATATTTCTCGAGCTCCTCTCGCAACCTCCCGATACCTTCGATCGCTTTCGCGGCTAAATCCGGACAAATCTCCACGCCAACGGCTTTGCTAAACTTCCCCGACAACGCCGCAGCCTACACGCGAGAACGGAAAAGGTCAGCGCGCAATCACAAAACAAGACAAGAAGAACGCGAATAAAAGAAATCGAACGCGAAAAATCAACGCCACGAAAGGGTTCAAAATTCACCTACCGCCACTTGCTTCCCGACGCCGCATCCCAAGTCCGCGTACCTCAACCCGCCTCCCTCGCCCTCGACGCCTTCAACACTACTCTTCCTCTTCCCACCATCGGTCCCTAAATCAATCAACTCGAGCATAGAATTCACATCAATCTCGCCGTAAAACGAATCCTCCGGATGCTTATACGTCTCTGGGTTCACTTCGGTAACTCTCTTCGCGATTGCGCGGCTTCTGCTCTTGGAAAACGTTTCGTCGTCGCAGAAGATTTCGTTGAAGATGGCGCCCGGATTGAACCTGGAAGACGACGACGAAGAAGGAGAAGAAGAAGAAGAAGCACCGACGACGACGACGCTTCGCTGCTGGTGGTATTTTCTCCCCAGGCGGCGACTGCGAGAAGAAGAAGAAAAAGAAGAAGAAGAAGAGCAAGAGGTGAGGCGCGACGAATCGATCCGCAGCAGCAGCGTCGCCGATGATGACGATGAAGACGACGAGAACATCTCTTCTCACTTTTCGTTGTGAGGCGCTTTCCAAAACATTTCGTCATTCTTTTCCCCGGAAAGCAAAAGAGGGACTCCCCTGCGACAACAAGAAAAGGGAACGCGAGAACAGAGAGAGAGTGAGTGATAATAAAAATGGCGGCGCGACGACCTTCTTCTTCTCCGCGGCGCGCCGACGATGAAGAGAAAAGGAAGAAACGCAGCGCGTCCGATTCCGCCGCCGAGGAAGAAGAGAAGAAGAAGTTAAAGAAGAGATCGAAAGAAGAAGAAACAACGACGATCGATGAAGGCGAAATACCACCGCGCGGTGTCGATAAAGACGGCCGAAACGAGAAGGGAAACGCGAGGAATAACGCGTTGTCGTCGTCTAAAATCAACGGGCGCGCGGGCGGGGCGTACGTGCCTCCGTTTAAGCTCGCGCAAATGATGCGAGAGATTCGAGACAAATCCAGTCCAGAGTACCAGCGAATCACGTGGGAAGCGCTGAAAAAGTCCATCAACGGACTGGTGAATAAAATCAACAGCTCGAACGTGAAAAACATCGTGCCAGAGTTGTTCGCGGAGAATTTAGTGCGCGGGAAAGGTTTGTTCGCGAGATCGGTGATGAAATCGCAAATGGCGAGCCCGCAGTTTAGTCCGGTGTTTGCGGCGCTGGTGGCGGTGACGAATACGAAGTTTCCGGAGCTCGGGGAGTTGGTGGTGAAACGAGTCGTGTTGCAGTTTCGGAGGGCGTTTAAGAGGAACGATAAGAGCGTGTGCGTGGCGGCGACGAAGTTTTTGGCCAGTTTAGTGAATCAGCAGGTGCGTGTTTGTGGATCTTTCTTTCTTTTTTCGTTCTCGTCGCGTCGCGGGCTTCTTCGATTCGTTTTTTTGTTCGCGTTTTATACGAACGCGCGCGCTTGGGCGTGGGCATTTTGAACGACGCGTTTTATCGAAAGGCAAACGATGAATAAGATCATACACAAAATCCAACTCCGAGGCTGGTAGTTCCAACTTCCGTGACGAGTAGAGAATCAAACGAGCTTTTTAACCCTGATGCCTTTTGGTGAACGTTGTTTTTCAAGAAGCACGCGCGCGCTCGCGTCGCGCGCTCTGACTCTGTCTCTTTCTCTCTCTCACTCTCTGTCTTTGTTTTCTGAGGACGACGGAAGAATTCAAAATACTCACGCATTTATCTTTCTCTCCAAATAATTACAATAGGTTGTGCACGAGCTCCTCGCGCTCGAGTTGTGCACTTTACTTCTCACTCACCCGACGGACGACTCGGTCGAAGTCGCCATCGAGTTCATCAAAGAGTGCGGATATGCGCTCCAAGATTTATCTCCGCAAGGCTTGCACGGTATTTTTGAACGGTTTCGGGGCATTTTGCACGAAGGTGAAATCGATAAACGAACGCAGTTTATGATTGAAGGTTTGTTTGCCTTTCGTAAGAGTGGCTTTGAAGGTAAAAAAGGAGTCCCGGAAGAGCTCGATCTCGTCGACGAGGACGATCAAATCGTCCATGAAATCTCGTTAGACGACGAACTAGAAGCGAACGCGAGCTTGGACGTGTTCAAATTTGATCCGAACTACGAAGAGAACGAGAAGAAGTATTCGGAGATCAAGAAGGAAATTTTAGGAGAGGAGAGTTCGTCGTCGGACGAATCTGGTTCGGACGAAAGCGGGAGCGACGAAAGCTCGGACGATGACGACGACGAACCAACACGCGCTGCGCCAACGACCACGCAAAACATCACCGACGCCACAGAAACCAACCTGGTTAACCTACGCCGAACCATCTACCTCACCATAATGTCGTCCTTAGATTTTGAAGAAGCGGGTCACAAATTGATGCAAATCCAACTGCAGCCGGGGCAAGAAATTGAAGTCGCGACTATGCTCGTCGAATGTTGCTCGCAAGAGAGAACGTTTGTGCGATACTACGGCTTATTGGCGCAACGATTTTGTTTCATCTCCAAAGAGTATGCGAGTATTTTCGACGATGTATTCATGAAGCAATTCAGCACCATCCATCGACTAGAAACGAACAAGTTACGAAACGTGGCCAAATTTTTCGCGCACTTGTTAGCCACCGACGCCATGTCGTGGACGTGTTTGGCGTACATCCAACTCTCGGAAGAAACGACGACGTCGGCGTCCAGAATTTTCATCAAAATTCTATTTCAAGAGTTGAGCGAACAGCTGGGTTTGAAAAAGTTAAACGAGAAGATGTCCGAAGAAGACATGCAGCCGTATTTCACCGGCGTCATGCCGAAAGCGCCTCTGAAAAACGTCCGCTTTTCCATCAACTTTTTTACGAGCATTGGGTTAGGCGGGTTGACCGACGGCATGCGAGAACACTTGAAGAAGGAGCAAGAAAAGGAGAGAGAGAGAAGAGCGAACGCTTCTTCTTCTTCTTCTTCTTCTTCTTCTTCTTCGTCATCCGACTCTTCCGATTCTTCGTCCGATTCAGATTCCTCGTCCTCGAGCGACGAGAGTAGCAGCAGTAGTAGTAGCAGTAGCAGTAGCAGCGAAAGACGACGACGAAAACGAAAACGAAAGAGTAAGAGATAGAGAGATAGAGGGAGCGCGATAGATATAAAAGCGTCTTGTAATAATCTTAACGCATTCATTTCGCCGAGCAAAAGCTCAATAAAACGAACCGACTTCGTCTCTCCATTTTGTTTCTCACCTCGGGCACGCGCGCGCGCTTCGCGCGAAACAAAAATACCATCGTCATGGTCCCGACAAACAAGCAGAGAAAGAAGAAGATAAAAACTCTCGCGGCGTTCGACGACGACGACGACGATCGCGACGAAGAAGAAGAAGATGGTGACAAGCGGAAGAGCGACGACACTCGGGACGACGAACCGTTACCTAAATTAGTAATCGGAGACAAAAGAGTCCGCACCGGCACGTACATGCCGTCGTTCATTCCGAAAGAGAAAAAGAGAAACGACGACGCGAAGGTGGAGAATGATGCGATGAACGACGAGGCGAACGGAGGCGACGACGAAGTTGCGAAGCGAAAGAGAACATTTTTAGGTGATGGTGAAGCTTTTTGCGTTTCTCGAGACGAAGAAAAGAAACTCGGCGAGAAGCGCGCGAGAGCGAACGATCATCGGAATCAAAAGCACGCGTTGTCATCGAACGTGATCGTGAAGAATCTCCCATCTCGAGAGGATTTCGAGTCGTTATTTCCAAAGGAATCGGTACGGACTCGACAATTGTTTGAGAGGAAAATATTGGAATCGTTCTCGGCGTTTGGCCCGATTGCGTCGTTGTCGATCAAGAAGAGCGGCGGTGGAGGCAGCAGCAGCAACAACAATGGATCGTCGTCGATGGCATTTTTGGCGTATTTGACCAAATCTAGCGCGGAGAATGCGATCGAGAAAATAAATAGTGGTCAGTTTTTGTTCTACGGAGTGCAGTTGGAAGCGAATTTAGGCGGCGCGGTGGTGGTTTTGGAAAAGGTATGGCCGCCGGCACCGTTAGCTGTTATGGAAAAGAGGAGGGCCTTCGCGAACGACAACTATGATGACGAACGCGAAGGCGAAGAGAACGATGATGTCTACGACGAGTCGCGAAGAGTGCTGTATTTGGACGAGAACATTCACACGCGTGGTGAAGTGCAAGAACATTTAACGGCAGCAGTGCCCTCAAACGTTAGCGCCGATAATCCAGAAGAAGAACAAGAAAAAGAAGGCATCGTTAACGTCCGTTTCCCAAAAGATTACGCGCAAATGAGACGCATCGATGTTACGGCGACCTTTGTCGCCGAAGACGGGAAGGCCATCGAGCACAGAATCAAAGCGAAGAAGAAAGAAGATCCCGACTTTGCGTTCCTGTTTGATACGATTGAAGAGAACGAAGAGACGGTGTATTATTTGTGGAGAGTATTCTCGTTAGCTAACGGCGATTCATTGACGCGATTTCGAACGGAACCGTTTCGCATGTTTGCACCGAATGGAAAGATTTGGATGCCGCCAGTTGAGGGGATCAAAATGGCGCCAAAAGATGATAGCAATAGTAATGGGAAAGATTTGATGTCGTCATATGCGCAGTGGCCGATATCCAACGGTGCTGGTGTTGGCGCTTCCTCCTCTCTCGTCGATTACAATGTAGATCGCGGGGAAGCACAAAAAGCGCTTTCCGAGGCGGACCAAAAACGACTCAAAGAGCTCTTGACGCTCTTAACGCTCGAACGCGATCGTGTGCGCGAATTGACGACGTTTGCAATCGATCACGCTATTTGTGCCGAGGAAATCATCGCGAAACTGAAGGAAGAAATGGAGGCACAAAAACAGTCCCATAAACTCGAGGCGCAAGTTTCTCTCCTCTACGCCTTCTCTGACGTCCTTCACAACGCTTCGGCGCCGGTGAAACACGCGAGTAGCTACAGAATGGTTATTAAACGTGCTCTACCAGAGGTGTTTAAAGCTTTAGGCGAAAGTTTGAAACACTGCGGCGTCATCGCGAAACCGCCGTTTATGACGAGAGTTTTGCGCGTGTGTAAAGCGTGGAGAGAATGGTACGCGTTTGACGTTTCGTTTTGCGACGAGCTCGAGGAGACGTTTCTCAGTGATAAGTAGTTTTAAAAAATGTAGCGATAGTAACTTTAGATTTTTCATAGTCTGTCGAGCGTCGCGCTCGGACACACGCAATAGCTGCGAATAAAAGTGTAAATTAGGTAGTATCGCATCAACACTAAAACATGCATTTACTTTTGCGCAGCTGCGCCATACTTTGCAGCCGGGACCGCGCCAACTTCCGCGAACGCCTTCACGTCCTCTGGAGGCAATCCGGTCCCGGTAACTTCGTTCCCAACGCTCACCCAGTAATCTCTCAAGTTATTTTTTCTCGCGAAAATCTCCAGATATTTCCCGTTCGGCACCAACTGTTCGATCAACTCGTAAATCTCCGTCGGCTTTTGCGATTGGCCTCTTCTGGCCGCAAAAATTACGTCCGAGGCCGTCCTCCCGTTCAAAGTCGTCCCGGGTGGATCTTTTCCTCTCCTGGCCACCAAACACACCTCCTTCGCGTGTTGCAAGTAAAACCCGTGCGATTTGGCCAATCTTCTCGAGTTGGTCACTTTCACCCACGCGATTTCATCCACAAACTCGTAGCCCCATTTCTTAAACTGATTTAAGCACCACTGATACTTGGCGTTAATCACCCAAACGAACAAGAAACCGTTCTCTTGCAACTGTGGAATTGGAAGGTCCGCGATGTGCGCGTCGGTCAGTTGCGAGTACCCGAGCGAAACGCCTCTGGTTGGATTCGCCGTGGCTAACTGCCAGGGCGGATCCATCATTATAACGTCAAACTTCGTGTGTTCGTACATAGGTTTCCAATCGAACGTGGTCACGTTCGCGTGCACGGGGATGCACTGCGGCGGCACCATCCACTCCTTCGGGTCAATCAAGTCCACGTCGTACGTCTCCGCTTCGTCCTCTTCGCCAGCATTCATCGTCCCGGCACCGTCGCCGTCCTCTGAGTTGTTCGCGGTACCATCCGCGTTGCCGTCGTTTTCCATTTGCGCGGTGTTCGTCGTCTCCAACTGCAGCTGTAAAAACGCGCTCGCGCTGGAAGATTTCTGTCCTCCTCCTTTGGTGAGCTCGTTTTGAATCATCTTTCGATACAGCTCGATCTCTTTGTTCAACAACTCGTTCTTTTTCTCGTTTTCGAACGACATCCAGCGCTGAACGCACGACGCTTCGTCCTCGAGCAGCTTTTCCTGGAGTTGGCTCGCGTCCATCGTCTCGTCGATATCCATCGCCTTTGATTCATTATCTCTTGCCACCACCATATTTGAAAATTTCCCGAGATTTTTCTTCCTGATGGCGCTCGCTAACGATTCCGCGAAGGACGTAAACCTGACGCAGCAAGGACACTCGACGGCGTGCGGTCGTTTTGTTTGTCTTCTTCTTCCTCCCGCTCCTCCTCCTCTCGCCGTCGTCGTCGGTCGGCAAAGCTTTTGTTGTTTCGCGTCCTCGCTCGTATCGATGGTGATGGTAAACGACGTGCTTTGGATGGATTTTTGTCGCGAGAAGAATTTCAAATTTTTAACTTTGATGTGGGAGAAAAAACAGAAAATGTCATCAAAACGAGCATTCGTCGAGTCTCGCGCAACCACTCTCGCGCGCGCCTCGTCAGATCCCACGTAGCTGGATGCTGTATTCGCATATATTCGTATATTTCCTTTTAAGTTACAACGAATGATGGTAAGCGCGTGCCTACTACTTTATGCGGTGCTTGTCTCATTTTATTACTATTTTTTTTCTTTCGAACGCGCGACGACGCTCTATCGCTGCTCCGGCTGCGGGCGCCGCGACGAAGAAGAGGCATTTGACGCGGTTTCTTTCGCTCGTTTCAACGCTATTTGCTTGATGTTTTGCACCGCACCTTCCACGCCGCCGTTTTGGAGTCCTTTTTGTACCTCTTGCCAATCCGATTTCATTTTGGATAAATTTTCATCCGCTTTTTGTTTGATCGAACGCGAGAGAGACGCGAAGAGGTTGTTTTGGGGCTGATCGGGACTGGTCGTAGCCGAGGAAGTAAAGGACCCTTTGGCGCGGAGGACGTCTTCGCGTTTGTTTCCAAAACCAACCATGTTGGTACCGGGTGATTTCGGGGAGAGCGGCTGCGAAGAGGAGGAAGAGGACGCTTTCACCGTCGAGGCGGGCGGCGAGTCGAAGTGCGAATCTGAGAGCAACCACTCCGCCGTCGCGTCCAAGGCGTTCTTTTCTTCCTGCTTCTTCGTGCTGTTTTCTCGCTTCAAGGAGATACTTTTGCGTAGCTGTTTTTCTTGTTTCTCTTGCGCCTGTTGTTGCTCTTTCGGCGCATCAGGTAACAGTTGCGCGCTGAACGCGTTTTCCGAGTCCGACTTTGAAAGTGCGATGTGTTCGTCTGCTTTCTTTTCGCCTCGTAAATACGTCGTCGAGGAGACGTCATCCGATGTCGATGCCGTCGATGTCGTAACAAATGCACCAGTGTTGCCTTCACTCAACAGTATCGCGTCTTCCAACGTAATTTCTGGCACGAAGTGCTCGAACCGTATCAACTCTTTCATCGGATCGCTCGCGCAGTTCGGCAACACCAACTCGTCGCAAATGTCCGAGACTAATTTGCTGGACAACAAATGCGAGACTTTCTTCGCGATGAACTCGTGCGCGATTTTATTCTCTCCAATAGCCGGCTCGCAAAAGATATCAACCCGTGGGCGACCTTTCAACCCCCACCATAAGCGTTCGTTCGGAGGCGGAGGGATCCAAAATCGAAACGTGCCGGAACAGCTGGACACTCTCAAAGTCATCTTCAGCGGGAACTTTTGCAAAACGCGGTCGTTGACGTTTTCGACGACTTTTTTCATCTCTTTGAGCACGTTTTGAGTGACCTCTTCTTTTGTTTTGTTGAGTGGTGGTCGTTTCTTCGTCGTATCGAGTTTTCCAGAATTGGTGGGCGAAAGCGGCGGCGTTGGCGTTCTCGAGCCGCTTTTGGATGTGGGATTGTCGTCCATCGCAGCATCCTCGTAGTTTTCCTCCGCTCCCATCTGCGCCGCTTCTCCGCCTTCTACTCGATTCCCAATCTCCTTCGCGTACTGCGCTAAATCTACTCTCGTTCGAATCGTCACTTCAATCAAGCCGACGTAACTCAAATCCGCTTCCACCGCAGCGCACACGCCTCGACCCGGCAACGATCCGCCGTCCCAAGGTGCGTTTGAACCTTCACTCCCATCCACCGGTCGCAACATGTTGCACTTCGGCGTCGCTTCTCCTAGCGATAACTTTTCCACGTCAAACTTACCGACGTATTTTGGTAAACCGGGAAGTTCGTTCAACTTCTTCTCCAATAAATTGGACAGAACGTTCT
>Ga0182090_1302079_pt1 | contig 10450 bp, 10 predicted proteins | sample 041ome_24_FD_127767 | JGI IMG/M metagenome (GOLD analysis project Ga0182090, IMG submission 127767) | Metatranscriptome of coastal salt marsh microbial communities from the Groves Creek Marsh, Georgia, USA - 041408BS metaT (Metagenome... | ecosystem: Environmental > Aquatic > Marine > Intertidal... | reverse complement strand
CGTTAGCTCACGGGCTTCCTATTACGGTTAGCGGCTCACCAACTATACCAGCGTAAACCACCAAAATAACCGCTGGCCCCTCACCTATGTTGCTGCCCGCATGAACTTCATTCACCAACTCAATCACGCCAGCACCGGTGTCAAACACCCGTTTGCCCCCCGAGGGGGTACGCACCTCTAGGCGTCCCTCGAGTAACACGCCGGCGGTGGCAAAGGGGTGATAGTGCATCGGCAATGAGGCGCCCTTCGGAATGGTGATCTTGACCACCGAGATCTCAGGGGTTCCCTCTGCATATGGCGGCAGCATTGTTCCATTCCATGAGCGCGAAGATTTGACCAGCACTTCCGAAGTAATACCCGACATTGACGACATCATCTCGTCTGCGCTGACAGGATTTGCTGATGTGGCTAGGGCTAACACGAGCAGGATGACCCACCGCCCAATGCTGTACCTACCCAGCCTGTGCACAACGGTTAAGTGACACTCCAGCCATCCCTTGGGCTGATGCAAATCGGTGTTAGATGCTAATGCCATCATTACGCTCCCCAGGTTATGTAAGGCCTCACATTAGCGGCTTATGCTGCCGCTGTCTCAACAAAGTAAACCCAGTCAGGGGACAAAAAAAAGGCGACCCAACAGGATCGCCTCTCGTCTGCTCGTCGGCGCCTACACCAAGCGCGCCGCTATCATCAGCCGACAAAAGCCTTTCGGGGCTCAGATAAAGCGACCTGATCCAATGAACTGCCGCGGAGATAAGCCAGCATGGTGTCAGCGTCCGACACTTCAAATGGGTCTGATGGGCAATTGTCTTCAAAGCCAGGCTCGATGAACATTTTTTCAATTTCACCGTCATTGACCACCATGGAGTAACGCCATGAGCGCATTCCAAAGCCCAGATTCGCCTTGTCAACCAACATGCCCATCTTGCGCGTAAACTCGCCGTTACCGTCGGGCAACAGAACAATATTTTTATTGCCCTGCTCTTTACCCCACTTGAACATTACAAAGGCGTCATTAACCGAAACACAGATGATGTCGTCTACGCCTTCTTTTTGAAACTCCTCAAAGAGCTCATCGTAACGGGGCAAATGGTTGCTAGAGCATGTCGGGGTAAAAGCGCCGGGCAGTGAAAACACGACTACACGCTTGCCACCGAACAGGTCGGCGGTGGTGGTGTCTTCCCAGCGATAGGGGTTGGGGCCATCAATAGAATCATCGCGAACGCGGGTTTTAAACGTTACGTCAGGGACTCGTTTCATTGTCATGGGATTTTTCCTTGCGTCAAAGTTACGGAACGGAACCGATTGCGGCGCAGTATGACGACCCAAGACTCATTTGAAAAATTGATTATTTAGAAAGATATGATCGGCAAATGCGATCGAACTAGCTGTACAGCAAATCGTCCTTTGCAAACAGCATATCGAGGTCTCGAAATGTCTTGAACTCGAGATGGTTGCCACTGGGATCTGCTACAAACAAGGTCTTTTGCTCACCGCGCCGCCCCTCGAAGCGAATACCCGGTTCAACCACAAAAGCAACGCCTGCAGCTTCGAAACGAGAAGCCAAATCGTCAAACTCGTCCCAGGAAACAATGGGACCGAAGTGAAATGCCGGTATTAGCTCCCCGTCTACCGGATTGCGGGACGCCTTTGGATGATCGTCCTCATGCACCAAGTGGGCCACCACCTGATGCCCCCAAAAATCGAAGTCAATCCAATGCTCAGATTCTCGACCGGTTTTGCACTGCAGCACACCAACATAAAATTGACGGGTGGCTTCTAGGTCGGTCACGGGAAAAGCCAAATGAAACCGGGGCACATCAACGCTCACAGCACAACTCCCAACACACGCAAATTTCGGTTCAAAGCCATCAACTCAGCAATTACTGTAGACATCCTGCTGCTACCGACGTTTGGCATCCGGCGATGAATGCCCAAACCAAGGCAACGAATCTCTGTAGCGCTCAGGTCTAAAGCCAAGAGAAAGTCGGATTCAGCTTCAATCGCTGTCCGAACTCACCACAGGCATCATGCCACCCATACCGTCACCGGCCAGGTAAAACTCTATGGGCCTGCAGCACACCTGGCAGTCTTCAATATACTCTTGCCCTTCATCCTCGGGATTCAGCAATACCGTAATAGCCTCCCAACAATAGGGGCACTGAATCTCCGCCTCTTGGAGCTCCCACTCTGACATCGGAGTTAGCTTACCTTTTGCAGCGGCTCATCATCGACCTGAGCAACTCGGCGTCGCTCAAAAATCAAGGCGCCATCTTCCAGCGGGTCCTCGCGAAACATCTTTCGGTCCTTGCGATAATTTTGTGGATTAACCCAGGGCTCTCTATCCCCTTGCTTGGGGAACCGAGGCAGTACCCGCTGCATATAGCCCGCCGAAAAATCGTCAATCCATAATCTCCTTGGCATGGACTTAGCCAAGGGCTCGGGGATACGTGGGGTTGCGCTAGCGTAGCCATGGGTATCCATGTGATTCAACAGGCGGCAGACCCAACCAGCAATAAGATCTGACCTCAGAGTCCAAGAGGCGTTGATGTAGCCAAAGGTTTGCACCATGTTTGGAATGTTGGAACACATCATGCCTTTGTAAGTCCATTCGTCGGCAAACTCGATGTCACGTCCGTCCCGCGTGAATTTAGCCCCCCCAAGGATAACGAGCTCCAGCCCTGTGGCAGAGACAATCACGTCAGCCTCCAGGGTCTCTCCAGATTTCAGCTGAATGCCAGTCTCGGAAATAGATTCAATGTGCTCGGTGACCACATCGGCTTTGCCCGCCTTGATGGCGGCAAATAGGTCGTCATCAGGTACCAAACACAGGCGCTCGTCCCAAGGGTTATACCGAGGCGTGAAGTGCTTCTCAACATCCACAATGTGACCAATTTCTTTGCGCACTTTACTGAGCAGCATCGACCGCATCATTCCCGGCGCAACCCGGGTCAGGTTGTAGAGAATTTGCTGACGAAGCGTGTTGCGCCAACGAATGAAGTTGTAAGCCCAATGCTTATCGAACTTATCTCTGAGCCAGTTAGCCAGTCGATCTACGGAGGGACCCGAAATCACATAGGTGGGAGAGCGCTGCAGCATGGTGACCTTGGCCGCAGTTTTAGCCATGTTAGGAACGAGGGTCATCGCAGTGGCACCCGAACCAATGACCACAACGCGCTTACCACTGTAATCCAAGTCCTTGGGCCAAAACTGGGGATGGATCCAATCGCCCTTGAAGGAAGATTTGCCAGGAAAGTCTGGCTCGTAACCTTGGTCGTAACTGTAATAGCCCGAACACATAAACAAGAAGTTGGTTACGTATTGCTTCTGTCCGTTCTCGGTCTCTACGGTCAATAGCCACTCGGCACTGTCACTCTGCCAATCCGCCGCTACCAGCTTCTGATGAAAGCGAATTTTTTCACGCACTCGGTATTCGTCGGCAGTATCATTAACGTAGGACAAAATGGTGGGGCCGTCAGCGATAGCCTTGTCCGCCTCCCAGGGTTTGAAGTCATAACCCAAGGTATGCATGTCGCTGTCTGAGCGGACCCCGGGATAGCGAAACAAATCCCAAGTACCGCCAATGGCCTCGCGTCGTTCGAGGATGACGAATTCACGCCCTGGGCACTCCCGCTGCAGGCGCACCGCGGCGCCTATACCCGAAAGACCCGCGCCGATAATGATGGTGTCAAAGCGCTCAATCTCGCTGCCAGGCTCAAGATCGGCATGCTCGTTACTGTTATTCATGCACCTACCTCTTAAAGGGATATGAGCCCGGCACCTGCCGGGCGGAGAATAGATTACAGCTGGCTGCGCCCTTTACCCGCGGCGATGCGCAGTCGAAGGGCGTTAAGTTTAATGAAACCCTCTGCATCTTTTTGGTTGTATGCGCCTTCGTCAGCCTCAAAGGTGGCCACACTGGCATCAAACAACGAATCATCAGAACGACGGCCCGTAACAATCACGTTACCTTTGTAGAGCTTGACCCGGACATCGCCGTTCACAAAGCGCTGACTGTCGTCGATGGCAGCTTGCAACATTTTACGCTCCGGTGACCACCAATAGCCGTTGTACACCAATTTGGCATAACGGGGCATGAGCTCATCTTTAAGGTGCGCCGCTTCACGATCAAGGGTGAGGGACTCAATGGCCCGATGTGCGCGCAGCATGATCGTACCCCCGGGTGTTTCGTAACAGCCCCGGGACTTCATGCCAACGTAACGGTTCTCCACCAGGTCGGCTCGACCAATGCCGTGGGCACCACCACGCTTATTCAAAGTCTCTAGTACCTGAGCCGGTGTCATTGACACGCCGTCAATGGCAACGATATCACCGCAGCAGTAGCTCAAGGTGATTTCCTCCGCTTGATCCGGGGCAGCCTCGGGACTCACCGTCCAGCGCCACATGTCCTCCTCAGACTCCAACCAGGGATCCTCAAGAATGCCGCCCTCATAAGAAATGTGTAGCAGGTTGGCATCCATGGAATACGGGGACTTCTTCTTGGCGTTGGCAAAGTCCACGGGAATATTGCGCTCAGCGCAGTAGGCCATCAGCGACTCTCTGGAGTTCAGATCCCACTCCCGCCAGGGCGCAATGACCTGAATACCGGGCTTGAGCCCGTAGGCACCCAGTTCAAAACGGACCTGATCATTGCCCTTACCCGTCGCGCCATGGGAGATGGCGTCGGCACCCGTCTCATTGGCAATTTCGACCAACCGCTTGGCAATAAGCGGACGAGCGATAGACGTCCCCAGGAGGTACTCTCCTTCGTAGACGGTGTTGGCTCGGAACATGGGAAAGACAAAGTCGCGAACAAACTCTTCACGCAAATCATCGATGTAGATTTCCTTCACGCCCAGGGCCTCTGCCTTGGCCCGCGCGGGCTCCACCTCCTCGCCCTGACCGATATCTGCGGTAAAGGTCACCACTTCGCATTGGTAGTTGTCCTGCAGCCAGCGAACGATTACGGAGGTGTCTAGACCACCAGAATAGGCCAACACGACTTTGTTTACAGACGACATATCAAGAGAATCCGTAGAAGTTAAAGGTAATCCTGCAAGTGTACGCGGGCGCAGGGACCTTGCCCAGTTCAAGCCCTGCTAGACTTGGCAAATCAACAAGGAATTCACATCATGAAAAGCATTACCATCACGCGTCCAGACGACTGGCATGTTCACCTGCGCGACGGCTCGGCACTGCCGCGCACAGTCAACGATATCGCTCGGTGGGCTGGCAGGGCCATCATCATGCCCAATCTAGTGCCCCCCGTTCGGACTGTTGATGAGGCTATCGCCTATCGCTCACGTATTTTGGACGCACTCGACAGCGAATACCGCCACTTCGATCCCTTAATGACCCTCTATCTCACCGACGCCACGTCCTCGGAAGAGATCGAGCGAGCGGCGGCTTCGCCGCATGTACACGGGGTAAAGCTGTATCCCGCCGGCGCTACCACGAACTCGGCTGCTGGGGTTAACGACCTTGAATCACTCTATCCAACCCTAGAGGCCATGGAGAAACACGACCTACCCCTGCTAGTTCACGGCGAAGTGACCGATGGCGAAGTGGATATTTTTGATCGCGAAAAACTGTTCATCGAACGTCACCTTGAACCGGTGGTAGAACGCTTCCCCGGGCTGCGCGTGGTATTTGAGCACATCACCACCGCGGACGCTGTGTCGTTTGTCGTTGGCGCGCGAGATGGAGTTGCGGCGACAATCACTGCTCATCACCTGCTCTACAACCGCAATGACATGCTGGTAGGGGGCGTCAAACCGCACTACTTCTGCCTGCCGATATTAAAACGCAATGTCCATCAAATGGCCCTGCGCAAAGTCGCCACGTCGGGTAACCAGCGATTCTTCTTGGGCACCGATTCAGCGCCGCATTTGCGCAGCGCCAAGGAAGCTGCCTGCGGTTGCGCCGGCTGTTACACAGGCTATGCTGCCCTCGAAATGTATGCCGAGGTTTTTGAAGCCGAGGGAGCCATGGAACATCTTGAAGGTTTTGCCAGCCATCATGGCCCCGATTTCTATCGACTGCCGCGCAACACAGACACCGTCACGCTGATTCAAGAAGAGCAACAGACTCCAGAGCTTCTCGATATGGGCGGTGACACCCTTGTCCCACTGCGCGCAGGCGAAATACTGCGCTGGCAGCTAGCGCTGTGAGCGAGCCAACAAACAGCCTGATGCGCGAGCGCTTCCGCGGCTTTCTCCCCGTAGTTGTCGACATCGAAACCGGTGGCTTCAATGCCCACACCGATGCGATGTTAGAAATAGCTGCCACGCTACTGGTGATGGATGATGACGGCATCATTGCTCCGTGTGAGACCCTTAGCTTTAACGTCGACCCCTTCGAGGGGGCCAACCTCGAAACATCCGCCCTCGAGTTCACAGGCATCGATCCGGACAATCCCCTGAGAGACGCCGTCCCCGAAGAGATCGCCCTAGGAGAATTGTTCTCGCGCATCCGTCGGGAGGTTAGAGACACCGGCTGCAATCGCGCCATTTTGGTGGGTCACAACGCCCACTTCGATGCGGGATTTTTGAATGCCGCCAGCCAGCGCTGCGATATTAAGCGCAACCCCTTTCACCCCTTCTCCCATTTCGATACCGCCACCCTCGCGGGCTTAGCCTACGGACATACGGTTCTGGCTCAGGCTTGCAAACGAGCTGATATCGAATTCAGCAATGCTGAAGCTCACTCCGCCGCCTACGATGCAGAGAAAACGGCGGAGCTATTTTGTAAGATCGTCAACCGTTGGCAGTCACTGGGTGGCTGGCACTGGCCGGCGACGCCTGAGGACCTCGAATAAGGCCGCCTGGCACCGCGCCGGAAAAGCGACCATCCCTATAGGTCACAACCCCAGACTTAATGGTTGCGCGATAACCCTCGGCTGTTTGCAGAAAACGCTTGCCGCCCGCAGGCAAGTCATAGGCCACCCAGGGTGCGTTGAGCTTGATGTCATCGAGCTTAATCACATTGAGATCCGCCAGGTACCCGGTGGCGATTTGGCCACGATCGTGCAGGCCATAAAGCGTGGCGGTGTCGAGGCACTGGCGCTTGATGGCCTGGGCCAGAGGTATTCTTCCCCGAGATCTATCGCGCACCCAGTGCTGCAACATGAAGGTCGTCGCCGCCGCATCGCATATTGTTCCGCAGTGCGCGCCACCGTCTGAGAGGGAATTGACGCAGTCGTCAGAGTTGAGCGGGCCTTCTAAGAAATTCAAATTGCCATCGGCGTAATTCAGTAGCGGAAAGTACACAAATCCACTGCCCTCATTGCGCATCATCAGCTCGTAAGTGTAACGAGCGGGGTCCATACCGTGAGCCGCGGCCATCGCCGCCAATGATTGACTGGGAGTGGGCTCATAATTGAAGTCATCCGTCATCTCGTATTGCATATGAAATGCAGTAGCCATGAGCTCGGCAATCAGTGCCAGATCCGACTCCGGATAGACGTTTTCCTCGCTGAGAAGCTGCTCTTTAAACGCTTCACTACACAGCCGGGCATACTGATCACTCCAAGGCAGCGCTGCGACGGCCTGCCAACTGGGCTTAAAAGAGAACGGATGAAACGACGCCTGCCAGCCCAGTATTAGACCCGTGCCGCGCAGAGATATCTGGGCCACGATGTTGGCGCCCTGGGCATTTTGCTCCCGCATCTGAACCAATTGCTGATCAAACGCCAGCGCTTTAAGCGGCGACTGCAAAGCCGTAAAGGTGACCGGTACGCCGTTGTCACGGCTCAGCTGCCCCATCCACGAAAACTCATCCCACTCGGGCAAAAGGTCACTCGATAGCTCAAAAACCCCATGACCGGCTCGCCCCAGCGCACGACCAATACCCAAGAGCTCTTTGGGTGTTGCTGTCGTCCCGGGCACCAGCTCGCCCTCTATGGACTTATGCAGCACCGTGCGTGATGTTGAAAATCCCAGCGCGCCGGCGCGCAAGCCCTCTTCCACAATCTCCGCCATGCGGGCGATATCTGTCTCTGTAGGTGGCTCGTTAGCGGCGCCACGGTCGCCCATAACGTAAGCACGCACTGCACCGTGGGGCACCTGCGCCGCCACATCAACGGCTCTGGGCATGGCTTCCAAAGCGTCCATGTAATCTGGGAACGACTCCCAGTTCCAAGGCATGCCCTCAGAAAGCGCCGAGCCGGGAATATCCTCAACGCCCTCCATCAGACCAATCAACCAGTCGTGGCGATCGGGGGCTGCGGGGGCAAACCCTACGCCGCAGTTACCCATCACAACGGTAGTGACACCGTGCCATGACGAAGGCGAAAGCTCCTGATCCCAGGTCGCCTGACCGTCGTAATGAGTATGGATATCGACAAAACCGGGCGTCACGTAGCAACCACTGGCGTCAATCACTTCCCGGGCTTCGCCCAAATCCTGGCCTAGAGCGGCAATGCGGTCACCCGCAATAGCCACATCCGCAGCGAACGGCTCCGCACCGGTTCCGTCTACTACCACCCCACCCTTAATGATTACGTCGTACATGAACCGCCCACTCCATACTTATGTTTTTTTGTTGAGACCTGAGAGCCCGAGCCTATACGAGGGTGCAAATATGAATCAATCCTCACCCGAGATCTGATTGAGAAGAATATCGAGTTCACGTATCAGCTCATCAATGGCTTCCATACCCAGCAGCTCATACTTAACCGACTCCTCAAAGGGCAGTAGCTGAACCAGGCTGTACGCCACCTCCCACGCGTTGTCGTAATTGATGGCCAACTGCATCCGCTGAATATGCGGGTGAGCTTCCAAGCCGCGCAGTACATCCACCAGTGAACGCCAGCTCTCGAGCACAGGCACTTCGGGCAGAGCCGACTCCATCTCCACTCGGGCTTTAACCAACTGACTTGGCTCACGCCATGCGTCGATAACATCAAAGCGCTCACCGCCCTTCACGGTAATACCCAACAGCCCGTTGGGTAACTGATCGAAATCAACGATCCGAGCATAGGTGCCATAGTCGCCAATATCAGGAGTATCGAGGCCTTGACTGGCGACCTCACGACCCTTGCGCAGCCAAATCACTCCGAACCCAGTACCCGTCCGCATACAGCTAGCAATGAGATCTAAGTAGCGCTGCTCAAATATTTGCAGCGACAGCAGACCATGGGGCATGAGTGTTGTCGAAAGCGGAAACAAGGGGATCTCTGTCATGAATAAGTCTCTGGTGCACTCTGGGCCTCGAGCAGGGTCAAAATTTCGATAGCCTGTTCGCGATTCGACCCACAAAACTCAGGCTCAGGTTTAAAGTTGCGACAGACCTCGGGGCGACGCGGATCTTCGAAGATGGCGCAGGCAAGGGAAGGCAGAAGATGAATGCAACGCTCCCCCGCAGGTTTCCCCCCCGGCATTCCAAAAAACGGTCGGCTTATCGCGGGAGCAATACAACACGCACCGCACTGATCACGACATTCCATCTTGCTTATCACCCGTTCGAGCTGGGCCCAAGGGTTTAAAGATTAAGATTAATTTGGGCAACAGCAGCAACGCCCCGGCCACCGCCGCTGCCATCGCAACGTCGGTCAAGATGCCGAAATATAAGCTAGGGGTAAAGTTAGACAGCGTTAACAGCGAGAAACCAACCATAATGGTGACCGTGGTGTAGTACATGGCACGACCAATGCTGCCGTGACTCCGATGCATGGCGGCGTGGTAATCCCCATCTTTGGCAAATTCAATACGAAAGCGGTGGATATAGTGGATACAGTCATCCACGCCAATGCCCACAACGATGGCAGCAATGGTAATGGTCATAATATCGAGGGGTATGTTGGCCAATCCCATCATGCCCAACACCATGCCCGCAGCCAGCATATTGGGCGCCAAGGCCAGCATCGCCAGGGAAAAGGACCGAAACAAACCCCAAAACATTAGGCCAATCACCAAAAATACAGCGCCAATTGTGAGGATTTGTGATTTGAACAAGCTCTGCAGAACGTTGTTGTACAACACCAGGAGCGAGGTAAAGCGAATCCGCTCCGGCGCGATATCCAGCTCCTCAATCAGCTCCGAGCGCAGCTCGGTTAGGAATTGATCCCGACGCAGCTCTTTGCTGGTCTCCATCGCCCGCACCGAGATCCGGGTCTCCCCTAACTCGCGGTTGAAATACGGCCGAACAAGGGTGCTGTCCACATCCTCCGGCATACTGTTCTGAACGAGTGCTAACTCTATTGCGCCTAAGGAGGCTCCGTATAAGCCATCCATAACCTCAAACGCAGTTGAGAGCGAGAGCACCTTCCCGCTCTCTGGGCGAGCCTCCACAATGGCGTGAGCCTTATCCAGCAACTTGCGTCCCTGGGGCGTAAACCAATAAGCAGGCTTTACGCTGTCCTCGGTCGCAAACGCATCGCCCCCAAAGGGATCATCTCCGAAGGGATCATCGGCAAACGGATCCTCATCAAAAGCCTCATCGAATACAACGG
>Ga0182090_1048324_pt1 | contig 10463 bp, 3 predicted proteins | sample 041ome_24_FD_127767 | JGI IMG/M metagenome (GOLD analysis project Ga0182090, IMG submission 127767) | Metatranscriptome of coastal salt marsh microbial communities from the Groves Creek Marsh, Georgia, USA - 041408BS metaT (Metagenome... | ecosystem: Environmental > Aquatic > Marine > Intertidal... | reverse complement strand
CGACGTCACGTACCGCGCTCATGCTGCGATGTCACTGCGCCTCGTTGTGTCGTTCTCCGCGCTGAGCTCCGCATCCGCACACGTCGTCGCGCGCACCATCCGCAGCGGACGACGGCACAGGTGACGACGCATCGACGACGGTCGCGGTGCGATTCGCGGGTGAGCGCGGCGACGCCGGACGCGCGCGATGCGGTCGTTTCTCGCGGACATGAAACGCCAGGCGCTCCAAGCGACTTCGACGACGAACGAGCGCGCACCAGCGCCGACGACGGCGTGGGTGAGCGATTTCGACGATGACGCGAGTCACACCAGTAGCGCTGGTGGGTTTCGCACCGCGCTCGACGCGCGGTCGTCGGCGGCGGCGACGGTGGAGCTACATCCTTTGGCGCGCGAGTGGAGCGCGCGCGTGAGCTCGTCGACGGTTCGACAGGCATTCGTGCGCGAAAGCATCGACGCGTACACGTCGCAACACCCTCTGAAGATGTTCTGTGGGTCTTGGAACACGAATGGCAAGGCGCCCAAGGAAGGGATGGACATACGGTCGTGGTTAAAGATGGACGCGAGAGGCAGTTTCGGCGCGGATGCGGCGGATGTTGTCGTCGTGGGATTTCAAGAAATCATACCGCTCACGCCTGGGAATGTGTTAGCCGTGCAAGATAGCGCGCAGACGGAGATGTGGGAAGCGGTGTTAGATCGTGCGTTGAATGGTGACGCGGCGAATCAGGAGTCGACGAGAAGGCGGGGGGCGTTCGCCGAGAGTAGTTACGAACGCGCGGCGAGCAGGACGTCGACGCAAAACGTTCAGGATGCGACACCCGATGCGTCGTGGGTGAATTTCGAAGATGGTGCGAACGATGATGATGATTTATTTCAGGCGATGAACGCGCGGAATGCACGACCACGGCCGCCAGCAGTGCCGACAATGAAGGGCGTGGCGATGTACCGGCCAGTGGCGCAGAAACAGCTCGTGGGCGTGTACGTCACGGTGTGGGTCAAAGCCACACTTTTAACGCACGTAACCGAGGTTCGCGTGAGCACGGTGAGTACAGGGATTAATTTAGGGCTGGGCGTGCTCGGGAACAAGGGTGCGGCGGCGGTGTGGATGAAATTACGCAGCACGCCGTTGGTGTTTATATGTTCGCATTTGAGCGCCGGAAGCAAACCTGGAGATGAAGTGAAGCGTAACGAAGACTACAAAGCAATCGTAGATCAACTCGCGTTTGGGCCTCGAGAGGGTGTTGATATGAGTCAAGAAGTGCACAGAATTGATGACGCCGCGAGTGCGATTTGGATTGGTGATTTGAACTATCGCTTGAACCTTCCGGACAGTGTTGTACGCGCGTCCATCGAGGCTGGTAATATTTCGAGCTTGCTCGCCGCTGATCAGTTGAATATCGAGCGCGTTGCAGGTAGAGCCTTTGCAGGCTGGCATGAAAGCGAAGTGACGTTTGCGCCAACTTACAAGTATAGACCCGGAACGAATGTGTACAGCGGCGCGGGTGACACAGACGATAACGACATCGAAGGTGCGCAAAAAAAGGAAGAGGAAAAGAAGCGCTCGCCTGCGTGGTGCGATCGAATTTTATGGAAAGGTGACTTTGATATCAATTTGATTGACTACGGACGAGCTGAACTCACGCATTCTGATCACAAACCGGTGTATGCGTTGTTTTCGTTGGTCGTTCGCGAGCTACAACCACAAAAGCTACAAGATCTATTGTCCAACTTGAGGCGACAACTCGACGCAGAGGAAATGAAATCTCAACCAACGTGTGCGATACTAAATCCAACGGTTGATCTCGGAAGATTAAGATACGCTGAAGAGTCAAGCGGTAGGTTTACGATGTCAAACACGGGTGACGTACCCGCAAACTTTAGTTTAGTTTCACCTGTACCGGGAGGACCACCATATCCAGCATGGCTCAATGTCAATCCCACGAGTGGTAGATTACTACCTGGAGAGGAGTGCATCGTGAACATTCAGGCCAAAATCGAAGGAGGTCGGATGTCGGGGCCGACAGCGTTGAGTGGCTCACGTTCGACGTCGTCCAATGCGCTGGACACTCTGGTAGATGTGGAGCCGCAGCCAAAGGCGGCAGATGCGATTTTAGTCATTCGCCTCGAAAACGGTCGTGACTTTTTCGTGTCTGTACAAGGGCAATACACTCCGTGCGTATTCGGGCAGTCGCTTGAAACTTTGCCAACGGCGATGTTTCCACCAAATGTACCGCAAGTCATTGGCATGCTGGTGGATCATTTATTCGAATCCACGAGTGCCGCTCCTGGACTGTTCCGTGTACCTTTCGATAACGTCACTACAAAAGGCGGCATGGCCGCGGTGAGTCGCGCTGTGAGTGGCATCACACGGGGAGGTTCGGTGAGTTTAAGCGTTCCCGGCGTCAATGCGTACGATGTTGGCCAATCGCTCATTTCCTTCTTCAGCGCTCTTCCAGAACGTCTGTTGAGCAGCAGCGCCATAGTCACTGCCGCGGATGCTGTGAACCCCGATTTACCGCCGAGTAAGGACTTTGTCGATGCTCTGGTGAATGCGCATTTGTCCACAAAGGCGCGCGCTACACTGCGTCACACGACGACGCTCGTGCACCGTCTCACTGAAGAATGCGCGCAAACAGGATCAGCTCCTGACATAGCCGCAATCGTAAGCACATTTGCCAAGTGCTGGTTCCCTGAATCGTCAATGATGCCATCACGCTCGCGCGTCGCATTCGTGGGCATACTTGCTGGATGTCGACCGTCGTTCATTCGCGCCTACGTCGCCGACGCCGTCGAGCCGACATCTGCAGCGTTCGCTCCACAATGGGCCTCGCTCGCCGCACCCGCGCCCACGCTCGGGACGACATCCAGTGGTAACTTAATAGATTTCTAGCTTTTCATCAGCACGCGTTGTAAAGATACATTAGCAAATGCAAATGTCATGCGAGTTCGACGCGCGCGCGTTTACCCCCAGCGAGTGGCACAGTCCACCGCATTCGCGCGCACGCACTCTCGACGACCGAAGAGCGATACCCTCCGAATCTCGTCCGAGGCGCACACGCGACATCACATACTATACACGCGCGCGCGAAACGACGTACCCATGGCGGCCGCGCTCGCAAAGCTCGCAAAGCTTTCGCTTGTGAACAAAGTGACAAAGGAGCTCGAGAATCACCTAGGTGTGGGCGATAAAACTCTCGCCGAGTTCGTCATCTCGCTCGCCGAGGAACACAAGACCGCGGATGCGTTTCGTGAGGCGTTGAGTGCGGTCGGTGCCGACGTCAGTGACGGGTTCGCGGAGAGTTTGCTCGGGGTCATCTCGCGCGGAGGCAAGCCGTCGTCGAGCTCCGCGGCGACAGCCAAGGCGAATGCGGCGAGCGCGACGGTGGCGAGCGCGAGCGAGAGTCAGTATCCAGGTCTAGCTGCACGTGATGATGAGGAGCACGCGAAGAAGCTCACGCGGGAACTATATGGTGATCGAGACGTGACGGCGAACGCCGCGGATGACCCGAGATTCAGCGCCAGAGCAAACGCGAGGGAAACGTCGCATTCTCACGCGAGTGCGCAAACGCAAAACACGCACGTCAAAACTAAAGATGGTGAGCCCAGTATTGGCGCGGTGTATCGCGGAAGGGTGACGAATGTTTTAGATTTCGGCGCGTTCGTGGAGCTTGTGGAGTTTAAGAGGAAGTTTGAAGGTTTGGTGCACGTGAGTGCGTTATCGGATAGGCATTTGAAGAGCGCAAAAGAAGGCGCTACGCGCGGAGAGAACGTATGGGTGAAGGTTCTTAGTCGACAAGGTGCGAAAATTTCGCTTGCGATGAAAAGTGTGGATCAAATCACCGGGGAAGAGACAGCGAGTTCGCGCGGTGGGACGTTTGGCGGCAGTCGGAGTAACCCGGCACCTCGGAATTTGCCCCCACCCGCACCGAACTCCTCCCTTCGTGGGCTTTCGGGTATCGCGCCTAGTACTGATGATATGGGTGCGAATTCGCGCAAACGACCTGCGAAGCGATTGAGTTCGCCCGAGTTGTGGGAAGCGCGACAACTCATCGCGAGCGGCGTGCTGAAAGTTCAAGACTATCCACAATTCGACCCCGAAAACGATGGGATGCTATCCTATGAAGAAGAAGCTGAAGAAGAGTTCGACATTGAACTCAACGAAGACGAAGCGCCGTTCTTGCAAGGGCAGACTGCGGCAACCACTGGGGATGTGTCTCCGATTAAAATTGTCAAAAATCCGGACGGATCCATGTCACGCGCGGCGATGACACAATCCACATTAGCCAAGGAGAGGCGTGAACTGCGCGAACAGCAGCACCGAGCTGATGCAGACCAAGGTGGTGGTGGTGGTCAGCAATTGACGCGACCTTGGGAAGATCCCATGGGTCGCCACGAAGAAATCGAGAATGGGCGTCCACATTTTGGTGGCGGACGCTCTGGGCACCATGATATGCCGGAATGGAAAGCCAAAGCGATCGGTGACGCTCCTCGAATGGGTCAGCCGCAGACGATGCCGATGCATATGCTGCGTCAAACACTGCCGATTTACAAACTTCGAGATCAACTTATTCAAGCGGTGAATGAAAATCAGATATTAGTCGTTATTGGTGAGACTGGTTCAGGGAAGACGACGCAAATGACGCAATATTTAGCCGAGGCGGGATACACATCTCGTGGTAGAATTGGGTGTACGCAACCCAGACGTGTGGCTGCGATGTCCGTAGCGAAGCGTGTGGCTGAAGAGTACGGATGTCGATTGGGTGAAGAAGTCGGCTATGCCATTCGTTTCGAAGACTGCACGTCGCCAGATACCGTTATCAAGTACATGACCGATGGTATGCTTCTGCGCGAGGCATTGTTAGATGAGCTTTTGACCCAGTACTGCGTCATCATGCTCGACGAAGCGCACGAGCGTACGATTCATACAGATGTTTTGTTTGGTTTGTTGAAGAAGTGTTGCGCAAAGCGGAAAGATTTGAAAATCATCGTCACTTCCGCAACCTTGGATGCCGAAAAGTTCTCAACGTACTTTTTCGACTGCCCTATCTTCACTATTCCCGGGCGGACGTTTCCAGTTGAAGTTTTGTACACAAAAGCGCCCGAAAGCGATTATTTGGACGCGGCGTTGATCACTGTGATGCAAATTCATCTCACCGAACCAGAAGGGGACATCTTGCTCTTCCTCACAGGACAAGAAGAAATCGATGCCGCGGCGGAAATTCTGTTCGAACGTATGAAGGCGTTAGGGCCTGCGGTACCCGAGCTCCACGTCTTACCCGTGTACTCTGCATTACCGAGCGAACAACAGACGCGCATTTTTGAACCCGCGCCGCCTGGCAGCCGTAAGTGCGTCATCGCGACAAATATTGCGGAAGCTTCCCTCACTATTGATGGCATTTATTACGTCGTCGATCCTGGTTTTTCGAAGCAAAAGGTGTACAACGCTAAAATCTCGATGGATTCGCTCATCGTCGCCCCGATTTCTCAAGCCTCGGCTCGACAACGAGCCGGTCGCGCGGGCCGTACTGGTCCAGGGAAGTGCTACAGATTGTACACGGAAAGCGCATTCAAGAATGAAATGCTCCCAACTTCTGTGCCGGAAATCCAACGCACAAACTTGAGCATGACGGTATTGACAATGAAGGCTATGGGGATTAATGACTTGCTGAACTTTGACTTCATGGATTCGCCACCTGCGGCGACGCTTGTGACGTCGTTGGAACAATTGTACAACTTGGGTGCACTCGATGAGGAAGGATTACTTACGAGACTCGGACGAAAGATGGCGGAGTTCCCACTCGAACCACCGATGAGTAAGATGCTCATCGCGAGCGTAGATTTGGGATGCTCTGAAGAAATTTTAACCATAGTCGCCATGCTCAGCGCGCAAAATATCTTTCATCGACCAAAGGAAAAACAAGCTGCCGCAGATGCAAAGAAGAACAAATTCTTCCAAGCCGAGGGCGATCACTTGACGTTATTGTCAGTGTATGAAGCATGGAAAGCGCAAGGGTTCAGCACGCCGTGGTGTTTCGAAAATTTCCTTCAAGCGCGCTCGTTGAAGCGCGCGCAAGACGTGCGTAAGCAGTTGCTGACGATTATGGATCGATACAAACTCGAGACAACGAGCGCCGGGCGAAACTACAATAAAATTCGCCGTGCAATTTGCTCGGGATTCTTCTTCCACAGCGCCAAGAAAGACCCACAGGAAGGCTACAAGACTGTCGTGGACAACACGCCCACGTACATTCACCCATCGAGCGCGCTATTCCAACGCCAACCCGATTGGGTCGTCTACCACGAACTCGTGCTCACCACCAAAGAGTACATGCGCGAAGTGTGCGCAATCGACCCAAAATGGCTCGTCGAACTCGCCCCTCGCTTCTTCAAACAAAGCGACCCGCGTCATTTATCCAAGCGGAAAAAGAGCGAGAAAATCGAGCCATTGTACGACAGATACAACGACGCCAACGCGTGGCGCCTTTCACGCCGTCGCGGGTAAACGCGGCGCTCGAATCCCACTCCACGCGCGACGCAACGCACAACATTCGCGTACACCATTGTTATATCACCATCTATCGCTGCGTAGTCCGTACACCCGTCCCGCGCTCGCGCTCCCAGTCCCGCTCGGCTCGGTCGCGGACGAGTCCCCCTCGTCTTGTGTTCATTAATTCGTCACAGTCCCCCGTCTTGAGTCATTCATTGGTCAAGCATGGTGATGGTGTTCCGATTGGGTCACCCATCCGATCGTTGCGCGCGCCGGCATTCGCGCGCGCGCGCGAGCACGACGAACGCACACGCGCGCAACCGTGTCAACGGTAATTCTTACGTGCGTGCGAGCGTGCGAGTGCGATCCGACGCGATCCGACGCGGTGACGGCGAGCGATTCGCGTAACCGTTCGCCAATTCGTTGATCAGCCGCAAACGTCGGTCAATCGTTACCGTCGTCGTCGTCGAGGCGAGTCGAGGCGAGGCGTTGGTTCGTGCGTCGTCGATATCGTGCGCGTCGTGAGGACGTGAGAGATGCCGCCGTCGCAGGATACGTACGTGGGGCCGACAGTGAACCAGTATACAGTTGGCGCTGGGACGTGGACTCCGAGCGCGTGGGTGACGACGACGCTCGAGGATTCGAGTGGCACAAGATGTCCTTGCCCGTCGTCGTGTAAGCATGATTGTGCGGTACGCTCAGAATGGCTGTTTGATGCACAGGGTGGTGAAGGGCGGACGATCGAGTTATTGAATGCGAACTCAAACGTGCCTACGTTGAATATGAATGTCGGGACGGTGAGCGGCGAAAGCGCGGCGAGGATGCACATTTCCTCATATCGGGATTTGGACAACTGTCCACCGGATGAGATGATGGAGTGCCTGAAATGCGATACGGCTTCGGGGTATTATCCAGTGGCATATTCGGGTGAGTACTCTATTGAAGGTATCAAGCGCGTCGGCTCTGGGCTTGCGTGCTTCTATGTTGAAGTGTGCGCGGCGGATGATTCATGCGACGTGAACACGAAGGTGGGAGAACTTTTTACACTTGTGGCTGCTTACTTAATCGTGTTCGTTGGATTGTTTCTCTTGTTTGTGTACTTGCGCAGCGTGAAGTGGTTGCGGTTGGCGATAGACTCTTCAGCGTATGTCGAAAAAAGCAACCCGAACTACCCGCCGCGAGAAATTCCGTTGCCAAAACCTAGAGAAGGTCACTTTGCGTGGTTAATTGATGCTTGGAAACGCGATAACGAGTGGGTGAAAGAATTTACCACTCCAGACGAATACATGCTTGTTCGTTGGTTCAAACTCTCTGCACGCTTTTTCACCGCGTGTTCCGTAGTCTGTTGTCCAGTCTTGATGGGATTGTACAGGGCTGACGAGACCGCACTAAGATCGCCTCAGATTATTGCAGCGCTAGAACAGCAAGGCATTAAGCGGTACACGTTGTTGAATGCTCGAACTGATAGTACGTTTACGGCGACCGTCATCATGTGCTGGATTATCAGTTTCTTTCTCATGGCGCTGATTCGTCTCGAGACGCACAAGTATGTCGCCATGATGTGGTCCGTAGATCCAAACAAGACGGGCATCAAAGCGAATGCGATCGTGGTACAAGAAATTCCACTCCTTACTGCGGCTCCGGTACCAGCGAAGTTTGCCAACAACCTTAAACAGGTGGATGTCAAAAAGCTAAACGCGAACCTCAAAGGTTCGGTGAAGTTTTTGGATATCGTCTTTGACGACGAAGGCTTGAGTTTCTTCGCCAAGTTGAAATACTTCATCGAAAACGGCAAACTTCCTCGAGCGCATGACAACACGAACCTCAGAGTGTTGCACAAATCTGAAAGCGTTGATATGCTCATCGCTAAATTCGAAAACGTTTTCGGAAAGGACTGTATCGCGTTCAAGATGCTCGCTGCGGATACACGCAAGCTCGACGCCGCGGCGAAGAAATGGGCCGCCGCGCGAGAGTACCACACACAAACGATGCAAGCGATTGACGATTTGCGATCCGAAGAAAAGCTTCGTACTTTGAAGAAATGGGAAAAGCGACAGCTCGCGAGATCGCTCAAGGAGGTCGAAATGTATGGTGAGACGGAGCAAAAAACGTTTGCCGAATTCGTCAACATGCGTGACGACTTTATTAACGATTCGTCACCAGCTTCGAGCGCGATTATCGTGTTTGCGAGACAAATGGATGCTGTCATTGCGTCTCAGATTCAAGTAGACGCTGTTCCAGGGCAGTGGATCAGTACGCCGGCGCCAGGTAACTCTGATGTCGTCTGGCACAATCTCGCCCTCAACGAAGGCATGCGAAAAACAAAGACGACGCGCGCGTTTATGTTTGCGACGTTTTTGGCGTTGTTTTTCATGTATCCAGTGAACGCAGCTGTTGGCGCCATCGCCACATTGAAGACTGAGATCGTCAACTCGCTCGGTGAAGCCGTGTATAACGTCATCGTTTCCATCGTTTTGACCATTTTCCTCGTCGTCGGACACGTGTTGAGTCTCGTCGTCAGTCGACAAACGGGATACATTGCCGTGAGTCAAATGGATTCTTTTGGCGCCTCTATGTATTTCTGGCTGTTGATTCTCAACTTGGTTTTCGGTAACTTGAGCTCTACGCCGTTGTGGGAAGACTTTCAGTCGTGGATTTACACTCCGCACTTGTTCACCTATCAGTTTATTCTGCGTTTGATGAACACGAGTTCCTTCTTTTTGCAATTCATCATGTTGCGTTGCGCGACGTCGCCCGTGTTGGAAATCATCCACCCTCCAGTGCTTCTTGGGTTTGCCACGAAGTGCTTGGCATACCGTGGACGTGCGCGCACGTGGCCAGCGCTTAAAAAGAGAATGCTATGGGCGCAGCCGACGGCGACGCCAAGTCACCGGGTACCCGCGCAAACGATGCTCGTGTTTTTCATCGGCATGATTTACGCCGTTGTCGCGCCGGTGTTGCTCCCGTTCTGCGCCATCTTCTTTGGCTTATTCTACCTCTTCTGGAAACACAACATCGTGTATCACTACATTCAGCAGTACGCCGCGGGTACGTCTATGGTCATGGCTCGTGAACAAGATGTACTTCAGTCTCTTCTTTTCCCAAATCATCGTCGCCTTTGGGTTGCCGACGCTCGGGTTCAACACGATGCGTTTCCGCATCACGGTGCTGCCTCTCATCATCATCACCGCCGTGGAGTGGGCAGCGACAAGCATGCAGCTTCGGGAAGCGTTGAAGGTGCCTGTGTATTCGAACAAACCGGCGAACGAGGTTGACAGCGACGAAGAATTCTTTGGCGATGCTGACACATCGACAACGCCCACCCGCGCCGAAAGCATCCAGAAGGAGTTGACGACGACGTCCCTCGGGAGCACGATGAAGATTCGAAAGGGTATCAAGGGTGTGGTACCGAGTTCTGAGCTCATAACGAGCAGGCACCGATCGTCGGCGAATCTCGCAATGTTGAACTCGGCTGAAGCGGGCAAGGCGGAGATGGAGTTCAAAATCAAGGCGGGCATTTGGCAGACGTACGCGCCGTCGACGTTGTGGCCTCTCGCCGCTGAAAAGTCAGCAGGTTCTATTTTCTTACGAAAGTGGAAGATAATCAAGGCGAGAAAAGCCAAGGAAGCGGCGCTGTGGGATACCGTCAAGGATTTACCCGAGGGTCACCCTAGACGCACTGAAGTCCTTCGCGATTTGGAGTTGAAGAAGACGATGCGAGAGAAGGCTGCAGAGGCGGTGCTGAGAAAGTCGACGTCGCCCTATCTCAAGAAAATCCGCGAAGACCGCGCGCGCGCAGAAGAGGAAGAGCGCATCGCGGCTGGTGTGACGCCCTCAAAGCCCGCGCCTGCGTCTGCGCCAGCACCCGCGCCAGCGCCTGCGCCGGAGAATTAAAATAACGGTGCGGCGGCGCGCGTGAGTGGAGCGCAGACATAAAATTCCTCACGCATGTGCTAGCGCCACTGAACGCTCGTTCGTG
>Ga0182090_1386677_pt1 | contig 10474 bp, 6 predicted proteins | sample 041ome_24_FD_127767 | JGI IMG/M metagenome (GOLD analysis project Ga0182090, IMG submission 127767) | Metatranscriptome of coastal salt marsh microbial communities from the Groves Creek Marsh, Georgia, USA - 041408BS metaT (Metagenome... | ecosystem: Environmental > Aquatic > Marine > Intertidal... | reverse complement strand
TGCTGCTCCGCGGTGCGGTGCAACAAGCGTTCGTGCGAGGACGAGGAGGACATCCTTTCCTTCCTGTGTTTGTGTGGGGAAATATGAGCAGGGAGAGACAGCGAAAGCGAGCCTTTTCTCGCGGGAAAGAAGAAAACCAGCATCTTTCTCTCGAAAGGCCCGGTGAAACACAAAAGTCGTCCCGTCGTTTTTTAACTTTTTCGTGGCTGTGAAAGCGAGTTTGGAATTCAATTTCACACACGCACAAAAAAAACAAACGAACCAACAGTTGGAGTGACAACGTGGATTCTCTGCTTCGTCACACAAAAAAAGCACGTGCGCGCGTACACACACCCCCCAACACGTGTTGTCGCGACATTCGTACTTAATAAATCCATCGATTAAGGCACTCCACTCGATACGCGTAACCCGAGTTTAAGAAGAATAAAAACAAATGAGTTTTGCGGCGCAAACTTTGGCGCGCGCTTCGGCGAATTTCGCGCAGTTGCCTGCCCAAAAGAAGACGACGACGACTCGTCGATCTTCGGTTATCAGAGCGGTGAAAAGAGAAGACGTGAGTCGCCGATTTTAGTTTTTAGCCTTTAAATGAGGAATTCGCGTTCGCATGAATATCGTCCGCGATTCGCGCGCGGCAGAGGTGGATTGTTACGGTCGCGTCGAGGCGTTTCCGCGCGCTTTCGTGAATTGATTACGCCTTCGTGATGACGTCCACTCTGGATAGATGTGTCGTCATCCGTACTCGCGTTCGAATTTCCTCTCTCTCTTTTATTCTCCGTCCGGAGCTATTTTTTCGCATCGCTAACCGTGCTCTTAATCTCTCAATCTCTCTCTTTCCACGCGCAGTCTTCTGAAGAAGTCTCCAACTCCCGCAGAGACGTGCTCAAGAACGCGCTCGGCGTCTCCGCCGCGTTTGCAGCCTTGGGTGCCAATGGCCAAGCCAAGGCTGCCGATGACCAAGGCGTCGCGTCTTCGAGAATGTCCTACTCTCGATTTTTGGAATACTTGGACATGGGCCGAGTGAAGAAAGTTGATTTGTACGCCAACGGTACGATCGCGATCGTGGAAGCGGTTTCGCCGGAATTGGGCAACAGAGTGCAAAGAGTCAGAGTGCAATTGCCGGGCACCTCTGGCGAGCTTTTGCAAAAATTCAGAGAAAAGAACGTCGATTTTGCGGCGCACAGTGAGTCCGAAGATACTGGTGGTGTCTTTTTGAACTTGTTGGGCAACTTGGCGTTTCCGTTGTTGCTCGTTGGCGGTTTGTTTTTGCTCACCAGACGATCTGGTGGCGCTGGCGGCGGGCCGGGCATGCCGGGAGGCATGGGCGGCAACAACCCGATGGCGTTTGGTAAATCCAAAGCCAAGTTTCAAATGGAACCAAACACGGGCGTCACGTTCGATGATGTTGCCGGTGTCGACGAAGCCAAGCAAGATTTCATGGAAGTTGTTGAGTTCTTGAAGAAGCCGGAACGTTTCACCGCCGTCGGCGCGAAGATCCCGAAGGGTGTTTTGCTTGTCGGCCCACCGGGTACCGGTAAGACTTTGCTCGCGAAAGCCATTGCCGGAGAAGCCGGCGTTCCGTTCTTCTCGATCTCCGGTTCCGAGTTTGTTGAAATGTTTGTCGGTGTTGGTGCTTCCAGAGTTAGAGATTTGTTCAAGAAGGCGAAGGAGAACGCGCCGTGCATCATCTTCGTTGATGAAATCGATGCCGTCGGTCGATCTAGAGGTACCGGCGTTGGTGGCGGTAACGATGAAAGAGAGCAAACGTTGAACCAGTTGTTGACTGAAATGGATGGTTTCGAAGGTAACACTGGCGTCATTGTCGTTGCGGCGACGAACAGAGCGGACATTCTTGACCCGGCTTTGTTGCGCCCGGGACGCTTTGACAGACAAGTCTCTGTCGACAACCCCGACTTGAAGGGCAGAATTGAAATCTTGAAAGTGCACGCGAAGAACAAGAGATTTGAAGGTGAAGTTGACATCGAAACCATTGCCAAGAGAACCCCGGGCTTCTCTGGTGCGGATTTGTCCAACTTGTTGAACGAAGCCGCCATCTTGACTGGCCGAAGAAACAAGGACTCCATCACTTTGCTCGAAATCGACGACTCCGTCGACAGAATCGTCGCTGGTATGGAAGGTACTCGCTTGACTGACGGTAAGGCGAAGACTTTGGTCGCGTACCACGAAGTTGGCCACGCCATCTGTGGTACTTTGCAGGCTGGTCACGATCCGGTTCAAAAGGTCACCATCGTCCCGAGAGGCCAAGCCAAGGGTTTGACCTGGTTTATCCCGGGCGAAGACCCGAGTTTGATCTCCAAGCAACAAATCTTTGCGAGAGTTGTCGGTGCGTTGGGTGGCAGAGCCGCGGAAGAGATTGTCTTTGGCGAAGCTGAAGTCACCACCGGCGCCGGCGGTGACTTGCAACAAGTCTCCTCCATGGCCAAGCAAATGGTCACCGCGTTTGGCATGTCCGACGTCGGACCGTGGGCGGTCCAAGACCAACAATCTGGCGATATGATCATGAGAATGATGGCGAAGAACTCGATGTCCGAAAAGTTACAAAACGACATCGACGTTGCGGTGAAGAGAATCGCGGACGAGGCGTACGTCATGGCGCTCAAGCACATCTCCGAGAACAGAGAAGCGATGGATGAAATCGTCGAGGAGCTCTTGGAGGTAGAAACTATGGACGGTGCTCGATTCCGCGAAATCTTGTCCAAGTACGCCACCATTCCGGAAGAAAACATCCCAAAGAAGATTGAAATGTGGGCGAACCCGAGACTCCAAAACGCCATCGACGGCAGCGAGTTCAAGAACTAATTTTTTGCGCGCGAAATAAAATAAGAGAGAAAACGAAAGAATAGAAGAACCACCAAAAACGAATCGAATCTATCATATCAAAAGCTGTTGTTAATAATAATAAACGTAAGTGTTTAGTAGTTTCCTAAAATATCGCACGTAAGTATAGTACACAAATTGTTTCTAAACGACTATATTCAACTGGCGCAGCGTTCGGTTGTTCCTCTCTCGCGCGCGTTCTATATTCCTCACACCTTCTCTCGAAAAAAACTCTACTCCCTCTTGTTCATCTCGCAACTTTCGCTAAACGAGCCAGCCTTTGCAAGTGAAAGTTGATCGTATTCTTCGCCTTTGGCGCCTTGGCGTGCGTGCTCGTGCACTTATCCAGCAACGCCGACTCTCTCAAACACTTGCTCATGTCGAAGTTGTGTTTTTTCAACGCCGTCATCAGCGCCGTCGTTTCCTCCATGCACGGAATCACTTTCCCTCGTCTGGTTTTCTTCGTGTTGATCCACAGGCGAGGCTCTACGTTTTTACCCATTTTTACGCGCCTGTTTTGCTCTGCCGCTATCTATGTACCTCTTTCTCTCTTTTCTCTAATTCTAAAACCCCCCCGCGACTCTCTCAAAAAAGGACTCTCGCTCTCTCTGTCTTTCTTTTGAAGCGTTTGTCGCGCGACGGTACCCCGCGTCCTCGCGTTCTTTCAGCGAGAGAAAGGAAAGAGGAGCCGTGCGTGTGTGCTCGTGCGAACTTTTTCTAACGTTTTTCCACCAGACTGCCAGACGGCGTAAGAGAGAGAGTCGTAAAATCCGAAAAAGAGAACAAGAGATAAAAAAAAAAGTCGCTGTCAAAAGTCGCTTTACGTACCTCTCAAAAACCGCACGAGGGGAAGAAGAAGAAGAAGAAGAAGAAGAAGAAGAAAAAGAAGTCAAAAAGCGAGAGATCTACGAAGAAGAGAATGACGCGGTATTACTGCGAATACTGCGACGCGTACCTCACGCACGACTCCGCGACCGTTCGAAGACAACACATTTCGGGATTTAAACACAAAGCGAACGTGAGAAATTACTACTTACAGTTTACCAACTTTCAACAAAACGCGCAAAACCTGCCACCGCCGATGGCGATGCCGGGGATGATGGGTGGTGGACAACAAATGCCGGGGATGATGATGCCGCCACCGATGATGATGGGGCAACAGCAACAACCGCCGCAACAACCGCCGCAGATGATGATGCCGCCGCCGAAGTATTGAGAGTAAGTAGAATATATTTTTTGTTCTGGAATATAATTTTTGTTCTGGCATGACGAGGATGAAACGCTTCGCTCACGTGGAAAAGAAGAATTCACGCGCGGGAGGCGTGCGGCTTTGGACGTTACTGTCTTATGTCGTCGTATTCATCGTCGTCGTACTCTCAAACGAGGCTCGAGCAGTTCCTGTGACGACGGCAACGACGCCTAGGAAGAAGAAAGCAACGTCATCCGTGAATAGAAACACAAAAAGCGATGGCGAAAGACACTCGACCTTTTCGTCGGTCGCGTTAGAAAGTCTGCGCCGAGAAAGTATCGGCCCATCCGGCGCGTACTACGCGTTCGACGGCGTGGACGATTACATCATCGCCAGAAATGTGCGCGGTTTACCTTCTCAAACGATATCTGCGTGCGCTTGGGTATTTTTGAATACGCATAAAAGTTTTAATCGAATCGTCAGTCACGAATGGATTAACTGGGGTTGGAACTTGTATACGGATGCGCAAGGCGTCGCGAGGTTTGGTATCGGCAAGGATAATAAAGATTTCAGCGCCGGAAAGGTTATATTTTTAAACAGATGGCATTTCGTCTGCGGAACGTACGACGGGAGAGCGATTACGGTGTTTGTAGACGGAGCAGCAGGGCCACAGGTACCGTTAGAAGAGAGCGGTCTGGATTTCGATGGACACGTGACGATTGGAGGCGCAGAGTGGGATCCGTTCGACGGGAGATTAGACGACGTGAGCGTATGGAATCGAGCGCTGACTCCAGCGGAGGTGCGGCAATTAATGGTGGTAGGAATGCCCTCTTCTTCCGATGCTGCATCGAACAATCGAGATGATCCAACTTTACTTTGGATGATGAAAGATTGCGTCGCGTTTTGGACATTTGACGAAGAAACGTCAACGATGCACGGAGAAGGTAACAAAGAAGTATTTCTGCACGACTCGAGCGGGCGAGTAAATTTGGCTTACTTAGGACGTGAAAATCGCATGCCAAAGAGGTACGTAAACGACGCGCCGCCGAGTCGAATACCGTGCGTATCAAAGATTAAGTCTTCGCAACACATCGATGAGGGCGATGATGGCAGAAAAGATGTACAGAGAGAAAAAATTGATCTCAACGTTGATTACGAAGAAGGCGGTAAAAACGCCACTCTCGTTTTTCGCGTTACCTCTGTTTATCCGAGAAATCTCATCCAACTGTCTTTGCGTTACGACAAAGATAATAAATACGAAGATGGCGAGAACATCGTGATCAATACATCCTATAGGATTGATCCGTCTTTAGATCCGAAAGATACAAAAAATTCAAACGTTCTCGCTCGAAGCGTCTTTGTCGAATCGTTACCGTTAGAGTTAGAGTGGGAAACCGAAGATTTGGACATGGAATGCGCGACGATCGTGTTTGAAACTAAAGTCATAGAAGAAGGAACAAACGCCGACGATGAAGATATACCTTGGTCCACGAGAACTGTTTTAGTCGACATCACCGAACAATCAGAGTTGTGCCACGTTTTCGATAGCTTAAAGGCTTCTCGCGTCGGTGCCGGGTCGTGCACGGAAAAGCGCAAAGAAGTGCACCAAGTGCGTCCCAAACGAGAGTACGCCGAATTTGTCGAAAAAACAGATCGAGAGAGAAGAGAAATCGTTTCGGATTACATCGAAGACACAGCAATTGGCGCTTTACCATTCGTCTCCGTGGTTGTTCCGTTTTACAACGGCGCAAAGGAGACTTTGGAGGAAACCTTATCGAGCGTATATTCCCAAACATATAAAAATATCGAAGTTTTATTGATCGACGATGGAAGTAAAGACGGATCATTCGAAGTCGCGAGGCAACTCGTCGATCGGTTCAACCAAAAAGGCGGACGGTTGTTCCAAATCCAAGTCCACCAGAAGGAAAACGGCGGACTGGGAGATGCGCGCAATTTTGGTTTCGATCGCGCCATCGGTAAGTACGTTTTACCGCTCGATGCGGACGATTTAATCGACGAAACGTTCATTGAGAAAGCCATTGATTTGCTTGAAGACCCGAACACTGATTACAACTTAGCCGTGGCCGATCTCGTAGGCTTTGGAGACTGGGAGTATAGTTGGAATTTGCCACAGTACGATCCGCAAGATCTGCGCTACTTCAACGCCTTTCACTGTTCGGCGGTCATTCTGAAATCTTTATGGGAAAACACACCTGGTGGATACCCGCGAACGACGTTGTTCGGCTACGAGGATTGGGCTTTTTGGCTCGAGGCTGAAAAATACGTTGGTTTAAAACCAGTAAATATTCGGGAACCGTTGTTCAAGTATCGCTTGCGCAAAGGTTCTATGCTCCAATCTATGATTGATGGGAAAAATGAGTTATTCGCTCTCGCAAGCGTGCGCATGTTAAACCCGATAACATATCCTGTTGAACTTATATTAGCTGCACACGATATGTTCAACGAAAGAGACGTCACGAGAGAGATTGTGGACACTCTCACTGCGAAATTGACCAAGTTTCAACGTGCAGCGATGCCCGCTCTTATGCTGGGGATTTACTTTGAATCAAACGGGAAATTTCCCGAAGCCGGACAAATGTATTTGAGAGCAATTGAGATAACTGACGGCACAAATGATTGGCAACCTCGATGGAGAAATGGCTTGTTGTTGCAAAAAGTAGGAAACTACGCAGCTGCGAACGAAACGTTATCGAAGCTATTCCAAGATTTCGACGGTTTAGAACAAGTTTACGAAGAGAAGCGTAAAAGAGCGCCACGTATGTTTGGTTCAATTTTAGCCCCATCTTTGGTTGAGAAACGAAGAAAGTTACGCATGGAGAACAACAATAGCGACAATAACGTCAACAAGAGCAGGGGTAAAAAACAGGTGGGAGGCGCTAGGAAGAAGAACGACGAGCTGTAGAAGAGAAAAGGAAGTGAGAGTGAATATTATTCACTACCACAACGTGATATATAAAAATTTAGACGTACGTAGAAAGTTTTGGTAATTAAAAATTGTATATAAATGTATAGCCTTTATTAAAATTCAAAGACCGTTTAATAGAAACTGAAACCCTTGGCCGCGTTAGTCAAGACATTGTTGTGCACCGGGTCGGCGACGTGGTTAGTCCAGTTGGCAATCGGACCTTCTTGCGTCGCCAAGGCTTGGAAGATGCAGCCCAACCACGCGAACATGGACAATCTGCAGTGCTTCAACTCCTTGATCTTCAACTCTTCTAAGTCACCGGCTTCGGCGAAACCCAACGGGTCGAATCTGCCACCCGGGGAGACAGACAACTCCAATTCCGGGAACGGGTTTTCGAAGATGCCCGTTCTGTACGCCTCGGCGTTGCCGACCAAGAAGACTTCGATGGCCAAAACCGCCCAGAAGTTCGGGTAGCCAGAGCCTTCCGGCGCCAACGGCGCAACGGCACCCGGGAATTTGTCCGCGACGGCTGTGCAGTCATCTGGAGTGCACAAGGTACCCGCGGTGAACCACGGGATGCCGGTACCGTTCTCGGCGGCCCAGGCGCCAGTGACACCCAATTGCGCCCATCGGCCGTGGATCAACTCTCTCTCCGCGTTCTTCTCATCCGTGTACGGGATGATCAAGGAGTTACCCCCACCCGGGTACGTACCGAATTCCGGGTACAAATCCGGCGGCGCCAACGAACCGAAGGAGGCGATTTGGGCCTTCTTTTGCGTGGACGGCGCGGACGCTTTCGTGCGTCTCGCGTTGATTTGCGTGTCAACCTTTCTTTGGACGGTGACGGATTGTTGGGCAAGTTTAGACCCAGTAAAAGTGGTAGAGAAGGACATCTTTTTTCAACGAGTGATTTTAGAACTGTAAACGGATCGTGTCGTTACTTTGAACTTAACCGAGTGTGTGTGCGTGTGATTCGAGACGAATAACTGCGCGTGTGTTTGTATGAAGAAGAGATTAGAAAAGATAATTTCGTATTCTTTCGTTCCAAGATACGCTACGCTTTTCCCCCACAAAACTTGCGAGATCTTAAAAACCCTAAATTTTCCTTTTTTCAAAAGGAAGAAAGGAATGGTGAGATTTAGTTAGCGATTTCTCAAAAACACGTACGTGTATATTTGTACGTATATACTGTCTGTTTATTGCTACAAAAACTACTATTCATATAGTCTAAACGAATTGGAGAACTCCTCTTCTTTCCCATCTAGAGAATTGTGCAACTTTCCTTATCCGCCTCCCTCCCTGACAAAAAGATTTATTATTGGTACTGCATGTATTTCGCCGTACTGCTAAACTTCTTAAAGCCTTTGATGACTTTGTTCACGGCGTCTAAGAAATCTTTTTCGCTGACTGTCTTTCTTCTCTGTCGAATGGCAAACATGCCAGCTTCGGTGCACACGCTGTGGATTTCCGCGCCGGTGCTGTTCGGACACAATCGACTCAACAACTCGAACCGGATATCTCTTTCCACCGCCATCGACCGCGTGTGAATCTTAAAAATCTGCGTCCTACCTTCCAAATCCGGTAATCCAAACTCAACTTTTCTATCCAATCTACCCGGTCTCAATAATGCGGGATCTAAGGTATCCGGTCTGTTTGTAGCCATTAAAACCTTAATGTTCCCTCTCGCATCGAACCCGTCCAACTGATTTACAATTTCCAACATAGTCCTCTGCACCTCGTTATCCCCACCTTGACCGTCGTCAAACCTTGCCCCACCAATTGCATCGACCTCATCGAAGAAAATCAAACACGCTTTCTTACTTCTGGCCATTTGAAACAATTCTCTGACCAACCTCGCGCCTTCGCCGACGTATTTCTGCACCAACTCTGAACCAATAACGCGTATAAAACACGCGTCAGTCCTATTCGCCACCGCTCTCGCTAACAACGTCTTCCCAGTCCCAGGAGGCCCGTAACACAAAATCCCTTTTGGAGGATCGATCCCTAACGTGACGAACTTCTCTGGATGTAACAACGGCAACTCCACGACTTCTCTCAACTTTTCAATCTGATCTTTATTCCCGCCCACATCCGCATACGTCACGTCTGGTTTCTCCTCTACCGTCATCATCGTTACGCTCGGATCAATCTTCGGTGGAAGCGGAATCTGTATGCTATATTTCGTCCTGTCCACGCCAACGCGCATCCCTTCCTCGATGTCCGTTGGCGCGACGTGTTGCCCTAGACCAACCACAAACTTCGCGATCTGTTTCACGTTGATGACGTACTGCGCGTCCGTCGTCCCCGGATTGATTATCTTCGTGCATCTCGCTACTTGCAGCGGATGTTCCTCTTGCGTCGCTTGTTTATCCGCGGTTAAATCCCATCTTGACGGCGGCGCGAGACCGGTGTCGGACTCTTTTATCCCGCACAACTTTTCAACGCGCGAGACGCACGACACTAAGTCAGTTTCGAGATTTTTTATCAGAGTACCGTACGGACCGACGCCGTAAGTTTTGAGCAACGCGATGTCGTCCGCATCCAGAGGGATGATCTTCTTGTCCTTCTTGTCGTCATCGTCCTCTGGGTTTTCGACGACTTGTTGCACCATGATGATTGGGAAGCGCTCGGGCGTTTTGACGGATCTAACGGACAACAAACGAGAGAGAAAACAAACCACACGCAAGACAAACAGACACCCTAAATAAAAACTTTTGAAACGTGAAAAGGCAGCTTTTGGGGAAACAACCCCTCATAAAAGAACAAATATAGCCAGCAATAATGACGGAAGCACCGTTCCTTCTGTTCCAATCGCTCGCGGTTTCCAAGACGACGACCATCGAAGAAGTCGTCGCTACAAATTACGGCAGTTGGCGATCTCTTTTAAACGCGATAAAAGAAGTACAGAGAGAAGAAAACTCGCAATTTTCAAAGTTGAACGTCGAAAAGTTAGCCAATCTGTCCATGCCGTTAGACGCGTGGGGAACCAGACAGTTGAAAGAGCGCAGTCCAATGTTTTCGGACGAATTTCAGCGATTTGTGTCGTGCGAGGAGATTGTGAAGAGTTTGGTAGAGGATTTGGGGAACTTAGGGAATGGTAGTGGTGAGAATAACGAGAACCTCAACTGCGGTGGTGTTGGTAAACTCGTGAAGGATACTTTGAGTAGTAAGACCGACGCGCAGACGACGACTAAGCCGCCACCGTCATCTCCGCCGCTTGTTCGGAAGAAGCAATCAAAAGCGGTCATGATTGAAATACCGCTCGATGGAGAGTGCCAGCTCGACGACGAAAAAGAAGTAGAAGAAGAAGGAAAAGAAGAAGAGGAAGAAGACATTTTCAAAGTTTCCGGAAGAGTTCAGAATACCCCGCCTCAACAACAACAACAACAGCAACGCGCAGCCGCGCCACAACATACTCGCTTCGATTCCTCGCCAGAATGCGAAGGCGGAATCTTCGAAGACAGAGAAGCGGCTGAAGAAGAAGAAGAAGAAGAAGAAGAAGAAGAAGAAGAAGAAGAAGAAGA
>Ga0182090_1016350_pt1 | contig 10506 bp, 3 predicted proteins | sample 041ome_24_FD_127767 | JGI IMG/M metagenome (GOLD analysis project Ga0182090, IMG submission 127767) | Metatranscriptome of coastal salt marsh microbial communities from the Groves Creek Marsh, Georgia, USA - 041408BS metaT (Metagenome... | ecosystem: Environmental > Aquatic > Marine > Intertidal... | reverse complement strand
CTCGTGACGCTCACGGACATCTTCGCCTGTGGCTCGACGTGGAACGGGCGCCCCTCCGACATCGGCCGGAAGTTGCTGAACGTGAAGTCCAGGTTCACGCGCACGCCCGTTAATCTGTACGACGGCAAACGACCGGTGAAGTTGGCCGAGACGTACACCGGGTTGACGTCCGCCAAGCTGACGTTGGCCAAAGTCAGCAGTTCCTGAATCGTGAACTTGGGCGTGCGTTTGTCCGGGTCGTCGTCGTAGGCGTAGAAGTAGTCCACCTCCTCGCCCTCGACGTCCATGGCGAAGATGGTGGTCGGCGGCTCGCTCACGCCCCACGACGTGACGTACGTCGGCCGGAACTGCAGCGCGATGGCGTCGACGTCGGCGGCGTGCGTGGTTGCGTTTACTGCGGAGTGGTGCGCGCCGTGCGTGCGGTTTAGGCCCAAGTTTGCAAGTTTGGCTCGAGAATTCGGGGAAGTGGCGTTCGCGGAGGTGGACATCGACGCGCTCGACGACGAGGCGGCTGACGCGGCGGCGGTTGAAACCGTGCCGACGTTTGTGTTGGTGAAGGGAGGCGTAGAAGTAGCAAGAATAGTAGGAGTAGCGCACAAGAGACCGGCGCGGCCGATTGCGGCGGCGATTAAAACGTATTTGTTGTAGTAGTCATTTCGGTTTGGTTGGTTTTACAAGACAAATCTGAGGAATAGCCAGGCGTGAATGAGCGCCCAATAGGATAACGCCGCGAACCGCAGCGCGGGTTGCGTGCGCATGACGCGAAAGAATCGCACAAATGCTCGATCGCATACGTCCATCGCGGGTTGTACGGACTTCGGTACGCGACCAGTGACGCGACTATCTCGCCACATGCGCATGGTTTTGCTCGGGGACTCTGCTCGGTCTTTCTCGCCAGATTCAATGTCAATTATGCTCACCGAAGGCGTGCTGTGCTCACTGGGAGTTCTTGGGATTCGACGAGATGCTGACGAAGGTGGTGGCGTCGAAGGCGGAGCGTTTTGTTGACGCGCCAACGCCGCGTTGGCTTCCGAAAGCTTTGCACTCAAATCCTTTTGTACTTCGTTCGCAGTGGCCAAGTTTGCCTCAGCTGTCGCCACGCGGGCTTGTAGCTCTGACATGGACACAATAGATGCGCGTGCTTCGTCTAATGCGTTTCGCAAAGACGCGGCTTCGTACTGAGCTTCACCGAGCGTGGCGTTGAGCTCGCCGACGCGGCGCTGCGCATCCGCGTCACCGCTCTCGCGAACAGCCTCTAATTCCTCAGTGAGTTTGTCAATCAACGCGTTCTTTGCATCTGCAAGGTCACTCATCTCCGTGAGCGTTTTCTCTTCGTTCGCCCGCGCAGTCGCGATTTCGGTCTCCAATTCCGATAAACGCGCCGCCATGGTATTTGCTTCGGACGCGCTCAACATCAATCCTTCGCGCTCAGACTCTAGCATGGTGAGTCGCTGTTCGAGATCAACCTTCGAAGCATTCGCCGCATCGCGCTCTGCGACGGTCGTCTTTTGTAATTCTTGCAATTCTGCGAGCTGTGAGAGCACACGCTTGACTTCGTCGCTCGATTCGCTCCCGAGCGCCTTGACGCGCTCTCTGAGTTGCGTCAGTTCTTTGTTCTTCGCCGTTGCCGAATCCTTAAGCTTTTTCTTCTCCGCTTTAATGGAAGTCAACTTCTCTTCTGTTGTTCGCAATCGCTCGACATAATCTTTCAATTGTGTTTCTTGCGCGTGCTTTTCTTCTTCAACGGCATCGAGCTTCTTTTGAAGATGGCCGAGTTCATCGCCAGTCGCATTCTTCATGAAATCCACTTCGGCTCGCACCGCTGCGAGCGCGTCATTAGTTGTTGCAAGCGTCGCTTCCGTCGCACTCTTTGCGTCCTTCAGCGCCATAAGTTCGTTGTCCAGTGCATTCGCTCGATCGTTCGCATCAGTGAGTTGCTCGTTGAGCTGATTCACCTTGGCTCCACTTTCCTGCTCAAAGCTCGCGAGAGATTCGCGCAGTTGCGCTAGTTCCTTTGCAGCGGCACCTTGAGCGTCAGCGATGGAGTCGTTCAACTTTTGGATTTCCTCGTCTTTCTCGGAGGATTGTTTATTAATCGTTTCCATGGATTCAGTCAAAGACGCAGCGTTTGCTTCAGCTTTCTCGGCGCGGTGTAATAACTCGGCTCGCTCGCTCGCAAGTGTCTCTTTCTGCGCTTCGAGTTCAGCAATCTGGGATTGGTACTGCGCAATCTCATCACCAGAGGACTTTAAGTTTTCAAGCTGGGCGTTTAAGTCGGCAATTTCCTGATCGCGCTGACTTATGATCGCTTCGACGGCTGCATTTGCTGACGTCAATGAAGCGAACTCTTCATCACGTTGTTGCAAACGTGCCGTTAGTTCGACGAGCTGTTCGTGTTGCGCGTTCTTCTCAAAATCAACTGCATCGAGTCTGGCTTGGATTTGTTCAACGTCTGCCGTCGCAGTTTGCCGCGCGGATTCCATTTCAGACTTGATACTCGCGAGTTCTGCATCCTTGTTCGCTAGGGATTTCTCAATGTCACCCTTGAGAGCGTTGAGCGAATCAATTTCTTCATTTGCCTCCTTTAGTGCGGCGACGTACTCTGCCGCACTTTCGGCACTTGCGGACTTTTCGGCGTTCGCGGACTCCAACTGCGATCGAAGCTCTTTGACTTCGTCACTTGAAGACGCCATCGCAGATTCAACGCGCGCGTTCAGTGCGGCGATTTCTTCGTCCTTTGTCTTAAATTCGCCTTCGAGCGCTTGTTTCGCATTCGCCAGCGTCTCGAGCTCAAGTTTCGTGTGTTCTAACGCTCCACTCAGCTCTGAGAGCTCGGCTGCCTTGCGATCATCATCCGATTGCTTCTCACTCCTTAATGACTCAATATCAGCGCGAAGCTGCACGACTTCGTCGCTCGCGGAATTCTTTGCTTCTTCGATGCGCGATACGAGCGACTCAATTTCAGCATCCTTTTCAAACACAGCTCTTTCAGACACATCTAATCGATCAGTGATTTCTTCAATCTGTGTGGCGTGCTTCACTCGCTCTTCTTCGTGCTTTGCACGCTCTTCCTTGATTTCAGCCTCGAGTTTCTGTAAGGACTCCATCGTACCCGTCAAATCTTCCTTGATTTGTTGCTTGCGAGCGTCAGCCTCGGCTCGTGCGTTTTCGGCATCCACTCTCGCCGTGCTCAAATCGGACATTGCCGACTCGAGATCTCGCTGGAGTTGTAGAATTGTCCCGTGCGCCGCGCTGAGTTCTTCCGACATGGACTCTTGGGAGGCTTGCAATGAATCAAGTGCGCCAAGTTGCGATTGCAACGTCGAGTGGGTTGTCTTCAGTTCGGCAAGCTCTTCCTCAATTTTCGCCATGGCCTCAGCCTTAGAGTGTGCATCGGCGAGATCTCTTTCGAGGGCTGCTAATTTTGCGTCGGCGTCGGCCAACTTTTGAGTCAAAGCGGCGTTTGATTCTGCCGCGTTGCGCAGAGTTTCAATTTCAACTTCGAGCGCCTTCTTGTCTGCCTCAATACTTTTGCCCTTGGCGATAGCCTTTTTCACCTTCTCCTTGCCAGTCTTTTTCGCATCTTCGGCGATAGACTTAAGGTTTTCCATTTCTGCTCGCGCGCTTTCGACTTCAGCCGAGGCGGTTTGCAAGGCTTCAATCTTCTCCGCGAGCTGCGTGCGCAACGTATCAGCCTCAGCCGACGCGCTACCCGCATTCACCTCCTTCGCTTCGATTTGCGCCTTCAGACTGTCTAATTCGGGTTCAAGTGTGCGCAATCGTTCTACTTCTTCCTCCAGCGCCCGCTCTCGCGCTTGAAGCGCCGCAATCTCGCTCTCCAATCGAACACGCTCTTCGCCAAACTCTTCACGCAACGCCTCGAGTTCGCGCGTCAATTCGCCAGCCACGTCGCCAGCGATACTATCCGCCTGGAGCGCTCCGATAGCATCATTAACACTAGCAAAATCCCTCGTCGCTTCCTTCAACGCCTCCGCTGTCGCCGTCTTGACGCGCTCCACTTCAGCCGCACGGTCGAGCGTCACCGAGTAATCCTCGTCGATAACCTGCGGCCTCATCCTCGCACTCTCCGGCGAGTGCTCCACCTTTGCCGGTGGCGGCGGTGTAGATGCGCTCTCTTCCACGTCATCATCGCCCACGACGGACTCCGCGCGCAACGCCGCGAGTTTCGCCTCGAGTTTCTCAGTATAAGATGCCGCGTTTTCACCGAGCACTGACGTCGCCTTTGGGCTCTTCATCGACGACGCGCGCGCTGCTTTGCGCGCGCGGAACTCCTCGAGCTTCTTGCGACCATTATCTAGGTCTCTGTCGCGCGCCGACATCGCGCGGGCGTCGTCGAAGGCGGCGGCGTGTGCGGCCGAAGCGCGTGACTCGAGCGAACCAACGACTTTTTTCTGCGCTATTAGTACAATTACAACGCGTCGACGGGTGGTTTTAGGAGTGGTTTTAGACTAGTAATCGTGCTCGATGTAACTTGAAATAAGTGCGGTGGAGCATCCATGGACGCGGCCAAAGGTATCGGCGACGATCGAACGCGTGGCTTCTCGATTAAAAGCGCACGTCGACAAGATGGATTCGGCGTGCCGGGAAAAACCATACGGTGAAGAAAAGGATAACACTGTGTTGGATTTGCGCACATCGTAAACGTGCAATCCGGCGTCGCCCAGGACAGCGACCCAGTTAGGCTGCTCAGCGATTGTCTCACAAGTGAGTGGCGTGCCTGCGAGGAAGTACGTGCGGCTGGTTTCTACGCCGGCGCGCGCGTCCCATAGCTTGATGAAATTATCCGCGCCGACGGTGACCAATCCACGCTCACTGATCGCGCAGCCGGTGACGGCGAGATCGTGCGCAGTGAAGTCAGTAAATGTACCGCGATCGACATTCCAATGCTTGACGACCCTGTCTGCACCTACGGAATAGAATGACGTATGGGATTCAACGCATACCCCGTGAACGCGCGCGCTATGTCCCGCAAGTGTCTTCGCAAGCGCGGGGCTGCGACGTCCAACGTTCCAAATGCATATTGCGCCGGTGACATCGGCTGTAACGAGCATAATTTCGCTTAGCGGCACCATGCTCGTAATAGCTGATTTGTGCTCGGAGACTTCGTGGTCATTAGGCCAGGTCCAGGCGTTTGTCATGAAATCCCAACTTGTGAGCGCGCCGTCTGCTTTACCAAAGTAAACTGACGATTCCGATTGAACAGCACACATCGCCGTGATCGCACTGTGCTGGATCGGTGACTTATCGTTTTTGGCAGACTGCAAAGGCTGAATATCTTTAACGAGCTTCCAATCTTTTGCATTAAGCACGCGAACGGCGCCATCCTCGCCACCCGTGACAAAACATGAGCCGACGCCTTCAACATCGAGATGGCAACTTGCCAACACTTTCCCTTGATGTATGACGGATGTTGAAGGCTCTTCTGTTTCAGCATCAACCTTATCGTATGTTTTCCGGAAAAGATTCGTGCGTCGAGGGACGTTTCCATTCGAAGTTGATCCTTCGCGGCCCAACCAATTCCACAAACGAATACTCCCATCAATCGTGCCAGTTATCAACGCACTCGCATCACTCGAAATATCAACGTACGTCACTCGACTGCAATGGGACAAAGATAATATCAGTGCGCCGTTACTCACATTGAACACTTTGCACGTGCGATCGAGCGATGCTGAGATCAACAAGCGCCCGTCGCTACTGAATTTTAGCGCAGAAATTGCGCCTTCGTGTGACCTAATCATACCGATGTGTTTGCCTTTCTTTGGCTCCCACATCATAATACTTTGATCAATTCCACCACTCGCGAACATGTTGCCGTTTTGCGTGCACGCGGTGCACGTGATATCGCCGAGATGCCCTCTTAGTTCAAGCGTCACTTCGGGTGGGGCCGAAGTCAGCGATTTGCTTTTGAAGCCACGATTTGATCCGCTGTTAGACGAAGCACCTCCGAACGACGTAGCATCCATCGATGCGAAGCCAGAGGTGGCGTCATCTATGCCGTAATCTCTTTGATATTTCGTTCCTCCTCCCGACGATCGCGTTGCGGCATCTTTCATCGTAAAGAGCCACAATCGCATGATGCCGTCAAGCGACGCTGAAATCATAAAACTCAAGTCGCTCGCGAGCGCGATGGACGACACCGGCGCTGTGTGATCGGTGTTCAGCGTGTACTGCAAAGGATATCCTGGAGCACACGACCAGCATCGAATTTCTTTGCCAGCCGCGCTGAATAGTTCATTTGTCGTTGGGGCAAATGCGAGCGATGTAATGCCATCCGCATGTCCAGTCAACGTCGCGCATTCCCGCCCGAGTGAATCGTCCAATCGCCATACCCGGATCGTTTTATCCTTGGAACCAGACACGACGTACACCGACGTCCGCGCGTTTTTAATCTCATCGTGATTGAGCAAAGTCAACGCCGTCACGGCGCGTTCGTGGCCGATGAAGCGCGCAACAATCTCACCCATCGGAGCGCTCCAGATTTCGACGCCACCGCTGAAGTATCCGACGACAAAAGTCGCGTCGTCCAACCACATGATACATTTTACCTCAGCGCCTCTTTCAAACGCGCTTCGAAATGCAATGTTTCCGAGACCTTCACGAGGCCTATTTTCCCAACGCATGGCGAGGCGCTCGGCGCCGGTTGCGTCGCGAATCGCGCTCTCGCTCGCTTCAATCAGCCCGTTTGAGGAAAATCTTCTCGGTGCGCCTTCTCCAACATCGTTGTTGAGTATCTGACGAACCATTTGAGGACATTGGTGTAATGTTTCAATGTTGCGCCAAAGTACGTCTCTAATTGAAGCCAATTCTTCTGTCATTTTGTTTGACACGCTTTGCGTGGCGTAGTATTGATATGCTTCGACGTGAAAACCAAGACAATGCGAGTTGTAAATCGCGAGTTGTCGAAGCTTACCGTCGATGCCCGAAGGTGCGCCAGGAACGTCGACGACTTCTTCGTTGGAGGATAGCTGTGCTGAAATCCACAACGGACGTTCTGGTCCATAAGATGTCGGTAAAATACGATCAAGATCATCGATTAACGCTTGACCTTCGCCAATCATGAGCTTAACTTGCATGAAATCAACATCCGTGAGAAGCTCGACGAGTACGTCAAACATGCGCGCCTGCGTCAGAAAGTACGGTAGGTATTCAATCGATCGCATTGTCATGTGATGCTCATGTTTCAAGTTAATATTGACGTACTCGCCATTGATATCTCGTGCAAACACGTCGAAACCAGCGTCTTCTTTTATCTTGAGCGCCAGCACCCGTCCCAAAAGTTCGCGTCCCGTGACGCGCTTTCCAAAGTGTTGCGCCAACATTTGATAGATTAAGCGCTTACTCGATTCCTTTGAGGCGTAGCGCTCCATGATGACATCGTGCACGACTTGATCGTCAACCACGAGCGGATCAGTCGGCGTGACGGCGTAACCACCGAAAGAGCTACCCTTTATGATGAATCGAGCGGCCCATAGGAGGTTCATCACGCACGTATCCATGATGACGGCGAACGGCATCGCGGGGAGCACGTATTCGTGAAGAATGCGCGCGACATCCTCGCAGGTAATTATACCGGCGCCACACGTGATCACAGGAAGCGCACAAATCAAAACATCCATGGGCAGTAGCTTTTCAATGCCAGCCAGTAACTGGTGATAATGATCGCGAGTTGTTTGCGGAAGATTTGAAACCGCCGCAGTGAAATCGGCGTCGTACGGATCCGCCATCGCCAGCCTCGAGCACATCAAGTACATACCGCGGAAATCACCGGTGCACATTTTGTCCATCGTTTGCATGATCATGTTATTCGTCAAACGAACGCCAAGCGGTCGCAGAAAACGAGTGGCGTAAGCTCTGCGATCTTCAAATTTGAGAACGTCAAGCTTGATTGCGTTTTTGACCGCCTGCGGACACGACGAAGCGAGGGCGACGTGCTGCAATTTGTACATTCGGTGTCGATACGAGTTAATCAATGTGTACTCAACCGCTGGCATTTTTCGATTGTCGTGCAATATGTTCTTCTCAATCGTTGGTTTGCGATCGATACGAACGATGCCAAGGAAAAATTGCACACCGAAAGGGACCTCGTATTCGTTCGGAAGCCATGCGATGCCATGCGGGTTGCTCACAAGATGAAGCGCATCCAGAAATATAAGCACCCTGCCTCGACCTTCGGTTGCGCGGCGAAGCATCTTCATGAACGTTGCTCTTGTCGCATCTAGAGTCGCTGGGATGTGATCTTCGAAGCCGAGATGCTGCTTAAGCTGCGCCGCGAGGTTTCTAAAGATTTGCGTCGGCGTCGGATTCATTCTGCCTTCTACCGATCCATAATCGCTCAGTATCGTGACTGTGTCCACTTTGGCACCGTAGCTGTGAGGCGAAAACAGCGTGCGGGCGCGCCGTGCACAAAATTGTAAGAGCGTCGTTGTTCCACCACCGCTGAATCCCATTACGACGCTCACCGTGGGTTGACCAGTTTTCATCGCCTTTGTAAGCACTCGCTCTTCCATAGCGCGATGGGCGTAAAACGGCAGACGCTCGCTCAATGAAATCTCCGGTTCTACGTCCGCTGTCTTGACTATACTATCTTGAATTTCATCAGGCTTGAACTCTGCTTCAATTCTTGAAAGAATGTCACCAAAGATGGTATCTTCAAACTCTGCTAGACAAGTGGTGCGCGGTGGTAGCGCAATTTTTGTCACGTTTTCCGTCGCACCAACTGCCGCAGGCGGTAAGAGTTGCGCGTTGTAAAACGTCAAGTTTACTTCAGGATGAGCATAAAGCGTTGAGACGAGAGACCCGACGCGTTCTTGTAATAGTGGATCTTGACTTACCATAAACTCGAGCGACTCCGTATCTTTCCATTTTTGTAGCTTTTCGTATACGGATTGCTTTGGAGCGTACGCAAGAATATGTTGTGTTCGCAACAACTCTGCGTGTTCTCTTGCCTCGACTATTCTCTTTCTTTCGGCGTTGCTCATATCAATCAACGCGCTTGTTTGCTCGACTACAGACTTTCTCTCCAAATCATCATACACTCTGAGAACGTGCCCAAGTTGCATTTCTATGCGGCTATAGTCATTAGGTGCGTGCTTTAACCATGCGATATCGCTAATTGCATTTGCGTCCGCTTCTGCTCTCATGAAATCTGCGTAATCGCGCAGTTGAACGCTGGCGTACCAATCGATTTCATGACTCCCCGAAAGCAAGGCGACAAAAATACCACCCATTTTCATCGCGTGCGCAAGTGAATTGATCGCCTGTCCTGGACCAGCCTGCGGGCAGTCATCCTTTAAGTCGACATAGTGCAGTCGTACTCGTCTATTACGGCAGTGCCAACGTAATCGCGGTAGGATTCGATTCCGAAGTAAGTTACGTTCTGCGCTTGTCCCTGGCATGGAGAGCACATGCAACGTAATCTCTCTATACCCATCATCTCTGGTTTCACATCGGTCTACCAGTCCCAGGGTTTGCGCTGGCATGCGTTTCGACGGTAGACTGAGCGTTTTCGCAATATCTGCGTGCGTGGCATGCTCTAAATAGTGTCCTACAATTGCCGACAACATGACCAGCACGCCAGAGCTTCTCGCTCGGCGCAGTAGCTCCAACAACTTCTGTGCTTGCAATGCCGGTGGAATCGCCACCACGACCATTCCGACGTGCTCAATCAGTTTCAAGAATCCCAAATCGTCTCCTGGCATGTACGCTACCTCACGAATCTCCCAACCTGTTTCTAAAAGCTCAGTGACGATGGACTCGGCGCGTTCGCGCGTTCGCTCCATCTCAATCAACGCGCGCCGCGCACCCAGCGTGTCCACTCCACGATCCACTTTTAAAGACTGCATAATACGTCTATCGTCCTCACTCGGACGCAGCAAGATCGCTCGACGCCGTACGCGCTCCAGGGGCTCACTGGCTGGAGCTCCGACGCGTCGCTTGTACTCCACCGGGTGCGGCCCGCACGTCGAATACGGCGTCGCCGTCGAGGCGTGCGAGTGCATGAGTTCCCGCGCAATCTCGCGTTCGTTCGTCTCACTCATGTGCTTTAGCACAGCCGTGCGCGAGGTCATCGCGCGCTCGAGCGTTCGCGGACCCCGCGGCTCTTCGTTTTGCGCATTCGGCGCAAACGCGTCGCCGTCGGTCGCCACCGCCGCGGACTCGGCGGCGGTGCGCTTTATTTTGGGCATGACTCCCTTTTTCATGCCTTGCGGCGATGCGCGCGCGCGCGAAACTTCGCACGCGGGCGTGTGTGGACGCGCGCACGACTTTGTGCTGATAACGGCTTTCATTTTTCATTCTCGGGTAGCGTCGACCAGCTTTCGTCGCTTTCGTCGGACGATGGGCGACGTATGACGAGTGCGGAAATATGATTATTCATTAGCACGTTGCGAATATAAAATGACAAAGATTCGAAACTAACACGAGTGTTTTGGTGAAATCTAAAGCGTTGGCGCGACAGAGAACGCGTACGGACCTCCGCGCGCG
>Ga0182090_1214975_pt1 | contig 10518 bp, 11 predicted proteins | sample 041ome_24_FD_127767 | JGI IMG/M metagenome (GOLD analysis project Ga0182090, IMG submission 127767) | Metatranscriptome of coastal salt marsh microbial communities from the Groves Creek Marsh, Georgia, USA - 041408BS metaT (Metagenome... | ecosystem: Environmental > Aquatic > Marine > Intertidal... | reverse complement strand
GGAAACGGCCGCCATTCTCAATCGGTCTAGCGCAAACTCGTTAGTCATCCTTGATGAAATCGGCAGAGGCACAGCAACCTTTGACGGGTTGTCGCTTGCATGGGCAGTGGTGGAACATTTGCAATCACCTGCTCGAAGGCCGGTTCATCTTCGGCATCAGCCCGGGCGCGCTTGAATCCGATGCCGAAGCGCTCGGCATCCGGGGCGTCGACCGCAATGCCATGTTTGTCGAAGCCATCGATCACATCATCAATATCTGGACGGGTGAGCCGCCGTACGACCTGACCGGCGATTTCTGGAACATTACGACACGCGAGACCCAGTTCGCGGAAATCGGTCTTGGCCCGATTGCCAAGCCGTTCCAGAAACCCTACCCGCCGATCGTCGGCACCGTGGTCGCGCCGTTCTCCAAAGGTGTGATCGAAATGGGCAAGAAAGGATTCCTGCCGATCTCGGCCAACTTCCTGCTCGCCAAATGGGTCGAAACCCATTGGGGCAACTATGCCAAGGGCTGTGAAGAAGGCGGCCGCCCCGCGAATACCGACGACTGGCGTGTCGCCCGCTCGATCTTCGTCCATGACGATCACCAGACCGCGATCGATTACGGCAAGGCGAATGACCGAAGCCCTTACCGGTTCTATTACAAGCAGCTCTACACCAAGCTGAAGAAAGCCGGGCGTCATGAAGTCTTCAAGCCGTCCCGCGATTTCCCGGACGATCAGCTGTCGCTCGACTACATCCTCGACGAACTGGTAATCTGCGGCGACGTCAACAGCGTGGTTGACCAGATCCTGGCGTTCCGCGAAGTGACCGGCGATTTCGGCACCCTGCTCTATGCCGGCAAGGACTGGGAAGACAAGGAACTCGGCAAGCGGTCGATGGAACTGATGGCCGAGAAAGTAATGCCTGCTGTCAATGCGGCGATCGGTCAGGCTGCAGCCTAGGAACAGGATTTCTGAAATGAACAAGGTTTCTGATATACAGTCTGAATGAGTATTACAGACGACAAGCCGCTCTCCCTTGTTCACATGCTGTCCAACCGGATCAGCCGCGCCTTCTTTGACGAGGTTGAGACTAAGTACGGCGTCTCCATTGCCGAATGGCGGGTGATCCTGACACTGGTATCGGAGCCCGGCCTGTCCGGGGCCGATATCACCAATCGCTGGGCAATGGAAAAAATGGCCGTAAACAGAGCGGTACAGCGCCTGGTGGATTAAGGAAACGTGGCCCGTACGCGGGATCCGGATGACCGCCGTAGCTACCAGCTGACACTCACGGCCAAGGGCATGAAGCTTTATGAAAAAATCGCGCCCTCAGCCAATAAACGTTACGCGGAACTGACATCCGCCATTTCAGGCGACGAGCTGGAAGCCCTGGTCGCCACGCTGCGCAAGATGATTTCCCGCGCGGAAGAACTGAACTGATCCCCGGCCCATCCAGCTGCAAACCCGGACACAAATCGGGCTGCCACGCGCCCGGTCGCCATCTGCATAACCGTCATCCGGAGACCACATGACAGCAATTGTCGAGATCATCGCGCCGGTCTTCGCGCTGATCCTCGTCGGGTACGGTGTGGGCAGGACCCCGAAATGGACGCCGGACGCGACAAAATATTTCAACAATTTCGTCTTTTACGTTGCCCTTCCAACGCTGCTTTTCGGCGCGCTCTCCAGCGGCCGTGCCTTTAACGGGGTGGAACCGCTGATCGCCGCGGCCTATTTCGGCGGTAGCCTGATCACGATGGCCCTGATCATCGGCTTTTCGCGCGCGCTGTTTCAACTGCCCGGCGAAGAGCTTGCCCTGCTGGGTATGGGTGCCGGTTTTTCGAACACCGTTCTGCTCGGCCTGCCGCTGATCGTGCTGACCTTCGGCGATGCCGCCGTCGGCCCGATAACCGCGATTATCGCCTTCAATACGCTGCTGCTGTTACCGATCACGATCCTGATCATTGAAATATCCCGCGGCCGGGCGAGCCAACGAGGCCTTGCGGCCATCGTAATCGCACCGGTCCGCGCACTCAGCCGCAACCCGATCCTGCTCGCCATTGTCGCCGGCGCGCTGTGGAGCTTCACCGGCATCGGGCTTGCCGTCCCCGTGGAGCGCTATATCGATATGATGTCGGGTGCGGCCGGACCGTGTGCGCTGTTCGTGCTTGGCGCCAGCCTGGCAGAATACAAAATCGCCGGAAGGCCGGCAGAGACAGCGACGATGGCCGGTTTCAAACTGGTCATCCACCCGATCATCGTGTGGCTGCTCTGTACGCAGGTATTTGTATTGGACGATCTGACCACCGGGGTCGCGACCATGATGGCGGCCATCCCGGTCGGGGCGACGGTATTCACGGTGGCGCAGCAATACCGGGCCTTCGTCGGGCCGGTGACGAGTGCCATCCTGATATCAACGGGAATATCGGCGGGCACGCTTGCCGCCGTGATATCGTTTCTGACCTAGAGCCAGACCTGCAGCCGGATGATTTTACGCCGTACTCGGCAATTCCTGGAAACGGCTCTGACCACGCAGCACGCTTGTCGCGATAATCTTGGTGACAGAACGATCACTGACGCCGACCATTTTAACGTGCGGGATGGACGTCGACAGGTCGCTCAGCGCATCGACCTCCCAAAGAAGGCCTTCGCTGGCACGAAACTGCTGACCGGGTCGAATATCTGCGGGTTTGGGCATCCTGGCTGTCTCACTTGAACTCTACAAAACAAAACGGAGTATCACCGGAGTTTTCAAAGAAAGACTTAACGTGCGACAGTATCAATAGCCGTCAGCCAGTTTTTTTTCGCTGAATCTTCCGGAAAAGACGCAGTAATGGAATTTTTCGCCAGCGTGACAATCTCGTCCTGCGACAAATCCAGCGCATCGCGGACCGCGATGAAATTATCCAGCACGTATCCGCCGAAATAGGCCGGGTCGTCCGAGTTCACGGTCGCGACCAGCCCGGCATCCAGCATCGCCCGCAGCGGATGGCGCGACATGTCGGTGACGCCCTGCAGCCGGTAGTTTGACAGCGGGCATACGGTCAATGGCATTTTTTCAGCGGCGAGACGCGCGACCAGGTCCGGGTCGGTCATCGCCGCATTGCCGTGATCGACCCGGTCGACATGCAGCAGATCGAGCGTGTCGCGGACATATTCCACAGGGCCTTCCTCACCGGCATGAGCAACCAGCCTGAAACCGGCATCGCGCGCCTTTGCGAAGACGCGCTGAAATTTCTGCGGCGGGTGGCCGAGCTCGGACGAATCCAGTCCGACACCAATTATCCGGTCACGATGCGCCATTGCCTTTTCCAGCACCGGAAACGCCTCGTCTTCGTCGAGATGACGCAGGAAACACATGATGATGCGCGACGTAATACCGTTTTCGGTCTCGGCATCGCGCAGCGCGCGCCAGATGCCGTCCAACGCGACCTCGAACGCCACACCGCGCTCTGTATGCCCCTGCGGATCGAAAAATATTTCGGTATGAACGACACCATCGGCGACGGCGCGTTTCATATAGGCCGCGGTGAGATCGTAAAAATCCTGCTCGTGGAGCAGCACGCTCATTCCGGCGTAGTACAAATCGAGAAACGCCTGCAGGTCGGCAAAGTCATACGCGGCCTTCAGGTCATCGACGGTGGCATAAGGCAGATCGACCCCGTTGCGCCGGGCGATTTCGAACATCAGCTCGGGCTCGAAACTGCCTTCGATATGCAGGTGCAGTTCAGCCTTCGGCAGACGACGGATAAAATCATCTGAAACGGTCATGGCATTTATGCGCCCTCCGGTGCGATCAGTATGGGGCCTGTTAGGATGCAATTTCTATATGCTATCCTGAGACAAGATAACAATATCGCAGTACAGGGGCGCCAAAAAATGAACAACGGAAAAAGCTACGATTTCGTGATTGTGGGTGCAGGTTCAGCGGGCTGTACGCTCGCCAACCGGCTGACCGAAGATCCCGACGTCCAGGTACTGGTGATCGAAGCCGGCGGCAGCGACCGTAACCCGATCATCACGGTGCCGCTCGGCTGGGGCAAGATTCTGTTCGAGCGCCTCTATGACTGGGGCTATTTCACCGAAGAAGAAGGTGAGTTCAACAACCGCAAGGTCGAATGCGCGCGTGGCAAGGTGCTGGGCGGGTCTTCCTCCATCAACGCCATGGCCTATGTCCGCTGTCACCGCGAAGACTACGACCGGTGGAGCCGCAATGGCTGCACGGGGTGGTCCTATTCAGATATCCTGCCCTATTTCATCAAGTCGGAAGACTGGGAAAAGGGTGACCAGCCGCTGCGCGGCACCGGTGGCCCGCTGACCACCATCGAAAACAAGTATCCCGACCCGCTGCTCGAAGCCTGGCTGCAGGCCGGCGAACAGGCGGGCTATTCCCGCACCGCTGATTACAACGGCCATCAGAATGAAGGGCTCGGCACCCTGCAATCGACCATCCGCAATGGTCGCCGCTGCAGCGCCGCGGTCGCCTATCTGCGCCCTGCGATGAAACGCTCGAACCTTACCGTGATCACCAATGCCATGGCGCACCGGGTTGTCATGGACGGCACCAAAGCCACCGGCGTCGAATATTCAACCGGCGGCAACAGCACAACCATCGCCCGTGCCGAGCGCGAAGTAATCGTCGCCGGCGGCGTGATCAATTCGCCGCAACTGCTGATGCTGTCGGGTATCGGCAATAGCGAGCACCTTGCCGAACACGGCATATCGACTGCCGTCGACCTGAAAGGCGTCGGCCAGAACCTGCAGGATCATCTCTCCGTCGGTGTCGAATACGAACGCATCGGCGACGGCCCCTTTGTCGGCACATTGCGGTGGGACCGCCTCGCCCTTTCGATGGCCCAGGCGTATTTCTTCGGCACCGGCTTTGCGACGGAAATGCCGGGACCGCTGACCGGTTACATCTCGTCACAGGAAGGCATGGCGCAGCCCGACCTGCAATTACTGGCGCGGTTCATCCCGCCGGAATCACAGCCATGGATGCCGATCACCGGCAAGAAACCGAAGGACGCCTTCATGGTCCGCCCGGTCGTGCTACATCCGAAGAGCCGGGGCGAGCTGAAACTCGCCTCCGCTAATCCCGGTGATCACGCGAAAATTCACCAGAATTTCCTGTCGGACCCGGCCGACTGGAAAACCCTCAAAGACGGCATCGCCATCGTCAAGGATATCGCCAGCCAGAAAGCACTGGACGGTTTTCGTGGTCCGGAGATCCAGCCAAAAGACGAATCCCTCGACGAATTCATCAAGCGCACCGCATGGACGGTTCATCATCCGCTCGGCACCTGCAAGATGGGACCGGACAGCGACGCAATGGCGGTCGTCGATCCGGAATTCCGGGTGCGCGGGGCAGAAAACCTCCGGGTCGTCGATGCGTCTGTCTTCCCCGACATGCTCGGTGGCAATATCAATGCGCCAACGATCGCCTTTGCCGAGCGGGCGGCGGACCTGTTGCTCGGAAAAACGCCGCTGGCGCCGATAGAGGTAGCGGCCTAGTTCCGGGAAAATTCGACAAGAGGATACTTCATGTCAGACATAATCAACGTCGAGCGGGTCGATCACACGGGTATCCGGGTGACAGACCCGGACCGGGCGATCGCGTTTTACGAAATACTGGGGTTCGAGGTCATCACCCGGGTGACGTTCGACCCGGTCATCATCATCCGCAATGCACAGGATGTGGAGATCAACCTGATCGTCAACGCCGCCGCGGAACATGACGGGACCAATATCCTGATGGATGTGGACACCAAATATGCGGGCATCACCCATCTGGCGCTGCGGGTGGCATCCATCGTCGACACAATGGCGGTGCTGAAGGAACGCGGTGTCGCCATCACACAGGGCCCGGTGATGTTCGGCGGTGACGGCCACGTGTCGCTATTCGTGCGCGACCCGGACCGCAACGTGCTGGAACTGCGCGCCCGCGCGGAAAACCCCGACGAGATCGAGGGTCTGGAAAAATACGAGAACGTGAACTAGGCGATCAGAAAGACGTCACCCCGGCACATTGGCCGGGGTGACATTCTTTTCTTATCCGGCACGCAAACCGGCTATAGCCACCACTGAAGAACATATTCATAGGGCCCTTCGCGATTGACCAGGTCGGTCCGCTGCAGGGCGATGCGATACCCATCGCCGGTTTTCTTCAACAGATGGCGATACTTGCCCGTGAAATTCCGCACCTCGTAGCGGAAATACTCGGCGCAATGAAACCGCGACCGGACAATGAGATCGCCGTTCGCCTCTTCGCTTTCAATGATCACATTTGAGACCACGTGGCAGAGCCGGTTATGCGGCGCCTGGCTATGTGCCCGCGGGTGCGTGTTCCGGGCGATCCGCATCTGCATCAGATAGGTATCCTCCCAGAAAACATTGGGCTCCCCGTCGCCTTCCACCTGGTCCTCTTCCGACGGCATCCAGTAGATTCCGTCATCCCCAAACAGGGCAAGCCAGTCATCCCATTGCTTTTCATCAATGATTTCAGCCTGGCGATAGAGGAACCGCTCGACCGCCAGCTGGGTTTCCACGCTGACATCTGCGACGGCCTGTGCATTTCCCGCGGCAAGAATTTCGGTCGCGCTTGCCATGATCAGGCCTCCTTCTCGGCGGTCATGTAATCCCGCCAGGCATGCATCATGTGTCGCAGCGGCATTTCACTCATGGTATCGGGCGCAGAATATGTCTTGTCACCCTCCTCGATGTCCTGGCCGGCATTGCGATGGAAACTCACCCATTCACGCGCCGATGATTCCAGCCCGTGCTGGCATTTCCACCAGTTGAACAGATCGTCCGCATTGACCAGCGTCGAGGGCGAATTGACCAGGTAGTAATAGGCCAGCGACCGGCGGTAGATTTCCTCCGGTGCATCTTTGAGCCGGAAATGCCAGATTTCAGTGAGCGTCCTGTCCGGGCCGAGCGGGCGGATCGTGCGCAGCTGCTGCAGCGGCGGCTGCACCGAATTGCACGGATACACCAGCATGTGATGAATATTCACAGCCAGAATCTCTTCAGCCTTTTCCTCGCCATAGGCCGCGTACATGCGGCGTACATATTCGTTCGTATCCGGATCATCCGGGCGCAATCCCATGTACCCTTCGAGACTGCTATGACCGTTCGGAAAGCCGATGGTACCGAACTTGGTCCAGCCGTCATGTCCCAACCGGGCAAAATCCGACAGGAAGCTGAGTTCCAGCGGCACTTCCTTGCCATCGGCACGAATCTTTGCCTCTACCTGCTGCGCCGACTTGCCAGTGGATTCATGGGTCACACCCGGGTGTGACGCATCGAGCTGGTTCTCCAGGAAAATTTTCCAGTTGGATTGCTGCACCATGCGAAAACAGCTTCCGACGACCTCGGTTTCCTTGCCGGGTGCCCGGTCGATCAGCTGATCGAACGCACTGGCGGATTCACCGAGATGCGACCGGAGATCGGGGCCGCCCTCCGACAGCTTTGCAAACCAGAAGCCGCGGTAATTATCCGAGCGCGCCGGGCGCGCCATGTGGAATTCCGGATCTTCAAAATCGAGGTTTGTGCCTTCATAGGCCTGCTTCGCCGGCATGCTTTCGAGCTTGCCATCGAGATGGAACGTCCAGGCATGATAGGAACAGTAAAAATTGTTCCCTGTATTGCCCTTGCGCGCCGTACACAGCTGCGCACCGCGATGAGGGCAGCGATTGTACAGAACCTGCACTTCACCGTTCTTGTCTTTGACCATGATCATTGGCTGGCGGCCGACCTGGGCGAGATAATAATCGCCCGGCTCTTTTACCTGGCTTTCATGCCCGATATAGATCCACGTGTTTTCGAAAATGCGTTCCATCTCGAGATCAAAAATCTCGGGGTCGGTATAGGCTTTGCGATGCGCGCGGTCCGGTTCGACCATTGCGGCGATCTGTTCAGTGGTCCAGCTCATCTCTCTCTCCTGCTTTGCAGGGACGCTTTTCCTGGCCGGGATACTCCCGACGGCGCGCCCCGTTGAAGAGAGAGTTGCGGTTTAAAACGCGCCGGACTAGCCCGAAGATGCGGAAAATAGCCTGATTGCGCAGTTATTATGCATTCCGAAGCGTTTCTGACGGTAATTCGCCGAACCGTTCCTTGTAGGCACGAGCGAACTTGCTGAGGTGATTGAAGCCGCAATCAAGCGCAACGTCCGTCACCAGAACATCGCCGACCCCCTTCTGTTTAAGCATAAGGCGCGCATTGTCCAGCCGGACATTCCGCAGGTAGACCATGGGTGTGACGCCATAGTATTTCCGAAAGCCCTCATGCAGAGACCGGCGGCTTACCCCGCTGGCCTGCACCATATCGTCCAGCCCCACGACCTCGCGCGAATGACTGTGGATATAGGCAGCAGCATACCGCACATGGCGGGGACGCAGTGTCGGTGAGGTATCAGACAGCAGATGGGTATAGTTATGCGGCAAGGCGTTCAGCATCATGTCGAGCAACATCTGCTTGGCATCGCCACTGCCAGGCCCGTCAAAGAACGACCCCTCCTGTTCAAGGTCCTGCGTAAGCAGATCGATCATCCGGCCCAAAGTCGCCGCGCTACCGGATAGAGGGCAAGGCGCCTGATCGAAAACCAGCGGGTCGCGAACGGGCATACCAATCAGGCGTGCCAGCGCTGCTTCCATATCGGTCTGATGAATTTTAATCATCATCTGGCGGCCATCGGTCTGCCAGATCTTCGTATGCGGACCATTGGCGTTGATCATATATATCTCGCCGGGACGGAATGACCGGTCCGCCCGCATCTGGCCAACTGCCATCTGACCTTCCAGATTAATTTCGCACAGATAAATATTGGCCATGTTGGGCACGTTGATGCGGGCCTCGCCCTTGCCAAACATCGAGTAGGCCATTTCATGAAAGGTCAGCGTATCGAGCGATGCGGTGCGAAAACGCACCGTCGCAGGACGCTTCTGGCGCGAATTATGAGCAAGCGAATGAGAAATAATGCTCTGCCCGACGATCTCGCTGGTCTCCAGCGGATCACTGGAAACGAAATACGGCGTCCACCGGCCCGTTCCATCAGCAGCAGTTTGGTGCATCATGGCACTCAGCTTGAAGGGATTTCGCCCCAAAATCAATTTTTCCGGAATATTGCGCCCCCGGGCGGGCTGGATATCGCCGATGCAGAACCTGCCCTTTGACAAGCGCCGGGCCGCGCGGAAGAGTACCGCCTCATTCATCCCTACTTCATCAGGCAATCAATTGAGCACAGCACCGACACTCGCATCCGCAATGGCCGCCACGCTTTCATCCCGCGGCGTGAAACGCATCTTCGGCGTGCCGGGGGGTGGATCCAGCCTCGACCTTATCGATGCCGCCGCACAGGAAGGGATCGAATTCATCCTGTGCCGGACCGAAACGGCCGCCGCGATCATGGCGGCGGTCACCGGAGAACTGACAGGCATACCGGGTGTGGTGCTGACCGGCATCGGCCCGGGGGCTGCGAGCGTGGTCAACGGTATCGCCTATGCCTCACTGGAACGGGCGCCGGTTATCGTGATCACCGATGCTCATGAAGAAACGGCGATTGCCCCACCTCACCAGATATTCGATCAGCAGGCGATGTTCGCGCCCATCTCGAAAGCGCAAAAACGTCTGACAGCCGCTACGGGTGCAGCGGACTTTGAAGACCTCTTCGATATTGCCGCCACGGAACCACCGGGGCCGGTCCATTGCGACCTGTCGGCAATGGATGCCGCCAGCGCTGCTGCACCAACACGCGTCGGCACCAGACCTGAACCCGCAACACCCGACGCACCCGATGCAGCCAAAATGGCCAGGGCCAGCGACCTTGTCGCCGCCGCCCGGCGGCCAGTGCTTATTGTCGGTCACCAGTGCCGGTCGGCAGACCGGGCCGGCGCTGCGAACGACCTCGCACGCGTGCTGGGTGGACCGGCGATGACGACATACAAGGCAAAAGGCATTATACCGGAAGACGGTTCGCATTTTGTGGGGCTGTTCACCAATGCGAAACTCGACCACGGGGTTCTGGCCGAGGCCGACCTGATCGTCTTCTGCGGTGTCGACCCGGTCGAAATGATTCCCGGCAAGTGGCCGCATGACGTGCCGTTGATCGTGCTGTCTGAAACACCGGGACTTGCCTGGCCCTTTGCAGCCGATGTTGAAATTAGCGGACCGGTTGCGATCAGCGCGGCCCATATCGCCCGCACGCCAACGAACACTGACTGGCTCGAGGACCGGATCGCCAGTTTCAGAAGCAATATTATCGAGGCGCTGACAAATACCGGCGGCAATGGCCGTGCCCCTGATGCGGTGATCGACGCTATTGCCGCGGCGGCGCCCCCCGGTGCAAGGCTGGCCGTGGATGCCGGCGCCCATATGTTTTCAGCAATGGCTCGCTGGCCGGCACAGGCACCGCACGACGTATTGAAATCGAATGGGCTGTCGAGCATGGGATTCGCGGTCCCCGCCGCGCTCGGAAGCTGGCTGGAGGAACCCGACCGGCACACAATTGCCGTCACCGGCGATGGCGGCATGATGATGT
>Ga0182090_1216888_pt1 | contig 10541 bp, 8 predicted proteins | sample 041ome_24_FD_127767 | JGI IMG/M metagenome (GOLD analysis project Ga0182090, IMG submission 127767) | Metatranscriptome of coastal salt marsh microbial communities from the Groves Creek Marsh, Georgia, USA - 041408BS metaT (Metagenome... | ecosystem: Environmental > Aquatic > Marine > Intertidal... | reverse complement strand
GGCGCACCACATGTACGTCACGGGTTCTGTCTATCTGCCGTTCTTCGCATTGATGACGATGCTGATCGCCGTCCCGACGGGCGTGAAGTTCTTCAACTGGATCGGCACCATGTGGCGGGGCTCTATCTCCTTCGACACGCCAATGCTGTGGACGATGGGCTTCATGGTCACTTTCTTGTTCGGAGGCCTGACCGGCATCATCTTGTCGGCACCACCGCTGGACTTCCACGTGTCCGATAGTTACTTCGTCGTCGCGCACTTCCACTACGTCGATTTCGGAACCGTGGTCTTCCTCATGTTCGCGGGCCTGTACTTCTGGTGGCCCAAAATGACCGGCAAGATGCTGAACGAGCGTCTGGGCAAGATCCACTTCTGGCTGCTGTTCATCGGATTCCAGGTGACGTTCCTGGTCCAGCATTGGCTCGGAGTCCAGGGCATGCCGCGCCGATACGGGGACTACCTACCGGTCGACGGCTTCACCACGTTGAACATCGTCTCAACCGTCGGTGCAGCAATCCTCGGCATCTCGACGCTGTTCTTCATCTGGAATGTCTTGACGACCATGAAGAACGCCCCGAAGGTCACCGTCGATGATCCGTGGGGATGGGGAGGGTCGTTGGAATGGGCGACGAGTTGTCCGCCACCGCGGCACAACTTCACGTCGCTTCCCCGCATTCGCTCTGAGCGCCCCGCTTTCGATCTTCACCATCCGGAGCTGGCCCCGCCCAGTGCACGGTCACAACCCCAAATAAGCACGAGTGCCAGCCAATCCGAGGGAGGCCCCTCGTGAAGATTGAGGGCTGGACGTTCGCACTCGGATTCCTGTTCTTCTGGGCGATCAGCGGCGCCTACTGGTACCTGAGTCGCGACGAGGTGGGCACCACCCTTCTCGTCTTGACCGGGGCACTCGCCTTCCTCGTCGCCTTCTACGTCCTCTACACCGCCAAGCGCGTGTACCCCCGGCCCGAAGACCGATCCGATGGGGAAATCGATGAGGCCGATCCGGAGTACGGATTCTTCAGCCCCCATTCGTGGTGGCCGCTCGTGGTGGCCCTGGGGGCGGCGACGATCGCCATGGGTTTGGTCTTCGCTGTATGGGTCATCGTTCTCGGCGGTGCCGTGCTACTGCTGGGCATCGTGGGCTGGCTCTTCGAGTACTACCGGGGCGAGTTCGCTCGCTAGGCGTGTCCGACGGCGCGCCGACACTCAGCGATCATTGGCGAGCGAGTCCTGCCGCCCGGGGTCCTGGCACCAAACCCGGAAGAATACGGCATACTCTCATCGTTTTCTGAAAAGAATGTATGAAAAGGCTGTGGTGACTGGTGTCCGGTGTCGTTGACTTCGTTGCGGGTAACCCCCTCTTGTCCCTGATTTTGCTGGGCGCTCTCCTTTTCGTTATTTTTGACCTGCTGATGTTCCGTCGCAGGCGGCGAGCCAAGCGAGTGTCTCTAGAAAAGAGGCGGGTGGGGAGCGCTACTCTGCTCGCCACATCCGATGTAGCCGGTGACGCCGACCACGATTCTGAGGAAACGTCTGAGCAGGTGTTGCCGACTCTTCCCACGACAGTTAGTAGCGGCGATAACAGTGCTGGATCCGACGATCCGGCACCGCGTGAGCAGAATCCGATGGGCCCAGCGCACGACGAGCCTGCGTCCGTGGGCTCAGAGACAGGCACTGAGCAAGTTCAAGTGGAGCCGCGGCCCAAGCGGATTACCGTGAATGACCTTGTCGAGCAATCTTCACCCGAGGAAGTTCGAGCTCATGTTCTTCGAATTGTCGAACAGCGTCGAAGCCAGAACGAACGTGACGCCGCACAGGTGATAGCCGGAGCCGACTCTAAGCCCGAAGAGACATCTGCTGAGGTCCAGAACCGAAGTCAAGACGATTCTGTCCAGGATGAGATTTATGACACCAGCGTGAATGCCACGAACGAGGCTAGTCCGGAGTTTCGAGCACTCAAGGAAAAGGTCCGCAACTTCTATGTGGAATTGAAGGCGAAAGAAGAACAACTGGCAGAGGACCGCGCCGATCTGGAGCGAGCGAAATCGGCATTTGCGAGGGAGCGTTTGCTTACGTCCAAAAGGGATGACGACTCGTCGTCCGTATTGAATGCACTGGGTGAACAGCACGAAGTGATGGGACGTGAACAGCGTGAACTCAATACGGAGCGCAGTGCATTGCGCGAACTACGCGCTGAACTTGAAGGGACACGCTCTGCGTTGGAGGATGAGCGTGTCCAGATCGTACGGGACCAGGCCAATATTGAGTCGCTGCGAGAGCAACTTGAAGATTTGCGAGACGAAATGGAGACGGCTCGTGAGAAGTTGGCGACCGATTTGGCCGAAATGGATCTTCGGGAGAAAAAACTGCTAAAGGACAGAATTGCTCTGGAGCAGCAGGTAGAAAATAGCCGGCAAGAGCTTAGTGATCTAGAAGGCAGGGAAGCCTCGCTTCTCGCCCAACAGGACCAGATGAAATCTCGAGAGCAAGAGATTGAGCGACGTGAGAAGTCAGCGACTCAAGTAGTCCGGGGCTTGGGTGAGAGGCAAGAGGCCGTAAGTGAATTGGAAGAGAGGCTTTCTGAACGTGAGGCAGCTTTGTCGCTTCGGGATGACGACCTAGCCCAACGGTCGGACGAATTGCGTCGTAGAGAGGCTGTACTGGAGGAGCAGGAGGACGTACTCAATGAAAAGCGGCTCTCGGCCAAGAACCGGGAAGAGGAATTGAGCCGGCTTTCGAATGATCTCCAAGTGCGCGAACAATCATTAGAGGAGTGGAAGAACGATGTTGAGGCGCAGGCGGCCGAGCTGAATACTGCGCGGGCTGAATTTGAGCAGACGCGCGTTGTGTGGCTGGAGGATAAGGAGAGCCGCGAATATGAGCTTTCCAGCGCCGAAGACGCAGCCCGACAAGCGAAACACGAGGCTGCGATCCTGCAGGATGAGTTGGCCAAAGAGCGAGAACTATTGCAGAGAACCAGATCTTCTCTCGACAATGAGCGTGCCCGATTAGTTGAGGCGCGGTCGATGACGGAAGCAAGTCATCGGGAAACCGCGGTGGACCGAGACGAATTGGCCTCAGTGAAGTTAGAGCTTCAATCTGTACGCCTTGAGTTGGAAGAAGCACGGGAGCGCCTCGTCAACGAGACACGGAGGCGCTCTGAGGCAGAAGAGGGTCGTCGCGCGGCCAGAGATGCTCTAACGAGTCGTGAGGGCCGCTCGGCATATCCAGACGCCAGCGACCCACGGTATGCGCGTCTTCTTGACCGCGAATGGGATCTGTGGAGTAGCGGCGGGCGCTGAGTATAGGGTGTGAAACCCTCATCCTCGTGGAGACACGCGGACGAACGACGCTAGTATGAGGATCCGTTCAAATGGAGGGTTTGTGTCGAATACGCCTGTAAGCACGGGGGACTCCATTTCCCCTGCGCAGATTCTTGAGCAGCTGCAAAACCGCGTGCAGGAATTGGAGCGGGAACTTGCGGACGCCAAGGCCTCAAGTCATGACAACAGGCGACTTCAAGACCTCAGTCCTGACGAACTTTCGCTCGTTGCTGTCGGAGCGGCTGGAGACATTATCAAGGCCGCACAAACGCAGGCAGCGGAGATTCGACGCGAAGGCGAGAAGCAACAGAGGCACTCGAGTGAGAAGATTCAGGCCGCTCTCGCCCGTGCCCAAGACCGCGCAACGGAACTTGTCGCAGACGCTGAGGCTGCCAGCTCAGAAACAACATCTAAAGCGCATGCGGCCGCGGAAGAGATCTTGGAGCGTGTGCGAACAGAGGCTGATGCCATGGCGGCTTCCGCTCAGAAGGAGGCAGAACGCATTCGAGATGAAGCTAGAAGGATTTCAGACGCCTTAGTCCTCGAGGCTCAAACCCGTTTGGAAGTGGCGCTTCGATCTGCTGAGGAAGCAGTCAGTGCTAGTAATGATGAAGGTCGCCAGATTGTTGAGGCGGCTCGGTCAATGGCAGATTCCTTGCGGGATGATGCGCGAACCGACGCCCGAGGGTTACTCAGAACCTCACTCGATGAGATCCGTGTTCAGGAAAATGACATGACAAGCCTCCTGCATGAAACCAGCACAATGCGCAAGGCGATTGACGGAGCACTTCAGACAATCCTCACGGCGATGGATACGGCAGCAGCAGAATCGGCCCGCGTGGAAGCATCCAATCGCTCTTTCCTCGCATCCATGACACAGATGCGTTCGGAACTTGAGCGACGCCTTGGGCCACCATCGCAATCAAGTTAGCCGGCTACAGCACAGATGAACGAGGTTCGTACAAAGGGGCTCGCACGCATAGCTGTCATCCTCATTTCGATACCAATGCTTTCGCTTGGTTCTGGTACGGCCTGGGCCGGTGGAGGACCCCTCCCAAGCGAGCCGTCGCCGAGCATGGCGCCATCGGAACCACCCACCACCGCACCAGACCCCACCACCGCACCAGACCCCACCACCGCACCGACAGTGAATTCGAATCAAGGCGGCGGGGCCGATTCGTCGAAGGCGCCGGGCGCTCCACTGTCGGCCGAAACGCCTCTGACAGATTCCGTGGCAACGAATGCGAGCAGCTCCGTTGTGCCCTGGGCCCTGGCGATCGTTGGTGGGGTGCTTCTTGCGGCGCTTGTGGCAGGCGTTATTTGGTCCTTGCGTAGGCAAACAAGTCAAGATGAGACGTTGACCGTTCCGGAGCCTGAATCGGAGATGAACCAGAGTGTCTCTGGACCAACAGGCGGGAGTGTCGCCCCCCGTGACGTCAATCAACTTGAGTGGTCCGATCTGAGCGATACTGATCGCCGTGCCTTTGAAGATGCAGCCAAGAAGCTAGGGCTCAGCTAGTCGCAGGCGTGTAAGTGCGTGAGACGAACGCGGAGATCTGTAGTCCGAACGCACACCCTCTCTGCACTCGGACTAAAGGGTCTGCGACGTGACAGGGCCTGAGGTTTTGGAACGAAGGTGTACTATCACGGGTCTTGCAGTTGGAGCTCAGGTCACAATGAAGAATATGCGAGGAGGCCGTCGGCATGGGGTTCAGTGATGCGGTAGGCACCTGTTGGAAGAAGTACGGCGATTTCGACGGACGGGCTGCCCGTTCGGAGTTCTGGTGGTGGGCGCTTTTCGTGGGCGTTGTGCAATTCGTCGCAGCGATCGTCTTGACCATCGTGTTGATCATCTTCCAGAACGTGGGATTCCTGCAATGGCTCTCAGTCTTGATCTTCATGGTGATCGTGCTCGCGTTCATCCTGCCGTCCATCGCGGTCTCCGTGCGGCGCCTTCACGATCGAGACCTATCCGGCTGGTGGTACTTGCTTGTGTTCGTTCCCATCGGCAGTGTCGTGCTTTTCGTCTTCTACATCCTGCCAGGAACACCGGGGCCCAATCGCTACGACGTTTAGTGACCTCGACTTCTCACGCAGCCTGATGGCTTGAAATGGGCACCTTCGTCAACGTGGACGGTCGACGTGCCATTCGCACGTTCATCCTCTCTGTCGTGGTGCTTGGAACCCCCCTGATCGTGGGGATGTACATCGTCGATGAGTCTGTCGCTGAGGTACTCGTGCTTGGGTTCATGGCGGTGCCCGCGATCTCCGCTCTGATCAGTCGCGTGATTACCAAGCAGCACATCACGTTTGGACGTCCTGCGGTACTGACGCTGCTGTTGGCGCTTATCCCGGCCGTGGCAATGGCACTTGCGTATGGACTGCTGACGTTCCTGCCGTTGGCGGAGATGACCTTCCTGGGTTGGAACGTGACGATCGGTGCCGTGTTGATCGGCCTTCTGCAAGCATCCGTGCTTGCGTTTGGTGAGGAGCTCGGCTGGCGCGGGTATCTGCTGCCCCAGCTGCGACGCACCCGCTCGTTTTTCAGCGCGAACTCTCTTCTGCTGGTGATGTGGTTCGCGTATCACGTGCCGGTGATCTTCGTTCCCGGCGTGTACTCGAATACCGGAATCCCCATGTGGGCAAACCTTGTGCTGTTCGCACTCGCGATTTCGGGCTTCAGCTTCTTCGTTGGCGCCCTATGGGAGAAGCACCGAGACGTATGGGGTGCGACATTCGCTCACGGCTCCTGGAACTACCTCGTGCAGAGTGCGTGGCCGTTGATGTTCGCATCGGCGAGCCCGTGGATCATGGGGGAGTTCGGGATCGTTGCGGGAGTTGTCACGATCGCGATAGCGCTGATGTGGGTTCCGCGTGTGGCTCGGCGACACCGAGCGCCCCTGGAAGCGTAGGAAAGGGATCTACGTTGAGGCGACAGCCTCGACGGGTATTCCACTCAACACAGACGTCCCCGCAAGGGCATCGATGGTCTCGACATCAACAAGTGCGTTGACGTTGGCCTCGGCCCATCCGTGCGGAATACACAGGCATCCCGGTGCGATGTCATCTCTGACCGCGGCGGGGAGAGTGATGGAACCCGTCGAACTGGACACGGTGACGTCCGCTCCGTCGAGCACCCCGAGATCTGAGGCGTCATCGGGGTGAATGAGGACGGTGGGAATGTTGGATCCGCCGGTGAGGGTGGGCAGACCCTTCATCCACGAGTTGTTGCTGCGCAGTTGACGCCGGCCTACCAGGGTGAACCGCGGTGGAGCACTGTCGCTGGCGAGCAGGCGTGATGCGCTGGCAAGTGCATCCAGCAGCACGGGCGGCGCGACATCAATGCGTCCGGACGGGGTCCGCAGGACCTCGGGCAAGCGAGGTTGCAGCGGCCCGAGATCGATTCCGTGGGGGGTGTCGATGAGATGCTGCAGGGTCAGTCCATCGGGGTGCGCACCGAACCCATCACCGTAGGGACCTGACCGGATCCGCAGGTCCAGGATTCGGTCCACACCGCTGCGATGCGCAACCGCCTCGAGAAGTTCCTCCGGCGATCGCCCGTAGGCTCGGGAAGCGACGTCGTTACCTGCCTGGGCGGCCACGGTGTAGGCGATGAGGTCATCAATCTGCGCCGCGGTCGGCTCCTCGCCGGAAACAATTCCGGCTGCGATGGCGGCCAGTTGGGCGACCACCTCGGTTTCGTCCTTCTCTCCATCCGGGATGGGCAGGAGTGCGGGCGAGTAGCGAGCCTGATTACGCACTGCCAGATTATTGAAGACGACATCGTGCTGGGGTCGGGTCAGCGGTGAAGCCACGGGAAGGATCACGTCGGCGAGGCGACTGGTAGCGGTGATGTAGGGGTCGACGCTGACTAGCAGGTCGAGCTGGCCGAATGCGGCGGTCAGTCGATGTTGGTTGGGAGTCGACACGATCGGATTGCCGCCGATGACGAAGACCGCACGTATGTGCTCACCCGTATCCGGATCCGGTGTGTCGATCTCTTCCGCTAGTGCGGACGCGGGGAACTCTCCGAGAGCGCTGGGAAGCTCGCGTACCCGAGTGCGCCGCCGACCAGGAATCTGCACGCCGTGCCCAGTGCCGGGTGTCCCCTCCGTGGACGGGCCGCCGGCAACGGGGAGAGGGAACATGACGCCCCCGGGTCGATCCAGCGAGCCGATCGCGATGTTGATGATGTCGATCAGCCACGAGGCCAGAGTGGCCATTGGCGTGACCGCATCGTGGTTTGTAAGGCCCGATGTTGTGGTACCCATACGCCCATACACGGCAGCGCTGGGAGCATCCAACAGTTCCTGCGCGATACGCCGCGTCGTGGCCGCATCGATACCGGTGAAGGCCGCGGTGGCTTCCGGTGAGAAGTCGGCAAGACCCGACGTGACCTGATCCCACTGGGCAGAATCGATCCATGGTTCAGCGGCGGCCAGGCGCGTGTGTTGGGTGAGCAGGTGTGCCAGGGATGCCAGCCACAGGGCATCGGTACCGGGACGAATGGGCAGGTGCTCGTCGCTTGCCGCCGCCGTTCGCGTGCGTACAGGATCGACCACGACGACGCGTCCTTTGCGTCGTCGAAGTTCCCGAAGCCGTCCTGGGAAATCTGCCGCCGTCATCATCGAGCCGTTCGAGACCAGCGGATTTGCTCCAAGAATGAGGAAGTAGTCGGTGCGGTCGATATCGGGAACCGGAACCGACAATGCCGTGCCGTACATCAGCGCGCACGCGACCTGTTTGGGCATTTGATCGACGGTGCTCGCGGAGAATCGTTGCGTGGTGCCGAGCGCCTTGATGAACGCGGGTAGGTAGAAGGCCCCCGATAAGTTGTGGACGTTGGGGTTGCCCAAGAAAAGACCCACCGAGGACGGACCGTGGTCCCGGAGGATGGGGCCCACGCGCTCGCGGATTAGGTCGAAAGCTTCGTCCCATGTAGCGGGGGCCAGTGTTCCGTCCACCTGACGGATCATCGGTTGGGTGAGCCGATTGGGGTCGGCGTGGAGTTCACCGAGCGCCACGCCTTTCGGGCAGATGTAGCCGCGACTGAACACGTCTTCGGAATCGCCACGGATGTCCGTGATCTGGTCGCCGTCAATGGTGAGGGTTAATCCGCAGGTGGCCTCACACAGGGGGCAGACTCGAAGCGCCATGGTGACACCTTGCCAGGGGTGGCGTTGCTCCGCAGCAAAAAGACGAAGGCGTCGAGGAGGCTGCGTGAGACAGTGTTTTGCGCGTACTCTTCATCCGTATTGTCTCGAGAAGGGATATCTCGCGTGAAGTTCCGATCGATCGTCACGGTGGCCTCCGCTACTGCACTGGCCACGGCCTTGGTGGCTCCTGCTCAGGCCGCCGAGTCCACCAAGAAAACGCCGGCACAAGGTTCGCTGTCGCTGGGTGTGGGTCCGAGCGTCTTCGCTGACCTCAAGAGGGAAGGTCTCAGCTTCTACAGCATTGGCGGACCGAGTGTGGGATTGGGCGACAACGGTGGGCTGGGAATGGACTTCAACGTTCGGGCGGTTGATGGCACAGGCCGCACCTTCACCGACAACGAGGGGTCCAGCGTCGCGTGGTGGAACGGCCCCGGTAATCGCTTCTTGTACGTAGAGAGCCCCACATTGATCCGGGACGGTCGCAACGGCACGATTACGGCCCAAGTATTTGCCAACAATCCCAGCGATGGCACCGGCGATTGGGGACGCATCGCGCTCTTTGATGTCGAGGGGCTTCGCTCGACGAAGCTGGACGGAAAGTCCAACGGCTATCAAGGCCGTTTGACGCTACATGACGGTGTTGATGTTCTCTTGAACCGCGCGCTATTCAATCGTGATTTTGATGCCGGCCCCTTTACACCCGGCATGCGACTCGGTTCATTCTTCATGGATGTTGCGCCACAGGAATGAGGCTACGGCGGGGTGGCGAAGCGCTCCGCGGTGCTACCCGACGCTATAGGAACCCAGAAGCCCCCGCCTACAGGCGGGGGCTTCGTTCGGGGCTGGGAAAGGGCAGCGCCCTACGACTTGTCTTCTGACGACGACAGCTGCTCAGCGTTCGTTGTCGCCATCCCTGGATGGTGCAGGACACCTCCATGGGCGTTGACGATGACGTCCTGCTCCTCGTACTCGTGCAAGGGTGCTTCGAGCGCGGCCTGGTCGTGCGCATGATGCTGGCCGGCCTCAATTTCTGCGGCCGAGGGGCGGGGAATGTTGTCGCCGTAGAAGAACGCGGACAGGCGGTGTTGGAGGCTGTGAACGAGATAGCGCGGGTTGCGCACTCCGTCGGCGTCGGACTTCTCCGGAGCGGGAACTACAGCGGTATCGGGCTTAGAACTGATGACCGCCAGTTCCTTCTCGTTCAACGGCTGGTGCACTTCCACGAACTCACCGTGGGGAAGACGCAAGATCCGCCCAGACTCGTAGCCGTGAAGCAGCTTGTCTCGGTCGCGTCTTTGCAGGCTGAGACATGTCCGCTTGGTGATGATGAACGCAAGCGGGGGAGCGACGATGAGGAGCACCCGAAGGGTCCATGAGATCGCGTTGATGCTGAGGTCGAAAGTCGTCGCGACGAGATCGTTGCCGCCGGCAAGCCAGAGGATTCCGTAGAACACGATGGCCATGACGCCGATCCCCGTTCGCACCGGTGCGTTGCGGGGCCGATCGAGCAGATGGTGTTCGCGCTTGTCGCCGGTGGCCCACGCTTCCAGGAAGGGATAGAAGGCCAGTCCGGTGAACAGAATCCCGGGGATCACCACGGAGGGGATGAACACGTTCCATGAAATGGTGAACCCGGCGATGACCGTCTCCCAGTTCGGCATGAGACGAAGCGCGCCATCGAGCCAGCCGATGTACCAGTCGGGCTGGGTTCCGGCCGTCACCTGGTCGGGCGTGTAGGGACCGAAGATCCAGACGGGGTTGATATTCACCAAGCCGCTCAACAGGGCCACGATGCCGAAGACGATGAAGAAGAAGCCGCCCGCCTTCGCCATGTAGATGGGAAGCAGTGGGTATCCGACGACGTTGTTGTTGGTGCGCCCCGGTCCGGGGAATTGCGTGTGCTTTTGGGTCCACACCATGATCAAGTGGACGGTGATCAGAGCCAAGATCAGTCCGGGAACGAGCAGAATGTGCGCGGAATACAACCGGGAAATGATTTCTCCACCGGGATACTCACCCCCGAAGACGAAGAAGGCGAGCCAGGTGCCAGCCAACGGTATCG
>Ga0182090_1342265_pt1 | contig 10543 bp, 10 predicted proteins | sample 041ome_24_FD_127767 | JGI IMG/M metagenome (GOLD analysis project Ga0182090, IMG submission 127767) | Metatranscriptome of coastal salt marsh microbial communities from the Groves Creek Marsh, Georgia, USA - 041408BS metaT (Metagenome... | ecosystem: Environmental > Aquatic > Marine > Intertidal... | reverse complement strand
CGACGTCGAGCCGGAGCGTGCGCAGCGCTGCCGCGAGGCGGTGCTTGGCGCGTTTATCTTTATCGCGATGACGCCGCGGCGGCGCGTCCGCGTGCGGCGGCATGCGGCGCGGTCTGTGGCGCGGGTGCGCGTGTAAAAAAAAACGCCTTTTGGAATTGAATGCGTTTTTTTGTTGACTGGACTGGACGAGCGAACGGTTGTGGTAGTAGAGAAAAACCGTGAGATCATTATTGATATAGTGTGAGCGTGAGTACATGTTCGTGTGTTTCATTGGTGACGATGACCGTTGTCGACATGGACGCGTGTCCGCGCCTTCAATCGTCGTCACATGGTCAAAAGAAGAAAAGGTCAACGCGAGCGCGTCTTGACGTCGCGCTTAAAGGAGATGTTGTTGCGCTTCGTCGTAGCCGAGCACGGCGACTAAGAAAGCCTTGGGATCAGCCGAGAAGTGCGCTTGCTTCGCGTTGGCGATGAACTGCTTGTACGCATCGTTCACCTTCTCAGGCGCGTTGGCGTGCTTGTCGACAATCTTGTACCACGCGGCTTCGTTCGAGACGCCCACGAGGGCGGCTTTGATGCGCGCCATCGTATCCGAGCTCGTGGCTTCAGCACGCTTCTTACCAGTCTTCGGCAAACCTCCGGCACCGTTGGACTTCTTCACCGTCGAACGTTCCTTGGCACGTTGATCCTTAAGCGCAGCGCGTTCCGCCTTGCGTTCATCCTTGACCTTTTGCGCCGCGGCTTTCGTCGCTTCCCAAGCGCGCTTCTCCGCGAGCAACCGTTCGCGCTTGGCTTCACGAGCCGCGAGCGCGAGCTGCTTCTTCTCTTCCAAGTAGGCATCGCGCTTCACGGCGTATTCCTTCGCCTCCTTCGCAGCAGCATCATCGTACTTCTTGCGCGCCGACGCAGACAACATGGCCCACGCTTGGCCAAGCTCGGTGGCTTGCTCGCGGAACGACACCGGCGCGTTGGCGGCAGCCTTCGGACGGAAGTTCTTGTCCCGGTACTCCGCCGCCCAGATGATGTATGCCGAGCGGTTCTTCCGCGGGGCATTCTTGTCCTTCTTGCGACGCTTGCGGTTACCATCCTTGTCGTACCTGATCGGAGCCTCTTCCTCCTTTTCATCTGGCAACGGCACGTAGTCAGCCATTTGCTCATAGTAGCGCTTCTTGTCTTCGTCGGATTGATGCTGGCACTCTGCGCGTTCCTTATCGCTCACATCCTTCCATCGTCGGGCGAGTTCCTTGGTAACATCCGTCACGGACCAGTTCGGGTGAGACTTTTGCACAGCCAAGCGGTGACGACTCAAGAAGACGAGATACGCCGACATCGCGCGCTTGGGCTTGTCCCGGTCGCGTCGCTTGCGTCGCGGCTTCTTGTCCTCGACGCCGCCCCGCGCGGCGGGCACAGACTTGGCCAACGACGCACTCGCTGAGCTCTTCGAAACCATCTTATAGTAGTAGTAGTATTAATCCGTCAAACTCAATCAACGACAACACCTGTATACAATACGAAAGCACCGCTCGCGCGTCGCGCGATTCGTCTGTTGGTCAGTCGCCGCGCGCGCGCGCGCATTGCAATTTCAAACGCCCCGCGCACAATGCGCGCATTGGATTCCCCCAAACCACCCCCGTCGCGGGCGGTGCGCGCACGCTCCCGACACGTCGCCACACCGCACGCTCGCCCGTACGGCGCGATGCGTACACGCGCACCGCACCAACGCCGCGTTATACGAACCGTCGTCGTCACCCGCGGTCGTCGTCGCGTAGTTAACCCCCGTCATGCGCCAACGGCTCGCACGCGCGCGCATCGTGTGCATCATTCGAATGTGCCATCATGCCCCCGTGGCGCGCGCGTCCGCGTCACCAAACGTCATCGCGCGTACGGCGTACGGTGCCATATCGTTCGCCTCGCACGTACCTCGATGCGATGCGCGCGAATGTGCGCGAGGCGTGCGCGTCGTCGTGGAATGCCGCGCGCGATGCGCGCGAACGTTCGGATTCGCGATTCGAATTGTTAACCTAATGCGGGCGCAAGATACGCGCGCGCGCACGCGTAGTGCGCGCTATGTGGTGTTTGGAAGGGGGTTGAGTACGGGGTGGCGTGGTCGTGATTGGTGGATTATGCACCACATCGAGGGGGTCCTGATGGGGCCAGCGTTAAAAAGGTCGGTTGGACACATAGATGCACGATCGTCTACGGACATCTATGGTGATGTACGAGGAGGTGTTCTCATACCAACTATCTATATCGCGTATATAGGCGTTTTCTACACGTGATATGGGACCATGGACCATGTTTATATACGTATTAGGTATAATTGTAGTATAGTACGAGATACATATAGTATAGAAGTAGAAGGTCTATAGTCATCGTATGTGTGCATATGGTCTGACCTATACCGATGATGATGGGTGGTTTTTGATGGATGTATACATAAATAAATAGCGCGGTGGTGCCGTCATGACGCGGGCGTCATCGTCGTCAGTGATTGACGCATCGCCGACATGGAGCACCAAGATTTTAAAGAGGTGACGATCGGACGTCGCGCGGGGGCGTCGTCGGGCGGGGTGTCCGCCAAGGCGGCGAAGGATCCGAAGGCTGTCGCCGCGGTGCGTGCGATGCGATGCGATGCGATGCGATGCGATGGATGCGATGATGATGTCGGTGGTCAATCATGAATGATGATGATGACGGTGATTCTGATGCGGTTTTTGTGCGTGTATACAGGCGTTGCGTGCGGGTATGGCGGTGCAGACGGTTAAGAAAGGTATGATGATGTGTGTGTGTGTGTGTGTGTGCGTGTGTGTGGTTTGCCGTTGAAGGGGGCACGCGTGGACGACGCCGGGCGTCTCTAGAACCGCCGGGCTCGGGGTTCTTTTCCTTTGCACGCGGCGATGGGCTCTTCGCTCGCGTTTTGGACTGACGTCATGTATTACGCGTGTACGTAGATTCTGGTGCTGGTCGCAATGCGTTGAAGCTCGAACTCGACGACGAGAATTTGTCGCACAAGACGGTGAGCGCGGATGTGAAGAAGGCGATTTTGCAAGGGCGACTGGCGAAAAAGTTGACGCAGGCGCAGTTGGCGCAACAAATCAACGAAAAGCCGAATATCATTCAAGAATACGAGAGCGGAAAGGCTATTCCGAATCAACAGATTTTAGCCAAGCTCGAGCGCATTTTAGGGGTCAAGTTGCGCGGTAAGGGTGTCGGGAAGTAATAACACAAACTCTGTTTCATCATCGCGACACGCTCTCCTCACAGCCCGCCTCGCTCGTCGTCGCTCGCTCGTCGTCTTCACATGGTGCGGACGTTTGGTAAACACGCGCACGTGTTCGACTCGACGTTTTACACTAAAGTCGCCGTCGCGTCCTTTGCGCTCGGCGCCGCCATGGAGGGATTCATGATTAAAACTGGCTTTTACGACAAGGTGTTGCACATCGAAGCCGAAAGGCGATATAACGCCGCAAAGAGCAGCGAACAGGGGTCTTGAAGCCTTGTTCGGGCGTGAACGTTGTAGTTTGTAGCCGGTAGCTGTAGCGAACGTGTGGAAAGAGACACGCGAAGAAGCGCGCGTCGAGAGCAGAGCGTAGTCAACGTTCGTCGAAGCGTCCGTGTTTCGTCATCGTCGATTGTCTACGTCTATGTCTATGTGTATATATATGTACAAAACGAAATCATCATGATGTGTGTTTCCGTGTCAAAGCTAAGCTACATCGCGTGAGCGCTATTGTCTAAACTCATGTTGGAGCACGCGCGTTTGGGCGCGTGTCGAATTTGCGCCTCGCGTTCAAATTCATTCGCTAAACCCATGATATCGTCCTCACCGCCCGCATCCAACGCGTGTGCGTGCGCAATCGTGCGTTTGCGCTTCCAATCTCCACCGCCGAGCGCGAGAGGAGGCGTGATGCGCCCGCCGAAATCATCCGACGCGCCGCTTCGCGCGCCCGCCGTCGCCTCGTCGCTCGCCCGTCTCGCCTCCACGAACTCATCAATCAGTGTCGGCCAAGCCTCGGAAAAATCATACCATTCCAAACCATACCCTTTAATCTCACAGTGCCTCGCGAATTCCAGCGTCTGCATCCAAGTATCGTACGACACCATCGATACGTCGCCTCGTTCGCGTTCGACGTACGTCGTCCACGCGCGCAACCGTTCACCGAAAACCCCTCGCCACGCGCGCACCGCCCGCGCTCGCGCCACTCCGCGCCCTCGACGCGATCGAGCAAACATAAACACGCATGCGTACGCGCCATCGTACGCATCTCGCGTGATCACAGTCGACACTCCGCGCGTGAGCTGTGCAAATGCATCGAGCGCGACATCCAACACATCCTCCTCATCGACGTCCGCATCGCTCGCGCTCGCGACGATCTCGCGCGCGCGGTCGCTCGCGAGAGTCATCGCGCGTTTCACGTCATCTCTCGACGCGCACGCGCGCGTGTACGTTGCGAACACGTCATCTATCGCCGTGCGCATGACGCAATGTGAGGCGTCATTCGTTGTCGCGCGCGCGACGCGAGCTCCATGCCCGACGGCGCGAAAGCCGCGCGCGATGACGCCGGGTCGGTGTCTGCGTCGCACTCGTCATCATCGCACTCCGCGCTCGACGCCGCGCTCGGCGCCGTGCGCTTCGCCGCTATCGCCCCAATCTTTGCCGCGAGTTTTCAGCTGAGTTTATTCTGCAACCCGCGCGATGCGTTGCGGCTCGATCAGCGCGCCAGGCTGTCGACATCGTACGTCTGGGCGCGGTTCATGACGCGAACGGTGATGAACGTGCGATTGAAACTCGCGCCTGGGTCACGAGAGCTGTGCCGGGAGCGCAAGGTGGTGTACTTGTGTAACCATCGCGCGTGGAGCGACTTTTTCGTAGACGTGTATTCTACCGAAGGGCGAGCGTTTACGATGTCTCGCATGCTCGTGGCGTATGCGTTTCCGTTATTCATGGCGCCCGCGATGTTCGTCGGGGCGGTGTTTGGATTTAATCGCGATGGCGTGCGGGATAAGGAACAGTTGAATCGGGATTTGGACGCGCACTTTGAGACGTTTCACGATTCGTACGGCGGCGTGGTGATTTATCCAGAAGGCACGCGTAATATACGAGATTATTCTCTACCGTTGAAGCGAGGAATGTTAAGATATGCGCACACGCGTCGGATGTCGGTGCAGGTGATTTGTACGGCGGGGAAGGAGCGCGTGTTTTCGTCGCACTTGGTGAGCGCCGAACGTGACTGCGTGTTGCCCATTTATTTTAGCGATGCCATTCACGCCGACGAGTATCCTGATTTCGAAGACTTTTATAACGAAGTGCGCGCGCGGTGGGATGACGCGTGGGAAGGCGCGAACGGCGTGCGTGAAAGGGATTTGGAATCGTTGCCGGATTACGCGCCAAAGGAGCTCTTGGTCAAGGCGTCGACACGCGCCGACATTGTGGCGGCGACTGGCGCGATTTTAACCGTTGCAAGCCTCGCGTTTACGTACATGGCGTTCACACGGTTCGTGTACTACTAAATTCTTTGCCTTTGTCCAGAGGAAAACAACCTGAACACGTACGTTGCGATGTTGCAATACAAGACCAACCATTTTATTCTCATCACACTCGCCGCTCCAAAGCGTCATTACGCGACGCGCCACCGCGCGTGCTGTGTCACGCCAACCCGAGAGCGCGAACACGCGATATGAACGCGTCGAGTCGCACGCTCGATGAACTCTATGATGCGCGGAAACTGATGGAGCTCGAGATGGGAACTATCAGCGCGCGGCTGTCGGCTCCAGGAGCGCCCGGGCTCAAAGGCTCCCTCGTCGACCGCGAAGGGTTCCCAATCGCCGGATGCGATTTATATGCTGTGCGCAGCGATCGACAACGGTATAACAGTACGTGTGCGAGGCGTCGTGCGGCAGAACGCGTGCTGTTTGTGTGAGAAGTTTGGATTACTTCGAGGAAGATTGACTGACGCGTCACGCGTGCTCGTGTTCTGTGCCACCGCACGCACAGCGCTGAGAAATGATTACGAGACGATCACGAATGCTATAACGGTGAAAATGGCGGAAAAGTTTAGCGAACGGCGCGGGCTGGAGATCACCTCGGGCGTCCAGGACGTTTCGGCGGCGGCGCCGGTTTCGGCGCCGCCGGTTTCGCCGGTTCAGACGATGGATACCAATGCCGCCGCGCGCGCGTTTGCGATTATCGATCAAGTGATGGATGATTCACCCGGGTGTGTTGATGGCTTGCGCGTCGGCGATCGCGTGTGCGCGGTAGGGGATGTGCGATGGGGCTTTGATGATCCATCCGCCACGCCGCCGAGCGATTTAATTCCTCGGGCGGCTCGCACATTTGGCGAGAGCGAAAACTACCCCGTACGCGTGGTGATTTTAAGAAGAGGCGAGCGCGTGGAGATCATGGTGACTCCACGAGCTTGGTCGGGGACGGGATTAGTTGGGTGCCATATGTGTACCGTGTAATTTTAATTTTAGCAAAACATTAATATCCGCGTTTTCGACTGAGTTTCAAATGCGCCTTGCGTTCGTCTGGCGTCATGTCTTTGAGATCTTTTTTCTTCGTCACTTCAACTGCAGACTTTTTCTTTACAGGCTCGTCATCGTCCCATGAGCCCACGTCCACTATGGTACGAGTAGAGAGCGCTTTGAACGCCGCGCTCCCGCTCGGGCCTTTGCGCTTGAGGTCTTTGTTCTCAAATACGCCCACGACGCCCGTGCGTTTGGATTCATCAGAACTCTTCTCCGCCTCTTCTTTAGCACCTTGGGCACCTAATAACTTACCCTTGTTCTTTCCTACGAAGACTTCGAGAAAACTACGCTCGCCTTCATCCGCGTCGTCAACGCGACGCTTGGTCTTCTTTTCTTTTTTCTCCTTCTTAGTCTTCTTTTCCCGTCGCTCATCCTCCTCACGTTCGACTACTGGTTCACGGGGAGTGTCGTCGTCGTAATCTTCACCACCACTTTCACTGCCGGCTTCTTTGTCCACATTCCTCGGAGCTTGACGTTCGTCCTCCACGGCGCGTTCGCGTCTCGGCTCGCCCACCTTGCGCCCGTCTAAAATCTTCAATCGAGGACACATGGCTATGATCTTCTCCTCGTATCCTTGCTCACTCGCGATCGGGCACCCACGTAAAGACAATTGCTCGAGCCTGCGCAACGCGCGCAAGTCTCCGAGTGAGCCCCAATTATCGATTTTGTTGTACCCAACGTCGAGAATTCTCAAATTCGTCGTCTCTCGCACGCACGCGGGAATAGCCTTTAATGCGTTGTGCGACACCCGAAGCTCGCGCAAGCCACCCGACGATTTCAATGCGTCCGCACTAAACTTTCGAATATTATTTCGTGAGAGATTAAGCTTTCGAAGCGCGGGGCTCTCGCTCAGCGCGTCGCCTACGTCTTCCACTGAGCACTCCCCGCACACCAACGTGTTGAGCTCCTTCAACCCTTTTACCGCGCTCAAGTCCTCAATCGCGCATTCCGACGCAATCAACGCCGCAAGTGCTTTCATCTTCTCTACACCCTTGAGCGTTCGCAGCGATGAGTTGCCGCTGACGTTGACGGTGCGCGCGCGCGGGCAGCCGTCGCCCAGCGCGCGCAGTGCCTCAGCCTCTAACGCGTTATTCGCCGCTGAAATCCACGTCAGCGACGTGCTCGCCACGCCAGACAACGAACGTAGCCCATTATCACTGATATCGAGCTTTTTTATCGTCGACGATGCCGAGGCGAACGCGTCAGGGGCGATGAAGGATAAAGCGCAAGACTTTGCGACGACAGCGTCGCCAATGGTGCGCGCCTCCACGAGCGCCGCATCGAGTGTTTTACCGCGCGAGCTCATGCGCGAGTGCGACGGTGGTGATGTATGCGGCGTTCACGTGCGAATTCTACTCGCGGATGTCAGTCGCGGCGTCACGGAATGGCGCTCGGTGGTTGTTACAAACGTGAGGAAACTCCTCAACAAAAATCTAAACAGTGTACAGTACATGCAATCGCCGACGACGCAGAGTGGTTCGGCAATGTCACAGCGATTTAATCGCTACTATCGGAATCGCCGTCGCCATCGCCGTCGTCGAAATCCGCAGCGAATGGTTGTTCAATGTCGTCCTCGTCGTCATCCTCGTCGTACGCGCCTCTCGCCGGCGGCAGCTTTCTCAACACGTACAGCACACAAATTGTAGCGATGATCTCCGTAGAGCTATAGTAAATCACATGCCGCAATGCGCTGGCGTTGGTCAAATCATACGCCGACTGCACGCCGCGCGCGCGGTTGGCGTCCGTCGCGTCCCGTACCGCTCTCGTTACGCACGCTCCAAAAGACGCGCTCGCGACGACCGCAACTTCCCACATCTTCCGCACGCGACCTTCACTTTCATTCGGGAATCTTCGGAGCATGATGATGAGTAGAGTACCGTACATGGTGAACATGGAGGCGACGTAGCTCGACGCTAACGCCGTCGCTCGACGACTCGCACGCATCGCTGCGACGTCAGAAATCTTTCCTCGCGCGAGCGCCGCGACGTCGGCGCAAAGAAACACGTACATGGCAATGTTGTTGATGACGTAGATTATGAATGTCCGGCGACCGGCGCGTCGCTCGCGTTTGGCGTTGTGATATACGTCGGACCAGAACCACGCGAGCGCGCCAAATGCGCTGCAAAAGACCAAGGACGGTAAATCCATTGCGAGCACGCGCGTGACCGCGCTGGCGCGGGTCAGGATGTGGTGCGCGCCGAACGCCCCCGCGCGCATCGCCGCACTCGCGCAGACGGCGGCATGGAAGAGCTTTTGCGTCGTACACCGCGGCTGCCTGAGCTGGGCGCGCACCAGCTGCGCGAGGCACGCGAAAGCGATTGCAGCGTACACGCACGCGAGAGTGATGTATGCTGCGTTCGGTGCGATTGATAACATCGTGATCGATTATTCCCGTGCGCACGCGCGCACCGAGATGACGACGCGCCAGTAAGTGACGACAATACTCGCTCGCTCGCGACGCGACAGTTGATTTGTTTATTTGACTCTTGGTTTGGTATTAAAGTTGAAAATCAGCGCGAAGTATTGATTGATGTGGGAAAAGATCCACATCGTTCGCTATCACTGATACTATTGGAGACTAACAAACCCATACAGGTGCAACACGTAGTGATTAATATTCCGGGACAGTTCATTTTCGCGCGCGCGGCGTCCGTAAACGGCATACGCCAACGCGCGTCTTGTTTTATTCTTTTTGTACTTTTTTGATATAGATCGATTGATTATCGACGCTCGCCAAGACCTACGAGATTACAGCTCGATGGTTCTTGACCGAATGGAACCCAACAGCAGATATTGTTGCGGTGGCAGATAGATTCAGCACCACTGTAGCCGACGATTTCATAAAATTCTTCAGAAGTCTTACCCGCAAAGCTTTCCATCTCCTCAGAAGAGTAGTTGGTAATCGCGCGACCGAGATCGCGCTCTTCGCCAGTATCATGGTCGACCGTCATAATACGCACACCGTCTTCGGCGGCGAAATCGCCTCGAGTAGCAATGACACCAGTGGAGAATAAAGACTTGTTGTTCTCCAAAGCCTTGGCGGCGTTTGCGTTGACCACGATGTCGCCAGTCGTGGGAAGTAATAAGATCCAACGCTTGCGCCCACGGAGCGGTCGAGGCATGGCCAGGAACAATGTTCCCACGCTCTTTGACGACGTGATGATGTCTGGCATTTCAGGTAAATCTCTGGCGTGCATAATGACTGTGTTGCAACCGCTTGCCGACGCGAGACGCGCCGCGGTCAACTTTGTCGCCATACCACCCGTGCCTAAACCACTTCCCGAAGACGCGGCATCTGCGGTGGAAACTTCTAACTCATCAATGTTCTCGACGACGGGGATACGCACCGCATCAGGGTTCGTATTTGGGTTGGCCGTGTATAACCCGTCCACGTCGGTGAGTAAAAACAAGTAATCAGCGTCAACCAAAGCCGCGACATGCGCGCTCAACGTATCGTTATCCCCAAACTTTGTGTCTTGCACCGCAACGGTATCATTTTCATTCACGATGGGAATAATATCTTGCGCCAATAACGACCTAAACGTGCTCTGCGCGTTCATATATTGCTGTCGGTCCATAATGTTATCCAACGAAATCAAAACCTGCGCAATCGGTTGACCCACAGACTGAAAGAAATCATCATACATGCGCATCAATCGCACCATGCCCACCGCCGCCAACGCTTGTTTACCCGCCAAATCGGTCGGTTTCTTCTTATTCAGCACTTGGCATCCCACGCCCACCGCGCCAGACGTCACGACGAGCACCTTCATGCCTTGGCGTTGTAAATCCGCGCACGTCTCCGCGAGCATCCCAAAGTTCGACAAGTGCAAGTGCCCACCGATGCCGCCCTTCAGCAGCGACGACGTGCCAACCTTCACGACCACGATCGGCGCCCGATCGACGAGCGGCGAGTTCGGGCGCGGCACCATGCCAGCGTTCGCCAGGAACGTGGCGTTCGAGGTCAACGCCGCGCCGCTGCCGCCGCCGCTCCCGTTGTCACCGCCCCCGCGCT
>Ga0182090_1486516_pt1 | contig 10553 bp, 8 predicted proteins | sample 041ome_24_FD_127767 | JGI IMG/M metagenome (GOLD analysis project Ga0182090, IMG submission 127767) | Metatranscriptome of coastal salt marsh microbial communities from the Groves Creek Marsh, Georgia, USA - 041408BS metaT (Metagenome... | ecosystem: Environmental > Aquatic > Marine > Intertidal... | reverse complement strand
GTCAAATTTGCCAGCGTGGTCGGCAAAGAAAATGTAATTGCTTCGACCGACTGCGGCTTTGCCTCAACTCCGCGGGCGATACCCGAAGTACACGACACAATAGTTGACGCCAACTTCCATAGCCTGGCAGCTGGCGCAACACTCGCGACAAAGGAATTGTTCTAGGGTCTGTGGACATTAGGGGATTCGCAAATCAGTAAAACTGTGATTCATGGAAGACCTTCTCGTTTTGGAGGTTTTCATGCGCAAGGAACGATTTGTCATTACTGATCGCAGCTGGTCTTTGATTGAACCGCTTTTGCCCGGTACGACGCGGGACCGGGGTGTGACGGCCAAGGACAACCGGTTGTTTCTGGAAGCGGTGTTGTGGAAAGTGCGGGTTGGTGGCCCGTGGCGTGATCTTCCTTCAGGCTTCGGCGAATGGAACAGCGTGTTTCGCCGCTTTCGCCGATGGGCGCAGAATGGGGTGTTTCAGCGGATATTCGAGGCGATCGCAGGTGATCCCGATTTTGAATATGTCCTGATTGATGGAACCATTGTCAGCGTCCACCAGAAGGCAAGCGGCGCAAAAGGGGGACTCTCAATCAGGCCATCGGACGCTCAAAAGGCGGCCTGACGACCAAAGTTCTGGCGCTGACGGATGCACTGGGCAACCTGGTTCGTTTTAAACTCTTGCCCGGCCAGCGCAGTGAAATTACCGGTGTACCCGATCTGATTGAGGGGCTGGCGTTTGACGCCCTGCTTGCCGACAAGGCCTTCGACGCCAATACTTTACGCGCCGAATTAGAAAAACGTGACGCCGAAGCGGTGATCCCGGCCAAATGTAACAGGGTCGTTCACATCCCACATGACGAAGAAACCTATAAATGGCGGCACTTGATCGAAAACTTCTTCAGCAAGATAAAAGAATATCGCGGCGTCAACACACGATACGACAAGACAGATACAAGCTATGAAGCGTCATGGACTATCGCAGCAACCATGGTAGCATTGCGATAAATGTCCACAGACCCTAGGTTTGGGAAAATTCCGGCAAATCGGGGTGAATTGACCATATGCGGCGCAAATTTGGCGTCTGCTGGCTGGGATGCTATGGTCCGGCGTGTAATCAAGAAAGGGCGCTACCGGCGTCTCCCGAACCGAACCTGGAGGGGTTTATGAAAAACTACACTGTAATTCTCGGCGGCGTGGCCGCGCTTGCTGCGGGACCAGCAATGGCGCAGACCGTCGGCATCGGCTCGACGAAGGCTGGCGCTGTGGCGCAGATTACCGCTACGATTTCAAAAGTCGTATCCGAGCATGGCGGTGGCATCCAGATGCGCAAGCAGACCATGGGCGGCACACAGCAGTATATCCCGGTAGTAAATGCCGGCGAGCTGGAATTCGGCATCTCGAACATCACCCAGTACCACTTCGCGCGCACAGGCACCGGCCTTTCCAAGGGCACGCCCTACGAGAACCTGCAGCTGGTCGCGACGATGATGAAATTCACCGTCAGCCCGGTTGTCTCGCTCAAATCCGGCATCACCACGACCGCACAGCTTAAAGGCACCCGGATGGCGGTCGGCTTTAAAGGCGCACCGCTTTTCGCCAATATCCACCAAGGTGCCCTGGCAACTGCCGACCTGGTATCCCCGAAAGACATCAAACCTGTCCCTCAGGTTGGCCTGGTACAGCACTGGCGCGCGTTTATGGCGGGCAAGATCGACTGGGTTATCGCGGCGGCCGGTTCTGGCTTCGTGAAGCAGATGAACGCGAAGATCGATGGTGGTATCCGTCACATCAGCTTCCCGAACACGCCGGAAGCGCTGGCGAAAATGCACAAGTTCTTCCCGAAGACGACCTGGGAAGTCGTTCCTCCGCGTAAAGGCCTGACCGGCGTCGTCGAGCCGACCAACTTCGTGTCCTACGACTACATGCTGTGGACCCACAAAGCACTGTCCAACGAGATGGTCTACAAGGTCACCAAGGTGATGCACACGCAGGAAAAGCAGCTTAAGGAAGGCGGCCCGCTGTGGCGTTCGTACCAGGCCAATGAGCGCCTCGCGAAACCGCAGGGCCACCCCTACCATCCTGGTGCGATGAAGTACTACAAAGAGGCAGGCATCTGGCCCGCCGGAAGCTGATCTGAGCCATATCAGCTGAAAATAGCGTCGCCCGCGCCCCTAACCGGACGCGGGCGTTTTTTTCGATTAAGGTAACGCAAGATTACCGATAAAGACTTAGACAAGCAGCAACAAATCCATCAATAATGCGCGGCTGAAGCGGTAGATAAACCGCTCACCGACAGGGAATTTCACTCGGAGGTCCGGCCGTGGCCGACAATACAAGTATGACTGAAGACAAAATCGAAAATGAAAAGGGTGCCCTGCTTCTGGCAGCGCGTACGGAGACCCACCTCGTCAAGGTTCTGACACTTGGTCTGGGTTCCCTGATCACCCTCATTGTTCTCACATGGGCGATCGAACTCTGGCTGAGTATCGGGTTCCAGTGGTTCGACGAACAGGCGATGGTCACCTGCCTGGGCCTTACCCTGGCAATCATTTTTATCCGCTATCCGTTCGGCGGCGGGCGCGATCGCAATTCACTGCCGTGGTATGATCTGATTCTCGCGATAGTCGGGCTCGGCACCTGCCTCTACCTCGCGTACATCTACGGCGATATCGAGGCAAACCCGTTCACGATGCGCCCGACGATGTTCATCATCGGCCTCATTCTGCTGCCGATGATCTGGGAAAGCCTTCGCCGTACCACCGGTTGGAGCCTCACACTCGTTTTCAGTTTCTTTGTCCTGTACGCTTTTGTCGGCCACCTGATGCCCGGCATGCTGGAAGGCCGTGAGCAGAAATACGTTCCCCTTATCGCAGAGCTCGGCGTGACAAACGTCGCGCTGCTTGGTCTGCCGATGAAAATCATCGTGCTGACTGTTGTCCTGTTCATCTGGATGGGTCAGTTGCTGCTGCACACGGGTGCCTCTGAATGGTTTACCGATGTCGCCGCTGCAATCATGGGCCGATCGCGCGGTGGCTCGGCGAAAATCGCCGTTGTTGCTTCAGGGCTGTTCGGATCGATTTCCGGCTCCGCGGTCTCCAACGTCGCATCGACGGGTGTGATCACTATTCCGCTGATGCGCCAGGCCGGCTACGACGCCAAAACGGCGGGCGCGATCGAAGCGGTCGCATCCACAGGTGGACAGATCATGCCGCCGATCATGGGGGCTGCCGCCTTCCTGATGGCTGAATTGCTGGAACTAGAATACACGGAAGTGATTCTGGCGGCATTGGTGCCAGCGGCTCTCTACTATCTGGCTGTGTTCGTTCAAGCTGACCTTGAAGCCGCGAAAAACGGTATCGCGCCGCTGCCCAAGGACCGGATCCCGCCGCTGTTGCGCGTCATGAAAGAGGGATGGTTCTTCATCATTCCTTACGGCGTCTTGATCTACACGCTGTTCACACTGAACATGCCGCCTCAGGAATCGGCCTTCTGGGCCGCGGTCTGCGTCGCGGTCGTCAGTATCGTTTTCGGCTACAAAGGGCACCGGATCAATCTTTCCCAGTTTTGGGATTCCGTTGCTGCATGCGGTCGAACATCAGCTGAAATCATCGTCATCGGTGCAATGGCCGGGATTATTATCGCAATCCTCGACCGCACCGGTCTTGGCCAGGCCTTGACTCTGATCCTCGCCGCCGTTGGTGAAGACAGCCTGTTCCTGCTGTTGATCCTTACCGCTCTCGTGTCGATCCTGCTCGGAATGGGGATGCCGACCTCGGCAATCTACCTGCTGCTGGCAACCATGATTGCCCCGTCGCTCATCAAGCTGGGAGTAAATCCGATCGCCGCACATATGTTTGTGCTGTATTTCGGATTGATGTCGATGATCACGCCACCGGTCGCGATAGCGGCGTTCGCGGCAGCGTCGCTATCAGGTGCAAAACCGATGGAGACCGGGATGACCGCTGTCCGGCTCGGCTGGATCGCCTATGTGATCCCGTTCGTGTTCGTGCTGTCCCCGTCCCTGCTCGGTCAGGGCGACCTGGCGCACATAGCGCTTGCAACGGTGACGGCCTTCGCAGGTGTCTGGATCGCTTCATGCGGCCTGATCGGATACCTCTTCGGACCGCTGTCGGTACTTATGCGGCTATTATTCTTCGTCTCCGGAATATTGCTTCTGCTTCCAGCAGACGCTATTCCAAGCGGGCTTCTGGTCAATGCGGCCGGGCTCGCCCTTGGGATAATCGTGGTCATGAAAGACCTCGCTGCAAACAAGGACAAACGCAAAGCAGCCAAAGTTGCAGCGGCTGCCGGCGAGTAACTGTAAAAGACCCAATAAAAAAGGGCGGTCTCCGGACCGCCCTTTTTTTGTCTGAAACGGATTATTCGGCGGCTTCGTCTATCGCTGCGAGCACGCGCTCGGGTGTCAGAGGTAACTCCCTGATGCGGACACCGATCGCATCTTCAACCGCATTTGCAATCGCGGAAGCGACCGGCAGCATGCAGCCTTCACCGATGCTTTTCGCCCCGAAAGGCCCCGGCCCGTGGCCCTGCTCCTGCAGGACAGACGAAAAACCGTCTGGGATATCGGTTGCCAGCGGCACCCGGTAATCCAGACCATTCCCGTTCATCAGCGTCGCACCGTCATAGACCATGCAGGGGAAGAGAACGCCCGTAAGCCCCATAATGGCCGAGCCCTCGTCCTGCCCCCGGCACACGAGCGGGTTGATCGCCCGCCCGGCATCGCCGGATACAACAAGCTGAACCAGACTGATCAGTCCCGTTTCCCGATCGACCTCGACCTCGGCGACGCCCCAACCGAACTCCCAGGACACACATTGCGTCTCAAGCGGTGCAGAATGGTCCATGGCCGGTTTGAAGTAACCGGCGCCGCTGAACTCATAGCCGGTGCCGCCGTAATAGCGCATGATCATCGGTGCGAGCGGGTGGGATTCATTCCCCTTGCGAATGCACCAGTCATCGAGCTCGATTTCGTCAACATCGCAGCCAAGCTCCATGGCCGCGAAATCCATCACTTTCTGCTTTGCCTCCAGCGTTGCCTGCTGAACCGCCTGTCCCATCACGATAATAGCGGAACTCGCATTTGTTCCCTGATCGAACGGTGTGTAATCGGTATTCAGCTCCGGATAGACGACGCGATCAGCACTGGTGTTCAACAATTCTGCAACGACCTGTGACATGGCCGTATGAATCCCCTGCCCGATTTCGATAGAGCCGCATTCAAGATAGACACCGCCGGTTGTCGTGATCCGTACACGCGCCTGCGCGGGCTTGTTCACACCACCGGCATCCTTGAACCCGATGGACACGCCCATGCCGCGCCCCTCACCGCTGGCACGCCGGTCATACCCGGCCCTGTCCGCAACCACCTGAAGCCCCGCGCGGAGGTCCGAATCGATCCCGCTTTCGCCCGGCACGTAGGCTTCGCCGAGGTTTTTGACATTCTGCATGCGCAGATCGAAAGGGTCGCGCCCCAAGGCTCTGGCAATGATGTCTATCTGGGATTCCGAAGCCCAGGCTGCCTGTGTGCCGCCGAAGCCCCGGTACGGTCCGGCAGGCGTCGTATTCGTCAGGATACAATCGCAATCGATATCCAGATGCTGCCAATTGTAGGGTCCAGGCAGACGATAGCCGGCTTTTTCGGCGACCAGCGGGCTTGCATCGGAATAGGCGCCTGAATCGAGCAGGATCCGGCCGTAACGTGCGACGAACGTGCCGTCGGCCATCACGCCGGTTTTAACATCGAGGATTGCGGCATGCTGACTCTGGGTCAGGAAACATTCTTCCATCGTCATGCAAAACCGGACCGGGCGGCCGGACTTTCGTGCCAGTAGAATGGCGATGGGCTCGGTCTTGCAGTTGTTCTTCGCACCGTACCCTGCGCCGAGATACGGCACCCGGACCCGGATCAGATTTTCCGGGTACTGGAAGACACGTGCCAGTTCCTTGCGCAGCGGGAACGGATTCTGCGTACTCGACCAGACCTCGATAACATCACCATCCATCCGGGCGACGGTAACGAAGGGTTCGAGATGAAAGTGTTGATCCCGCGAAAAGACGAAGCGGTCTTCAAAGATATGATCACAGCCGTCAAACGCGCCGGCATCCCCGGTCTCGTACGAAAAACGGTAGCAGTTATTCCGCCCGAGGCGACGTGCCCCGCTCGCGCCCTGTCCGTAGGCCGGCACAACCCCCATCGGTTCTTCTTCGAAAAGTTCAGGCGCCGTTTCCGCCATCGCGTCCTCAACGGTCGCAACGGGCGGCAATACTTCATATTCGACGGTAATCCGTTCAAGGGCAGCAACAGCCTGTAATTCGGTCTCTGCCGCCACCGCGGCAACGGCGTCGCCGATATAACGCACTTTGTCCATCGCAACGATCGGCTGATCCTTGATGAAATATCCATAGGTCGGGCTCAGCCCATCCAGGTCATCGCGTGTGATCACGGCATGCACACCCGGCATTTCACGCGCGGCCGACGCATCGATCGATGTTATGCGGGCATGCGCATGCGGCGAGCGCAAAACCTTTGCCTGAAGCATTCCGGGGAACGATACATCCACCGTATAGGTGGCCGTACCGGTGGTTTTCGGTACCGCGTCCTTGCGGGCGGACCGTTGGCCGACAACGTGCAGGTCTGTTGAAACCTTGTTCATTTGCCTGCCTCCTGAGACGCGGCCGCCGCATTTTCGACTGCCTCGATAATCATCTCATACCCCGTACAGCGACAGATATTCGCGCCCATCCAGGCACGGATCGCATCGCGGTCGGGAGACGGGTCATGATCGAGTAAAGCCCGCGCCAGCATGATCATCCCGGGCGTACAGTAACCGCACTGAAAAGCGCTGTTATCGACAAAAGCCTGCTGGACCGGATCAAGCGTGCCATCCGCGCCGGCGAGTCCCTCGACGGTCCTTATTTCCGATCCACCGGCCTGCCAGGCGAAAGTACTGCAACTGGAAACCGGCTTGTCATCCATCAGAACCGTACAGGCGCCGCACGCACCAAGATCGCAGGAGAGCTTTGCGCCCGTGAGCGCCAACCGGTCCCGCAGGACGTCGATCAGCATTTCCTCCGCCCGTACATGGAATTCCCGGGCAACCCCGTTCACGGTGCAGGAAACAAATGCCAATTCACCACTCATGACGCATCTCCCTCGTGCAAATGCCGGATCAGGCGGCGCGCTAACACCGTGACCATGCGTCTACGGTACGCGGCACTGCCCATGGGGTCGTCGATAGGCTCCGGCAGCGCCGACGCCAGCGCCGCCTCTACCTCCGAGACCTTTCCGGACCAGAAGAACGGGGAAATATGAGCACACCCGACACCGACAGACACGTCCTGATCAACAAGCCCGACGGCGACGCTTACGACCGGCTTGAGAGTTCGATCAAAGCCAAGCTGCGCATTGGGCATGACGGGAATCTCGATGGCGGTTAACAACGCGCGCGACGGGTAACTTCCGGCCCCATCGGATGCGGCAATTTTCACCTCGCCCCCATCCGTCAGAAAGACAAGTTTTGCACCGGAAACACCGAGGAGCACCGGCCCATCATAGGCGCGTTCTGCCGCCATCAGATTTCCGCCAACGGTACCGGTCATCCTTATGCGGACGTTACCGATCGTCTTCCATGCGGCCTGAAAAGCGGGCAATCGCGCTGCAAGTAACGGAGACGTTTCCACGTCCCAGTGGGTCGCCAAGGCGCCGATGCGGATAAAGCCCGCGTGGTCTTCTATCTCGCGAAGCCCCGAAACAGCGGAAAGATCGATCAGGGTATCTTGTGAATTGCCACTACGCATCCGACGGACAAGATCAATGCCACCTGCAATTATCGAGGAATCTTCGGATTCAATGAGAGCCTGAACGACCTCTGAAGGGGTCGTCGGTTGCTGAAGGCGGAAAGGCGCTATCGCGCGGTGAGTTCGGGAAATCCATCCCGCATCAGTGGCATGCGTGTACATGCCTGCAGGTTCGAAATCTGACGCCGCCTTGTCAATGAAAAACCGGGCCAATGACGAATGCATTAACGAAAAAGGGCGGCCCGGAGGCCGCCCTAATCTTTTCAGACAGTTTCGATCAGGAACCGAGCTGCTTGAACTGGTAGCGGTACGGCCACTTGTGACCGGCCTCTTCCATGTACTTCATGTACTTTTCCATGATCGCCGGACCATCGATGGCGAATTCCTTATGCAGGTCGTGGGCACGTTCGTTCGGCCAGTCTTTCAGCGCGGCAGCCCATTTGGTCTGCTGTTCCGTCGGAAGCGTGGTCACAAAAGCGCCCGCCTTCTTCAGCTTCTCGAGACCAAGAGCCTCACTCTCGTATGAATCGACAGTGGCGACCGTCTCATAGCTTGCCGCCGCTTCGTCGATAATTTTAAGAACATTGGCGGGCAGTTTCTTCCGGGTATTGTTATTCATCGTCATGATCGTCTGCGCCTGGGCCCCCAGGTTCACGATCTTAAAGTGCGGTGCCGGCTCATGGAACTTGAAGCCGAAATACACACCCGGGAACATGATGAACCCTGAAGCAACACCGGTTGCCAGCGCATTATACGCCGTCGGCAGGCTCGTCGTGACCGGAATAGCGCCATAACGTTCGACCCACGGAAGGTTGGGGCCCGCAGCGATGATCTTCTTGCCTTTAAGCTCGCTCACGTCGTCCCACTTGAACTTCGTGCCGAGGCCGTAATTATCGAACCCCGTCATCGCGATCATCTTCTGCTTATACTTCTTGTCGAGCATGTCATAGACTTCCGGATGCTCGGCCATGACACGGCGCTTCACCGCAACCTGTTTGCGGATATCGCCGGTCGTAAACGGCGTGAAGTAATCCCAGTTCATCGGCAGCATCTTGGCGCTTTCGAAGCAGACACACCAACCACCGATATCAAGCAGGCCTTTTTCAACGGCTTCCAGTGTCTCATGGACCTTGGCAATCTTGCCGGCATAGGCATGAATGAAGCGGACCTTGTGCTCGGTCTCAGCCGCGACGCGCTTCGTTACCATGTCTGCGAAATGATGTTCCATATTGCGGACATAGGCTACGGGCTTGCTCGGATGCCCCGAGCCCATGCGCAGAACATATGTTTTTGCATTCACCGTGCTACCGAAGGCAAGCGAGCCCGCGATTATGGCGGCGACTGCCGCCGTGATTTTGGTCGTATTCTTCAAAACGAACCTCCCTTTTAGGTTGATTAAGTTCAACTATTTGGTTCCTCAAAAGCGTATCACAGGCGAATTCCATGTGAAAGCTTGTCGTCTTTTTGCCGTTCTTCGTCAGACGAACTGCGGCAACCAGTTCGCAATCTGTGGGAATGCATAGATCGCGGCAGCCGTGACCAGCATCAATATCCAATAGGGGATTGATCCCTTGAAGATCTCCGCTAATTGCACCCCGGAATCTGGAACAGCTCCCTTCACCACGTACACTACCAATCCGAACGGCGGCGTCAGCAGTCCTGCTTCGATAAGCAAAATTCCAAATATCGCGAAGGCCAGCGGGTCCATTCCGACATCCAGCAGAGAGAACAGCGGCACCGTCAAAAGGATGATCGAGATAGAATCGAGGATCATTCCGAGAACAATCCAGATCACAACCATCATCAGGATGACCAGTGCGCCCTCTCCCACGGCATCCTTGATCAGGGTGTCGATATCCGCTAGCGACAGGAAACGGGCATACATACCGGCTGTTACCAGCAGGATCATAATCGGCGCCGATGTCTTGCCGGCATCAATCACCGCCTCGACCAGCCCCTGTACCCTGAGCCCCTTAATAATGGCGAGAACCATGGCAGCAAGAGCGCCGATCCCGGCGGCCTCGGTCGCTGTGAAGGCCCCCCCCCATATCCCGCCCATAACAATCGCGATAATCCCGACCACGCCGACGGTGGAGACAATCTCCCCCTTCGTGATCGGATCCAGCTCGTCTTCCGGAATTTCGGGCGCAAGCGACGGCTTCAGTTTCACAGCACCGATTGTGTACACAATATACAGAACAGACAGCAGGATTCCGGGAATGACCCCGGCCACGAAGAGCTTGCCGATCGATTGTTCGGTAATGATACCCCAGACGATCAACAGGACACTTGGCGGGATCAGCATGCCAAGACATGCAGACCCGGCGATTGAGCCCAAAGCAAATTCCCGTTTGTAATTGAACTTCATCATTTCGGGATACGCAATCCGGCTGCACGCGGCAGCCGATGCGATGGATGTGCCGGTCACAGCCGCAAACGCTGCATTACCGGTGACAGTCGCCACTGCAAGACGCCCCGGAATGCCGCCGAGACATCGATTGATAACTTTATACAGGTCGCCCGCCGCCCCGCATTTTGCGACGAAGTCCCCCATCAGGACAAATAGCGGGATGGTCGCGAACACGTAATTCCGGACCAGTTCATACGCAGCACCGCCGACCTGGGCCGAGGCGAGATACCAGTCTTCGAAAATGAAGTATGTGCCCACCATCGCGGTAATACCAAGGGCGAGGGCGATATGTACCCCGGCAAATATGGCCACGAGCATCCCGACAAGCGAG